>Ga0208223_1000001_pt1 | contig 180235 bp, 209 predicted proteins | sample LakMenE07Oct09ns_FD_150678 | JGI IMG/M metagenome (GOLD analysis project Ga0208223, IMG submission 150678) | Freshwater microbial communities from Lake Mendota, WI - 07OCT2009 deep hole epilimnion ns (SPAdes) | ecosystem: Environmental > Aquatic > Freshwater > Lake > Epilimnion/Euphotic zone ...
ATATCAAATATCATGGAGCTTCCAGATGTCCTTGGAATGTGGCAAAAATATATCAAAGTAGTATTACTTTATCATAAGGAAAAATTAAATAATGATATCATCAGGAGTTAAACATCGCCCAGTTTTCGTTTCATGATCTTTGATATAATCATACAATTGATAGTCTAAACTATTAGTATTTTTAAATTTTTCTATTTCTTCCTGCGAAAGAAAACATTCTGGATCGTTAAATTCTGGCCTCTCTGCAGAATGTAAGTGCTTATTCTTTATTACTTGTTTATCTAAAACAATATTTGTTTTTTTTATTTTATTTAAAGAAATCTCTAATTCATTTAGTAAATATGTTCTATTTTCTAATGTGGAAAGTTTTATATTTCTTTTTTTAATTATTTGCAAAAGTTCTTCAAAAGATATTTTATCTTCATCCATAGTATGGTGATAGATTTTATTTCTTTGTATATTGCACCAAAAAATTTGAACAGTTCCATTTCCTCTCTTCATGCTTTCCCAATCATAATCACCTAAAAGGTATAAGCATTGTGTGTTAAAAGTATTTAAATTTTTACCTAATAAGAAATCTTTTATTTCATAAATTTTAGTATTTATCCAATCTAAATGACTAACATTATTGTTAATATGGTAAAATTCACTAATTGATCTTTCTAGTGGATTTCTAATAATAGAAAACGTTTCTAAGTTTTCACCATAGGATTCAATATATGGGGTAGAAAAATGATGTCCGTAAAAAAAATCTACATTTAAATAACAATTTTTTAAAAAAGATTGATAATCCGCCTTATCTATCCCGTTGGTGTAGTAGGGATCGAACTGTTTTATATCAGGCTTGCGATGAATACGCAGTTCTTTGTGAAAAGCATCGTAAACAGCATTAGATATTGAGGTTCCAGATGTTCTTGGAACGTGGCAAAAATATATCATATGACAGTCTACCATAAAATGTTAAAAACATGCTATTATATAATCATGATTATTCCAGATGACATGATTATTCACATTGCCAAAATATTTAATGGCGAATACAATATTGGCTACAATAACGCTAACCCAGTGATATTGGACATAGGTGCCAACATTGGAGGTTTTGCTAGATGGGCAAACTATAGATGGCCTAATTCAAAGATACATTGTTATGAGCCAGTTAAAAATACTTTTGAAATACTCAAGGCTAATACATTAGATGTTAAAAACCTGGAAATAAATAATGTGGCTATTGGAAAGAAGAAGGAAAAGAAAAAAATTTACTATGGAAAAAACAACATAGGAGAAGCTTCTTTAATTCAAGGTGAAGAACAACGTGAAGATGGTGAAACAATAGATGTTTTTCCTGGATCAAAACTTCCTAAAGCTGATATAGTTAAAATTGATACTGAAGGTTACGAAGTCGAGATCCTTAGTGCGATAACTTTTCAGCCAGACATATTTTTAATAGAATATCATTCAGCTGAAAATAGAAGATTCATAGATTCTCATTTGTCTGATTACGTTTTATTATCCCTGGATATGACAGACTATAATTATGGAATTGCCAAGTATGCTAAAAAGAGTTTATTTTCTCAAAACTAACGAATCCAAATTCCTAAGCGTTCTAGCTCTTCCCCGTTATCACTAATAAAAGTATAACCTTCCGGATTAGGGTCTTGTTCATCGTTCCAGACTGGGATCATTGATGAGTTACCATGTGAGAAGTCAGAGTTACCACGAAGGTGTATCTCAATTAATTTTCCACCAATAAACTCACAATTAATTTTTGCGTATCTAAGTGGAATAAAACCTAAGAATTGTGGAAGGGGATGCGTCTGTTCTGTCCTTTGCCAATAGGTAAATCTTTTGTATGGATGATCTTGGTGCTTAGTTCCGACAACAGATAAGACTGGTTTATACTTCTCGTAGTCAATACTAATATGTTCACCGGTAAATATTTCGCACCAGAATTCTCCAGGGTGAAGATGGCATGTATCTTGTTCGAGATATTCTACTCGAGCTCTTTCTCCCATACCTTCAATATTAATCACTGGTTTTACAAAATATTCACCAGGTTTTGGAACTGGAATTCCACGTGGTCCACATAAGTGACCAGCTTTTTTGGCAACAATTAATTTATCAAAAATCCACAAGTCTTCCGGTAAACATGTATTCCACGCACGCATCTCTGGTGAGATATTCATGTTACTCTTCGTCGTCTGGAATTCCATTTCCGTTTTTGTCTTCAGCATTTCTGCCAGTGGAAATCATAAGGCCAGCAAGCGTTCCAGTAATGAAGGTAGCTACTGAAGAAAGAACGCCAAAGAACATTTTGTCATTTTCTGCCTGAGCACCGATTGGCTGAGTAACAAATACTAAAGCATAAAGAATAAAGAAAGTAGTGATCAAGAGTACGCCGCCAAGCATGCAACCAATTACAAACTTTAGACGTGCATCTAATTCTGCTGGTGTTAAACGTTTTTTCATGGTGCGATTGTCTCCTGTGTTATTTCTATTGTTGTTTCGCTTGGATTGAACCCTAGTAAAGTTTCTGTGCATGCGCCATCGACCCTGCATAATGGCGGGTTGCATTCTTCTGCTTCCCAGTTTTCTGGGTCCTGACAAGAGTATCTGTAATTTCCATCGTATCCACATGCGGATAAAATTAAAATTCCAAATACTAAGACGACTTTCTTCATTTTGCATCTGCAGCTTTTTTGGCGCTCTTATCAACACCATTAAATACTTGATTAATCTCAGCTAAAGACAATTTTCCATCATCAAGAAATGCTCTTGATAGACCTTCGACTACTGTGGCAACTCCAGCAATACCAGCCATAAATATTGCTTTCCAAAGAGGAACTCCAGCAATAGTACCAGCTCCAATTACGCCAAGACCAGAAGCCGCAAAAGTGGCCACAATGCGCATTATTATGTTTTTAACCTGCTCCATATAATCCCTCCAGATGTGATATTATTAATAGTAACAACATCAAAGGAGCACTCAATGCATCGCCTTAAGCTAATAGTCCTTTCTTTATTATTTAAATTTAAATTAAAAAAAAGACGCTCAAATGATAACGATCCTTTTATATATTAAATGATCTTAATCATTTAAGTGTATGGAACAGGTAATACGATGAACATTGAAAAATTAGAAAATATATTAAAAGATTTTAATTCTTTATACTGTATTGAAAATGGGTTATCTGATCGACAGATTGTGCACGGTGTTACGGAATATTATTCTCCAGATTTATATACTTATAAATACAATAGTCATGGTTTTAGATCAACGGAATTTTCTTCTGATGTGGATATATTAACCGCTGGATGTTCTCACACTTTTGGTTCAAGTATTCCATTTGAATATACCTGGTCACAACAGTTACAGAAAAAAATTCCAAATAAAAAAATAGCTACAATAGCTGGACCCGGTTATAGTACTCAGAAAATAATTTCTTATATTTTTAGATATTTTGAAAATATTGGAAATCCAAAAATGATTATTTGTAATTTTCCAGATTTTTATAGATTTTTATTTTTAAATAATTTTTCCAATAGGATAGTTCACCATTATAAGAATATGCTTGAAACTCCTACCCTAGATAAAAAAACTAAAAAAGAACTTAAATCTAGTTCTCCTGCTATCAATTGGGGTTATTACATCAATTATGAATACATTTTTATGTTAGAAAAATATTGTGATTCTAATAATATAAAATTAATTTGGTCAACATGGAGTAATGATGAGGCATTTGATCATGATAATAATAATATTTTCCATGAAATTGGACTTAACAACGTACATGAAAGTTTAAAGAATACATTTAAACATTATCATGAAGATCATGAAAATGTTATATTTGACAATATGAGTACTTCTATTTCATTTGATAAAAATAAAAAAATTCAATATTCAGAAAGAACACCAGAGTCCCTTCTTTATTGTCACAGAGAAGAAAAAAATGAAACTGAAGATTTTTTTGAAATAGCTTATGATAGGTACATCGTTCCAGAAAAAGACAGAAATGACATTCAAAAACATTTAAAAATGTCTAGATTAGAAAAAGATAAAAACTTAAAACAAAAACTTGAAGACCCAAATCATAATGGTGGACATAGAGCTCATTTTGGCTCCCATAGGAATATTCATTGGGCAGAATTTTACTACGATATAATAAAAGAAAAATATCCTGAATTTACTATATAATATGATATATAAATGGAATAGGCAGTATGGTCCGCTATGAAAGATAGGTTATTTATATGAGTTATGCTACTGCTTTAGAAGATAAAATAAAAAATTTTTACAGCTTATCTTGTGATCAAAATTTTAGTAATACTTTTGTTTTGAATGAAAAAAAAATTGGATCTCCAGTAGCTGTTGCAAGTGAATATTTTACGCCAGATTTATATACCTATAAATACAATAGTCATAATTTTAGATCTATAGAATTTTCCTCTGATGTAGACATACTAACAGCTGGATGCTCTTTTACGTTTGGTATGGGTTTACCATTTGAATACACCTGGTCTCAGCAGCTTCAAAAACAACTTCCAAATAAAAAAATAGCTACATTATCTTGGCCGGGTTATAGTATCCAAAAAATAATTTCATATATTTTTAGATATTTTAAATCTATTGGACATCCTAAAATGATTATTTGTAATTTTCCTGATTTTTATAGATTTCTATTTTTAAATAAATACAATTATGAAATAATGGACTATTATAGCGGCATCTTGCAGAACCCAAGTTTTTCAAAAAAAATTAAAAAACAAATTGAAGAAAGTTGTCCTTCAGATTATTGGGGTTATTACATTAATTATGAATATATTTTTATGTTAGAACAATATTGTGATAGTAATAATATAAAATTAATTTGGTCAACATGGTCTAATATAGGTTCCGACAAAAGTGAAGATCATGACTTTGTTTTCAGCGTGTTTCCTGATGCGGGCGGTTTTAAAAAAGAAATAATTAAAAACGAAAATTTTAAAAATACATTTAAATATTTTTATGAAGATTATGAAAGTGTTAATTTTTATAAATTAAATTCAACAATATCATTTGATGAAAATGGACAAATCAAGTACCATAATAATGAAAAAAAAATAGATTGCCATCATCAATTAGAGAATGAAACTGAAGATTTTTTTGAAATAGCTTATGATAGATATACCGTTCCAGAAAAAGACAGAGATGACATTCAAAAACATCTAAAAATTTCTAGATTAGAAAGAGATAAAAATTTAAACACAACAAATAGTATTTTTGGAGGCATGGGCCATTTTGGCTCCCATAGAAATATTCATTGGGCAGAATTTTATTTTGATATTATCAAAGAAAAATATCCTGAATTTACTATATAATATGATATTATATACAATAGGTGCGCGTAAGGAGCGGTAAATGACTTTTTTATATATTGCTGGATTTTTTTTGATTATAGTTGTTTTTAAAGTTATTAAAAATAAAATAAAAGAAAAAAATAGAAGAAAAAAAATATCACCATTTATTTACTAACATGTTAATTCTGGGTATTAACGAAGGAAGCCACGATGCTGCTGTTGCGCTATTAGATGGCCCAAACATCCTCTATGCTTCGCATGCAGAGAGGCATTCAAAAATTAAAAATGATCATAATTTAAATCCAGAAATTATAAAAGAAGTTTTATCATTTGGCAAGCCTGATATTGTATCGTTTTATGAAAAACGCCTTTTAAAAAAAACTAGACTAATTTTAAAAGGTGGTAAAAAATATACTAAAAATAACTTTAAGTTATCTGATTATGACTTGTTTGAAGAAAGACAATTTTCTCATCATGAAAGCCACGCTGCGGCGGGCTACTATACCTCTCCATTTGACGACGCCGCAATAGTTGTAATAGATGCCATAGGAGAATGGAACACTTCATCAATATGGGTTGGTCAAAATAAAGAGATAAAAAAAGTTTATTCAATAAATTATCCATTTAGTTTTGGATTATTCTATTCAGCATTCACCCATCTTATTGGTTTAATCCCTGGAACAGATGAATATATATTAATGGGGATGGCGGCGTATGGAAACTATAAAAAATATTATTCTAAAGTCAATAGTTATTTTGAATCAATAACTAAACAAAAATATAATTTTCATAAAGGCATTACTGATTGGGATCAAAATTGCAATTTAGAAAAAGAAAAGTTTGACATAGCTGCTGCAGTGCAAAAAGTTTACGAAGATCGTTTAATGGAATTTATGCAGTTTGCCAAAAAAAAGACTAATAAATCAAACCTTGTATTTATGGGCGGGTGCGCATTAAACTGCTCTGCTAATACAAAGCTGTTTGATATTTATGATAATGTTTGGATAATGCCTTCGCCGGGAGATTCAGGCAGCAGCTTAGGGGCAGCAGCGCTTACTTATGGGTCACATATAAATTGGCAGGGCCCATATCTTGGAACTAATATTCCTGGTAAGTATCCTGTAAAAAAAAGCATTGATGATTTGGTATCTAAAAAAATTAGCATTGTTGCAGTTGGTAGAGCAGAATTTGGTCCAAGAGCACTTGGAAACAGAAGTGTCTTAGCCGACCCAAGAGATCCAAATATAAAAGACATAGTTAACAAAATAAAAAAAAGAGAAGAGTTTAGACCATTTGCGCCTGTTGTATTAGAACAATACGCCGATGATTGGTTTGAGATGCCGCAAAAACAATCACCCTATATGCAGTTTGCGGTCAAGTGTAAAAAACCAGATATTATTCCATCTGTTGTTCATTATGACGGCACTAGTAGGGTTCAAACTGTTAATAAAAAACAGAATACGGGACTTTATAATTTATTAATCAAATGGTATGACATAACAGGAGTTCCAGTGTTATTAAACACAAGCTTAAATATAAAAAACCAACCTCTTTTAAATGATAAAACTGATCTAGATATGTGGAATGAGTTATATAATGATAAGCCTTAGATTAGAAGATGTTTTAAATTCTTTTAATGATTTTACCTCTCCTGTGCTCGGACCAGTATCTGACACGCAATATAATATAAGGCGTAGTCAAGATTTTAGATTAGTGTCTCCGTACGTTGAGTACTATTCTCCTGATTTATATACATATGATTTAAATACTCATGGCTATAGGTCTATAGAGTTTTCTGGTGATGTGGAAATATTAACAGTCGGTTGCTCTTTTACATTTGGGACTGGGTTACCATTTGAATACACCTGGTCACAACAGCTTCAAAAAAAGATTCCAAATAAAAAAATAGCAACTTTATCTTGGCCTGGCCATGGAATTCAAGATTTAGTTTCTCTTTTATTTAAATATTTTAAAACAATTGGAAATCCAAAAATAATTATTTGTAATTTTCCAGATTTTTATAGATTTTTATTTTTACAAAAAGAATATAATCTAATTAGTCGTCATTATATAGGTATATTAGAAAATCCTAGTTTAGACAAAAAAGTAATAAAAAATATTAAAGAGAGCTGTCCTCATCCTTTTTGGGGTTTGTATATAAACTATGAATATATTTTAATGTTAGAGCAATATTGTGATTCTAATGATATAAAATTAATTTGGTCAAATTGGTCTGGTCAAAATTCTCAATCTGCGAGCGCTGAATTAAATACAGATTCTTTTTTTAAATCAACAGGCGTGCAAGATATGAATGAAAATTTAAAAAATACATTTAAACATTATTATGTTGACTATGAAAGCGAAGATTTTTATTATTTATTTCATAATTATTCTTGGAACAAAGATGGCAGTATCAAGTACAACGGCGCAGTAGAAAAATCTTTGAACTGTCACTTAGACGAAAAAAAAGAATGTGAAGATTTTTTTGATCTAGCTTATGATAGGTATATTGTTCCAGAAAAAGATATTAATGACATTGAAAAACATCTAAAAATGTCTAGATTAGAAAAAGATAAAAATCTTAATCAAAACAGTCAATACTTAGGGCACTTTGGAGCTCATAGGCATATTCACTGGGCAGAATTTTATTTTGATATAATAAAAGAAAAATATCCTGAATTTATTTAGAGTGAGATTCTACTCCAACGGATTTCAAAAATGCTTCTTCTTTTTCCCACAAATCTTTAAAGAATAAATCATAATCAATCAGTTCAGGATCATAGACATACTCTTCTGGTTTTTCAGGATCATAAAAATTTTCAATATTCATAGTATATTCCTTATGGTTCTATAAAAATGCACTCACCAGGGCATTCTTCGGCTGCTTCAATAACATCTTCAAGTCTATCGTCTGAAAAAAATGCTAAACCAGCTGCGCCTTCTGGATTTCCCACAGATGAGGCAAATATCTTGTCGCCTTCTCGTACGTATGCTAAACCATCGGGCATCATCGTAAAAACATCTGGCGCTATCTCTGCGCATAGTCCATCTCCAGTACATAGGTCTTGGTCAATCCAGACTCTCATGACTTAATAGTACCAGTGATCTCACAAGATCTATTTAGTATCTTGCCATCGTCGCTTTCTGGGTCTATTCCAGGGTATGGCGATGCGTCTCCTAAAGACTTAGTGGCTATATCGGTATAGGCTATACCTTCTTCTAATAATGCAAATTGTAAAGCTTTTGTTCTTTTTTCAGATAGGTCGTTTCTATTAACATTTTGACCATCACTAGATGATCTACATACCACATTAAGGATTGAATAATATCCAGCTTTGTACTTATCGACATAAGTAGATACACATGCAGTTTCATCAAAAACCGGTATATCCTTATCTTTCTGGTAAAGGACCAAACATGGGGGATCGGCAACTATGGCTAAAGTAGTAGTTACCTCAGACACAGTGTCAGTAACTTTTGCTTCAGGCCAAAAAATGTAAGACAAGATAGCTAGCATCACCGACATAACCGCTACTCTCACTGCAGTTTTTCTAATGTTATTTATCATAAGTATTTTTCCTTACTTGTTTATTTAAACGTTGAAAATTTTTCTTGGCTTTTGCTTCTTTACTTTTAGCTGCTTTTATATAGTGATCGTACACATCTGTATACCAGTAAGCTATAGCAGAAATAACCAAACCAATACTTGTAGCAGCTAAGGATAGCACAAATTTATCTAAGAATACTAATGAATCTTCAGTGAATCTAGCTGCAGTTGATAATATCGTAAGTAGGGAAAACAAAAAAACATTAATACCTAAAGTATCTTTAGCTGTAGATTTTTTATACACTTCAATTTCTTTTAGGTTATTAGACTGGGATCTTTTTTTAGATAACATTTTAATAGCATAAGATGATCCTAGTTGAGAACATACAAAGGCATAGGAAAAAGACAAGATAATCGCAGAGGCTCTTTCTGCTCTTTCCGCCCAAGCATCAGCTCCAAATTTACCAGCAAATATATCTTTCCACAAAAGGAAGTCAAACACTAAACCAATAATAACTGAAAACCAGATTATCTCAGAACCATAATCAGAAACAGAAGATGAGTGTGGAGCAAGTTGCTTTTCTACCTCTTCACTATCTATCTGAGCTTTTAGATATTCTTTATGGGCTTTATCATAATCCGATATAATAATTTTATTCTCTATAATTTCAGGAGTTTTAGTAGCTTCTAATTCAGAGACAAGTTGCGAAGCTTGATCTTTTAAAGACTGATTTTCAATTTCAAGTTCTTTAAATTTTTGATCTAATTGTGGTATAAGTTTATTAAAACGCTTTTGATTACGTCTAGATAAAAGTTGGATGTCATCTTTGTCAATAGACGCTAAATTATTATCTTGCTGTTCCATATTGTAAATTTATTCTTCATCTGAATCTTCGTCGTCTTGAGAGGATCCCACAACTCCATCAGGTATAGCCGCCAACCTACAATAGCCTCCCGGTTGAATCCTTTGTTTAACAATTTTACAAACTGATTTTGATTCATGAAGAATGCAGTTTTCGCAACGTACTCCAATTTCGTAATTTTCATTTTCTGATTCAGGAACGTACCCAACCCAAATTCCATTACCGTCGTTATTTGAAAGTTTGCCGTATTTTTTTACGATTGCTAATAAAGAATCAGCGAATTCTCTCTCAGCTGGAGCGACGGTGCCTTGCATACGCTGATCTCTCATCTCATTAATATTTTTAACTACAGATTTTTGATAGTTAACATCAGAGAGCCAATAATTTTCCATACTGTTATAGTACCACACTAGCTCTGGCAATGCATCCGCGGCTACAATAGAGAATATTTTGGTCTTCATAAACAATACCTTTACCTGTTTTCTTTTTGCACGTAGGACAGATATGAAAGGTATCTCTCCCGGTTGCCATGTATAGTGTAGCTTTACCCGGTCTATTATCTTGTTTAGTATTATTACCCAAATTAACTTTTGCGGGCTTTTTCCCTGCCATAACCACCTCCTTAGTGTCGGAGGTATAGTAATAGCCTATCTGTTAATTATCTCCTTGTTCTTTTCCTATTGGCAAAATAACCACCAGCTAATCCCAAACCAGCAGCAGCGGCAGCAGTTTTTTTACTAAATGAAACTAAATCAGTTGCCGTTTCTACGCCTTTAATTATATGTGACGTTGTACTGCTGGTGGAGGTTTTTCCGGCTACGGCAGAAGCAACAGCTCTGCCACTTGAAGCCCCAGCTGCTTTTGCACTAGAAGATATAGTTGCTACAGTATCATCGATAAGACTGTCAAAATAAGAATCATCAAAATAATTAGCCGCATCTTTCAACGCATACTCCGCAGCTTCATCTACCGGACCAGCAGCTTTACCTCTTGCCACTGCTGCTTCTATATTTTTTTGAGCTTGAGTTTGCGCTGTCCTTTGCGGAACTGGTTTACCAACAGTAAGAGTTGATTTACCTCCAGTGCTTTTTTCCATTTTTATTTCTGCTCTTAACTCAACCGTTAATGGATCAGAAGCGTTAATGATTTTGTCTTCTTCTTTTGTTAGATTATCAAAACCCTTGGCGAAAAGTCGTTTTAATTCTTCTTTTAAATCACCGTCTAGTATTTACCTTTGCCTGTCGCCTGCCTATGTCATTTAATTTTGTTTCTCTTGCTATTCGAATTTTTTCTAGTTTTATTTGAGCTTGAGTTCTTGGCGATAAAGATTCAGCTGCAGTTTCTATCACTTCTTCACCGTAGGCTGCGGCAGAATCAGCTTGCAGTCCCGATAGATATGCTAAAGAATCTTCTCCATATAATCCCGATATACTTACGGGAACTCGCATATCCATTTCAATTTCACCAAGAGCGCCACCAAAAATTGAGTCTAGATTTAGTCCACCATAAGCGTTCATATTACTTGGAAGTTTACCTGTTTTTGAATAGTTTTTTAATATATCTATTCTTCTGGTGAGATCTAAGAATTCTTCAACCCCTTCATCTACTGAGCGAAATTGACCAGTAATTGAATCATCAATACCAAACTGATCTGGCTGCATACCACCAGGTAAAGTCCAATTTCTCCTAAGTCTACTTTTTTCAGCTTTACTTAAACCTGAAAAGAAGTCCCACTCTCCACCACGTCCACCTCTATATTTTTCTCCAGATATAGTTGTTTTTGTTTCTAATTTTGGTGGAGGACTAATAAATCCAAGTCCTTTTTCTGCAAATTGATCTTCAAGCGCAGTAGCTTCTTGGCCAGCACGTTGCCTAATGGCTGCTCTTAATTCATTAAGTTCTTTTTTTGAAGCCATTTTAAATTTCCTAACCGAGTTAATAACATATGCGCAAGTTCTATATTCTATATAGTAACCGTTACTATATCCAATATGAGAGATCCGATTAGACATGGTGGGCTAAATGACCCCGGTATTGTTTCTGGTGGAATTGTATCCAGTGGTAATTTTCGTTTAAATAAATTCCAACGCGCAACTGTTTCTGCTCCAAGAGCAAGAGATCCAAGGTTCAGGGGACCTGGTATGCGCCAGGCTAAAGTTGGAATTAAGGGACTACAGAAGGTCGAATCGGCTGGATTAGGGTCAATAGTGACCCCTCAATCGGTATCTGCAAGAGCTGGCATGAGAGCTAACTTTAGTTTTCAAAGTCTTAATTTTAACAAGAATCCAAGATACAACCCATATACTTAATATGAAAAAAGTTTTAAAAACCATTGAAAATATGGCTGGAAAAATTGTACGGAAGATTACTAAGCTACATTGTATTTAATCTACTAATGCCCCGTGCTCAACAAAATCTTGAAGACTTGACTAAAGCTTATAGGAACAGTCAAATATAAAAGCCTTATACTTTTGTAAAGCTTACAATTATCGAAGCTGCCTTAAAGTCTGAATCATAAGAATTTACCTTGTGGTAAACTATATCTTTTATTGTTTTATCATTTTCTAATTTTACAAACATTTGTTCAAAATTATCTTTAATAAAATGATCTTCTTTTATAGATATAACTCCAATACCTTCTGATTTTAAATAGCTTAATAAATTAACAAAATCATCTGAACCAAGATGGCCAAGGGTAAAAGTGCCGGAACTGATAAAGTAATCATAATAGTTTTGTAATAGCAACTTTGGATTAGTTAGATCATCTGTTATTACCCAGTCGTAAACCGGTGTAAAATTTTTTCTTTGCTTTAGATAGGCTATTCTTATCATCGAAGAAGATATATCCACCCCTTCAATCCAAAGATCTTCATTAAGAGAAGACAAACTTTCTCCTAATAAACCAGTGCCACAACCTATGTCTAATATTTTATACCTTTTTTCTTTTATGTGATTATCACGAGAAATAGTATCAAAAAATATTTTAGCTACTTGGTCAGGTAAAATGTAATTTACATCTTTTGTATAATCATCATATTCATGAGCCCAATCGTTATAAAATCTTTCTAGATCTTTAGGACTTTGATAGGAATAAACTGTATCTACATCATAGTCATTGGGTGTTTTCATACTTAGAATGTATGCACCCAAGCAGAGAATTCCTCGTCTGATTCTCCAAGGTTCTCAAATTCTATTGTGCCAGCTTCTTCAAACTTTCTACGCAGCCACGCACCGTTTCTATCAAGTAACCCAAGCTTACTTACGTTTGGGACAATCTTTGCGGCAAGCATCTTGCGTATCCAAGCTTGTGCTGGGTCGTTAAGTAGGAATGGAGCTATATCTTTTGTCTTGACTCCCATTTTTTCGTATACCTCTTGTTGAAGTACTCTTTCTCCAACTTTGACACTTGCTTCATAGGCGAATTCCTGGCGCTCCATAATTTCAGCATCGGTCATTTGAGCATATACTTCTTTTAATGTAATTACACCAAAAGAAATATGGCGAGCTTCATCTGTCATTACATTTCTAAGGAGCTGCTTTAATAAAGGTTCTTTCGTTAGTTCGCGCAAATACGCCATTGATCCAAGGCCTAGACCCTCAACCATGATCTGCATACCGAGGTATGTTATGTCCCAACGGCTGTCGGAAATTGTATCATCCACAAGACTCTGTATGTGCCAATTAAATGGCAATGTACCACCAAGTTTTTCATTACCATACTTTGCAAATACTTCAACATGTCGAGCTTCATCTACGACCTGAGTTGCTGCGTATAGTTTTCCGTCATACCATGGACAAGTCATTACTTGTTTAGAAGCGCATAATAATGCTGCTTGCTCTCCATGAATAAACTGAGAGATTAACCACTTCCTACTTTCAAGACCAAACTCAATCCATTCTTTTCTACCCCATTTTTCAAGTGGACTACCTACATAAACCGATAGATCTCTACTGGCACCAAATCTAGCATAATCTTCTAATAGCGTTTTTTCTTGATCAACAGGAATGGACCAGTCTAAAGCTGTTTCTCCATTCCATTGATTATTCTTAGCTTTTTCATAAAGCTTTCTCAACTGAGTGTGTACGAGTGAATAGTCCCAGGTTAGCAATGCATCAAAATTTGTTTTAACCACATGATTTACAGCGTTAAAATCTACATCCGGGGCATTCATTATCGGATCCATATCCTTGATTTTTATATTTCCAATAAATTCTTTATAGGTTTCTTCTGTAATCATCGTATTCTCCTTGAAAATAATCTTATTTAAATATACATAATCTATAGTAGTGTTCTTTTACTATGAGCTAATCCTTCAATGTAATTTTAGGAACTTCGTATTCTGACCAATCTGGACTTATTGTTAAATTCTCTTTTAATGGCCTAAGGTTAGCGCTAATAACTATTCTTTTTTCATCGCTATAATGACGATTTGTCATATGGGGTATAAAAGAATTAAACAATGTTAACATTCCGGTTTGAGGTTTTATGGAAGTTGCATTTTCTACTGTATTACAATATTGTGTCAAAAATATTAATTCCGCACTTCCGGATGGAGCATTTACGTAATATGATATTGAATAGTAATCCAGTGGAAATAATTGAGTATTAACCTTATGAGTGTGACAGACTACAGATTGTCCACGCTCAAGGGTAAGTGTCCAAGCCGAATCTATAACCATCTCTTTTGCAAGTATGACATTAACTGTTTCGGTAATTTTCTTTAATAGTTTAGCGCATTCTGGCTTTTCATATGGGTAGTACTTATCTTCATAAAAAGTGTGAGCCGGATGAGGATTTTTTATATCTGGAACTTGACCTGAAAATTGTTCTATTTCTTTTGCGACTAACTCATTATCTATTCCGTCAATGAAGCATGTGTGAGCATCTAATAAAATTAGATTAATTTGTTCACTCATATTTTACTGCTTAACTACTATTGTTAAACCAAAAAAAAGTGGGACGTGATACATTCTACAGTCTTTTCTTAATTTTATTTCCTCATGATACGCAGCTGTGGGTGAGGCAACAGTGTCATTTTGATATAGAAATATGCTGTCCGAAGAATTTTGTATAATTAAAATACCATTAGTATTTAATCTATCTAGGTAAAAATCTGGACCAACAAATGGGTTCTCCATTTCCTGTGACCATCCTATGATCATATCAAACATGTGGACATTGCAATTATCTTTTTCTAAATCTTGATGACTAATGACTTCATGTTCTATGGGAGCATATTTTTCTTGGAATTTTTTATACAGAGATGTTTTTTTATTATTCAACATATATATTTTAGAACCATAAATATCTTGAAATGGCTTTAGCTTATACGTATCTAATCCACCAGATATACCTAATATGCTTTTTGGTTTACACACATCCGCTAAAAGCTGAGTTACCAATAACGGCATCCATTGAGCTTGGCCATAAGAATCAGCTAGATTGGGTCTTGCATAATGAATAACAAATTCATAATCACTTGCACCACCAGTAGCTATATTTCTTTTGTCTACTTTAATAATGTTCCATAAATAATTAGCAATAGCCACAGACTGCAAACCATCATCTTTTGATGCTTGGGTTGTAAACTTTCTCCAGTCGTATGCCCAATTAGTAAAATCAAAAGATTTTTTAGTTTCATATCTGTTATCATTTGTCATTTTTTACCTCGTATAGTGCATACTGTATGCTGAACCAGCATCTTCTTATACCCCTGCATAAAACAATATTTTGTTTTTTTATATATTCTTGCGCGGCAATGTTGTAATCCGGGTTACTGTGCTTGTAGATGTATCTAGATCTAACTAAATTTATAGCTTCATCTATTGAAAAATCATTAAATTTATCTTCATCTATTCCAAGGATATATAAGAACGATGCTAAATGTTGAGAATTTATTTGTAAATCTTCTAAAGAATTATAACTACTCTTCATCTTTGTCATCGGTTTCTTCTTCTTTATACATCGCAACTCCCTGACACATACTAACTGGCTTTCCCGCGACATAGTATATGCCAGTGGCGGAATCCCAATCCATTGTTTCATTGTCCCAATCTGGAACATCTGTTATAGATTCACCTTGTCTTTTGGTTACATCTAATTCATTATTTAATTCGTTTGATTCGCCAATGCTACTCATGATTGAAGCAGCTTTCTATACGAAATTATTTCTTCAATTAAACAACTAAAAGCCTGATATTGAGGAGTTGATTCATTAAAAGGATTTTTAGAATTTTCATTTAAAATTGTATAATCTACATTTAATAGTGAGCTTAGTATATCTATAGATTTAGCCAAAAACATTTTTGCTTCATTTTTTGCTTTAGCTTTGTCGTATTGTCCTAGTTCCATTTTTTACCTCTATATTCTTTCCTTGTCTTATTGTAGCACAAAAATAGTCTACCACTGCCAGTTTAATGGACTAGTAAAAACATTGTACTCTGGATTAAAAATATCTCCTACATTTGGATATTTTCCGCGAATATTATTTTCATAATCATAACAACGCTTAAAGCGTACATTGGGATGATTTAATTGATTGGTATAATATTTTTCCCAATCTTCAATTGAGCCTAACAATGTTGTTGCATCGGTATCATTTAGATTTTCTTCACAGTCTTCTAAGACCAAAATAACAACATTCATTTTATTTATTAAAGCGTAACTTGTCATAAATATAATTATATCACACTGCTCAAATAAGTCTTAGTATTGTGAATCTATTTTGTTCACTTCATTTATTAATTTTCTTTCTTTTGGCCATCTATTCATCAGCTCCTTGGATTTTGAAAAAAATCCTTGAGAGACGAATCTATCTCCGCTTAAGATCGGAAGCACTTCATGCGCGGCATCTTCATTACCCACATCAGACCATATAAGAAGAGAATTTGCTAAAGGTTTAAAATTAAAACCAGTTACTGGCATATTAAAATTACCACCTTCATAATCATCGTTTATATAATAAACAGAAGAAAAATCCGTTCCTGCATTTTTTTCAACTAAAATTGTTCCATCACAGTGGAGCTTCATACTGCTCCCGGCTCCAGCATGAGCTAACCATGGTTCAGTTTCTCGATATACAACATCTCCCCATACATCAAGAATTATTTCTTCAGTTTTTTTCTGGATATTATCCAGAACATCATAGACTTGACCATAAGTAGGTATAGCCATAGATATTTTATAGTTGTCACCATGCCTAGTATCATTTGGATATGGTTCTTCTATTTGACCGCTATTAAATAATATATACTCTTCTTCTGTCATTAAAAACGAACGTTTAAATTTTAAGTTTGGATCCTTAGAGTGGGTGTATTCTTTCCATCTAATTGGCCCTCCATACCCAACAAACTCAAAGTTATCTTTGTTTTCTCTACAATATTTATCTACTATTTTTCTTTCGTCATCTGGAAGAAAATTTTTAAATATAGTTATAATTGGAGTATATTCTTTTTTCATATTTTATTTATCCTTTAAATTATTGAAAAAAATCCTTGAGAAACAAATCTATCTCCACTTAAAACAGGGAGTACTTCGTGCGCCATGTTTTCATCACCAGAGTTGGACCATACAACAAGAGAATTTGCTAAAGGCTTAAGATTAAAACCCATCATTGGCATATTAAAATTCCCGCCCTCATAATCATCATTTACATAATAAACTACAGAAAAGTCTGTTGATGCGTCCCTGTTGGCTATAAAAGTTCCATCACAATGTAACTTCATGTGATCTCCAATTGAAGAATGAGTTAACCATGGACCACTTTCCCTAAATGTTTTATGTCCATATGTGTTTAAAATTATTTCTTCAGTTTGCTCAAGCATGCGTGTTAAGGTTTCGTATATCAGGCCATGCGTAGGTATATCCATGTACATCTTGTAATTGTCACCATGCTTGCTATCTTCAGGATAAGGTTCTTCTATCTCACCATTAGTAAATAAAGAATACTCTTCTTCTGTCATTAGGAACGAGCGTTTAAATTTTAAGTTTGGATCCTTTGAATGCTCGTACTCTTTCCATCTAACTGGAGATCCGTATCCAACAAACTCAAAATTATCCTTGTTTTCTTTACAGTATTTGTCTACGATTTTCCAATCATTTTCTGGAAGGAAGTCTGTAAAAATAGATATTCTGGGTTCATGTGTTTTTTTCATATCACTTATCATAAGTATATCTTAGATCTGGTCTTGCTTCTTCGAATGGTACCACTTTATCATCAACGATGTAAAGCATATTATGAGCATTTTCACGCTCTACACGTTCTTGCTCCATCTTGCCCCACTTATGAGCGCCATGCATTCTTTGATTTTGAAGCCATTCTTCTGTTCCGTTAAAATTATAAACAATAAAATTTCTTACAAAAAATTTATTTCCTTTTGTGATTGCTCTAACTCCATGGTAATAAGGTTCTGTTGACGGGAATATTAAGATATCTCCAGCTTTTGGTTTATGATTATAATATTTTCCGTCTATATAAAAACAAATATCTCCACCATCATAGTCGTCATTTAAATATGTTGTGCAAGTTAAAAAAAACTTATTTCCTGGCATATCTTTTTCAGATATTATAAAATCAGTATGAAATTGCATTGTTAATTTATTGTTCATTATATCTATTTGTTCGTCATATTTTGAAAATGACGAAGTCATTAAAGAAGATCCTTCTGGAAGTTTAATTTGGTGACGAGTAATGTAGTCACTTATTGCAGCACTGTAAGCTGCATACACTCTTTCGCTTAGATGTTTTTCTTCGTCGTATCTTTGACCACTTTGTGCTTCCTCAAGCTCATGTTTTTCTTGAGTATAGGTTCCAAATACTGACCACTTATCCCATTTTCTTAGATGAAATCTTCCATTAGCATCAGCGTCTGACTGTTTCATTATTTGATACAGTTCATATGCGTCTGGTAAAAGACCAGTATAAACATCTACCATGGGATAAAGTTCATTGTAAGATAAATCCATTGTATTATTTCCTTCCATTGTATTGTTTTCCCTTGAAAGTGAACAAGGTATATATTCAGAATCCATAAAATCGTCTCCTTTAAGATGTATATATTTAAAAAAAATCAGTCGTCATCCTCAACTCCGTCTATCTCCACAAAGTGGATTAGAAGGAATTGGAGTGCGACATGGGCAGGGGTTATTTCTTCTTCCGATTACAGTCATGGTTATTCTTTGTGAGAGTAGTCCATAGAGTTTACATAATCTTTCATTACTCTTTTATAGAATCTAAGATCTACATTTCCAGTAGCAAACATATCAACTAAATCTTTAAAGTCTTCAAGCAAATGCTTTTGTTTAGTAAGTTTACTATTGAGTACAATGTTTTCCATTTTTAAATGATCAACCGTATGTTTATCTGTAATTGTTTCCATTAGTATTCAATACCTTTGAGCTTTAATAATTCTTTTTGAAGTTCATTATTCTTATCTCTAAGAGACTTTATCTCAACAGCTGCATCATAAAAAAGATTAGCATAAACCATAACTCCATCCTTTTTACCCTTAGCTATTTCAGCTAAAGCAACTAGTGCTTCTAGTATATCATCATTTTTTTGCAACTTTTTTACGCGGCCTTCCTACTGTAGGCTTACCTGCAGAATCAGTTTCCTGTACAAACCAATGATAAGGAAATCCGGTATGTGGATCAAATCTTGCTGCAACAGCAATTGCCTTAGTTGCAATTAACTTTGCATGAGCTGTAGTCATTTTCTTTTTACCGACAAGAGCCTGTAATGCACCGAGAGCATACGAACTACCACTACCCAATGCATAGATTCCACTAGCATCAGAAGCCCAACTGTAATCACCATCAACTACATAAATAGAACCATGTATGGAAACTAAAATCATAGAATCATGTTCGGCAATATGCTTCTTATCTTCGTTGCTGTCCGGCAAAGCGTACCCCTGCTGTTCAAAGCATTCACGTAGTGCGGGAATAAACTTAGCGGTTATAAACTCATCTAGTTTTTTTCCTCGAAGATTAGGAGGTGGAGTTGGCGGCTGAAAAACGTGATGTAAAATATTGATTGCACGCATATCTCCAGCGGCTCCTAATAAATACTTACCATTAACAGCAACTTTGCAGTTACCTTCTTTTAAGGTAAAGATTTGAGAGATATATCCAGAATTATCTATATCAGATATTCGTGAATCCACACACACTGCTGAGAAACCATCGCCCTGAATAGCAATAATAGTTGTCATACGGATCCCTCTAAAATGTATTTAAGATAAGAAAGTAAGTATAGCAGATATTACAGGATTGGAGCAAGCGCTTTAATTAAGTATTTAAAAGAAGGCCAAGTTCTTTTAATAAAACTAATAATTAAATTAACTGTTTTCATATTTATCCTATTCTTTTAAATGATTTAATTTAGTTTTTAAATAGAATAAATATATTAATTTAAATTACATTCTCCATAATGAAGGAGAGTGATTTTCTTCCACTTCTTTTTTATCATCTATGTCTTCATATAACCTAACTATATGAATGCAAGGATCGCCCTCATATAACTCTTCGTCTTCTTTAAAAGTGGTAGGAAGTCCATCGTGAGTATAGCAAACTGCTGGTCCACACCATCCTCTATTAATCCCAATCTTTATCCACTCATCAAAATAGATTTCTTCTGGATTCATGAGTTTCTCCCTACTGAAAGTAGTTTCGCGCTCTGCCGAGCTTTCTGGATAAATGGAAAGGACATGGATCTACGCTTCGCGCAGAGGTGCATAGGGACATCCGTAACGCCTACGTTGACCTTAAGGGTAGCATCACAGTGGTCACACAACCATTGGCTTGGGGCTGGAATATAAAACTTGTACGTTCTATCAGAATCCTTAATAGTCTTAACCGCTTTCACCGAAGGACTACTAACATGCTCAACTTCTTCTTGGGCATTTATCTCAGTGCATTCAGGGCAAAATATTGGTTTTCTGCCTCTGGTTCTTTCACGTTCCCACTTTTGTTCACAACGTGCACATTCTAATTTTTCTTTCATAACTACCTCAAATATTGGTTAAACGCATAGTAAGGCTATTATAATACAGATATAACAATTTTAAATCAACTTCAAAAGCTCATTTTCTGTTGGACTAATCATCGATATATCTACAAGGTATCCATCTGTAAATTTCAATTTATAAGTTATATAGATCCAATTTCTTTTAACATTTGGACCGCTGATCCTACTCAAATATCCATTTGCTCCTACCCCAAGATATTCTCCAGTATCCAATAAGTTGGAATCATCTAGATACACAATCATGTCAGCTTCTATTATTCCATGATAATCAATTAATTCTTCAGGGCCCACTGGTTCTTTGTCGAACCAACTGCCTGGAGTCAAATACAATCTATTATCCTTAGATACTCTATAGTTATCTAAAGTGCAATTTAATTCTTTAGTCTGAAAAATGTTTTCCTCAAAAGATCTTTTAATAATCGAAACAATAGATTGAGGAATATAATCAGGAATTGGCAACTCGCATTCTATCTCAACGTAATCATACATTCCCATTATTTGTTTTCCTTAACTTTAATAACTTTATGATAATAGTTTCTAGCATAAGAATTTAATTTATCTTTACTCTTATCTCGATACGCTTTAAGTCTTTGTCTAAAAGCAAAAACGCAAATATCACACCTACATTTATGATCCCTGTAATATTTATCAGAGCCATGAGTTGTTGGCTTTTTTGCTTTTTGCTCAAGAGTACTTTTAGCTATATGGCAAGTATTACATAAAGCTTGGCATTTAGCAAGTTCGTAATCTCTTAATTCTTGGTTTCTTGTCCAAATACGATTGATTTGATATTCTTTAGTAGAAGGATCAATATGATCAATTTCTAAATTATCCCAAGTTCCACAACTGACACAAGGGCCATTATCCGAAAGCCATAGCTGCCTTCGTTGCTGCACTCGTATTTTTATTTTTTCATATCGATCTGACATACCGTATCCTTTTGGAGCGGGTAGGGAGAATCGAACTCCCACAAACAGGTCGGAAACATGTTGGTCTACCATTAACGTATACCCGCGTTAACAGGTATAGTATAGCACGCTGTCTCTTTCTGTATGCGATCCTTAAGACGCAAAAAAGAATTGATCGCTTCTTTTCTGACACTTTAGAATGTATATGTATTTTATATCAGATCAGAAGCATTAATGGATAACGCTCCAAAAACATCTACTGCTATTTTATTAACATCATGAGGTAAACATAGATAAGGATTTTGAATCTTAGCGTAGTAAGAAGAATCATCGACAAGAGAAAAACTATTATCCCAGGCAGCTAAATAAGAATTATGCTTCCTGTTCTTTCTGCTTTTCTTCGCCAATTTCTTCACCTTTACTATAGACAATTACTGAAGACTTGCCAACTCTGGCTATAACTTCAGCTTCATGTTTGTTTCGAATATTAGTATTAAAATAATTTCCAACAGACGGAGAAGCAATTAGGGAATTATACATCTCCATAGTTATGGACTTATATAACCAAATGCTACCCGTACCAAATGTCACAATGAGTGAATTAGATTTTTCATCATAAGCTAAATGCTTTATGAATGAAGAGTCTACAAAGAATTTTTCATGTTTTGTCATTAGCGCCTCCGGTACGATTTGAACGTACGACCTAAACATTAGAAGTGTTTTGCTCTATCCAGCTGAGCTACAGAGGCTAAATTGATCTGTGTGGAGTGTATGGATAATTATACCTTATAGAAGTCTGATCATCAATCAATAAGTTCATTTCAATAACATTTTCTTTATCTTTAACCTGATAAAAGAAACCATTATTCCAATAAGCACCTTCTACAATAAATCCTTTTATCTTATCTAAATAACCAACTTCTTGCCAAAAGTTATTATTGTCCATTCTGTATCTAAAAATACCCAATGGAGCAGATGCCCAGATAGTAGGACTATTGGGATCGAGATGCGTTAAAAACACTTGTCCCTGGCTGCTGGTAAACAACTTGGTTAGATGAGAGATAACATCAAATGAATAATCTTTTGTAGAATAAACATGCCACGGTTTATATAGAATATAATCTCGTAGAAAGTAATAAGAGTTTTCTGGACTAAAGCTAGAGTCTTTACTGCCTATGCTGTCTACAAGATTATGTATCATGTTAATCGTTGTTTTCTAAAATCTTTTGATGCGAGCTTTCGGTTAAGATAAGCTTAACATACAACATCCTTTGCTCAATTGCAGTTAAAAATCTTATTGCACCCATTCGCCATTTGTTCGATTCTACAAAATGCTTGTTCATTTCAATTTTATTATCATCAGTCAGTTCAATAACTTTTATCTTATCTTTTGACTTCTGAGAAGCAAGTTGAAACTCTACATCTTTTCGTATGATCCTTAATTGGAACATCCATAAATTTATATTATTTAATAACACAGAAGTTTCTTCTTCAGAAGTTTCATTCTTTATATCTTTTAAGACTAAAGCATTAAACTTCTGCAGTTGATCTGGTGTTAAATTTTCAAAGTATTCGTTAGACCATATGTCTGTAATCATGATATTTTTTCTTCCTTATTAACAAAGGTATGTGCGGTTTTTATATCAGATAAAAGATGATCAGAAACTGACTGACCAGCCTTTAAAGCGTATGCTGGAGAATACGTGGTTATAATTGGCCAGTAACCTAACCAGTTTACAGTACCACGATAATCTTTAATTTTGATTTCAGAGCCAAACAATGTGTATGCAGGTAAAGATCCTAATGTTACAATCAATTTAGGATTTAAAAGTTGAATCTCAGTATGTAAATAAGGAGAACAATTAAATATTTCTTGATTAGTAAATTTTCTTTTTACTGGACATCTATTAACGTAAGTTAGACAAACCTTAGTAGAGTCAAATCCAGCTTCTTTTAAAAACTTTAAAAGTAAACTTACCACGTCTTGCTGCATATTGGGTGAATCTATTACAAACAAAACGTCTGGATTAGTTACATTCCATTTTGGAAGTTCCGGACTAATGGATCCAATATCACATTTGCTACAATTCTTAGTGACTGTATGAAAGTCTTTGATCTTGTAATTAACTTTTCTAGAAAGAAGTTCTGAACGAATATCCTTAAATAGAGTTGTTAATGCGGAGTCGTGAATTAAACCAGTTAAGTTATTATAAACGATTTCTAGAAGCTCTGTCTCCATAAACCCCAAGTGTAATCCTGATTTAGGAATAAACTTAGAATCGCCTGAAGACAGAGCTTCTTCGATCAAAGAATTCAGTTCAGCTTCGCTGAATTCTAAATCCATTAGAACTGGCTAGGAACCGAATTAAATTCTTCAGTTGAAGAGGTAGCTCCTGTAGCTGTTGTCGTTGTTCCAGTAGCTGTAGCAGTCTTTGGTGCACCGCCGCTCATGATATACGAAACAGATTCAGCAACTACAACAACACGTGAACGGTTGTTATTGTCCTGCTGCCAACGCTCTTGTACCAAACGTCCAACTAGTTGAATCGATGAACCCTTCTTCATTTTTCCAGAAGTAATTTGGGTGTGTAAGAAAGACGCATTCTTTGTTGCAAAGTCATTACCATCTTTGAGGTAATATACTATGTCAAAGTAGCCTGAATTATTTTGGCTTCCTTTTTCGGAACCAGCATAATCAACTGCCATTCTGAACTTTGCAATTTTATCGTTAATAAGTTCTGGATCGGAGACTACTCCACCAGTAAGGCTTATTACATTTTTTGGGTCTATCATATTTTTTCTCCAATAGTGGTTTATGTGTTTTGGTTATTTATTTTCTTCACCGTCAAGAACGGTTTGAAAGTTGTTAATTATTTCTTGCAGATAAAGTATACAATACTTCATTGCCTCAGTAGGTCCTACTTTTGTAGACAAATGATTATACAGACTTATAAAAAGACTAAATATTCCAGACTTTAATTCTTGGATACTATCGCTTGAAGTCGTTTCATCTATCTTTGGAACTAAAGAGTTTTGCTGTTGATCTGTATGTTCATTATTGGACATTATTAGTATTCCTTCTTGATATTACATTATCAATCATTTCGCCAAGAAACTTTGTATCCCTATACCCTTTATCATAAAGAATGGATATAATTGGTTTAGGATCAATTAAATTATAAGTAATTAATTGTAAATTAAAAATATCATTTAAAGTATATACCCTATAACTATTCATGTCTCTTCGAGGTTCAGGATACTTATTGCTTTTTTCTCTATTAGCAATAGTTAAAGAAGAAACATTTAAAATTTGAGCAATTTCAGATCTAGTAAACATTGGTTCTGCTGTTTTATTTTTGGCCATTTTTTAATACCTTTTTAAAAGTTTATATGACTCTATATAGTATCATTAAAAATATGCAAAATCAAATTAGATCAGAATTTTTTAAAGAATTAAGCGACTCAAGAAAACTCTTATCAATGCTAGCTGAACCCATTATAGGGGATTCTTCACCGTCTAAAAATGCGTGAATCATTTGACGATACGTTTGAGATTCATTATAGAGATCTGAAACATCAATAGATTCAGAAGGATCATCGCAACTAGTGTCTAGGTCAAAACGTTCTGGATCGTGTTCATAATAATACCCTCTGTCACTTTCAAAAGTTTGAGTTAAGGAAGGATTGGGCCAATTAAGATCTAAGACATTGTCTAAGTCTAGAGATTCCCAGTCTCTTAAAACACCTTGAATATGAGTTGGAGTCATTCCTCTATAATACCCGTGAGTATTAACATTTTGTCCTAAATTTGAATAACTAGTCATAAGCTCAACTGGTTTCTTTTGCCTAATAACATGATAAAAGTTTTCAGTTAAATCATGATTAAAGCCAGTATTCCAAATCCAATCATAAGCAGAAGCTATGACTCCAGACAAGTCTTTTGAATAGCCATCTACATCATTCATATTATCAAACATAGGCCTGCATAGTAGTCCATTAGTAAAGAAATTAGGAATTGGCGGCATGTAAATATTTTGCTCTGGAGAATTCAAAGAAGACTTCATAAAATACATTCGAACAGAATTACAAAAATATTTATTAGGATCATAAGTCATTATATACAACTGCCAAGGAATTGCAATTCTATAAACATGAATTGGAGTATCATCATTTAAGTTGCTGACGTTTTGAGGAGCATATTGAATTACCTGGTAAGAAGGAGGACGCTCAAAGACAACAACGCCATTAGAATGATACTTAATAGCTGGAGGAACAATATTGGAAACAAGTTGTTTTTTATTATTATCAATAATAGACTTGATAAATCCTTTATTAATATTTAACTGTTTATTTAAATTAAAATTATAATCAATATTATAAGAATTATAACTTAAAGAGATGTCTGCAGTTGGATTTTCGTCCCATATGCTGTGATTTTTTTCAAATGAAATGTAAGAATATTTAAATTTAGAAATCATATTAACTCTTTTCTTCTAAGGCAGAATTAGCATATTCTTTAACATTAACAATGTCATCGAAATTAGATTCTATTCTTTGAGATTCAGTTGAACCTTGAAGAATATTGTTTGCAATAACTTCTAATGAAGACTTTACAAAAGAAAGAAATAGGTCTTCATTTTCATCAACTAATTGTTTTGCTATATTTTCGCAAAGAGTATTAGAATAAATAGAAGAATGATTTTCAATTGATTCACGTGAAGTAAGTTCATTTTGATTGATTAAACCATTTATAATAAGTTCTTTTGAAAAAGAAATAACTATAGACCAATCAACGCCAGTTTTAACAGAACTAGAATTAGATAGATAAATAGAACGTATTAGAGATGTAATAACTTCTCTTTCACTCATTTGATCTTTAGCTCTTTCTTGAGAAAGAACATTTTCAATGGTGTAAGATGCTCTATTTGTTCTTTTATATTCGCCAACAGCATGTAAAACTTCTGGCAAATCCATTAAACTCCAAGTAAGATATGCGTTTTTTATTTTTGTTGATTCTCTAGATCGATTGTTTTTAACATCTCTAATTTTAACTTTTGCTTTAGCAGCTCTAGCGGCTAAGTCTGGATCATGTAAAGGATCAGTTGTAAATTTACCAATAGAAAAGTTGCAAATATTATAAATATGACCGCCACCTAAATCTAAATTCCAACCGCCATTAAAATAATCATTTATTAAATAATGATATACTTCACTAACATTTTTAGGATTTATAGATTTTTGGGAAACTGCATCCATAAAATTAGCAGTAGTTTGACCTAAGCAAATGTCTCCAGTATGATGAAAGTTTGGAGTCCATGGAGTAATTAAATTATCTTGATAAGAAGATAATGGACCATCATTGTATAGCATTCTTAAAGAAGGAATAGGATTTTTTTCAGTGGGCATTGTCAAAATAGAAACAGTCCAGGGAATCCAAACTTCACAAAGAATAGAAGCTTCACCCTTAACCCTATTAGCCCTTAAAGAACTAAGTCTAACAGATGTTTTAAAAGGAGGACGCTCAATTACGTATGTATCGTTTTCAATTCCCCTTATAGCAATTGGCATTGGTGCGCCTGTTAAATCAGTAATATAATTTGCGTCTTGCTGAACACTTCTTGCAAAATCGCGCCAAGAAAATTGATAGCTATTTCCAACAACTTTTAAAGTAACAGAATTTATACTTTTGTTAGAATCAGGAGTTGGATCCTTTGTTACTCTCACTTGCCAAGCATCTAGTGCAACTAGATTGTTAGTATTTGATTCAGATTGCTTGAAGTACTTTATTGTTTTGAACGACATAAGAGTCCTTAGGAAGTAAATTAGAAATATAACTATTCTTTGATTTTATATTAACAGAAACAGCATTGGGATCAGAAACCGCATAAGAATAAGTAGTTTCTATATTATAATCTTCTTTATAAGAATCTAATAAATGATTAAGCTTAGTTAAAATTTCTTCGTACAAATTAGATTTATCTTTAGGAAAAGATATTGAATCATAACTTAAAGTAGAAAATACAACATTAGTAGATGTGTTAACTATATCTACTTTGTAAATATTTTCCAAAGTTCTATATAAAACAGCGTCTACATTAAAAGAATTACCACTTGTTTTATGGGTAAGAAGATTAGTGTAAATAACTTTTTGATCAGGTTGATAACCAGAGCAAGTAACTATAAAATGAGGAGAAGAAATACCAGAGGTAAACATACAAGGTGTTGGATTAACTGAACCCTTGGTAAATGCTTCATTGGAACAAGTAGAACCTTTAGCCAAGTTCGCATATTGATAATAATCTGAAACTTGTTGGCTAGAGGTCAAATAAGAACATTGACGGATAGAAGAAGTGTCTACCTTGATCTTAAAAAATAACTCACATTCAAAAGAAAACATTCTATACTGTGGATTGTAAGTGGTCCAATTAGGAATTTTACTATCAAAATTAGGAACTTGTCTAAAAATTTCTGAATTAGATTTTAATATGTATTGTTTAAATATTGTTTCAATATTATCACTTACACTGCTAATTGTAGTGTTATCTGGAATATTGTAAATAATATTAAATGTTAAATCAGAAATTAAAGATGAATCAGATTCTTTTATTGCTACATAAGATTGATATGTACTAACTGTATCCCAGTAACAATAGTTAATTGGAATATCTCCATTGAAAACAAAATTAACTTTAATACCACTAGTTAAAGTATGTTTAAAATCTTCTCTACTCATTATCATCTCCAGGTATGCGTAGTATTATTTATAAGTTGAGTTTCTAAAATTTCTATTTTTTTTTCAAGAAACTTAGAATAGGATTGAGAAGATTCAACTTTGTCTAACAAAAACTTAATGTCGTTTTCTTGTTTAGCTAAATGATCTGTAGCTTGAACAAGTAACTGAGACATTGTAGAATAATTAACTTCCAATGACTTAATTACGTTAAAATCATTTTCTGAAAAATAAACAGGTTTAATCAAAAGGCATTTGCCAGCACCAGAACCAATTTGCATTATTCTATTATTCTTTTTCATGTAAGAATAATAGGAGTTCATAACACTAGGTAAAACATTCGAATAAAAAGTTTTAAAAAAATGATTTTTAGAAAATGGATAAATCATTTGAAAAACTTCTGGATATTCAGTTATCCCATAGTTAAGATGATCGTTTGTTAGTTCACCGTGTTCAGTAACATATGAAGCAACATACTCATCGTAAGTATGATTAGCTGATGCAACATGCCTTAAATAATCAATCCGATCATTTATAATGCAGTTGTGCGTAAATTGATCCAAAGGCAAAAGTTCATTTGTATTATTTAAAATACTATCAATAATTTCATTTGCTTGGGTAAGATCTGTAATGCTATTTATAATCATAAAACCTCAATTGAATGGAATTCTAATGTGTTATTTTTCATGAAAAACATCAAAGAAGAAGAAAGCAAATGAATAGATTGCATTTCTGGATACAAAGATTTAACTACTGGATATATAATACGCAGTGAAGATAACGTATTAACCAACTCTAAAGAATTGGGATCAACAAATAAAACAGATACTGTATTATTCGGTGGTGTCAGGAGACTTGGAATCAACCACGTCTTCAATGGCTGAGGCAAGTCTTGGATTTTGGTCTGCCACGATTCCATTAGCGCCTTCCTTCATAATGTTAAACATCTTCTGTCGTGCATCATGGACAGAATCATGAAAGTTTCGTTTTGCCTCATCAGAAGCAAAGTTTAATTGACCCAATAAAGCTTCAATAAAAACAGCTTGTTCAGCAAATCCGGTAGCTAAGGTAGCAATCTGTTGTTCGTAAGATTCCATAACTTTATCTAATTTTTCAATTTTATTATCGAATTGAGCAGCCATTGCTAAAACAATATCATTAACTGTTTTTCTCAAAAGCTCAATATCTGTATAGTCTGGAATACTATTTTGTTCATCGCTCATACTTCATACCAATCTGTTTTGTTGGTTACATGGGAAGACAAAGCAAGATCAACTAGATAGGATATAGAATGTAATTCTTGCCTTGTAACCTTAATGCTATCAACAGAAATTGGTGATTTCATATCAGGAAGAAACGCACCACTATCAGTCTTCTTAGCGTTAAAATGCCCAGTCTTAAAAACAAAAGCATCTTGGTCAAAAGTTTCATTATTTTGCCAATGATGAATTTTAAATATTCTACTAATCGGCTTACCTTGAACTTCAGCTCCACCATAGGAAACAAAACCTTCATCAGTAAGAACACCAGTCTTAGCATTAGCCTTATAAGCAAGCTTAGCAGTTCCGTTAATAACTGAACGAAGCCATGCTGCAAAGTCTACAGCATCAACAAATACATGAGTGTTGCCAGCTAGCTTTCCATCGTTAGATATTTTACCAATATCAATTCTAAATTTCATTCCAGCAAACCATGGTCTTATCGAAAGAAAACCGCTTTGGGTTTTAGAACGAAACCATTTTTTATAAAGATCTTTTTCATAAGATTTTTCAGTTGATAACGGAGTATCTGGTTTAAAATTTTCCTCAAACATGCCTTCATCAAACAATTGTTCTTGCTGTGCGTTGCTCATATTAGCTCCTTATTTCGTAGTCCACTGAAGTGATTTATTAGTTGTTTTAGAAGCAGTAAGTGGACTTCCGCTTACTACTAGTTTAGCATCATTAAACTGATCTGTCGAAGCCCAATCCCATTGTTCGATTGCAGTAGCATACAAATCTTGAATCATTTGACGATTCTTATTCCACAATATATTACGAATAGTAGGTGCAGTTTTAACAATGTCTTGAGTTGTTATAGTTCGCATTTCACCAAGAGCAATATTAAACTTAGTCTCTTTAATTAAAGATTTAATTTCAGCACCAGTAAAATACTGAGTTGCTTCAGATAATTGTTCATAGTCAAATGCATGATCAGTGTTTATACTATCAAGATAAATTTTAATAATATCGATTCTTTCCATGAAAGATGGAAGACCAACAAACATTATTTTATCAAATCGATCTGCACGAAGCATTTCTGGACGAAGGTTTTCTAGCTGATTAGCAGCACACATTAAGAAAACATTTTTTGGAAGTTCTTGTAAGCCAGTTAAGAATTCTCCGTGAACACGATCAGTAGTGCCACCATCTACATGGGAAGAACTTGCACCACCAGATAGGTCTCGACCAAACTCGTCAATCCAAACACACAATGGAGCCATTACGCCAATTTGTTTAAATACATTACGCATATTAGATTCTGATTGGCCAACAAAAGAATTCATAACTTGGCTAACACCGGTGCGCGCTAAGTCTAACCCAAGAGCACTTGCAGTAGCTTCACAAATAGCAGACTTACCAGTACCTGGAACACCCACCATAAGCATTCGAGCAATTGGTGAAACACCAAATTCTTTAGCCTTTTCTGGGTTATGCCAAAGGACAGCATTACGATTGATTATTTGCTTGATGTTATCAAGACCACCAATTTGATCAAATGTTATAGTCGGCTTTTTAATTTCCAAAATACCATTACGTTTAATATCAGCCATTTTCATATTATAAATAACTTCTGGATCAACCGTTCCAGTGTCAACAACGGAAGTTAAGCAAAGATTAATGAAAGAAGACTCAGTTAAACCTAAACCGGCTTTAGCAATTTGTTGTTTTTTGGATGAATCAAAGACCAAAGAATCTGTAGAAGTTTCAATATGTGCAAGCACTGTAGAAAGTTCATCTAAATTCGGAAGTTCAAATTCCATATTTGCAAACAAGTGCAAATAGTCTTCCGGGCATTCGAATGGAGATATAAATATAAACTGAATTGGCATTAAATCATTATCATCAGACCAAAAAGATTGACGATAAGAATACTGTAATGAAGAAATTAGTCCAGCGTACATCGAAAGAAGTTCATCTGGTTTTACAAAAACTGGATAAAGAAATGTAGACTTTTTAGAAACAAATCCAGTTTTATCTGTAACCATATATTGATAAGCTACAGTAAAATCATAAGTAACTGTTTCAATAGTTTCATCTGGGTTATTGCGATTAGGTATTTCAACTATAATGGATTTCCATTGGCCATCAATAAATTTACTAAAACCCTTATTGCTGTCAATAGTAAAATAATCTCGATTATCAAAATCAGAAATCGTTTCAATAGAACGATACACATCCGAACTTTTAAGCCAGATAGAAGGTATACCCAGTTTTATTTGAGAAAAAAGCATTAATTTACCCCTATGTAAAAATAGAATAGAATAAATGTGGGGGAGAATACCCGATCAAAGTACTCTCCCCCACAAACTTTAAGACTGTATATCAGCCCTTTTCGCCTGCACGGCGGTGAAACTCTACGTTGTCTCCTGGTTGGATAACATAGTTTTCATCAAGCTTATCTTTACCTTTGTAAGCTACTGCATCTGTTGGGATTCCCCAAAGCTTACCGAATTGCTCACGTGCATCTTTAATCGACTTACCCGCAATTGGGGTAGGTTGATTGTAAACGCCGAATCTAACGTTTGCTACACCAGAAGCGGACTTCTGGGCTGCTGAACCACTTTCATTTATATTGCTCATGATATGTTTATCCTTATGTTTAGTTTGTTTTTATTACACTGAGACTTTGGTTTGAACTACACGCCTATCGTAAGGCTGAGCCATTCCTAATCCCAAATCAAAATAGATCTCAGTTACTTCTGGATCTTTTCCTTCAACAATAATATGATTGATGCGTCCTAAGATAATAGAAGCAACAGCCATATTGGTAGCAAGAAGTTGAGTGCCACCATCTATCTCAGCCCGCTCTTGACAAGATAGTTCACCTGGATTTTTATCTGGTGGATTTTCATATTCAGGATGGTATACTACTGGATGGTCTGTAACATCAACGCCATCACGACGTTGATAATGATAAATAGATCCAAATAAAGCATCATCATTACCACCAGTAAAGACATCGATGTTAGCTATATTGGACGCAGCATCAAACAATATTTTACGAGCAGCAAAGTTATCTACTACAGCAAGAACAACATCTCCGTCAGTTAAAAGATCAGAAGCTTTCATCTTAGGAGAATCATCATCTGTTACTCCTTGAAAATCATCTCCAACAATCCATTTAGCAACTGGAATAAAAGTAGTCTTATTAAATTGCTGAGTAAGCTCTAAAGCTTTAACAGAAGCCTTGTTGCCCATCTTCGTAAAATGCTGACGCTCTTTATTTTTTTCTTCATAGTTGTCACCATCAACAATAATCAATGCTGAGTTAGGATACTTCCATTCCAGAAGACGAGCAACGCCTTCAGCAAGCCAAGTACCAATACCGCCAGCACCAACAATTACGAATCTTTTTTCTTTAGACTCCATAGTTACCCCAACCTTCCATTGAGTAGTCACTTGAATTTTTGTATGCTTGCCAACTTGTGCAACCATATAGTGGTTCTTTTGGAAGCTCAGCTTCAACAGCAAATTTTATAATAGCTTCCCGGTATTCTGGACAAGACGGAAGATAATAATGCTCACAAGATTCACATACAGAATGAGAATCATACATTTTAATATTTTGAGCAGAAATTGCTTCATCAAAATCTTGAATATCGTCAGGCAATACAGTTACCGGACAATTACAAAGTGCACCATTTTCAGTTAAAGGAGCTTCGCAACAAAGAGTTATGTTTGACCATTTGTCTATCAAGTCTTCGTTAAATACAGATTCATTTTCTAAAATATCATCAGATCCGAAAAAAGATGGAGATCTATCGTCTAAGGGTGTGCTAACTCTTGAATCAGATGGTTTTATTAACATGATGAAATCTTCACCCTGTTTTCCATCTGTAGCCCAAAGATAATATGGTACAAAAGTAGAAAAATTGCGTTCCATATTATAAATATCAATTGAATTAATGATATCTTCAATATCATTATTCATAGGAACAATTGCAATATCACAAGCTGGACAACCACTTCCTTGATAAATTTCAGTCTTAAACAAAGCAATTAAACAAGAAGGACAAATCATAGAAGAATTACCAGATATATCAATCTCAGCAGCAATGGCTCCAGGATAAGTATTTTTATCAAATGGAATTACTTGACTTCTTTTTTCTAATTTCCTACTGCCACCAGGTGTGTACGCCGGAGGAGTTGTAGCCGGTTGATTGAGTGGTATTATACCCGTACCCGCTGTAGTAACCCCCGCCAGCTGCGGCTGCGGGGGGAGTGCTTTTTTTACTTTATCGCTCCAAGCTACAACCTCAGGATCTGGTTCCTTTTGAAGAATAAAATCCTCAAACACATCCTTAGCAGTAAGAGTGTAAGATGTTCCACCCATTTGTAATTCTAAGTGATATTGAGTTGCGCCGTTTGCAACAGACTTCTGCCAACCATAAGTAATATGCAAACCATCAAAGTCTGCTTGATCATCATGATCTGTACCAGAAGCATAAGCTGGCATTTCAGGATGACTGTGGACTGAACCAACAATCATCACATGATCTTCTTTAAGATCTACAATGGAATCAGGATCATACTTGCAATGCGTAGAAGTATTAGTTTGTTCTGGAACTAATATACCCCAACCTTCAGGTCCTTCTTTTGTAGTATCGTAAGTAAGAAGGACGATTGATTCAGAACCATGCTTAGCGTGAATTAATCTAAAGAACTCATCAAGCTTATCAATAATGACATGGGGAATTGCTGGCATTGTATAGTGTGCTTCTTCTTTAAACGAAGCAAGTTCTGGTCCAAAGTCTTCTTCAACTTCAGATACTGCTCGACCAACAAAATTATTTACAACTTTAAACATCTTAGATTTGTATGTTGTATTTTGTGTAGTCGCAGAAGGAGTTCCGGGTTTATAAGTTGTAGTGCTATTTGTAGTAGTTCCTTTATGGCCAATCAAATAATAAATTTGAAAACCTAAAGATTCTATTTGTTCACAAATATTAACATTGTTTGCAAGAAAGCACGGAGCTCCATTAGGAAGCCAAAAATAATTTAAATCATTTAATGTAATCTGTGTATCGTTAGACATAAGTACTCCTATAAGTAGATTCTTTTATTTTATATATAATTAAAACGGTTCAGAAATATTATCTAAATTGGTGGAACCAAAAGTAGAAAAAGCAATTCCTTCAATTACAGCTTTATCATAGCGTTCTTTGGTAAGCATAGTGTGACTAAAAGGATTATCTGTAATCTTTAATGTTTCAGCCATGTTTTCATCATTAATATTTTTTAAATCTTCATTCATACAGTTGTAACATAAATGAGTTAAGCAAGTGTTAATTACTTCATTTGTATTTGGATTATTTACCTGTAGGTAAAATTGTTTAGGAAGTTCAGTAATTGGATTGCTCCAAATAGAAGCATAATGTCCTGTTGGACAAAGATTATGTTTTGTTGAACATTGAGGACAAAAAGTTACATTATCTACCAAAATAGTTTTATTATGATCATCATCGGAATTTAATGATATAACTTTCGGTGATGGAAAAATATGAGACCATTTCTCTCCAACAAATACTGTAGAGCTACATCCATAACAATTAGATATCTTAGATCCATCTGGAATAACATTAGTTTCTGGATCATAATTTGAAGCAGCGTACGAAGGAAGACACGTCTTACATAATTCAAGTCCTTCAGAACTCATATAAATACCAGGAATTGGCACGTCTATATTGTTTTCAGTTTTAGCCCAATATTCGGTTTGGCAATTTTTACATTCTTTAACAATAGCATGTTCTATGTTAATGTGTATGCCATCATTGTCCATCCATTTAACTTTAGGATTATCAAGTGGAATATACTCATCAGTATTTTCACAATGGGCTACATTTTCTTCAAAGCAACTTTGACAATAAGTAGTTCCATTGAAATCAGAATAACTATCATTTTCATGCATACTGCAAGTATTTCCGGTGATAGGGCATGATACAGTAATGTAATCTTCTTGCTCTTCTTCATCGTCTACATCAAATCCACCAAACTTTTGAATTTGTGTATTTAAATTAATCCTATGTTCTTTTGCAACATCCATAGGATTGTAGGCGACATCTAAAAGAGAAGAAGCATTATGACTTCTAGCAATCCAATTAACAACTTTTTCAGAGTCTAATTTTAAATCCGAACGAGAAAGAAGATTAATTGGTTTTGGCCTGTAGTTATCAGTGTAATAAGCTTGGTAGTCTCCAAGCATAGCCATTTGAATAGTTAATGGAATACCGTTATCATCATGGCTACCTTGATTATCTTGATCTCGAACTAATATAGGAATCCAATTATCTTTATCTAAAACCCAAGCATATCCTTCTTCAGAAGTTTTATCTTGCCATGTATTCGGATTCCAAGTATAACCAGGCATATTTCTTTCTTGATAAAATCTTGGTCCATCAGTTTCGCTCATGTTAGCGTCATTGTATGTTTCAACACCGGAGCAGCGTTCTGCAAACTTAACTATTTTTTCATTAAAGGGAAGTTGATTCCAACTATCTCGATGATATAAACACTGCCAGCCTACACCATTTCCACGATACCCTTTGCAGTTTGTATTGGGAAGGTTAAGGTGGTACAGCTGTTGATCAGGTGATGTAATTGGATATGGACTATAAAACATTCTAGCACCATACAAATTTCCATCAACTAAATCGCCAATCCAAATACGATATGGCTGAGCAACTGTGTATGTTACGGCATCACGGTCGCCTTCGTTTGCACCCCAGTTTATATGATTAATCTGCGGCTCATGCTGAAAAGTAATTTGAGTATGGTTACCAGCACTACGAATAGCTAATACACCAGTGCCCGACAATGGCATTAAGCCAGTATCAAACATAGCATAAGAAGAAAAGTTCCTGTAGAAAGAAACAATATCTTTATCTGTTACGTGATCTAAGTTAAATGATTTAACAGTAGACCGCATTACAAGTGCGCCATCTTGATTTGTAATTGAATAGTTTATATTATTAGTGGAAGACATACATCCTCTTTTAAAATAGAATAAAATAAAATTTAGTTAAATATATCGTTTATGTCTTTTTCTATCTCCTGAGAAAAATCACCAAAGGCAAAAGCAAACCATTGAGGATCTTTCTGAGCAGTTTCGATTATTTTAAGTTTAGATTCTAGCTGATCAACAGCTTCAATTAGATCTGCAATTCTGTCAACAGCTTTTGCAAATTTCTTTAACTCAGATCTATCATGACTAGTTTGCAAAACAAATCTAATAAGAGGCATATCCCCGACTAATACATTTGATGCAATCTTGTCAATTCTTTCATTTAAAGTGCTTAATTGAGTTTGTAAATCTGATTGAATTCCCAAACTTGCTTTAGCAGAGAATGGGAATCTATCATAAGATACAGACTCCGGAATACTTTCCGGATGTTCAGACATGATTAGCCTTTCAAAGTTTTCCTAAATTTAATTAGATTTTTAAGTTCCATAAGAGACCATAAAACGGTAACAGAACCAACAGCAACTTTGGTAAGAAGCCTAGCTACTTGACTTTCTGCAATGTTAGTAGGGTCAAATCCTTGAACATCAAAATACATATTATCTAAAGAAGAGTTTATCTTTTGTTCTAAATTTTTCTTTTTATTTAATACTGTCTCATTCATTTATAAATTTCTCCGTTTTCAAGATGATACTTGATAATAGTGGTTAATGGAGTTTTTTTGTTTTTATTTATTATGAAAATGAAACAGATAAATTATTTTGTTTAAACTTTCTATAACGTTTACCGTCTAAACCAAAATAATTAAATACAATTTCACCAAATAGAAATAGAAATAAAATTTTAGTTGAGAATATTTTATAAGTAAAATTAAATAGAATTAAAGCAATTATAAAGAAAGCTGCCATCATTGGTCCAGCTAAAGCAACCATTGATTTATATCTATCTTCTAAGTCACTAACCTGAGTAATGCCAATTGACATTATTATCAAAGGTATGAATATGGGAAACTTAACATTAGCACCAAAGTTCTTAGCCATTAAATAATGTCCAAGCTCATGCATTAAAAGAATAAACGAAGCTAACAACACAATTGGATTGTGTATAATCGTATAGTTAATAGCGGACATAGCAGCAAAAGACATGATGCTTATAGATAGTCTATTTACCTTCTTCATATTTATAATCATATTTACTCATTTCTTCTTTAACATGAGTGGAAATAGACTTTTTCATTTCATCAGTAAGAGAATTGACAAATAATAAGTTTCTTCTTTGATGACCAGTAAGAGAATCTAATCTAGCAGAACCATCAACAACTGAATCATTTACAGGTAAAGATAATTCACTTGCTAAAGCTTTGTACATTCCAATATCTTGAACACTAGTAAAATGAAGAATATCAAAAACTGATTCAAAATATGTTTTAACATATCTAATATCAACAGGAACATTAAACATTTTGCTTATTTTATCAAAAGAACCTACTGCAAGGTCAGTAAGAAATGTATTGTTTAAAAATGCACGTACAACATGTTTTTTAACAATTTCAACTTCTAACTCATAAAATTTTTGATACAAAGGATATCTACCATTGCTTTGTTCTGTTAAGTAAGAATAAGCAGCATAAGAAGTTTTATCAGCTTTATATTCAAAGAACCATTTTGAAGCCGATTCATAAAAAGTTGAAGATAATTCAAATCGAATATTGCCAACTGATTTAGCTATCTCAGAACCAAATTTTTTAATAAGATCATCTATCTTTGAAGAATCAATGTCTTTACCGCTAAATAGATCATCAAATACATTATCTAAAGAATGTAAATATTCTTTCCGGCCATTTAAACTGTTCGAAGTGCTTTCGTTTGAATCAGAAAGGGTCTTATTGTCATCAAAAATATCGTCATCATTATTGTTATTAATAACTGGATCAAACACAAAACACCTCCAAAAGTATAATAGTGTTTTTTTATATTTAATATAAGTTAAAACAAAGAAACCAATTTAGAACAGGTTTTTAAATTAAGAGTAGATATATCATTATCTAATATTTTTTTAAATATGTAATTACGTTCTTCTTCAGTCGTGTTTCCCCAAACACCATGATACTGATAGGTTAATGCACTTTTTAAACAATCAGCATTTACAGAACATTTCTTACATATTAATTTGGCTACTGCTATGTCATCTGATTTTGGAGAACCAAAAAAAGTAGATGTAGCTATGCCGGTGCAAGCAGCTTTTTGACGCCATGCATTATCTTCAGAATTAAAGATATCAAAATCTTCAATCGACCTGACTCCTATTGGTTTCTTCGCCATTATTAAGTACTCCAGAATTTAATTTATCTACAGCTGATACTAAACCATCAGCTAGGTTAGATAAAGAGTATACTGCATCCTGTAGTACTTTTCTTGCTTTATCAAATTCTTTTTTTTGTATGCAATCGATAAAGATCGAAATAGAATCTGAAACAGCAAATCCTGATAATGTAATGCGTGAGAATATAGCTTGCAGTTGAGAGCTAGTTTCAATCAAATCATTATGAATTTTAATTTCTTCAAGAAATATTTTATCTGCATTTAAAATGTAATCATCTGAAGACATTAGAACTCCATTTAGTAGGGCGGGTGGGGTTTGAACCCACGTGGACCAACTAACCTTTCAACACCTTATAAGAGTGAGGGTATACCGCCCCGTGTCTTACTTGGTACGTATTCGATTAGCTTCTTTTTCCTTAGCTTTACGCTTTTGCTCATCTTGTTTGCGATAAGCTTTTATCTGAGCAAGGGTAAATGATTCCTGGCCGTAGTCTTTAAATACAGCTGGTTTACTCATTTTATTTCCTTGTCTAATAGGTGATAGCAGTGATAGAGAATACAGGATTGTATTACACATTATATTCTATCATTACCAACATTTAAATGCGCTACTATCATGATTAAAAGATAACAGTGATGCCGAGAGAATATGGGTCCCACGTGCTTATTACATCATTAGGTTCGCCCACAATTAAGTGAGACACGCTGCTATCTTAGAGCCCCCTCTCGGGATTGAACCGAGGACCACCTCATTACAAGTGAGGTGCTCTACCACTGAGCTAAAGGGGCGACGGTATTAGCATATACTAAAACCACCGCAGTTATCTAAAAACTCTTGAAACTCGACTACGTTTTGAACATCAAAGGGATATTCAGCTTCCCATGCTTTACGTTTACCAAGACCTGAACAAGCATTACATGTTCCCTTAACATATTGATCATTACGAATTCCGGTAGCATCGCAATGCTCACAATTTTCAAGCGGTAAAGAATTTAAATAAGCTTCTCTTTTAACGCCGTACTGATGTACTTTTCCAGAATCAAGATCTTTTTTAATTAATTTAGCTAGTTTTTTGGAATCAGTTGCATTAAGACCAAACCCACTATTGGAATGACCATCTTCTACTTTTCCAGCAAGATCTGGATAAGTCTCTAAACAAAAAGTCCAAAGTGGTCGCCACCACCAAATATTATTGCGAAAGTATTCACCTTTTTCGTTTTTAGGCTTAGTGCCAAATACATCCATCCCCATAACATGCTCCTTTACTTTTCCCAATCGCTATCAAAATCGTTTTTAATATCATTCCAGTTTTTTTTAATAACATATGTTACAGAAAAAACCATAGCTGATATTAAAATAATTATTGGTCTAAAATCTGGTTCAAAAGGTCCAGGAAAAAGAATCGAAGAAATCATAACGTTTCTTTAACTAGCTCTTCATCAATCATAAGATGCAATCTAATGTCTAAAAGAAGATCAGTCATCTCTGAAGATGAAACTAATTGCCTTCCTGATATTTGTTTAATTGCATTATCTATAAGATTTGTAATTTGTTTTGTCATAGCTGGCAAGGTAGGGCTCGAACCTACGACCCAGGGATTAACAGTCCCTTGCTCTGCCAACTGAGCTACTTGCCAATATAAATATAATAGGGCACACCACAGTGTCGTTTAAGCCGAGCTATACGCTAACGGATCCCCTAAAATATTTATTTGTTTTGTTTAATGTCAGCAACTAATACAAGAAATAAGCTAACAGCTATTAGACCTACAGGTATTCCAATCACTAACCTAATTATATCAAACCAATTCATTGTTAACCTCTAGTTCAAGTGTGGCTTTACGCTTACGTTGCAATCTTCTAGCTACATTAATTCCAGCATAACGAGGAAGACTGTATCCAGCAAGGTAACGTTCTTCTTCATTTTCGCCACCCCAAATACCAAATTCAGTATTTTCTCTAGCGTAATCTTTACATAAATCTAAAACAGGACAAATAGCACAAAGTGTTTTAGCTCTTTGTTCACGACGATCTCTGGCTTGTGGACGCTCAGCATCTTTAGGATAAAACAAATATGAATATCCTTTACAAGCTGCTTGTTGAGACCAAGAACCAATAGATACTCTCATTTATTTTCCTATTCCGATAAGGAAAGCATTGCTGCTTTAAACTCTATACAAGAAACAACAACTGAAGCAATTGCTGCTATAATCGCTGCTATAATAATAGCTAAATCCATAACCACTCCATTCAATGTTCGTTGGTGTTGTTTTGAATTTTACCAACGGGATTTAACAAGTTCTTCAGTTCCTTCAGAAATTTTATCTTTGTGAAATGGATCATGTAAAGTTCCCCGTATAGCTTCAGCAATATCACTGCGAACAGAAGATAAAACACTAAAATAAGTTTGACCAAATCTCCAAGTATCTTTAAACTGATGATGGTATTTATCAACTCTTTCTAAAAATTCTTCATATGAAATATTTGTTTTCACAAAGATCCTTTGTTTAGTTGTGCCCGGGATCGGACTCGAACCGATACAGCACTTTCGTGCCAGGGGGGTTTAAGCCCCCCGCGTCTACCATTCCGCCACCTGGGCCTAAGATTAACTTAGGTCAGCTGGTTCTAATATAACATCTTCTAAGGATCCAGATATGTTCATTAGTTTGACTAACTTATCTGACCACCTAGCAAGCTTGTCGATATCATTGATATCAAACTGTAGACCTGCAAGCTTTGCATTATCTACAGCATAAGCGTCTACTAGGTTTCTTAGTAGATCTCTTGTCTTAGAAAGATTAAGGGCATCATCGCTATTGCTATTAAGCATTACTGAATATGACATAATATGTCTCCGTACTTATATAGGTATTCTGTTGCTTTGTATTAATTAGATGCTACTCTTACACGAGCGTTAGTTTCATAACGCACGGTAAATACATTTTGATTAACATCAATTACCGTAAGGTACCACATATTATCATGAAATGAAATTTCAGATATTTTAAGTTTCTCAGCGTTGTGGTTATTACCAAGGTACAATGATTCACCAGCAAATATATTGCTTACTGCCATTGACGTACCATAATAATTTTGTGGCATTGATGGTTGATCGATTATTTTAGGAGCTTGAATAGTGCTCATTTATTTTCCTTATGTTTGTATTTGATTAGATAGAGAACATGGCAATTAATACTAATATAATTATTATGCCAATAAAAGGTAAAGCGAAAATCATTATGGACCTAACACATATCCGCACCATAATAGATCATCTCGATACTGTTGAGTAGGACCATTTGATCTAGCAAATGCTGTAAAGTTTTTGAAGTTGTTTTGAGTTGCTGCAACAAAACAATCACAAGATTTAGAATATGGATCTTCACCCATTTCCTCAACACAAAATGCTTGTCTTATACCTTCTATTCTTTTTTGTGACCAAGGTTCACCTAAAGAACAAGAAGCTAACAGCAGGCATATAGTAGGTATTAAAATATACTTTTTCATAAAGTCCTAAAAACAAGTGTCACAAGTACAATGGTTATGATGCCCTGATTGGCACCTAGGAGACGCTGTGTGAGGCGGAAACAAGCCAGTAGGCTTATCATACTCTAGGTCACAATAAGTGCATTCACCTTTAGGCATTTGCTTAATGTATGGTTGTGTTTCAGATTGTGTATTCATATTTTATTTTTAAAACTTTCTTCGATAATAAGATTCTTTACAGCCTCAAGCCAAAAAACGGTATCTGATTCAGGAAAATCACTCTTGTATGCTACGTTAGCTTCTGAAAGAGTAATCTCAATCTTGAATTCTTTTCGCCGCGCAAAAGCAATCTTTTCTGCTTCAATTTTACTTTTAGCTTTGACTATTGATGTATTTGTAACTGTAAAATAATTAAATTTATTCATAGTGGGCCGAGTGGGGATTGAACCCACGACCAAGGGATTATGAGTCCCCTGCTCTGACCACTGAGCTACCGGCCCTAAAATTAATCATTATAATTAGGCAACAAATCTATAGCAATATCTAATGCTTCTATATATCCATCCCAGTAATAATAATCAGTACTGCCAGCATCTTGCGCCGCTGCTCTAAGTTCGCTAACTTTGCCTGCTTTTGTGGACAACAAAATTGCATAATCATGTATGTTATCAAAAGATTTTTGAGCACTAGTATTAGGAATCATTCTGTCACGAACTACTTCATATAGCCCAGTTCTAATATCTTCATAAACGTCTATAGCAATGTCAGCATCACCTAAGCTTATTGCTAGAGCAGTGGCTGTTTCTCTCCAGTCATCAGCAATCTTTTTCCAGCGTTGAACTTCAGATTCTAAATCTTTAATTTCATTAAATGATTCTTTATTTGTTACAAGGATTTTAGTTTTGTCCATGATATTATCCAATACTTCCGCGGCTGTTGTAGCTCATTCATAAGAGCATCTTTTAATTATTGTAGTTTGGCAAGAAATCAATAGCATAATCTAATGCTTCGACATAACCGTCCCAGTAGTAATAATCACTACTGCCATCAGCTTCTGCTAATGATCTTTGAGCTTCTGCCATTAAAGTTTTTTGAGAAATTACATTTACATAATCATGAATTTCGTCAAAAGGATTAGATAAAGGTTTATCATAAGAACTTTGTACAACTTTACGAAGTGTTTCAATTGATTCTTTTAAAACAATCGCATCATAATCACTATTAGTCATAGATGCATGTTTTATTTTATCTATTAAATCAAGCATAACACTTTTAGTAGTAGGTATAATCTCAGCGTGATTGTGCAACATGCATTGTTCAGATTCTTCAAACCAAGATATTACATTGGGTATGTTAACATTAATGTTTTTAGGTTCTGACATAACGATGGCTCCTATCTATTTTAGAGATACTACTGATTGGTAGGTTCACATAACGTGATAGTATGATACTATATAAGCATGATAATAACACTCTTAATCCTCATCGCAATAGCGGCAACATTTCATAAATTTGTTATGAAAGCAGTAAACAATTACCATTATGACAGTACGCCAAAAAGATACGAAGATCGTGTTGGGCAAATGTACTGGGATGCAATTAAAGAACCACGTAGATTTAATTAATATTTAAACCAATTGTATTCGTTTATATAAACAGGTCTCATCCAAGGATTGTATCTTTTGTATAATTCATGCATCAGTTGTTTATATTTAACAATTGCTTCTACGTAACCAAGCTCATCTTGCTCTTTATAAAATAAATCTAATATTTTATTACGAGCCTCAAGAGGTGGTGGGATTATCTGACGAAGTTGGGCTTTGTCTGGCTTGTAAGATTTCTTCACACTCTTCCTCTTCATCTGGCAATACATGAACTATAGATTCTAAAGCACTAATGTAGCCATCCCAATAACGAACAGTTGAAGTATCATTTTCTAATACTTCAGATCGTCTTGTTCTAGCGTGTTGAATATTGCGAAAAACTAATGACTTAAGCAATCTCATTAGCTTCGTCCATGCCCTTAAAGTAACGTTGCAAAGTTGAATAAACAGCTTGCCAATCAGGATCAATATTTGCCGCAAAAGTTTCAATCTCTAACATCATCTTGTCTTTTAATCCAAGCTGAGCAAGCTCATAAAACATATCATAAAAAGCAGGATCAGTTACGCTAAATAAATGATCTCGTGTAGTTAAAGGATTTTTAACACGAATATGTTCAGCTTTATACATAGGAGTAAGAATATTGTAATGAGAAGTCATTGCTGATTGAATAGCAATTTCATCTGGAGTACGCTTATCTGCAATTGCTATTTTATTTTGCTTTTTTAATGGGGGCATAGTAGAATCTCCTACTTAATTGGTTATTTTATTTTGGTTAAAACTTTCTTTGCTTTGTTACTTTTAATGACCTTAGGTTTAATGAACTTAGGTTTAATAACCTTAGGCTTACTAATAGAACTAATTAATTCTTCTGATAAAACAAATGAGGTGTATGCTGAAGAGACGTTTACAGTTTCGACAACTGTTGTTGTGGTTGTTGTGGGAGCTGTATACGGTTCTGTATTATACACTATTGGCTGTGGTTGCGATTGTACTGGTTCTGGCTGGGTTGTTTGCGGTGATTGAGATACCTGTGTTGGTGCTACAACTTCTGGCAATGTTGTTGTAGGCGCAACAGTTGTAGTAGTAGTTATAGGGGTAACTGCAATAGTTGTAGTAGGTGCAATTGTAGTAGTTGTAACTACTTCTTCTACTTGAGTTGTGCCATCACAAGCAATCGCGCAATCACCATTAGTAGTTACTGGATTGCTAGGTACATTAAAGTGAGATTTAATAGTAGCCAATCCAGTAGAGGCACTAAACGATTGATCAGTCCATACGGCGATAATAATAGAAGGCCGATAACCATTGCCCCCGGAACCAATACTAAAGCCGATACCTGGGTTTGAAGACATACTTTGGGCATTACCTAGTATAGCACCAATGGCAGCATGACCGCCATTACCGTGACTAATAAGCTGTTCGTATGCAGCAGTACCAATATCAGTATCTTTTATTTCTATAAGAATAGGCTCTTGATTATCAGCAAGTGAAATTGCTGGAAAAGATAAAGAACCAATTAACAAGGCTGTTGTAATTAAAGATAGTTTAATTTTATTTTTCATTTTAGTTTTCCTAACATAAATTGATCGATTGGTATAGGCCATAAATCTTTAGACTGAACATCAGAACCAAAGAATTGTTTAACAGCTTCATCATATCCGCAGAATGAACATATCTCTGTTTTATTATCTGCTCTTGACATAGCTCCAGGATATGCACCTGGCGCATCATTAGTAGGTATTAAATTTAAAGTACAACGTGGGCATAACATTATTACATAATCTCCCATGATTCAGCATCGTCTGAAGCTAAATAGGTTATGGTGCTTGAGCCAATTGATTCAGCTTTCCACGCATATTGACAGCATGGTTTTTCATTTGGACCGTTTGGGCTGTGTCCACCTTTACCTACTAGCACACTGAGTAAAGGAAAAGTATCTAAAAACTTTACAATGCAGTCGTGACATAATCTTACTATTTGTTCTGGGTCACCGATTGGATCTGTAAAGCCGGCATAATATCCGAAATTATTAATATTGAATACCCATCCATTATCTGGAAGTTCTTTTTGAGTATGATGAGGAGCCATAGATCCACAACCATGACACATGTGAAAGCCATGACGAGGATAATCTGATGGATATTCATTCATGAGAATTTACCACCTTTTGTTTTGTTTAATTTTATTTTCAAGCCAAGCTGGTCTCTTATTCTCAGGTCTTTCCATCCATTTAGAAATAATTTGACTAGCCATACCTTTGGTCATTGTATTAGTGATTGGTACACCAATTCTTTTAAGAAGTTTTTGTTGCTTGTCCGTTGGAGCATCTGCTCTCCAAACAGCTGTTGCATCTATCAATGGAAGAGATGTAGATCTATTTTCCATAATCCATTTGTCAGCACCAGCAAAGACAGATCTCATACTTTGACCGCGACCAATAACATGAATATTTACATTAGCACCTGAACGAATGTGGCATTCAGCTGTCCATCTTCCAAGAGTGTCGCAATAAATATGAAAAGATTCAAAACTATTAGTGTTCAAATAGAATCTATCTTCTCCAACTTCAGACCAGATGAATGTAGAATATTCAAGCACAGCTGGGTTCGGAGGTGGAGGCATAAACAAATCAATTCTTTTGTATGCATTTGTGATGTCTTCCATGTTAAGAACACTAGAAGCTTCACCAGGAGCAGTCTCTTTAAGCTTTTCAAATTCATCAGCAATGTCAGTTAATGATTGACCTTGCAAATCAAATTCAGCTGGCATACCTAAAAGAGTAGGTAAACCAATAGGCTTTTTACCTCTAGTGGTATCTGCAATATCAATAATCATGCAGTGTTCTTTACCTTCAAATAAACGTGTACCACGTCCTACAATTTGAGTATAAAGAAGAGATGATCTAGTAGGCTTAGCTAAGATAATAGCTTCAATACTTGGCTCATCAAAGCCTTCAGTTAATACTCCTACGTTAACGAGAACGGTTACCGCGCCAGATTTGAAGTCCGACAGTATTTGTCGGCGTTCCTCCTCTGGAGTTGTACCTATTATTACTCGTACCGAGGACCCGTTTTTTCTAAAGGCTTCTTCAAGGTGTCCTGCGTGATCGACTCCAGCGGCGAAAACGACGGTTTTCTTAGCATTCGCCAAATCGTTATAGGCAGTAACAATACTGTTGTTACGACCAGGATTATCAATAGCTTCAATGAGTTGGTCTTGTTTATATTCGCCATTTTGTATCTCCACATCTGAAATATCGGTTGATGTTTTTACTCTGTATCCAACTAAAGGGCTAAGCCAGCCTTCTTTAATTAAATCCTGTATAGACTTATAGTATACGATCTCTTGAAAGACATCAATAAGTCTAACAGAGTCTGATCGTTGAGGAGTTGCTGTAACGCCTAATAAAAGTTCAGGTGTAAAATAATCTAATATCCTACGGTATGATGGCGCTGCAGCATGATGAGCTTCATCAACTACAATAGTTTTAAAATAATTTTTAGGATACTTCTCAATACGAGAAGAAGATTCTCTACCAAGAGTTGGAACAGAAGCAATAACAACATCTACATAACCAGCTTTGTTATCAGCTTGTTCAATGCCTACAGATAAATCTTTGTTGATTGTTTCAATCTTATCTTTAGCTTGAATTAAAAGTTCAGACCTATGAGCAAGCACTAGCATTGGCAATGATTCTTTGCGAATAATTGGAAGCTGTGCAAACAGTACAGTTTTACCTGCACCTGTTGGTAAAACAATCAGCTGTTTGTTAATACCATTTGATTCAGCTTCGAGCATTGAAGCAAGAGCTTCTTGTTGATAAGGTCTTAGTTCCACAATAGTCTTTCGTTAAAAATCGAATGTATCGGAATACCAAACTTCTTCTTTAGTAGAAGAAAATAGTTTATCATAAGGGTCTTCGTTAGAGACAACAACGTTTTTAAGTTTAGTTTCTTTGTCAAACATATAAACTTCTTTTATATTGTTTGTTTTTTCTTTTTTAAGTTTCATTTAAAGTTCTACCTTAGTAATTCTTTGAGCATACGATTGATCGGGAAAAGTAAAATTATAACCTTTAAAGTTATAGAAATTTAACAGTTGAGCTGGAGTAAATAAAGGACCATTTAAATGAGTCATCAAATAAAATAGTTCAGCAATTTCACCTTGATAAGATTCAGATGGATCTCCATCAGCTAAGCTTGTTAATTGGAATTTATCTATATCCCAAACAACATTGCCATCAATGATTTCATAAGGCATGATTAACATACCTGAAGAATCATTTGAAGCAAAAGTTAAACTAAGAGCATCTACAGGCCCTGACTTTTTAGTATCTGGATTATCTTGAGAATAAACTGTTTGACGAATGTCCATAGCAAAAATAAAACTATGAGCATCTGTAGCAGAAAAGAATTGAAGCATCTCATTAAGAGATTTGTACATGTCATCTTTATCTTTATAATCTCTGCATTGAATAGTTATTTCTATATTTTCTAAATCTTTAAATATTGTTAGCATAGGTACAAAGCTATCTGATCCAGCTTGTTGTACAGTTCGTTCAAAAGTAGAAACAAAAGCATCTACCTGTTTATCTGGATTTTTAACAAATTCTTTTAATGGACTAAGATCAATATTTTTTACTGTAAACATAAGTTTCCTTAAAATAGTTCTTGAACAGTTCCAACCACTGCGTATGTATGATAAGTAATTAAAAGCAATACAGCTAATGATAGAAGGTACTGAGTTGATAATACTAATACAATAAAGGTAAAAAGATCTACAACTAGCCCAGCAGCCCAATGGGAAACTAGTGCAAAAACTTTAGTTTCTTTTCGCTTTAAAGATTCTTTAATAGAACTAAAAGAATAATTAAAATTATTATCAAACGTAAAATTGGTTATTGTTTTCATTTTTTAATTTTACTTTCGGATAGACATTTAGTAATGCATCGGCTAAAGCTCCGGTACCGGAGTTGTCGTAGACTGGTTCTTTTCCTTCAATTTTTATAACAGAATGTATATCTCTTTCGTTTGTAATAATACAAACAAGAAACACACGAGTTCTATCTGGATGTTGAGATGGAGGAGTATCTAAATCTTCACTTGAACCTAATGGAGCAGCCCAACCTTGAGTTGTAACTGCAATAGCATCCCAAATTAATCCAGAACTATCTTTAGAAATTTTTTCAAGAACTTCATAAATGTCTTTAGATTTATTAATTTGAAGATGACTAATAGGTTCAGTGTTATCTTCATCAATATTTAAACCATATGCATAAGCATAATCTGATTCACCTTTGTGAATTAATTTAAATATTTCAAGAGCACTTGATTCATTGATCATGATATAATCTTTCATTAAGAAGAATGTGTCTTATATTTTGCATAAGATACATTATTTAGAAACAGGTATATTCTGAGTTGCTGGACCACTGTTGCCATTGGCATCTACTGCTCGCAAATTACAAGAAGTAGATATTGAATCAAATAAAGTAATTACATAAATGTGATTCGTAAACCCAGATACTGGAGAAAAAGTATACTGGGTTGAACCACAAATTAATAAGTAATTAGCTATTAAAGATTTAGCATAAACGGGATCAGTGTAATTAACTGAAACAGAATTATTTTTATAATACTGAATACTGTTAAGTCTAGGTTTACCCAACATAGTTCCATACACTAAAGGTGGAGTGGTAGTTGGAGGAGTGGTAACTACTGGAGAAGGAATTGTAGTAGTTGGGGATGGAACAGTAGTATCAACTGGTGGAACTGTAGTATCTGGAGGAGATACAGCTTGACCACTTGCTACATAAGTAAAATCTAATCTACATACGCTAATTTTAGTAGGAGGATCATAAGCTTTAGGACAATTAGCTTGAAGATTAGAAACTTGTTGAGTAACAGGCAATCCAGACTTAAAAGAATTGTATAAAGCAATTGCTCCTGCTACGTGAGGAGTAGACATAGAAGTGCCAGACGATTGTTTGTAACCACCACCTGAAACAGATGAATTAATTTGATAACCAGGAGCAGCAAAAGTAGTATAATTAGATATATTACTAAACTCTGTAACGTTATCATCAGTGCTAGAAGTAGCAGATACGCTAGTTACTCCAGAAATACAAGCTGGGTTAGCCATTCCATATGAATAACTATTACCAGCAGCAGCTACAACTGCAACTCTATTTGCAATAAGAGTATGAATAATTGTAGTTAATTCTGGAGAAATAGTATCGCAAGGTCCAGTCCACATGCGGCTAGTACCAAGCGATAAATTAACTGAAACAATATTGTATTTAGAACGAACAGAATTAACATATTTTAAAGCAGCAATAATACTTTCTTCGTTAGCAGAAAGATCTGCTTCAAATACATTGATACCAAGTATTTTAGAACTAGGTGCTACACCACGCATTGTAGTATTAGATCCTGCAATAATGCCAGCTACGTGAGTACCATGCCAATGAGTAGGACGTGCAGCTCCATCACCAATCATTTGATTAGTTCCATTAGGACATGAATTAGCAGCAGTAAAACAAGCTTCGCCAACTTTCTTGCCGGCTAAAAATGAATGACTAAAGTCAACACCAGTATCAACAACAGCAACAGTGTATCCTTGTCCACTGTAGCCTAAAGATAGCAAAGCATTGTTGTTTATACGTTGAGTAGAGCTATTCAAAGATGGAAGAGACTTATCTAATACCCTGTATATAATATCGCCATCTTTAATTTGAAGCTTAATATTTTTATAAGGTTTAGTTATAGTTTCTTCACCCTTTGCATGAGCAATAGAAGGTGTAGATAAAAGGGCAATTGTTAAAATAGTTTTAAATAGTTTATTCTTCATCGCTACTTTCAAATATTTTTTCCCAACATTCAGGATGAATGCCAGTCTTAACTAACTCTCTTTGATCTCTACTTAAGTATGGAAAAGCGTCTTGTATAAACTCTCCGCTTTGCCAAAATGTTAAATCATTTATATTAATTATGATTACATTTTCTTCATTACAATGAATGCAGCTATTACGATAAAAATCTACATCTTTAAAATTAAGATCATCAGGATTTTCTCGATAATCATAAGCTGGCATAGTATACCTCATTATTTTAAACTTTGTATGAAATAAAAAAGTAGTGCCGTACATCTACTAAGGTCGAAAGGGGCGAACTCGACATAACAGTCTGGGGAAAGTTATGGAGCTCGTTAAATCCTTAATAAACGTACGGCACTTATCCTGCTTAGAGGATAGAGTCTACTAAGCAGAAAGCATTACCCAAAGTTCAAATGTCTTTGAGCGATCATTGAACATTGAGCGTGAACTAATGTAAAGATTATCTTTACGAGCACGAGCATATAGTGAAGCTATAATAGCTGCCTTTTGCTTTGCATTAGTGATCTGTATATCAACATGTGCCCATTCGTTACGACGAACTGTAAGAGCATTGTAGATATTAGTAATTATTGGATTGCGCTTGCCACGGCCTACGCCTGCTGGTGGTTCACCTTTAATAAAGGTTACAACCTTGCTTGGCTCTTTAATAGCAAAGCGCTCTGGATTCTGTTGAACTCTAGTTTCATCACTGATATTGATAGACATGGTAAACTCCAATTGTATAACGGTTATTTATATGTGGTTTTTTATGTAACTAGAATGGCGAATTGTAAACCGGTATAATATTCTTATGATGAGTTTCATATTCGATACCGAATGCTTCATAGTGTGCAACAGCATGCCAATGTGCTAAGAAGATCTTAACAGCATACCGTTGAGCTTGAGCATCGATCCTTTCTTGTGGAAGTTTTCCAGATAAATAAATATCTTTATCTCTTTGAATAGCTTTATCTTTTGAGCTAGCAGAGTTTAAAGTATCTTTAGCAAGGTCTGAATATTCGCCTTGCTCATTAAGTTCAATTCGACGCTTGCGTTCTTCTAGATACAACTTACCATAAAAACAACTGTCTTTAGCAGAGTATTTAACAAAGTTTTTACCTAAATCAATACAAACTTCTTTTAAGTTATTATTATATGTAAACTTTTGTTTACTTGGTTGGTTGGGAACCAAACCAGCATAGCTCCATAGATGCTCTGGAGTACGAGATTTAATTATATCAATATAGCTAAGTAAACGAGTAGCTGTAATTGGGCCAACTCCAAGATTGGAAATTGCCCATTTGCCAGTCATTGAAGAACGGCAAAAAGATTCTAAAGAAGTATCCATTTGGGATTCTAGTTCCAAAATAAGATCTTGGAAATACATCAAGGTTTCATCTTGATCAACTAAGTTAGTTAATTCGTTCCGTTGATTGCGAATTTCCCAGTAAACTTTAGATAAGGTTGAAGCTGTTTCTTTATTTTTGGTTAGAGGGATAGAAATAAGTCTATCAGTGGTAGTCATAAAGGTAGTTTCTATTAGTAGGTATGATGCATTTACTTTGTATGAAAATAAAAGTAAATATTAAAATGGGTAGTAGACAGGTTAGTTTAACTGGATTGATTTATGACGAAAAACCCTAGTTACTGTCTACTACCCAAACTTAATTAATCAGATGCTTTGCACCTATGTGCAAATTCTGGTCCCCATGCGCATGGGTCCCAAGGATCCCAACCAGCTTTCTGGTACAACAAAAGGCCTGCTCTGAGATTATTAACAGGATCTAAAAGTTGTTCTTGTTTACAGAACTTTAACTCTAAACAAACGAGAGCATTTTTATTTCTCTCTCTATTATAGTTAACTCCATTGATTTGTAATAATCCTGAATCGGATTTGTTTGTTGCTTTAGTATAGCCAGTAATATTGCAGTTTTTATCTACAATAGAACTACCAATACGGTTTGGGCATCCGCCTGATTCACGTAGGATAATTTGTCCTAGTTTTTTCCAGGTATGCTTTGGCCAACCAACTGCACCAGCTAATTCTGGAAGCCATGATATATCACCATGTTTCCATTCAACTGTTTGAGTTGGCAAAGTTGTAGCTAACTTAGTCATGCGATCACCAGTAAGAGCTATTTGCTCCATGGTCATTGGCAGGGTAGAATCAGCTGATTCAGCCAAGACTACTCGGCCTGTTAATCCAAGCACTAAGTAAATTCCTATAATATAGGAAAGTATTTTATTTCTTTTTGTTTTAATTATATTCATTTTCGTTTGTTCACTTTCGTTTTGGTTTGCGAAACAATTTCATTTCGCATTAGTATAACTTGGGTGTTCAACCGAAGATTGTGCTAGACAATTACGATATGTCCTTCACAGTGGCAGGTTAGCCATCTCCGACTTCACAGTATAACTGTTATGTTAGGGATTATTCCCTGCCCGCTGTCAAACGGGCATGTAATAAGTATAGCATATTTGAGATGCATACTATTGTATTCAGTTATAGTCCTCCTGATTAACGGCTAAACTTAAACAAAAGACTCCATAATCCTAAAACAACAAAGTAAAATTTACTATGTAGTTAGCTTGCCTATAACAAGGCAAGTTAGAATCATGGAGTCGTTAAGTTCAAACCGTTATTAGATAGTACTATCTGAATTTAAAAACAGCTGCTTTTCAGCTGCATTAATTTTAAAAAGACCACGACTCACAGTTGTGAAACGTGATGGATTTTTACGGATGTATAGGTACACAGTTTGCACTGTGCAGTTTAATAAATTGGCAATATCCATCGGTTTAAATTCTTGACCGATTCTATCGTCAATGTACTTGTCTATTAACAATGACTTGCTTGGGGTTCTCATTGTATGTTTCTCCTTGCCATATTGGCATTGGTGTTGGTTAATTAACATATATAAAGTGATATAAATAGAAAGGCTATTATGATAACTTTCGACTTAAATCGTTAATTATTATAACATACTCATTACAAATCATATATACAATATAGACATTTTTTTCTAAAAGGTATATAAATTTGGGCATCTAACATTTTTGCATGAGATTATTGTGAATATAGATCATCTTGGTAATACCTTGGAAATTGTACATTTTTAATTTTAAGAATTTCCTGATAGTATAAATGCAAAGTTTGCCAAGATAAAATATACTTGTGGAGAACATTGTCAAGACTCTTGAGTTGTTCTTCAGGTGAAAGTTGAAAGTCAACTGAATGAACTATGGTACTGACTTCAGCCATACTACTTTCTAAGTTTGAAATAGCTTGATAAAATTCAGCTTGAGCTGTCATGTAGAATTTAGTCCTACCTTCTTCTGTATTAAAATTAAATTTAGAAGGTTCGAGTGGAGAATCCATTTAAGTTCCTTTAATATAAAGAAAAAACTTGATGGCTTTGAAGTCCCTAGAGTAAAAATTAAAGCGCTAATCGGAAAAGCGCCAATGTCATTCGGGGGGTAAACCAATGACATTTAATGAGCTTCTGGAGGGACTATATGGCTCACTTTTTAATTACCCTAGAGACATCAAAACCATCAAGCTATTGATGATACTGATATTTTATATGTGTTTTAATTGTACTAGCTAAAATTGGGTAAGTCAAATGTTCCACGTGGAACATATTTATTTTTGTAAGGTTTAAGTAAATATAAAGTATAAAATTAAATACCAGCAAAGACTATGCTTTTTATGCACAGCCTAAATATGTCTGATCAAAGTCATACGATAGTAATTTTAAACGTTCAGCAGGACGCTCGTTCGTAATCTCCTTACACTGTTCACTGAATGTTTTCTGCTTCAGTCCCTAAGGCAAACGATTCCATCATATACTTTATATTTAAAGTAACAAAAAAAAATATGGGGGCCCAGTATCACCGAAGTGACACCAGACCCCCATAAGGTTAACTTGCTTTAGCTGAGCTAAATGTTATTGGACTAAGCTTTCCACAATAACGCTGATAATCCAAAGGATCATCAAAGCTATGGTGTGTTCCAGCATCGTCAATAACTTCCCACTGTTGAGTGCGAACTTGATTGATAGTGATAGTTCCGTCATCATTATGACTAGCAGTTATACGAGTAGCAATACCATAGAATTGAAGCGCACGCTCCAAATATGGAAAGACTAATCGGTTCATAACAAGCTGGTCAGTAATCTTGCCACTGGAAGTCTTATGCTTCAAAGAAGCAGAATACAAACCAAGAACAAGATCATGACGATCACTTTCACACTCATAAGAATCAATCTTATCGACAATAGTTTGATACAGGTTATCCCAACCTGAACGATCCACATGTCCTCCGTGTTCAGAGGTCATCTGGCTATTGACATTATAGATTTCCATACGGAATTTACGCAAGACTGGCAACGCATGAAAGCTCATACGATAACCAATCTTATCTATAAATTCAGATGGACGAGCATTCTCTTGAGCCCAAGTGTGTACACGCTTAGCATATGCAAGATAATAGCTCTTGCATAGATCATTGAGCTGAGTAATAACACCTTCGTATTTCTCAACCCATTCGCCCTTCTTAAGATAACCATCGAAACGACGGCTATCCCAAAGAGCACGATCTACAGGAAGACCAGACTGAATAACTTGACGCACCATAGTAGTTGCGTCTTCGTCAATACAGTCACGATCATCGGCTATAGCAGTTTGAATAAATCCGTCAATAGCATCCTCGAGACTGCAAAGTTGCTGTTCTCGATGAGTGCCAAAGACAGATGAATGTAACATAGAAGCGTTGACGAAACGACCAACGCTGCCAGTAGCCATAGATGTACGGATGTCAGTTAAGACATCCTCACGAGTATACACTTCGCCAGTACGCTTAGGCGGGGGATTGATTTGACTAGGCAAACCAATGTAGCTAACTTGTTCTTCAGCCAAAGCTTCAGACAAACGCTGTACCCAACCACGCCCAGATACTTTAGGAAATGTAATCTTCTCACCTGTAGAAGTAAGCCAATGCGGATGCCAGGCTCCTTCTACATATTCAAAGATTGAATACTCACCAATTCCGTTTGGTGAACGGGCAACGATTACAGACTTGTGACCGTCAAGATCTCCGCCTTCAAACTCACGATAAAAGAGTTTAAAGAAGTCGTCTTGATCACAGCCACCATGAGATGCATACATCTCAATCCAGTCTAGATCGTTTACTACGTGAACTTCGAGTTCACTTAGGCGTTGAATAGTTCCTTGTTCAACTTCAATTTCATAACCAGCCATCCGAGCCAAAGACTCTGAGATGATCTGTTCATAAACAGCACAAGGTATAGGAATTTTAGATTTCAACGGCTTAGCATGACTAGTAGCCAGCGTCTCAAACATCCACGGGGATTCAGTTACCTTCATTCCCATAGCAACCCAACGATAACCCACATATTGCATGCGGGCTTGGGCTTCCTCGTCTTCAGGATCAACCTTATCCTTCCAAGTACGCTGATAGATGTTCTTCCAATTGCTCAATAGCTTGCCATTGAGCGCTTCTTGAAACATCTTTTCGTACTCTTCGGAAAGCCAATATTCCATTTCGCTTTTAGTAAAAAGCTGTGGAAGATTGATCATAGTTTGATCATCTGTGTGAACACGAGATTTAGCATTTTGTGGTTCTGCTTGGAACATCCAACCTTCGTCATAAACAATTTCTGATTTAAGATTGCCGTGCCAAGAAAGCACGTCAACCCCTTCAGGAAGTTTATCCGAAACAAAGCAATTGCCTTTAAGAAAGCCATCAGGGCCGATAATACGACCATTGAAAGCTTTAGTATTAAGCAAGTCTTTGATAGCATTTTGACGCATACGAGGATTGTAATAATACTCGTTAGGATCATTAGTTGATCCAGCTTCAAATGCAGGTAAGTTGTCTACGCCGGCTTTAATCAGCCGAGGATGAATTACAAACCCACCATCAAGAAGTCTGTCTACTTCTTCCTCAGTGAACTCTTGGCCTTCAAACGCATAACGACTAAACTCGTCAGCGTCAGCGTATTGAACAAAGATTTCACCAAGTGCAAAGACTGCATTGATAAGAGTAGGTCGGTGAAACGCTTTCAACCGCTTAGCAGTTTTACCGCCACCTTTAACCTTAAAGCCCATATCTGTAAAGATAGATAACCACTCAGTGTTGTTGCCAACCTGAGTGATTACAATCTTAGTCTTATCCACCAAAGCATATTGAATGCTTGGGTGATTGATGATAGCTTGAATTTGATTAAATTCGAATTCGTTCTTGGGCAGTGGAAGAGCCCCAACACGAAAGTAATCTTCTCCAGAATGGGTAAGAGCTTGGCGCATAGCACCAATCTCATAGAACCCATACTGATAGTTATTAACGCTACGAAGCGGGCCATTGGAATATCCAACAGCCCGCATTTTTGGTGTGATTGGCATGCGCCCCTCCTGATCTTTCCGATTGATATTGTTTACAATTGTTATTACGGTGTTGCTGTACGTGCACGCTTAGCTTCCACATAAGCGTTGTATTTAATAATATAAGGTCGAATAAATTTGAATACAGCATTTAGAATTCTAACTGGAATAGTTATAACTCTAAAGATTGTATAGATTAATTGATTGAATTCACCAAGCACTTTGCGCCATTTGGCCCAATGTACATGGAAGTTCTTCCAATAATAAACAGTACGGTTTCCACCTTGAGTCCTAGCTGTAGGTGTATCGTGGTTCCAACGAAGGAACTGATAACCAGGAACAGATAAGATTGTTGATATGACGCCGGCACCCATGGCAACTAGACCATTGGCTCCGAACGCTATACCCATAACAAACGAAATTACTAATGAATTAAGTAAGTTAAATAGTGGACTCTTTGCACTTAGTTTGCGCCAAGCTGGAATTTTAGAAGCAATCATGAGCTCGAGAGCACATGAAGTTACCGCTAGAATAAGCATCATTGACAATAGCATTTTATACCCCAATCATTGCTAGTCTTTGTATGAATAAAAAAATATTTATATTAATATAATACTACAATGGGTTAGAGACACACGCGTCAGGAGTGCGTGTATCCCTAACCCAAGATTGTAATTAGTTAAAACTTAGTTCCAGTTAAGGATTTCAGATTCAACTACTGCTTCAGCATTAGCCGAGACCTTGACTGAGTTGTCAGAGGTATTGGCACGAGCGCTGTTAGTCCAGAGGTCAATAGCAACTTCGTTACCCTTGACATTCATCTTGAACCGACCGCAAGGTGCGGATGTAGGATCGTAGATGTCAAGAGCATTCTTGATGCTTGGATCTTTAGGATCTACAGCAATACGCTGTTGAGCACCAGACCAGACCGTAGCCCATTGCTGGCTAAGGCGAACCAATTCATTGGCTTCCTTATTAGCCTGCTGAGTACGCTCTTGGCTCCAGCTTTCAGAGACAGACTTCTCACGAATCTGCTGCTTCATAAGAGCAGCCTGCTTACGCAGTGTATAGATACGCTTGAAGTTTTCGGTTGAAGCATCAACCAAGTCGAGATAACCTTGTGCAGTCATAGACTGTGTGCGGTCAGAACGACCAAGCTCAAAGCTGGTGATTTCTGGGCCATCAATATCTGCATCGTTTACACGAGGCATCTGATAGCATTCCTTGATACGACCTGGGTTCGTCATCGAACTCATTGCATCGACTGCTCCAGCAGTCTTAAATGCGTCTACAAGCTGAGTAATTCCTTCTTGGCTGGCACCAAATTGCTGCCAGAACAAGTTCATACCAGAAGCAAAGCGCATACCAAGCTGTTCGAGAGTAGCAATGAATTGCTCCTCAGAAACTTGCTTGTCTGTAGCTACATTGCGCATTGCAATCTTGCGAAGCAAGCCTGGAAGAGTAAGGACTTCGCCGTCTACGACTACTTCCACATTCATCTTAACTGGCTTAAAGATGCCAGTAACAAGCTTAGAGGTTGTACCCTGCTTGCGTGATTCGTGGTCGATAACCGAGATACGGTGAAGGCGTGCTGACTCAAGAGTCACATAGCCTGGGAACTCAACGCCTGCAATGCTTGCGTTGAATGGAACACGACGGCCCTTAACCAAAGTGGTTGTACGGCCCGCCGATGATAGAATGCCAGGATCAGTGGCTAGAATACTAAAGTCTTCGCCATTGGCAAAGAGATCGAATACGGTGTCTAATTGTGACATGATATTACTCCTGTTTTATAGTTAGGTATAGGTATATGGGTTTATTTTATTAATGTGTAAGATAGAGATGGTTGATCTCATATCTTTTGTATGTACTCGGGGCTGTTAACCCCGAGTACGATATTCAGCGACAAACGCTTTTACATAGGATTTAGCTACATAAAAGTTACCATAGAAAAAAGTAATTACTTTATTCATTGATATCTGACGCTACAATCACCTCAACATACTCGCCTGAAGCAAGTTTGTTATTACGGTCAACACGCATTTGATGGGCTGCTGCAAAGCGATGATTGTACAGCTCATTGCCACGGATAAATCCTGCAATAGGTGCCTTAACAATGTGCTTAGCTGCTGAACCAAGAGTCTTAGTAAGACCAATGGTTGCTTGACCTGCTGCTACAGTCGTATCGACTACAGCAACGATGGGTGTGATAGCGAACTTGCCTGTGTAATACACAGTTGTGTCCGCTACATTCTTGAGACGATATTTCGTCTTACTCATGATAATCCCCTTTCAAGAGATTAGTTTTTGGATATTTTAAATGGCATATATAGTTGTATTTAGAATATACACATATGCCAGATGTATATTATTGTTTTAATTAACGATTGAGATAATCGACTGTAGATTGCACTACGCTGTAAGTACCAGCGACTGCAATACCTGAGCCAATTACATCAATCCACTGAGCATTTGCACCCATACCGAATGTGCTAAGAATAGACACATCGCCAAGCCATACAAGAAGGACTGAAACCAAAGTCATGAAGACTTCAGGTTTGCCAACGAATGGCACCTTCTCAATAGCAGGAAGTAGGTTAAGAGCAAAGCTAGATACTGAAGCGGCAACAAAGCCGACCAGTATAAGAAGTGCAATTGTATACATTAAGATCCCCTTTCGTGGAGAAATATATTTGTTTTATTGTTTTGTTTTGGGCTTATATTGTTTATATCTTACTTTTTGTATGATAACCAAGTCTTCGTGCCCCTGTACAGGCCAAGGGCTACGAAGGCTAAGGTTGTTACAATAATAGATACTTTTATGGTTTTGTTCATAGAACATTATCCTGTTGGAAAATGTAATCATGAACCATTGTTGCATACATATCGACCATAGCTTTGCCACGCTCGAATGTATCCACAGGCATGCTGAAGTTATAGTGATCTGACGAATCAGCTCCCTGACTTCCGCTTTGAACGCTCCATTGAATATGGATCTGTGTAGGGCTATATGCCATAACCTTGTAAGAGCTAATCATACCCTTGGGTAGTGAATTGCCACTGCGGTTATAGACCATAAAGCCATAGACTTTAGAGTCTGAATATTCTTCATTGAATCTTTCAATTTGCATTATTGTTTCCTTCTAAACAATCAGGTGAATAATATTTTTCATATAATTGATCTATTGTTTGATAAATTATAGATTTTCTATAATCTAAAATTATAGATTGAATTTGATCAAACTTAGAATCTGCATCTTGGATACCCAATTTGCAAGAATCTTGTTGTAATTGAATTAGTTCTTGACTGATATGATATAAGTCAAATAACAATTTTCCTTTAGGAGTTGACTGACCGCCTTGCCATTTTGGAGGCTTAGACATAATCATTGCCTTCCTGAATCGTTGAATACGATATTGGTTATTTGAGATTGGACTAATAGATAGCGTTTGTCTTGTTCAGACATAAGGCGATCTATTTCATAGTCCATAAAGCAAATGTCTATAAATTTATCTGCTTGATAAGCTACAGCTACTTGCTTGTCGTTATAGTCAAACCATATGTATTCCTTATCGCCAAAGGCTCGGTCACAGAGTACGGTTTGGACGCATAGCTCCAAGATTTTAATAGCTTCGCTATATGTGATGTTTGTCTTTGTATGAGGCTCAAGTGAATGAGCCCCATACGCTGGATGGTTTAGTTTAGACATGTGTCTCCTTTAAATATTTCCTTCAAGCCACCAAGAAGAAAGAGCAACGTCGTTATTAGTGTAAAACTCATCTGCTCCTTGCTTCATTTGGAGCCATTCAGAATAATTGCAATAATTAGTCATATTGTGAGCAACAGATATTTTGACGTAATTTCTTATGGTGTTTAAAGAAGCCATTTTAATCATAGGAGTAACATCTTCAATAGCAAGTTCTGATGGTACTAATTGTCTAAGATTACCTAAAGCTACAGCAAATGTAGCAGCTTCAGATCGTATTGAATCTTCAAATTGACGATTAAATGGATCTTGAGTTAATGGAATAAGAGTACGGGCAGCTACGCGTGCTGTTTCAGGATCATATTCTGATTGAATTAGATCAAAGATCATAGCAAAGCGCATAGCTTCAGGATCTCCTGCCATTTGTGATAATGCTTTAGCTTGTTTAAATTTATTAAAGATTCCCATTTGATTTGCCCCTTTCAAGGGTGATTAGTGGATTTATTTGATAATGTAAAGCGGGAAGGTCATAAGCCTTCCCACTTGGTTTGAAGTTTGTTATATAGCTTAGTGTTACGAATATCTCCAATGTCTTTATGTTTAAAGAAATGAAGAAATATTTTGGCTAACCAAGACACTAATACTATGAATAGAGCCAAACTTATCATAGCCTGATATCTCCTTTTCGCGGTCCGCGATTTTTTGATTTTTTAGTTATTGAAGCGTTTGACTATGTCCTCGAATGCTTCTTCGGACTCGTGGTCATAGGGATGACTGTTAAGAGGTATAGTCTTTTGAGTAATAATTACATCAGGTAGAGCCTGTTGTAGTGAATTAATAAGTGTGTCAATTGTCCGAACAGATAGAGCTCGTTCACGCTTGCGAACGTACCTAGCTGTTAATAGGGAAAATGACAGTGACATAGTGAACATAATTGAGAGTGCTGAGATAAGTTCCATGTGAAACTTCCTTTCATAGATGTGTGGGTGGTATATTGATACAACGCTTTTCCTCCATATACCAGAGAGTACGATAATGTCGCCCTTGTACCAGTGGCCTAGGCTATCCTAAATGTTTAGAGACGCTATAGCTCGTCTATCCATTGTCAGCTTTGCTACGGTAGGACGACCGTTAGTATATTTAGGTGATGACTACCTATCCTACATTTCGACATCCATTGGATCCGATGGACATAGTCCATTGGCTGTAGGGTATACCAGTACATAGGCTTTTATATGTGTCCTATGATTATTTACACAGACTTAGGTCTAGGCCCCACGATGATACGTGGAACCTAGATCCTGTGACGGAGGAAGATCTGATGAATAGAAGACTTCGTGCGAAATAGTTTTATTACAAAAATCGCAGTAAGTACCTCTTTCATTATAGTCTTCGTAATACAATTCGTATTTACTACAGTTGTGATAAGTCTTTGACTTTATATATTTGATTAGGTCACTAAGGCTCATAGGGTATCCCCATGAACCTTAGTGTGCTGGCTTGAAATGACCCGCATCATAAAACTTGTAAGTTTATGAATTGGGCCGACAATCCAGATCATACCTAATAGAAAGATAGAGTAGGCTAAAGTGCCTACTTGACGGATAATGGTCATAGTGCTTTTCCTCCTGTGTAGAATTCGATTGAACTTAACATATATTCTGATAGACTAGAGAAGTCACAGAGGGTGAGACCACCATGTGACTGTTCTAGTAGGGATTTCATCTGTGCTGGCCGCCCCCAATTAATAATGACATCATTCTCTAAATCTACAAGGAATGTAGCTTCATAGATAGAGGTCATCATTTCTTAAGCCTATCTAGGATAAGCTTGTCAATAGAGTCGTCATTAAGATGTTCGAAGACCTTGTCCATAGCCTGCTCTAAAGCGTCTATGCGGTCTTCTAGCTTGATGATCTTGTCTGCTTGACGGATAGCTAGTTGATTAGCTGAAGCAGCTGTTTCTGTTAGTGCTATAGTCCTGAGACTAAACTCCTCAATTGCTTGAGGAAGAGATACTTCGTAGATGTCGTGTAAGACTCCATCTGCTGTATAGATAACTGATGTCTTTCCTTGCATGATTGCTCCTTTGATTAGTCTGATATGTATTTGGCATTAGTTGGTATTACTGAAATAGGGAGAGGGAGATACCCATAACCTAGCATTGTGTGGCCTATGATGGTCCAACAATCCATAGTATGCCTCTAGCATATGGGTACCCCCCTGCAAGCGCCTGATTTAGTCGCTCGTCTAACAATATTTATATATTTTATAAAGTATTTGTTCTATACTTGTATAAGAGATAAGAGTCTTTTTGATACGGAAGACTAGAAACCGTTGGGTTAAGCAGTGCATATGCACAATGACTATAGGTAACTGAGTTACTAGTCCTGATAGGTATCTGCTATGTGTGTTTGCTTGATGCGGCGCCCAAACCGAACAAGACATTTGTTATATCTGGTAATCAGCCTTCAACTGAAGGATTACTGGATATATGTCAATGTATACTACACCATCTGGTGCAGTCCATTGAACTAGAGTATTCTGGTAGGCAATGAATGCCTTAGAGTGTTTGATGAGTGCTTGGTCTGCGGCGGCAAACAAAGCAGTGTTGGATGTGGTTGGTGTTGTCATGTATCTCTCCTTTGTATGAGATAGATGTATATATATGGGACTTGATGATGTATAATGGTAGAGTAGTAAAGACAGAGGGAATGCCCCCTGCCCTTACTAACCCTAAAGAACTTCCAGTAAGAACTAGAGTTCCCAACCTGCTGGCTCGACTTCTACCAGTCGGCGTGGGTGAGCCCTATCGACCTGCAATGTAATAGTCTGGTAGAACTTACCAGCATTGCCTTTCGAAGCGTCGCCCTGAACTGCCTCAGACTGTTCAATGTTGCTGAGTTTGCACTCAATGAACAATTGCTTGCCTGATGACTTAGCGGCATTCAACCGAGCAAGAATGGCTTCTGCTGGATTGATTGCCTGCTTAGTTGCCTCGTTGACAGACTTGGTCTCGAACCAAACTGCAAACGCCTGACCACGACTCGAAACGACTTGTGGTGCAAAGGCTGGCAACATGAGTCCGTCCGAGTCAACTGGGCGTTGACATAGGAACTTGCGACGAAGAACTTCGCCTGTTGTTGGGTCTGTTGCTACACTGTCTGTAACACCAGAGATTTGGAATTTTGCCATGATAGTCTCCTGACTTGTTTGGCTTGAATAGGATTTGCGACGAATATCGCCTAGAAATATTTAGAATAAATATAAAAATAAAGATATATAAATTAATTATATATAATAAGCAACACACTAAGCCCTTGCGGGCTTAAGGTGCAGCAATGTCTTGCTCTTAAATTCTCCAGCATGTTCCCATGCAAGAATTAAAGTACGATCACAAGTGCTCCAATGCAAGCCTGTGCCTGCATAAAGAGTCCAATCGTCAAGAGCCCAAAGATTGAGAAATCCAATCTTGCGCCATTCCATTCCATGAGGATTGCCAATGTTCCTAATGAATTTGATGATGTTCATCATCATGTCTCCTTTCAAGAGAGTGGTCATAGATATATTTATAAACATATAAAAAAAATCGTAAGTACCACCCCCAAAGGAGTGGCACAAACAATTAAATTAAACTTCGCACTGCTCGCAAACATCACCAGGAAGTGATGCTTGAATAGAGTAGATACGATCTAGTGGATCAGTTGATTGACTAACAAAGTTAGAAACTTCGTAAAGATGGGTGTCACAAAGGACACCACCTTCACCAGAAATAATGCAACGGTGTAATGACATAAATACTCACTTTCGTTAAAGGAATAATGCACCGATATATTTATAGATATATACATGGAGTTAAGTCTCAGCACACTCGAAAATGTGCTGAGAACCTAACTGCCTTACTGGACCCGTGCTACCAAGTTACGGAAGCGTCGGGCTCCACTGACTTGGAGACAACGCCGCTAAACTTGATAACGAGATCCTGTTGCTTGGAGCCGTCCTGTTTGGTAAACACAGGAGCGGACTTGATGTCAAGGACATCTGCTTCCACAACAAACTTCATCGAAGCGGCCTTAGCCTGTTCGAAGAACTGAATGTAGGTTGGAAGTGCCGCAGCAGGAAGCCAGACACACCAGACGGGCTTAGCAGTTACATCGCGCTCAACTGTGTGAGACTCGAGTGGCTGCAGCAACATCTGGTGGGTGTTGTGCTTACTTGGCTTGTCGGAAATCCAATTTACATGGAACTTGGACATAATTACCTACTCTCTGTGACTTGGACCTGTCACTAAAGGTTCATAGGGAAATTTATAGATATATAAAGGTGCCTAAATGAACCACCCGAAGGTGGTCCATAAAGGTCAGAACATTGGTGTGATACCAGCGTTCTTCTTGCTGAGCTTGCGTTGCTTGCGCGCACTAAGCAATTCTTCTGCATGTGGCTTGCAGAATGTGCGGAAGAAGCCCTCATCCCATAGGACTCGGCCTTCCATAGCACGTAATTGCGTGTGGCACTTGCAACAAAAGCAAGCAGTGTCATTGAGTCTCATACGATCTCCAATCGTGTAGAGTAATAGGACACGGATATATTTATAAAATATATAAAACTAACTAAACTACTCACCCGAAGGTGAGCAGTAAAGTAATAGCTCAATCAGCATAAGCTGAAAGAGCAGCCTCGGCCTCGGCTTCAGTGGCGTAATAGCCAGCTGAATAACGAGTCCAAGGAAGCCAACCTTCCACGTCGGCATCCCAGTAAAGGGAGCCAATGTAGAAACCGGCTGCGCTGCGCAGAACCTGCGCATCTGTGATCTTGTGATCAGGCATGTTCACCTCCTTCCTAAAGTTGTGATGTTAATGTGCCACGGATATATTTATAAGTATATAAAAATGAAAAAGCCTACTCCTAAAAAGGAGTAGACTCTTCCTGTGTGCAAACTGAACAAACTGTGTCCAATTCGCGAACAAACACAATGCGCCTTGAAACCAAGGCATCAATCAAGTGTACGGGAAGACACATGTCACAACATGTGATTTCCTTACCCGTCTTGTACTTGAATACACATACGGCCATACAAGTCTCCTTTCATGAGACTAAAGAGCAGACGGAATTGTCAGCACGGATATATTTATAAAGTATAAAATCCACAGAGCTACCACCCGAAGGTGGTAGATGTGGTGAGAGGGGAGTCTCAGTTAACGCTTGCGCCTTGGTGTAACCGCAGATGTAAACGCAGTTACAACTGTGATTCCAGCCAATGTGGCGTCAGCAGTCTTGAGTGCAACGCGCTTGGCGATTACACTAGACTTGCTGGCAACACGACCCATTGCGAGTCGTGTATTGGTACCAGCGTTATGTGCACGGATGTGCAGTTCTTCATGCTTCATGTCAACCTCCTTAGGTTGTGTTGGGAATGTAGCACCGATATATTTATAAGGTATAAAATAAATAAACCCTACTACCCACACAAGGTGAGTAGTAGGGCTGGAAGGAGATCGGCGCTTTTGCCTGTGTGCATCCAGGTGCCACCGTTTCGTTGTGCACGTGTATCAACGCTCCATGGATATATTTATAATATATAAACTAACTAGAAGTACCCCCCCAGGGGGAGGGGGGCACTGAACTAGCGGTTCTTGCGTAGTTGCTGTGATGCTGCCATAACGGCAACAATCAGAACAACAACACCAGTAACCTTTAAGTTGGTCTTGAGAACCAACTTGTATGCTTGCCAATAAGACATGGTTGTCTCCTTTCGCGAGAGGAATATGGCACGGATATATTTATAGGGTATAAGAATAATAAGGGTAGTCACCCGGGGGACGGGTGACCACCACTTACTTAGCTGAGTTGCTGTAGAACACCAGCAATGTACTGCTGACGCTCTTGCAAAGCCTTTGCCAAGATAGGCTTGTGCTTAGCAATAGCAGCTTCCAGCTCAACAAGCTTACGTGCTGAAGACATAAGCTTGTTAGTTTCGTCATTCGTGACATCGTAGGTGATGTCACAAAATGGAATTGGCTCTGAGTGTGTCATGGCGAACCTCCTAGTTCGTGTTGGGAATATGACACGGATATATTTCTAATGTATATATATAAATATAATAATATAAATATAATAAGTATAAATCTAGTTCGTTCAAGGTCCCCGAAGGGACCCTGAACTATGTGTGCGTAGTCTACTAGAGACTAGCAGGCTTGCGTGATGCAACGTAAGTTGTCACGAATGTCTTGGTGTAGACACCAGTGACGTAAGTTGCACCTACAACGGCAGTAACAACGGTGTCTTGAGCATCGCGAGACTTAGTCGCGTGCTTCTGAGCCGATGTAATTGCCTTCTCTGAGCGGGCCTTAGCCTTCTCAGATAGGTAACGGTTGTTTGTAGCCATGAGCGAACCTCCAGTTCGTGTTGGGAATATGGCATAGAGATATTTATAGGGGTATACTGTACGGGGCGTGTTAAAAATATAACACTGTACAGTATAATAATCATTACCCCTTTATATTTTTTCCCATATTTTACTTATTTAAGAATTTATATACCCTTATATATGTTCACATATCGTTCAAGTCAAAAAATTTTCCCCCCAATAAAATCACATATAGACTTTTATACGTTTATAGAGGTTACCAAAAAAAATCCAAGAAATATTCCCCTACGAGTTGCAAATGGTCTAAACACCCTGATAGGTTTCTGATTGTCATAAACAACCAATACACAACAAGGAGAAAACATATGACAAACAAGAAAATAGGTCCCGCCAAAGACATAAGCTCTGAAGGTTTCCACGATATGTCTGATATAGATGATATCTATCAATCAGCCTTCAGCTCCTATGGATCTAAGAATGCTGATTACGACTACGTAAACTTCGACACAGATAACTATGCCTACGAAGCTTACTAAGAACACCTCTTTACACCCTAACAATGCCAAACATATAAAAGGATTTGATATGAATATTAATGAAATGACAGAATTTAAGTCAACAACAACAATAAACCAGCACTTCTTATTAGGATCAGAGAAGTTATTTATAAATCCAATCAATAATTTCAGTAATCAGTTCAAGTATGATCACTCAATTACCCTTATCGACACACATGACAGAAACAATCTGTCTGAAGCAGAGATAAAAGCTAAAGTTAAGCAGTATTATAGGAACTTAGCCATACATTGGGAGATCAATTACCAATCAAGAGTATTCATTGGAACTGGACAAGATTGTCTATACCTATTTGATCTCTATACTAACCATGGGATCGTCTTTGATGCGGCGATTTTGATCAACTTTGATTTTAGCGCCTTCACAGACAATGAAGTTATCCTAAAAGGCATTAAAAAACATACAAAGATATATAATTTCTATAATAATAAGAAATTCACTGATACCAAGTTAGCCCACGTGAATCAATTCATCCCAACAAGGGTGTCTCCAGCTTTCAGTAAGCGTTTTGCACTTGAAGCAAGTGGTGTACTTACCTATGACACATATGAACTGTTATATATGAATCAAAAATCACCAAGTGAATACAAAATGATTGAAGATGAGTTTACTTTAGTAAGCTAATCCTACAAGAGGTTATCTAAGCCGTCTTCTGGATTCCAGTCTTCGGCTGAGATAATCATTTGTTTAACATCATCAGGAGTGAGTCCTCTTACAATGGCTTCTGCGTCAGTTCCCATCACCTCAGCAGTCTCTAGTACCATTTCCCATTGTTCTGGCTTAAAGAAACTAATGGTTAGCTTGCTCTCATCTTCTTCTGCGTGAGCTGTAATAACATAGTTGTACATCTCTATCATATCTGGATCATATTCCATGAGCTGATCCATTGTCTCCGGTTCAACATCATCACCACGTACTATCTTTTGAATCATCTCCCAAAAGTTCATGGTATCCCCTTACTCTTACCTATCATAGATAGTACCCTTATTTTACTATGTAAAGCTATCTAATTTGTTAAAAAATAAAAAATAATTTTGCGCGGAACGGCTGGAGGTTAGTATTGACTGCGTTCTATACGATTCTTAAATGACTTAGAATATTAATGAAATCATCATGATCTTTTGAACCTTGAACATGAATATCAGTTTGATCTAACTGATGATTATTAAGAATATTCTCATGTTTAATATCTAAGGTATTAACCGTAGTGAAATCGTTATGATTAAACAAACGCCAATCATCACCGTTGTAGTGATTCTCTATATCTTTAAAATTAATATCCATCTTGTGTGTTCACTTCCTCAATCCAGCTGTCATTACATTCTCTGCAATGTACAGCATACTTTTCTTTGACTCCATTTACAACTAATGTGTTAACTGTAAAGTTTGTTGGGTATGGGCATTCGATACACGGCTCAATCTTGGGAAGGTTTGCTCTCATTTTCTACCCTCAATTTAAGTTGTTCGAATAATTTCTCATCATCTTTTAGTTTACCAATTGCATTTTCTCTACCTTGGGCAAAATTTTCTCCGTCTAAGAAGATCCATGCACCTTTTTGAGCAAAGATACCAATTGATAATGCTAGATCTAAGATAGATCCGTACTGATCAACACCTTTTCCATAAAAAATATCAAATTCAGCAATTTTTAGAGGTGGGGCCATCTTATTCTTAATAACTTTAGCCTTAACCTTAATGCCTATTGAATCGCCTTCTTTGTTCTTAATGTCTTCTTTCTTACGAAGATCAATTCTAACTGAGGCAGCATATGGTAATGCACGTCCGCCTGGTGTTGTTTCTGGATTTCCAAACATCACACCAATCTTCATTCTAATCTGATTAATAAAAACAATGAGTGTTTTATTGTCATTAGCTAATGCAGTAATCTTACGCAATGCTTTTGCCATCATTCGAGCTTGTAAGCCCATTTGATTTGCATCCATTTCGCCTTCTAATTCCGCTTTTGGAACCAATGCAGCAACTGAATCAACGATTATTAAACCAACGTCTCCAGTTTTTACTAATTTATCAACAATCTCTAATGCTTCCTCACCATAATTTGGTTGAGCAAGAAGTAAATCATCTAAATTAATACCTAAATCCATCATATAAGCTGGATCTAGTGCATGTTCTGCATCAATATATGCGCAACGTAAACCCATTTTCTGAGCTTGTGCAACTAAAGATAATGAGATTGTAGATTTACCAGATGATTCTGGTCCGTATATCTCAACAATTCTACCTCTTGGTAAACCACCAATTCCTAAAATCTTATCTAGAGTTGGTGCACCTGTTGATATTGCTGGCCAAGTTTGGGTTTTAGCATTACCAAGTTTCATTACTGTACCGACACCGAATTGCTTATCGAGCAAAGCGATTGCCATGTCTAACGCTTTTGATTCTTCCATATGTGTATTATACCATAGTTTCTTTTAGTGGTTTCCTCAAAATTGATTCAACCTCTTTAATTTTTTCAACCAATGCTTTTTGTAATTTTCTGTATTCAATTCTTGATTCATTATCTAATCCAAGCTGCGCTTGTCGCACTCTTTCAAGAGTTGCATACAGTTTCAGTAAATAACTTTGATCGACAATGTTCATATATGTGTTTCCATCTCTAGTTGCTGATATAATTGGACAGTACATTATACAGACGTTAAGCATTGAAAGTGAGACATTGTGGCAAGAAATATTGATACAGATAATGATTACAGAAGAGCAGCATATCTTTTAAAGGAAAAAATTACTACAGCAGCAGACTTGGTAAAAATATGGTCTTATGCTGGACCTTGTTCAGAGAATTGTCCGTCAATAGAAAAAATCTCAAAAAAGTAGAAAAATTTCTTGATTTTTTTTGACAAACATGAGTATAATGTCTCTAGGGGGAAAACAGAAACTAGAGAACATTATTATCTACTTCTCTTAGTGAAGAGAATCTCTTACCAGTTACTCCAGAAACTTGCTCATCAAAGCATAAGTGGGTTACTATATATTCCATCACCATATATTAAATTAAGGGGGTGATGATGAAAGTTTATCAAATATATGTTCCTGAATTAGCGACTTATATAAAATATAAAGTCTTGAATCCAGAAGACATTGAATCATTAGTTGAAGAACTAGATATTAATTCTCCTAAGGATTTCAAACTTGCTGTATTAGAGCATGTGATATATAATGTTAAATCAGATGTCACCGATGCATTACGTCAGATGTCTCGAGACTCAGCAGAACGCTGTATTGACGCAATGTACAACGGTTGCGTAATGCTTAACCCCCGGATTAGACATAGATCTTTGGATAGACCTAGCTTATGCAAAATTGCCGCCATCTAACTCTTTTGATAAAGATTTTTCCGCTATAGAATCTGAGCTAGCTAAAAGATATAAAGATACTATCTTAAATAAAGATTCAAAGAAAACTAGCTCTAGTAAATATAAAAAAATGTCTAGACAAAAGTTTCTTGGTTTAGAGAATCACTTACTGGGTAATGTTATAGGTCAGGAAGAAGCTGTAGATTCTGTAGTCTCAGCTTTAAAAAGATCTCAGGTTGGTTTGAATGATAAAAACAGACCTTTAGGCATTTTCCTTTTTGCCGGTTCTTCTGGAGTTGGTAAAACTCACCTAGCAAGCACATTACATAAATATCTTTTTGGTGAAGAATATCCAATGGTAAGAATAGATTGTGGAGAGTTTCAACACAAGCATGAAAATCAAAAATTAATAGGATCTCCTCCTGGATACGTTGGCCATGATGAAGGTGGTCAACTAGTTAATCTAGTTAAAAGAAATCCTTACACGGTTGTATTATTAGACGAAGTTGAAAAAGCGCATGTTGACATGTGGAATACATTCCTTCGAGTATTTGAAGACGGCGTACTTACAGATGGCAAGGGTGAGGAAGTAAGCTTCCTTAATACTGTTATAATAATGACCACTAACTTAGGTAATGAAAAAACAGTTGATTATTTGCTTAGCGGCGGAACTGGCTTTGCTAAAAATATAAATCATAAAACGTCAACTACTCAAATGCCGGCAAAAGAGATGGTTGAAAAAAATACTTTAGATGCAGTTCGTAAACACTTTAGGCCTGAATTCATAAATAGATTAGATAAAATAATTGTTTTCAATCATTTAGATAGAAGTAACTTAGAAAAAATAGCAGAACTTGAAATGTCTATAATCATGGATAAATTATCTAAAAAAGGCTACAGCGTAAATTATACGGATGAAGTTATATCAGCTCTTTTAGATAAAGGTGTAGATAGTGTAAAGGGTGCTAGAGGTTTAGCTCAAGTTCGTAGAGAAAAAATGGAAGATCAATTAGCTGATATATTAATTAAATCAGCTCCGCCACGTGGAACCATATTTGAAATATCATATAAAGATGAAAGTGATAATTTTCTTTTCACATTAAAGAAACCTTCAAAAGCAGCAACTGTTGCTTAGTTTAATTACTATATAAGTGTAATCTAAATTTATAGGAGATTCTATTATGATGGGTATGTCAAGCGGAGCAAAAGCACTTGCAGGACGCGCAGGACAAGTTTCTCGAGCTGTTAGTAACTTTGGTCAAGGAAGAGGTCAAAGATATGGAACGTCCTTAGTTAATAAAGGCATGGGCATGCCTGGTAGGCGAGGTCAAGCTGTAGCAATGGCTGGTTCTGCTATAGGTAATGCATCAAGATATGCAGGAAAAAATCCAAATAAAGCGATGGGAATTGCAGCTGGTGTAACTGGAGCTGGAGCTTACGGTGCCAATCGTCGTAGGGGTAGCCAAAACTACCCAATGTACTAAAGGAATTAAATAATGCCTTTTCCTCGTTTATCTGGACTGTCGGCTGGTGCAAGAGGCCTTGCTGGAAAAGCTAGAAGCACTGGTGGAAGAGCAACTAGCGCAACTGCTGGCGGGCTGCACACTGGCGGTAGTTATCTCACTGCTTTTGGTAAAACTCATGGTGGAAGCAGTGGTAGGGCAGTCGGGATGATGGGTAAGGGAGTTTTAGCTGCATCACAGCATCCTAAAACTACAATGGGCTTGGCAGCAGGTGGAATTGGTTATGCTGGCTATAGAAATAGAAGAGGTAGTAAAAGTAATCCATTGATAGGTATGGAATAATTTAATGTTAGCTGGAGCAAGGCGTTTAGCTGGTGGTGCCGGAAGAATAGTATCTGGCGCAAGAATGCCCAGCACTAGAAGAGGTAAATTTGCCCTTGGTGCAGGAATTGGATTGGGTGGAATGGCTGCAATGCGCGGAAGATCATCTGGAGCAAATGGTTTACAAGGTAGGTCAAGTGGTGGAATGACAGGAATGTAATAAAAAGTGATATAATGTTATATATCTAGATGTAAGGATGTTTAAAATGAGTGACTGGAAGAATTTTATTAACATAAATGGTGATTTTGAATTACCAAATTTTTTATATCGAACAATAAATGATTTAATGAAACAAGCTTTAGATATGGGTACACTTCTTTCAGATGATCCTTATAAATTAAGGGCTTATAAAGAGCAGACAAAAAAACTATTTAAAAATAAATGGTATGATTTAGCTCAGGCTTTAGAATTTTTTGAAATAATAGAACATTGCTCATGTGTATCAGCGAGATTAGAAGCAAACGGCGGAAAAGATGTTTATTGTGACATATGTAAAGGTGCTAGATTTATTATTAGCTCTGCGCTCACTCCTGACGAAATGCGTGAAGTTAGCACTTTTGTTAATGCGGCGCAAAATGCGGAAGTAGCAGAAAAATTACAAAAAAGTTTAATGAAAATTCTTTCGGAACACAGATGAAATGTGGTAGATGTAACTATGATCTAAATTTTGTTTATGAAGACATAGTTCAGGCTGAACAAGTTTTACATATTCAAGAATATTATTGCCCCCGGATGCAAGAGCTGTTTAATAGAAACATACGCTCAAGAAGGTATTATTAAATCTGAATGGATTGATTTTAATGGAAAATAATATAGAAAGATTTGAAGATAAAAATTCTTTTATGGATAAGTTTGAATCACTTCGTCCTGATTTATTTTTTCCAGATGAATGGACGGATGAACAAAGAGAAAAAGCTGTCGATTTAGTTCGTCCACAAAAAACAAGAACGTCAATGTTTTCTTCAATTCCAATGAGATGTGAAGCATCACGTTGCATTTTTGCTGAAACTTGTCCACTTCATCAACAAAATTTAGCACCAAAGGGAAAACCTTGTCCAATAGAAATGGGAATGGTTTCTCAGTTTACTGGTGAATATATGGAACAACTAGACGTAAGTCCAAATAACTTAGTCGAAGTTTCAATGGTGAGAGATTTAGTTGATCAAGAAGTTCAATATTTGCGTAAAACAAAACTATTAGCTAAAGAACATTTTATTCAAGAAAATATTATTGGTATAGATAAAGATGGTGAGCCAATTCTTAAAAAAGAATTACACTTAGCAGTGGAGCTTGAAGACAGATTACATAAAAGAAGAAAAGATTTACGTAATCAATTACTAGCAACTAGAGAAGCCAGGGCAAAGACTGGTCAAACTCAACTTGATACAGCTCAAGCTATTTCTGATATTATTCAGAAAGTACAAAAGATTGAAATAGAAAACAATAAGCTTATTCGTAAAAAACTTGGCACATATGAAGTAGATGATTATATAGAAGCTAGCACTAAAGAACTAGAGTAGAGATATGAGAAAACATAGATTGAGTAACGCTCAACTAGAAAATCTGGGTAATCAAATAGAAGTTGGAGAGCAATTCTTATCTCCTCAAAGATCTGCCGTAACAAGTCAAAGAATTGAAGCAATGCTGCGGAGATGAAATTGTTAGAGGAAAAACATTTACTGTTGGATCCGCAAGAGGATATTTAGAAAGAGCAAAAGCTGTTACAGATTCATATTTAGATTACATGATGCAGCCTGAACACAGAAGTGCATCTGGGCTTGCTAGATTTAGAGATTTAACAGACCAAGGATTAAGAGATAACTTAGAGTTTCTGGTTCAATCAGAAAACTTAGATTTATCTTTATTAAATAAAGCAGCTGCAGATGATGTCTATACGCAGTATAGAGAAAAAGTACTTTCTTTAGATCGAACATTCACTGAGTTAGGCATGCCGGGAAATTCGCTTCCATCAGAAAGTCCATATAGACACTTTTTAAGATATATAGTTGATCCATTTGGTAGTGGTGATCCAAAAGATGGAATTCATCCACATACACTCAACTTAATGAGAACGTCATTTAACCCAACTCATGACGCAACAAGCTTAGAAGATTTTTCAACAGGTAGAAATAGAATGAGATCTCCATTTTCTCTTGCAAGACTATATGAAAGAAGTAAGAAATTTTTTCCAGAAGGATTACCTAGCTCTAATATTGTAGATAGAAGTAAGCCAATGAATCATTTAGCTTTTGAAAAAGGAAGAAAGTATACAGTTATAACATGGGACACTGAAACAACCGGACTAACTCCAGAATCTCAAATAAGAGAAATAGCATTAGTTAAAAGAGAAGTTACTTACCATCTTGATGGAACAATGAGTAGCACTGCACCAGAAATATTAACTAGCAAAAGTTTTGCTTCCGATTTAATGGATATAGCTGGATACGTTGATAAAAATGGAGACACGATTCCATTATCAGAAGCTGCATTTAAAGCTGAAAGAGGTGGTTACGTACCTGACGATGAAATGATAAAGTTTAGAAAGGCATACAAAGACGGCGGTTCAGAAGTTGTTTCAGATCTTAAAGATATTCTAAAAATTTTTACAAATGATGGTAAAAGTATTGAAAACTTTAGGGTAGAAGGTCACAACGCCGAAGCATTCGACTTAGATAAACTTATAGGAACCCTGCAAAGGCTTCCAGCATTTCAAGAAGATGAAGAAGCAAAAAGTCTGTTGAAAAAATTTCTACAGTTAAGATCATCTAACCCTAGCTACATGATAGATACACTAGATAGTGCAAAAATTGCTATGGGTATGCAACAAGCTGAACTTGAAAGAATAATGCAAAATGCTGGATCAATTTTGGGAGACGACACGTTTAGTATATCTCCAGAATTGCAGCGTGGATTATTGTCTTCTTTTAGCGTTTCTCCAGAAATGTTTGGTGGAGCAAAAGGTACTGAGTCATTAGAGAATTTATTCTTAAATACTAATTTTTTTGAATTATTAGAAAATAATGCTGGAGAAGAAGGATTAAAAAATTTAACTCGTTTAATGGAAACTCGTGGTACCCACACCGCAGAAGTCGACACGATGTTAAACGCATACATAAGTAATTTCATTAATAATAATGAACTTAAGATTAGAAGACTTCCAACTCCTGGATTAACACCATCTGGATTAAGTGATGCAGCTGCAGCTGAATATAGAGTTAAAGAAAAAGAACTTCAAGACTTATTTAAAGCTCATGGCTTCATGAAAAAAGATAGGTCAATGACCGCTTTTGAAAAATTCATGAGAGCAAGAATTAGACAAAGCAGCGCAGTAACTCCAATAACTAATATATCAGACATGAGTAGAGTGTCTAGTAATGTTTTTGATTTTCTTCAAACAGAATCGGGAATGAAAAAGATATCTCTGTCTGTTGACACAGAGTATCTAGCAAGATTGCAAAGCAGTCCAGATTCAATTAATCTTGGTATCAATCTAGCCGACGAAGCATCGGCAGGAGCAATTTATTACGACGCTGAAAAAGGTAAGTACGTATTTTCAAATTTTGAGTCTAGAGGAGTTTCAGGAGCAGGATTTCAGGAACTTGATAATACTGCAACGGTACAAGACGCTTTTAGATTTGCCTTGAATGAAGCTAGAGAAGGAAAAGCTGAAAGAATAAATTTAGGAAACGGTAACTCGATTTTAGCAAATCGAGGAAGTCTGGCTTTATCTAATATTGGAATAACTGAGATAGAAGCAACAGAGCTTGATCAAATGGTGTATGCCAGGAGAGCCCTTAAAAATCTTGGAACACCTAGATCATTATCAACAAATGTGACTGGTCTATCTCAGGCAATGGGTACCACAAGTGAACATTATGGACTAAGAAGTGGCGGATACGCTCCAGCAATTGTTGGATCAAAAACCGCTGAGTATTCACAAGCTTTAATCGATAGAGGTTTACCTTATGCTACTTATGATGTTAGAAGTAGAATACTAGCTTCAGCAGAAGCTAAAGCTACATCAAAAATAGGTGAAAAATTAATAGATAAAGTTTCAAGAGCTGGAACCAATGCCTATAGTCCTTTGGCTGGAAAAGATCTAGGTAAGTTATCCGACATTGGTATACAATTTACAATGGCTCAAGGTAAAGAAAGTATTTTTGATATACAAAGAAGAACAAAAACGGGCACTTATGCTATAGAAGAAAATTCATATTTTAGAACCCCAGTTACCGGTACTGCCAAAAAATCAGCCAGAGTTATCGTCAATGCAGACGACCTTGCTAATCTCACAATAAGACAGTTTGACGATGCAGGAAATGTTATGGGTGATGGTATTAAATTCGGAAGTAAGGAATTTTTAGAAAACGCAGATTTAAATAGATTTATAGATTCAAAAGTTCAAGCAGCAGACTCACAATTAGAAGACACTATAAACAGAGCTTTTGTTCCTAAGAATTTAGGTAAAGAAACTACTGATGATTTAGCTGAACAAGTTTTAGCTGGAAATATTAGAGCTTACAATAAACTTAAATCAACGCCAGGTTCTTTTATTAACACTCAAATGCAAGATGAAGCAAGAACTTTAGCTAGAAATATTTTTGGTGAAAAAAACTTAACTTCAGTTAATCTAACAGAAAGAATGCAGCAATTATCCGAAGTTGCAAAACTTACAACCCGAGAAGCTAGAGAAGAAAAATTAATTGAGTATGCAGGCAAAGCAGACCCAAATGTTGTTATTGCAAATTATAGAGCTACCGTTGGAACGATAGCAGAAGAAATAAGTCAAACAGGCATCATAGGAATGAAAATAACAGGAGATGCCGCAGTAGAAACCATAAATCAAGCAAGATTAGCTCAAGGTATTTCTGGCGTAGGGGATACTGACGTGGCATTAAAGGGTAGGGTTCATAGACTCATTGATATATTCAAAACTGAAAAAGACGGTGTAATCGGTTTTGCAACGTCTGGATCAGTAACTGAAGATATGGATACAGCAGCAAGAGCTCTTGTAGGTGAAACAGTAGATCCCGGTATAGCAAGAGCTATGGAAGACGCCGCTGCAAAAACAGCTCTTATTAATTCTGGATCACTTGTAGAGTCTATTAATCCAACACTACCAGGCCTTAGTGAAGGTGAACAGATTGCTACCGATGCAATAGCATTAGGCAGAAGAGTATATGAATCCAATAAAGGAAAGTTTGCATTAGGCGCTTTAGCCTTAGCTGGAGCCGTTACTGGATATAAAATGGCCAAAAGAGGAAACGAAAATGATCTTTATGACGCTACTATGGGACCAGCACCAGTTGAACAAGGGCAAAGGCCTTATGGTATACAAGAAGCATTAATGGGTAATGGTCAGACTTCAAGAAGAAGAGATCCATTATTCACAGCTGGTGTTGTAGGAAATTTAGATAGACAAAAAATAGGTCATACATCAATGGGTTCTAATAAAAATAATCATTTATTTGGAGATAGATAAATGGCACTTCTATCAAGCATAGGTAAATCTATATATAAAGGAGCTACCACTAAAACTGGAGCAGGCCTTATTATAGGAGGCGCTGCTATGGCGGGGCTTGCAAAAAATGCTGCACCAGCAGCAAGAGATGCTGCTATGGATGTTGCTTTTGGTGATCCTAATGCGGATGAAACTTTTCTCGGAAGAAAGCTAACGCCTGGTGCAGTCTTCGATGCAGCAATTCCAGGTTCTAGTACAGGTAGGAACACAATGGCCGCTATGGGCCTAGGAGCAACGCTGGGAGGCGTTGTTGGTGGCATGGCTAAAGGTTTTAAGGGTGGAGTTTTGGGAGCAGCATTTGGAGCAACAGCTGGATTAGCAGGAAGTGCTGCAATGGGAGTTGGTTATATAAATAGAAATGAAAGATTCATAAATGAATCACCGTATGTTGGGACTAGAAGATTAAACAGAGACATGACTTATGGTGGAAAACTTTATGGTCAAAGAAACACTTCATCGCAAACCGCGCAAGAACTTAACGCAGACGGAAACATAGTACTCGGCTTACATAATTTAAGAAGGGGCGGTTAACCATGAGTGATATGAGTGGAATGACTGACGAAGCTCCTCAGATTCCAGGAATGATGGGTAAAGGTTTAGGCGCCCTTGAAGCAACAGCGGGAATACAAAATCCACTGTTGTTATTTGGCTATGGTGGATACAGAGCTCAAAATACAATTCTTAAAGGTGGTTTTTTAGATAATAAAGGAGGACGTGGATTAGCAGCTAGGTCTAGAGCAAAGTTTAGACCTTTCATAGGAAACGCATTAGATCCACTTGGTCCACAAGGCGCAAGTCAATTTGTTGGCGGAACAAGACTCAAGCCAACAATGCAGAGTTTAAAACAAGGACGAATCTTTACACCCACCAGAAGAGGAGAGCGTTTAGCAAAAGGTCGGAAGAGCTGCAGCTAGATCTGGTGTAGATGATTTAAATAAAGTAGGGTCTAACTTTAAAAGATTTAGAAGAGGAAATCTAACTGCAAACCCTAGAGCATTCTTTAGGGATCCAAACCTTTCTCGATTTGGCGCTGGATATAATAAAGGATTTATGGCACCTAATGCCGGTGGAGCATTAGCTTCATTAGGTAACATGATAACTAGAACTTCAAAGGAAGCAACACCAGCATTTAGTGGTGGAATCATTGGAAGAATGGGAGCTATAACTAAACTAGAAAGAAGAGCCGCAAGAAACGCAAGCAGTAAGGCTGTTCTACGTGGAGATTTAAATCTAGCGAGAATATCCAAGATGAACGGCAAAGGTTTGATGGCCAATGTAACTAGAACTGGTGTTATAACTCAAAATATTAGTCCTTTTGCAGGAACAGCATACTCTAGTATAGTTGCTCCGACAACAGTGAGAACAGGTAGTGCTATATCAATAGCATCAACTCCATTAGCAGGATTAGTATCCAAAGGAGGAAAAGAAGCTCTTACAGTTGGTGAGCGCAGATACATGACAATGATGGGTGTTAATGCTACAAAATCAAGAAACTTTATGAACGCAATATTAACACCTGGTGGTGGAGCAGAAATGCGAACTGCAATGGGAACAGCTGGAACAAAAGCTTTTGGTATAACCAATATTGCAATGACGGATGCAGCTGAAAAAATGATCAGACCTTTAGCTGGAGCTCTAGGAAAAGATGCAAGACTACTTAATACAGCTTTGAATAGAGGAATTGGAACTGGTGCAGGTTTTGCATCATCAATGGCTGATGATGTCGTTAAAGCTAGAATGGGTACAATAGCTACTGAAATAGTAGACAAGGGAATAATAAAGTCACTTGGAACAAAAGGAGCTTTGTCTGCAGTTAAACACGGTGGAGCTAGAGTTGGTTTAGCTGTAGCTGGAGAAGCAGCATTAGCAGCTGTTCCTGGTCTTAATTTAATATTTGCAGCAGATATGGCCTATCAACTTGCTAAGCTTGGTGGATTGGCTGTTAAGGCTGGAATCAATTTTGGTAAAGATGGAATGAAATCAATGCAAGGTAATATGAATAGCGGAATCTTTGGAGCAGGATATAAAGATGATGAAGTTAGAGCAACCTCTAGGGCTAGAGGTGTTGCCGCAATTCAAAACAGTAGGCTAAATGCTAGATCATTGCTTGGATCAGAAGGTGCGATGATGGCTTCGCATTTCGGGTAGAATATACTATGGACAAAACTCAGGAATTTCGTAAAAGACTAGAAGGTTTATCTAGAGACGATCTTTTAGAAATTATCAATGCTCAAGATCCAGAATATTCAAAACAAGTAAATAGAATTGAATGGGTTTTTAAGAACAAATTAAATCACATAAATTGGGCTGATGGAACACCAGTTGAAGGCAGAGAATTTACAAATAGAGAATTAGCTTTATTGATTGACGAACCTTTTGAGGTTGATAATAATCTTTTGGACATGCGGAATATCTGCTGATCAACAAAGACAAATACATCTATCTAAGGATCCATGTAGATGGGCAAAACATTTTCTTCAAGCAGAAACAAGAGTTTATCAAACTTTGATTTTGCGCGATCCAGCATTAAGAAAAGTATTAAGAGCAGGTCGTCGTTTAGGAAAAACTTTCAGCATGGCTATTGCTTTACTCCATTATAGTTACACCCATAAAGATGGAAGATGTCTAGTTATTGCTCCAATGAAATCACACGTTGAATTAATTTATCAAGAAATTCTTAGATTAGCTTCTAAGAATGAAATAGTAATGAATTCAATTACAAGAAAAGTAACTAGTCCTCAGTTTATGATTCAATTTTCTAATGGCTCTACAATTAGGTTCTTCACATCTGGTATGCGCTCAGGTGGAAAGTCAGACGTAGCCCGTGGTCAAGAAGCGCACATAATTGTATTGGACGAAATGGACTACATGCATGCAGATGACCTTGACGCGCTCTACGCGATGTTACAGAAGACCGCAGAAGATCAACCGGACAAAATACTCATTGGAGCTTCAACACCAACTGGTAGAAGAGAAAGATTCTGGGAATGGTGCAGAAGCGCTAGATTCCAAGAGTTTTGGTTTCCGTCATATTGCAACCCATATTTTTCAAAAGAACAAGAAGATGAATTTAGAGAGCAATACTCAGAAATGGGTTATCGTCACGAAATTGAAGCAGACTGGGGCGAAGACGCAGAAGGTGTTTATCCTAGAAAGTTTATAGACAAAGCTTTTATAGATCCATCTTGGGATTATACACCTGAAATACAATCAGCTAGATCATTTTATACAATTGGGGTTGACTGGGATAAATACGGCGCTGGAACAAACATAGTTGTATTGGAAACCTGCAATGAGAACTATGAAGATGAAAGATTTAGAAATAAAGTCAGAGTTGTGTATAGAGAAGAAATTCCCAAGTCTGAATATACTTTAACAAATGGAGTTAATAGAATAGTTGAATTGAATGAATCTTTTCATCCAAAGCATATTTATGTTGACCGCGGATACGGAGAAGTTCAAGTTGAGCTACTTAGAAAATATGGAACGGAAAACCCAAAATCAAATCTTAGAGACAGAGTTAAAGGAATAGGTTTTGGTGAAAGTATAGAGATAAGAGATCCATATACTAAGCTTCCAATTAAAAAAGAAATTAAACCATACATGGTAGACAATCTAACTCAATACCTTGAAAGAGAAGCTATTTTATTTCCAGCTTCAGACGAAGAACTTTACATGCAGCTAATTTCATATGTTGTTGTTAGAACCACCCAAATGGGAAGACCTATATTTGAAGCTGGTGGATCAGCCATGGATCACGCGCATGATGCTTTAATGTTAGCACTTCTTGCTATTACTCAAAATTATGGAGACTTTAGTAAATTAAAAGTGGCAAGAAATACAGAGAGTTTTTCAAATACGTTCTTTATGCCAAAGACAAGCAGTGCATCTGATGATGGGGATAAAGAAGCGCCTGCATCTGGTATCATGGTAACTACTAAGAGAAACTCTGACTTGATGCCAGGTATCAGAAAAGGGAGACCTGCAAAACGTGTTTCTAGAAAAATGTTTTAGGTAAAAATATGTCATTAGTTAACAATATAGACAATCAACTTTCAACAGAGCAAAAGGTAACATTAGATTATTCAACAACTGAATCATCTTCTCGTAGCTCAACTGAATCAGTTTTTGCTAAAAAGGGACCAAATTCGATTCTTTTCCAAGCCGGAGTATCATATGGTAACGATCAGCCATATTCAGTCCCCTTACATTCTCTTAAGCAGGAAGCAAAAAATAGCCTTTCAGACTTGCTTAAATTTTTAAAAGATTTAGAAGATCTATTAAGACAAGTAAAACTAGATCCATTAAATAATCCAAACTTAGAAGAAGCACACGCCTATGTTTGGGATGAAATTAATAAAGTTGATCATCCATATCCCAAAATAGAGATAGAAGGATATGCGGGTAGCCTGAAGTATCCTAGGCCACCTTTCATATGCTTTGACCAATATCTTTATGCGGAAGGAGTTCAAACAAGAGGTTATAGAAAATTTGTAAAAGAATATGATAACTTAATATCAAATACTACATTTGGTCACATCTACGATTTTAGAGAAATTATTAAGTACTTAGTAAACGAAACTAATTGCATCATAAGTTCATTAGGTGCAGATTTTGGAGATAACTATGAAGATGACTCACAACAGCAAGTCGCGTCGTACTACTTATACTGGCTCAAAATGGCAATCCACTATAAGGAACTCTTTGCCCAATCAATCAAATCATCCCCAACAGGTTTGCCAGAAACCGAAGTGGATAAAACAACTAAAAAGCAAGCCGCTCAATTTCAAGCATTTTTTTCTATCAAAGTAAACTCTTTAACGAACATGATAGACAGCCAGTTAGATACCCTTCATAAAGATTTGGTAACTAACTGCAATGTATTTTACAATAAGTATTTAAGTCCATCATTAAGGTTTAAAACAAAAGTTGTTTCCGATTTTGCTCTAGATATAAGAACTACAAATATGAAAACAGAACTACCTTCTTTGTCAGAAGAAGCAGCAATAGCACTATTAGCCGCAGAGGGTAACTTTAAGTCGGTTTTAACAGACTTATTAGAAAGAAGGAATAACACATCTGCAAAAATAGATTCCTTGTATCAATCTATAGTTCAAAGAAGAAAGTACACAAGCTTTATATCTCAGCTATCTATAAAAGCTGTAAATAGAGAAAGAATTGTTACTACCGAAACAGATTCAAATTATGCTTCTTTGCTTTCTGGTTTATTCGTAGATGAGTCTCAAATTAACTCACTAAAATCTAGTCACTCTTTATTAGATGACTTAAGCGAAGATAGTCATCCCCAGTATCTAATGAAGTCTGGCGGAGTAATAGTTGGAGATATAACAGTAGAAAATGCTGCAAAGATAGACGGAGTACAGATAGGTGAACATTCTCATTCTGGCTCAGATGGATCTAAAAGAATAAGATCTATAGACATAGATTATGAGTCGGTAAGAAATGAAATTAATTTACAGCAAATAAATTCAGCAGCAAAAGAAGTTGTTATCAAAATTGATTCCATCACACCTGATATACTAATAGGTGGGGTTCCAGTTGCAGATGTAAATATCAGCATCGATATACCAGATGAATTTAAGGACAAATACGATTTTGAAATATTATACATAGAGTTGTGACATGAGCTGGTTTAAATATTTAGACAATACAAGCAATCTTGCAAGTCCTCAACAAAAGGTTTATAACATTCCACCTTTAAAAAGACGGAATAGTAATAGATCAATTAAAGGACTATATAACTGCTAATGATTGGCTATTTGCAGACATTGGAAATAATGAATTAAACTATGTATATAATTCGAGTCTTCTTAAGGTTGAGCAAGATCATTCATATTTAGTGGTTTATGAAAATTCTAATGTTTCAACATTAGAGGCTTCAACTCCTGTGGTTACTAGAATTGTTGACGGTATAATGTATTTTAAGGCCGCAAAGAATCACGAAGCAAATAGTCTTCCAGATGGAACCTATAGCGTTTACTATGGATCAGACTATATAAAGTATATTCATGCAACTCCAGTTACATCAAATTCAGTAACATCTTATGAATACGTAGAATATCCAAATACTGTTATTAATTCACTTGAAGCAAGTCCAGGCTACAGTCCTTACTATAGCGCAACTCCACCGAGTATTGATTTGTACGACACTGAGATTAATAAAAACTCTATTGGATATTATAGATTGGCATACTTTAACGATGGAACAGATTGGGTCAATAACCTGTCAACAAAAGTTGGATCTAAGATAGTCGGAACTTTTAGTGGACCAAACATTAAAATAACTGGTGCAGTTGGTCCAGGATATGGTAAATGTAAAGTTAGAATAACTACAAAATATGAATCTTCAGAAGAAACTGAAAATATAGTTTTGGATTGGTATGAAATTGATTGTTATTCAACTGAGGAAAAAGAATCAATAATTTTTCAAAAAAATGATTTAGAATATCTTGACTATACTTTAGAAATTGAAACTTTATCAGATAAAAATATTTTATCAGGCAATAATCAAATTTACGTAAGTAAAATAAGTTTTTTAAGAAACTTTTATTTTTCTTTAGATGATCAAGAAATAAATCCAGATTTAACCTTCAAATCAATAGGAGGCTTAAGGTAATGGCCACAATCAAAAAAACGATACAAAATTTAAAACCTGGAAAACAATATCTTTTAACAGTTAAACCAAAAGATGTAGAATTAAATGTTCTATTAGATCCAGCTTCAGCTGTTAGATTTACTGTTCCAGCTGACCTTACTCAGCCGGCAGAACTTGGTGATTTAACAATAGTCGGCAACTACAAGTCGATAATGATTAGCTTTAATCCCTCTAATGAATCAGACTTAAGAGGATACAACTATGAGGTTTATCTTCCTGAAGACATTAGTCAAAGTGGTTCAACTTATGTTATTAATTCTGGAGCAACTCCATATCTTTCTGGCTTTTCCTCCTCAAACGTTGTAGCTGTTGATGTTCCGCAAAACTCTGAAACAACAAATCAGGTAAATGCAAATACTGGAGTCACGACTGTAGTGACAACAGAAAAGCTTTACTTTGCCAGAGTTCAATCAATAGATACATCTAGCAATAAATCTGCATGGACACCAATTGTGGCATCAACTGCTACAACACTTATAGATTCTGCGCACATTATAGATCTTACTGCATCTAAGATTACAGCTGGAACAATCGGCGCACATACTATTACAATGGCTGGCGCAACTTCAATTATTAAATCTTCTACCTTTAATGGAGTTGATGTTGGGGGCGGAAGCTATGCAAATGCTACAACAGGTTGGTTAATCAACGGTAGCGGTAGAGCATATTTCTACGATGCAACAATAGCAGGAAGTATTGACATTGGTGGATTTGACTCTGGATCTTTTCACGTTGATAGTGATGGAAATCTTTGGTTGGGTTCTGGAACCTTAGTTGGTGCTCCGTTCAAGGTTCTAAAAGAAGGTGATGTTACAGCCAATACAATAACCACTAAAAATTTAACGTTAACTGGTAATACAGTGATAGCAAGTAATTCAAAAATTTTTCTTGGAACAGGCGTTTACAATAATACTAATACTCCATTTTATGTAGATGATGACTCTCAATTTTCCTTAGGTAATAAATTAACTTGGGATGGCTCAACACTTACAGTAAGTGGTAATGTCAACATTACCGGAGGCAACACTCTTACACTTATTAATGAAGCGAAGTCAGATGCAGATACAGCACTTAGTACTGCAATTAGCGCTGGAGAGATAGCTTTAGAAGCTAAAGGTACCGCAGAGGATGCTGCTTATGAGGCTTCAATAAGAATAAGACCTGGTGAGTTAGAAGCAAGAATAGGCGATAGTGTAACAACTATTAGTGGTGGAAAAATTGCAACCGGTTCTTTGGCCGCTGAAACAATTTCTGGTGGAACAATTACAGCATCTATTGGCATTAATTCTCCAACAATTAGTGGTGGATCACTTAACATAGATGGATATTATGATACCCGGTTATTGTTCTTTTGGTTCATCTGGTTTTTCAAGAGTCAATGGTATTGGATTTGTGAATCCAAGTAGCTCAGGTTGGGACACTAATTTTTATCCCTTTACAGCCGGTGCAAGAAATTGTGGAACGGCAAGTTATTATTGGAATAACGTTAATTATAGTGGTAGTTTAGTAAAGATATCAGATCGTCGAATAAAAGATTCTATAGAAGATACTCCAAGTGTTTTAGGTTTAATTAATACTTTAAAACCAAGAGTTTATCTGATGAAAAATTCTTCTGGTGATAGTAAAGTGGTTTCAGTTGACCAAGAAACTAACCAGTCGGAATATGAGCCAGTAGGGCCCGGAAAAAGAAAACATTTTGGTTTGGTAGCGCAGGAAGTAAAAGAAGCATTTGAGCAATCTGGATTTCCAACAGATGAATATAGCGGTTGGGCAATTGCCGATAAAGAAGATTCCAATTCTCAGCAAGCTATAAATTTAGATGAATTTATTGGAATTTTAATTAAAGCTGTTCAAGAGCTTTCGGCTAAAGTTAATGAACTTGAGTCTAGACTTAGTTAGTGGTATAATAACAAAATGTCTAGAATAAGCAAGCAAGAGGAACAGGAAACTGCTATAATGGAAACTTCTCAATCAGATATTAATGATTCTAATTTAGATGTTAATTTAGTTATAGCTGTTTTTCAAGAAAAACTTAGCAGCTTAATGACTGATTTAGTTATAAAAGAAGCAACAATTAAACAACAATCAATTATTATTCAAAGATTAAAAGGACAAATGTAAAATGAGTGATACACCAGAAGTAGAAGTAAAAACAGAATTTGTAGTTGAAATTAAGATCAGTGACAAGAACCTATCTTACAAGAGCGACTTTACAGAAGCTGAAACAGTTTTCTGGCTTGAGGCTGTAAAAGATCTTATTATCAAGAAGACCTTTGAAGCCGCAGGAATATTAGAAAAACAATAAATTACAGCCTAGACAAATTGAGTCTACTATTAGATATAGGCTTAAATAAGGACGTACCATGGCAATTAGGGATTACCTACCATTTCAAACAGTAGACAAAGATCTTACTTTTTCTGACAAGGCTTTAGCGCCAGAACAAGTAAAGGGTCTGTCTAAGGCTATGAAAATAGCATCGCTTGCTCTTGGTTTTCAGGGTACCAATTATTACTTCAATAATAGAGCTACCTTTGAAAGACCAGCATATGACTTTGAAAGGTTAATGCAAGCTGTTGATACGGACTCTTATGTTAAGCAAGCTATGTCTAAATATAAAGATCTTTTCTGGAAAGAGGGTTGGGAAATAGTTTCTGAAAACCCAGAAGCTATTTCTTATCTTCACCAAAGAATAGATTTCATGGAAATAGCAATGAAGAGACCATTTGTTGATTTCTTAATTGAAGTCTCAGATCAACTCTTTAAATTTTCTAATGCTTTCATTGTTAAAGCAAGAGGTGATTTAAGCGAATATTTTCCAGACAAATTAGCACCTATGACTGGAGATCTTCCAGTAATAGGTTATTACTTAATCCCTACTGAACAGGTAAGAATATTTAGAGATAAGCACAACAGGCCTAAGTCATATAGACAAGAGACAGACCCTCTTACTTATATGCCGCTTGAAGGAAATCCAGTTTGGACTGCAGAAAAAGTAATCCATCTTCACTTTGATAGAAAAACTGGTAGAGCATTTGGTACTCCATTTTTGATCAATGTATTAGACGACGTTATTGCACTTCGTCAAATTGAAGAAGATATTCAGAATCTTGTTCACAGAGAATTATTTCCACTCTATAAATATAAGATTGGAACCGCAGAACAACCAGCTGAGCCAGAAGAGATTGAACAAGCAGCTATAGAGATAGAAAATCTAAGAGCTGAAGGTGGATTGATCCTTCCATTTAGACACGATGTTGAAGTTATTGGATCACAAGGATCTGCCCTTGACGCAAGTCAATACCTAAATCACTTTAAAGAACGTGTTGCAATTGGATTAGGCGTTGCGCCGCATCACCTTGGAATGTCGATGAATGGTGGTAACAGATCTGTTACCGAAAGATTAGATGTTGCATTATATGACAGAATTAAGCAGATGCAGAAGCTGTTTTCGGAGATGGTAAGACTAAATATATTTAATGAATTATTGTTTGAAGGTGGTTTTGATCCAATCTCAAATCCAATGGAAGCTGGAGACTCGGATAGATGTTACTTTAAGTTCAAGGAAATAGATGTTGATACACAAGTTAAAAAAGAAAATCACGTCATTCAAAAATATGTGTCTAATCTAATTACATTAGATGAAGCTCGCATAGAATTAGGATATGATTCCGATATTGACATGAACAAGACACACGCATCAATACAAAGTGATATTCAAGTCGATGCAACTAAAGCAACCGCCCAAGCCCAAGCTAAAGCACAAGGGACGGGTAAAGCACCTGAACCAAAAACATCTGATGGTCAAAAATCCGCCGGTCCAGGGCAGAAAAATACGCCAAATAATAGAAGAGGCGTTGGTAACGCTATGAGACCAATGAATCAAAATGGAAGAAAAACTTCTCCGGATATTAAAAGATATGATAATAATTTTCTATCAGTAATTGAATCTTTGTTGGATAGCGAGTATACTGTTATAGAGTCAGACGTTGAAAAGGATAACAATGATGTTTAATGTAAATGATAAGATCACAAGTAGCGATAACACAGAAGCAGATGCTCTTTTAGTATTTAGAAAAGCAGTTAGCAATGGTCAAACAAGACTAGCTCTTGAAGCTTTAGTGGACGTTATTGATTCTATAGTTGAGTTTCTCACTTCAGAACCTGAAGAAGAAACCACAGAAGAAGTAGTGCCAGTGACACCAGCGATAAACGTTAATGCTGTTGAAATCAAAGAAGAGAAGATTGAATCAACAACTGTAGGAACTAGCGCACCTGCTAAGAAAAGTGTAAAAGAAACAACAAAATCTATTTCAGAGTAGTTTATGATTGAACTAGTGATTGGTTGTCCAATCTATCAAAGAGATTGGATATTTCCTTATTGGATTTCTTGTATAGAAAATCAGAATATTGATTTTTCAAAAACCGCTTTTATATTTGAAGCATCTCCAGATGATGAAAAAACCATAGAGATGTTAGTTAAATATAGAAATGCAAGACCAGATATACCAGAGTTTATTTTAGATATAAAACAAGACATTCCTCATTTTTCTCATGAAGAAGGAACAAGAACTTGGAGTATATCTAAATATCAAAATATGGTTAATCTAAGAAATTCTCTTTTATCAAAAGTTAGAGATATTAATCCAAATTATTTTTTTAGCTTGGATTCTGACATACTATTAACTAATGAAAATACAATTCAATTACTAATTGCACACGTAAACTCTGGCGCAGATGCGGTGAGTCCATTAATGTTTATGACTCCAACAAATACAATGTATCCAAGTGTAATGAATTGGATAAAAGAGCCTGGTGGTCAAGCTTATCGCAAAGAGCAATATCCACTTGGTGAGTATTTCCAATCAGATGTTATTATGGCAGCAAAAATGATGTCAAGAGATGTATACAAGAATGTTGACTACTCACTCCATACACAGGGTGAAGATTTAGGCTGGTCTGGAAACGCAGCAAAAATGGGTTATAAGCTTTACTCAGCATCCTACCTTTATGCTCCACACATAATGCATAAGCGAATGATGCAAGATTTTCTCTCAAATGGAGATTCTAGGGGTAATTTTTTTGCAACAGCATAAAAGTATGATATCTTTATATAAGATTGTTTAATCTTATAAAAGCTAATTACTATTACTACTACATTAAAATAAACGGAGCGCTAAAATGGCATTTGATTTTGTTGAAAGTTTTACACTTCAACTTCCTGACCTATCGGGATTGGAAAATGATTTTTCCGAATCATTCAGCAAAAACCACGGTCTTATTATAGAAGTGGCTGCCATACATGAGCGGACTAACCGCTAACTATAATAATTACTCAGCAGCAGAATTAGAAAAGGCTCTCCAATCATGGGTCGAGCCATACCCTAAGCCTATTATTTTAAATCACGATTTAAACTCTGAGCCAATTGGCAGAATCATTGCTGCTAAGATGGACAAAGAACAAGACGGTGCACCATATGTAAGATTGCAGGTAGCAATCACAGATCCATTGGCTGCTCAGAAGATCTCAGATAAGAGATACTTGACTGGATCAGTTGGCGGAAGAGCCGGCAAAGCAGTTTGTTCAATTTCGGGTGAAGACCTAGCTGCTGAATCAGCAGACGGTAGACCAAAGACAGCTAAATTTAAGCGTGGTCAAGTTTATAAGGGTAAACTTGCTTTCGTTGATATGCAAGACATTTCCTTTAAAGAATACTCATTTGTTAACCAACCAGCGGATCAAAGGTCTAGTGTAAGAGCTTCTAAAGCTATTGATGGATCAACTGTTGTTACTGATTCAGAAAATTGGACAGCAAAAAGCACAGCCTTTATCCTACATATGGATAAAGAAGATATAACCACTGTGGAAGAAAATGAGTCTATTTTAAAGGGTATGAAGAAAAAAGAGTCTAGACCACTTTATCTTCATGTTAAAGGAGCTTTTCTTACGGCTTTGGCCTTTCAAGAAAGTGAAACTGCAAAGGCTGATAATACTGCGTTACTATCAGAAAAGAATATAATTGACGAGGAGAATGTTGAAATGGACGAAATCGTTAAAGGTGATGATGTTTTGGCTACTGTCGAAAATCTAAGCCAAGACCTGTCAGCAATTGCTACAGTACCATGTGGTACGGCACCAAAAGAAGAATCAGAAGAAATTCCTTCACAAGAAGAAGCTTCTGTAAATGTAGAATCAAAAAATGTAGATCTTATATCTGTGTTATCAGATGCTCTTCAAGAAGCAAAAGAAGCTGGTGAACAATCTGTAGTGGATGTTCTTTCTTCGAAGATTGAAAAGCTAAAGAAAGCACAAGAAGATGAATCATTGGTTGAGGCGCCAGCTGCAGAAAATGCAGAGCAGTCTCCTAGTGAGCAAAAAGAATCTGAAGGAGAAAAAGTGGAAACAGAAGAACAAGGCAAAGAAGAAGTAGTTAATTCTGAAAACGCCGAGTCCTCCCCAGAAAACGAAACACAAGAAGAGTCAGACTCAGAGCTCACAGGCAGTACTCATGCTGATGAGCAAAATGACAATGACAATAAACTTCAAGTGCTTCAACAAGAAAATGCAAAGCTCAGAGAGGCGCTACATCGCACTTTAGCTGAAAGAGTAGTTGATACTAAAATTTCATTAGGAGTAGAACCAATTGAAGAAAGAGAAAACTTGATCCAAGATCACGCAACTCGTTCGGCAGGTTCTTTAGCTGATTCCCTTAGGGATTTAGCTAAGCTCCCAGTAGCTAAGAAGAATATTCAAAAGCTAAATGTGGAATCCGTAATAGATAGTTGCATTGTTTCTGAAAAAGAAAACAATGTCATTGTTGAAGACGAAGAAACGTCAACTGCACCAGAAGAAAAAGTGAACACAGTTGAAGAACTGTTTGTTGATACTCTCATGGGCCGTCGCAAACTTTAAAACAAATATATACAAATAAGGAGATATTAAAATGTCATTAGCAAAATTTCGTAAAGTAGGTACCAAAACGGGTGCTGGTCGTTTCGTTGTTTCGGAAGGTATTGCACCATCCGCATACATCTTGCCATCAGTCGCCCTTCCAACTTGGTACGCAGACTCAGAAGATGATCGTTTTGAAATTGTTATTCCAAAGGGAACTATCCTTTCGGTTGTAACAGATTCAAGTGGTGATTCACGTTTTGTTCCAGCTAACGGTACCGGCTCTTCAGTAACTTGGGGAGACACAATTTCAGGTTGGAACCCACTTGCAGCAGCAACACCAGTTGCTGGCGCATCTGGAGATACACAAGCAGTTGCTGCACGTTCAGTGCCAGTTGGTTGTGCACAGTACGATCTCTACAGACCATTTGATAAGGGCACATCGCAAGGTGCAGGCTTTATCGTTAGAGGTTATGTCGAGTATCCAATGGTCACAGGTGTTAACGCAGACTTAACAGCAGGTAGTTTAGTTGCTCCAGACTTCATGGGTCGTCCAAGACTCTTGTCGCAAGCTGATGCAGCTAGTTACCCACACTTAATTGTAGGTAAGGTTATTGAAGTCGAGAAGTTTGCTACAAACTTTGATGACGGACTACTTTCCTACATGCAACTTCCATCGGATCCAGGTGCGCTCAAGACAGTTTATGAGCTCACAAGATCAGGCTCGTTCTCCGGTAAACTCGGTATCCGTGCAAACCTAGATGTTACGAATGTTATTGGTGCTTTCCGCGTCAATTTAACACTCTAATAAAAAAAAAGAAAATAAAAAAAGAAATAATTAAACAGGAGGAAATATCCTAGATGAGTAAGACAATCCAAGAACTCCTCTCGGGTCTCCCAGCTTGGGAAGCCGCATTTGCTGAAGATGGCTACATCGACACAGATAACAGAGTTACAATCAAGGAAGCATTCGGTTCGTCAGACGCAGCCGCTTTGTTTCCTAAGGTAATTTCTCGTACTCTGCGCGAAGCAGCCGAACCACAGCTTTTGGTAACCCCGCTTCTTTCTACAGTACGCCTTGGTAAGGGTCGTTCTTTGGAATTTCCAGCGGTAAACGCAATTCAAGCTGCTGAGATCCCAGAAGGACAAGAATACCCAGAACAAGCTCTCGCATTTGCTAAGCAAATCGAGGGTAAGGTGTCGAAGAAGGGCGTTAAGCTGGCTTTCACAGAGGAAGTTATTGCTGATTCTCTTTGGGACATCGTAGGCCTCCATGTACGCGCCGCAGGCCGTGCAATGGCACGTTTGAAAGAGCAAATTGCTCTTAGTCGTTTTAAGGATGCAGCTACAATTGTATTCGACAACGACAGTGGCAGCTATGACGATACAACAGGTCGTGGGATTACTGGTGCTTACAACAGCACTATTACCTGGGACGATGTTGTCGACATGGCAGCTGTTCTAATGGCCGAAAATCATATACCAACAGACTTCATTCTTCACCCACTGATGTGGTCGGTCTTCCTCAAGGACTCGATCTTCCACATGGGCGGCGCTGCATCAGCTGTTAATACCAGCTGGGGCTACCGTCCACAGTCGAAGGATGGCGCTCTTAACGCAACAGCCCCTATGGGTTTGAACGTGTTAGTGTCACCATTTGTTAGCTTCACAGCTAAGAGCGGTGAAACATTAGCTAAGTCAGACTTGTTCCTCATTGATCGTAATGAGGTCGGCAGTCTTCTTGTTAAGGATGACATGAGCACAGATCAGTTCGATGATCCGTCACGTGACATTCGTTCGATGAAGATGAAAGAGCGTTACGACATTGTAATGCTTGGCGATGGTGAAGGTATCACAGTTGCTAAGAACGTTAGACTGGCCCGCAACTATGAGGTTCAAGTTACTAACGAAATGTAATAAGCCTTAAGGCTGTTATAGTTACGATACAGTCTTAGAAAGTAGGGGGCAGCGAAAGCTGCCCCTTATTTTTTTGCACCAACCCTGTTACTAGTTAAGTATAAGTCTTTTCCTGAGGAGATAAATCGTGCCATTAAATTTAATAGATTATGCCTCAGTGGGTGTCGATAAGGTAAAGATTAAATTTGGTAGAACAGTCAAAATTAGTTCTATAACAGATAATAAGTTTATTGTTCAAACATCAGCTGCAACACCGACTATTGTATCTAGTCCATTTAAAGCAATAAACTCATTAGCTGACTATAATACAATATCTAGAACTCTTACTCTTTACTGGGATAAAGTCCTTGTTTCTGGTCAGGAATACTATCTAAGAGTAGTGGGTATATTAGACGCTGCAAATGAAGTCGTAGCAGAAGAGTATATAAAATTTACAAAGCAAGATGCGGCTACTCCTTCTGGTTTCTCAACTTCTGTTGTTCCGGTGATAGAAGAGATTTTAGTAGAAGATAACTCAATTTTAACCGAAGCCTATAGTAGCTATCAAATTATAGCTAAAAATCCAGAATTCTATATTGATTCTGTTGAGCCAAAAAATGGATCTTTTTACTTACCAAATGATAACAACAATGGAAGAGTCACCATTATTTTTAATGCCCGTCCAGCTTCTAACTTTTTATCCACTAAGTATTTTAAAGCTCAAAGAAAAAAAATCCAGAAGTCACCGTCTCGTTGGGAAAACGTTGAGACAGTTACGCAAATGCACTCTTGGAAGCCTGAGATATATATAGACTTTCCATCCTTAATAGATGCAACACCATCATATTATACTGAGAATAAAGATTATTTTGAAAAAGGTTATAAGTATAGAATAACAGTTTCTAAAGATGTGGGTATATAAGATGGCTAATTTTGTATATAAAAAAGCAAAAGAATCCATGTTAAGTGGTGAAATAAATCTATCAACAAATAGTCTTAAAGTTGCATTTATAGATACTTCTTTGTATACACCAAATCAAAGCACCAATGAATTCTTATCAGATATACCAACATTGGCAAAAAAATATAGAAGTGAACCTTTAAGCAACGTATCTAATGATTTAGGGGTATTAGATGCAGATGACCTAACCATTGTTTACGATGGAGCACCATTTAATGCAATTGTTTTTTATCAATACGGTACAACTGATTCCAATTCAAGGTTAATAGCCTTTATAGACAATTCTGAAGGGCTACCTTTTGCCGGCACTGCGGAATCTTCGACAATGACATTACAGTGGAATAATACTTCAACAAAAATTATTAGCTTATAGGAAGATATATGGCAACAAATTATCCAAATCAATTAGATGTTTTAATAAATCCAACAGCAACTGACAAACTCAATTCAAACACAGTACCACATCATCAACAGCATGCAAACTTAAACGATGCTGTAGAGGCAGTACAAACCGTATTGGGGCTTGCCCCAGCTGGTTCTCATCTTACGGTTAAAGATAGAATAATAGCAGTAGAGTCAAACATTAGTAGTATAAATGGATTAGGTGATGTTACTATAAGCAATGTCGGGACTAAAGATGTTTTAATTTACGATGGATCTCAATGGGTAAATAAGTCCGTTGAATCATTATCAAACAATAGCGCAGAGCTTAATATTAATGGAGGAAATTTCTAAATGGCTAATATTTTGAGAATCAAAAGAAGGGCTGGTGGAGGCGTTGCGGGCGCACCTAGTTCGCTCAAAAATGCTGAGCTAGCGTTTAACGAAGTTGATAATATTCTTTATTATGGCTATGGAGACGATGGTACAGGCACAGCAAATACAGTACCAGCAATTGCTGGAATAGGCGCATTTGTATCATTAAGTTCTGATCAAACAATTACTGGAAATAAAACATTTACTGGTACAATAATTGTTCCAACACCAAGTGCAAACACTCACGCATCAACAAAGCTCTATGTTGACCAGCAGATATCCAATGTTAATAATACTATTTCAAACGTTGCCACATCATTTACAGTTGCGGGTGATTCTGGATCTAATCAAACAATTAGTTCAGGTACTGATACTTTAACCATTTCTGGTGGCACGGGACTATCCTCTGTTGCAAGTGCAACTGACACAATTACTTTAAATCTTGACAACACTACCGTAACTGGTGGTTCTTACGGTGGTGCAGGAACGGTTGCTACGTTTACTGTAGATGCTCAAGGTCGTTTAACAGCAGCTGGAAATACGGCAATTTCTTTAACTTCCTCAAACCTTGATAACACCGCAGTAACTGCTGGCTCTTATGGAGCTGCAAACTCGGTTGCTACATTTACGGTTGATGCAAAGGGTCGTTTAACGGCTGCTGGAAACTCAGCAATTTCAATCACCGCTTCACAAATTAGTGACAAGGGCTCAAATCTGGTAACTGGTTTGACCGGTACTAATAACGAGATCACGGTTTCAAACTCTGGAGTTGGAGCTGTAACATTAGGTCTCCCAGCTAATGTTACGATTAGTAATAATCTAACTGTTACTGGAGATTTGATTGTTAATGGCAATACAACAACTCTTAACACAGCAACGCTTGTTGTAGAAGATAAAAATATTGTTCTTGCAAATTCCGCATCACCAACAGATATAACTGCTGACGGTGCTGGTATCACAATTCTAGGTGCAACAGATAAGACGTTCACCTGGGTTGATGCAACAGATGCGTGGACTTCGTCAGAAAATATGAATTTAGTTTCTGGTAAAGTTTATGAGATTAATGGAACATCTGTATTAAGCAATACAACACTTGGTTCTAGCGTAGTCACCTCAAGCTTAACAGCAGTAGGAACAATTGCAACAGGTACCTGGCAGGGAACAGCTGTCGGCATTGCTTATGGTGGTACTGGTTCAACAACTGCTGATGGCGCAAGAACTGCATTAGGTCTTGCAATTGGATCAAACGTACAAGCTTATAGTTCAATATTGGCAAACGTTGCTGCTGGAACTTATTCTGGTGATGATGACATTGTAACAGTTGGAACAATCACCGCTGGAACATGGAGTGGTACAGCAATTGCTGCCACTAAGGGTGGTACTGGATTTACAACTTATACAACTGGAGATTTGGTTTACGCTAGCGCAGCAAACACATTGTCTAAATTGTCAATAGGTTCTAGTGGACAAGTTCTACAAGTTATAGCTGGAGTTCCAACATGGAGTGACACAATAGACGGTGGAACTTTCTAAATAAAGGAAAGGTTTTATAGTGGCTAATCCAAGTATTACCGGCAATCAAATAGCCATTGATCCTATTTCTGGAGTATTCTTCTTCAAAAATAGCAATGGTTCATTAGTTAGTTCATCTTTGAATTTACTTCAAACTTCGAATACTCAAATAACAACAGAAGATAGTGTTCAAGTTTCTGGAAATTTAGTAGTTTCTGGAAATCTTACCGTTAATGGCACTATCGTCACAGTAAACACAGAATCAATTGTTATTGAAGATAAAAATATTGAACTTGCTAACGTATCATCACCATCTAACGTGACAGCAGATGGTGGTGGAATAACATTAAAGGGAACTACAGATAAAACTTTTAACTGGAGCAATAGCACCGCATCTTGGACTTCTTCTGAAAACATAGATCTTGCATCTGGTAAAACATTTAAGATTAATGGAACAGAAGTATTATCAGCAAATGCATATACTGGCTCAGCAGCAAAATGGACCAATGCTAGATTAATTACTTTAGGTGGCGACCTATCTGGAAATGTCTCGATAGATGGCTCTGCTAACGTAACTCTTACTGCAACTATAGTTGCTAATTCTGTAGCTTTAGGTACTGACACAACTGGTGATTATGTTGCTTCTCTAGTTGCCGGAACAGGAATTTCTTTAGCTAATAACTCTGGAGAAACTACTACTCCAACAATAACACTTAATGCAACAATAGATGATCTAACAGATGTTACTTTAACCACTCCAGCCAATGGTGACTTCTTTAGATACAATGGATCTGTTTGGATTAATGATGCTATTAATTTATCTACAGATACAATAGGTGATTACGTAGATCACCTTAGTGCGGGCACTGGCATAACGATTACTAACAATTCTGGTGAAGCTTCAGTTCCAACTATCTCAATTCCTCAATCAGTTGCCACCAATGCAAACGTTGCCTTCAATCAGGTAACAGCTGCTTTAGTGGGTGCAGTCACAGGTAACGTAACTGGAAACATAACTGGAAATGTTACTGGAAATGTTACTGGAAATGTTACTGGTGATTTAACTGGAAATAGCAATGGAGTTCACACTGGCAATGTAACCGGTACAGCAAGCAATGCATTAGTTTGGACCAATCAAAGAAAAATTACTTTAGATGGTGACGTAACTGGTAACGTATTTATAGACGGAAGCGCTAACGTAACAATAACAACAACAATTGCTTCTAACTCCGTAGAGCTTGGTGCCGATACGACAGGTCAATATGTAGCAAACTTAGTTTCGGGCACTGGTATAACAATAACTGATAATTCCGGTGAAGGAATGACACCAGTTATTAAAATAGCAGATTCTTATACTACAAACATGGTTTCTAATATAGCAAACTCCGCAGCAAGCGTAAGCACATATGCTGACGGTGTTGGAAACACTGCCTATTCAAATGCAGTAACTTACGTCAACAATAGAACATTGAATGACTTTACGGAAGTAGTTATTACTACTCCAACTTCAGATAACCTATTAATGTATAACGGTTCTGCTTGGATTAATCAAGCTGTTAATATAAATAGATTATCAGATGTTAATGTTAACCCTAGCACTCTTGGCGCTTATCAAGTGCTTAAATACGATAGCAACACTTCACAGTGGGTTAATGGCACAGTTGATTGGGAGCTTCCTGTTGGTCTAGCTTATAACACCACTTTGGGAGATGGCACAAACAGTACATTTACTAAAACTCACGGACTAGGCACCCGAGATATTTACGTAACATGCAGGACTACAAATGCACCGTATGAAGTTGTAGAGGTAAGGTGGGCAGCAACAGATCTCAATAATGTTACATTTACATTTTCTACAGCACCATCGAGTGATTCAATTTCAGTAACAATATTTTCTAACGTCTCTAGTTCTATGCTAAATGCTCCATCTTTAGGCAGTTTAGATGACTTTGTTATTGCTGGTGCTGGGATTACTGCAGGGCAATACATTGTGTGGAATGGTAGTAAGTGGTACAACAAAACATTACTACTTGATGATGCATCTGATGTACAAATTAACACCTTAACCACTGGTGATATCTTAAGATATGATGGAACCTTTTGGGTAAACGACCCAATTAATCTTGGTACAGATACAGTTGGTGGATATATTACATCGCTTGTAGCCGGAACTGGTATTACGCTAATTAATAATACAGGCGAAGGTGCAACGCCAACTATAACGGTTGATACTTCAGTTATTCAAGCACGTGTTGCTAATGTTACTGACACAGAAATTGGATACTTAGACGGTGTAACTTCGGCAATTCAAACACAGATAAATAACAAACTTGATTCGTCAACAGCTGGAACTACTTATGCGCCTTTGGCTAATCCTACGTTTACAGGAACAGTTGCGGGTATTTCAGCAACAATGGTTGGTCTTGGTTCTGTTGACAACACGGCTGATACCGCTAAACCAGTTTCTATTGCTCAACAAAACGCTCTTGATCTAAAAGCAAATGTGGCTTCACCAACATTTACGGGAACGGTAACTATCCCAGCAGGCGCTTCAATTTCTGGTTTTGCAACACTTGCTGATCCTACGTTCACAGGAAATGTTTCTGGTATTACAAAAACAATGGTTGGTCTAGGTAACGTTGATAATACAACAGATCTTGGAAAACCAATATCAAATGCTGTTCAAACAGCACTTGACTTAAAAGCTCCTCTTGCAAATGCTACATTTACAGGCACAATAACCCTTCCTTCGAATACGGTTACATCTTCGATGATTATGGATGGAACTATTGCCAATGTTGATATCAGCGCATCGGCTGCAATTGATTATTCTAAATTATCATTAAGTAACTCGATTGCTACTACCGACTTAGTATCTGGTGCAGCTAGGGCAGGATTCAATTCAACATTAAGAACAGTTACCTCAAGTAATACTCTTGTAATTTCAGATCTTGCTAAATTAATAGTAGTAAATAGCTCTTCTACTGCTAATATTACGGTGCCTGCAGATGATACAGTTAATTTTAATGTTGGTGATAGAATAGATTTTGTTACAATTAATACTGGTTTAGTAACATTTATTGCTGGAGGTGGAGTTAACGTATATGGCACTCCTGGTCTTAATTTGCGTACACAATACTCTGGTGCTACACTAGTTAAACTAGCCACTAATACCTGGGTAGCAATGGGTGATCTAAAGGCCTAATTATGACAGTTCCAATAGGCAGTTCGGGCCGGTTCAAGAAGAGCAACCAAACCCTTAATTGCGCAAAAGGCAACAAAGTCTACTGCTAACGCTGCAATCATTGCCGCTGGTTTTGTTGTTGGCACCGTAAGTAATACGGCAACACAAGATAATACTTTAAATGATGTTGTACACACTGCGTTAACCGATAGTAGTGTGGCACTATTAGGTAGCGCCATTAACTATACCGTAGGAGCTTTTTCTCCACCAACATTCTTTGGTCCTCCAAGCTTCTTTGGTCCTCCAGGATTCTTTGGTCCTCCAGGATTCTTTGGTCCTCCAGGATTCTTTGTCCCTCCATCTTGTGGTTCCTGTGGGGATGGTGGCAGTTCAATAGTTCAGTGTTGTGCAGGCAACTGCTTTAAAACTGTATATAAAAATGCATGTGGAGTTGCTTGTTCGGAAACTGGGTGTGGCGGTCCAGGCTGCTGTGCAGTTCATGGTAGTTGTTCGGGTGTCGGATGCTAGTAACTGATTTTTATGGTAAAATGTATAACTGCAAATAATATCTTAAGGAGATTATTTTAATTATGAATACAGAAGCATATTATTTTTTTATCATTGATGGAGAAGTTGTTTGGAAACAAACAGTAGAAATAAAAGCAGAAATGGAGATGGTTAATGCAATATTCTCATCTGATCCAAAAGTTGTAAGAGCTCCAGATGAGTTGGCTAAAACTATCAGAGTAGGTTGGAAATATGATGGCACTAACTTTATTCCTCCAGCATAACCAACATGACACCTTGGCAAGAATATAAGAAAAAATTAGGTACAACACGTCCTTGGGATGTGTTTAATCCAAGCATAGAACATACCTCCGAAGAAGCAGCATCAAGCAGATATAGTACTTGTCTTGAATGCGATAGGCTGATAAAAGCTACAAGGCAATGCAAAGAATGCGGATGCGTTATGCCACTGAAAGTAAAGCTAAAAGCAGCAGTTTGCCCCTTGGGTAAATGGTAATATTTAATTTTCATAATACGTAATTATATGTTAATATAGATTTATAAGTTTATGCATTGGATTATTTAGTGTCATGATTACTATTTATCATAGTAGATTTTTAAAAAAGGAAGAGGTGCCTTGTGGCTTATAATGGATCCCAGTTTGCGGTAAATAATACTCTCTTACTAAAGAGATCAGACGAGGCAGCAAATGCGCCAACTTCACTAGCTGAGGGTGAATTAGCAATCAACGTTGTTGATGGTAAATTGTTTTATAAGAATAAAACAGCTAATGCTATAATACGGAATTAATTTAATATCCAATGTTGTTGGCACCGCAAATCAAGTTTCAGTAACTGCCAATGCTACTTCTGGAGTTTATACCCTAAGTCTTCCATCTACTATTCAGACTAGTCAAGCTAATGTTTCAACTCTATTTGTTGACGGAATTGAAATTGATACAACTGGAGCTACAACCAATCAAGTTCTAAAATTTAATGGAACTAAGTTTGCACCAGATGCCGATACCGGTTTAGCTGGAACAGTTCATACTTCAACTATTGGAGATGGCACAACTTCTACATTTACCATTACTCACTCATTGGGAACAAGAGATGTTGTAGTTGTTGCGCGCAATGCAGCAAGCCCATATGAAGTCATTGATGTTCGTTGGGAAGCCACAACAACTGGAACTGTTACTCTAGATTTTTCAACCGCACCTTCTTCAAGCTCGGTTAGAGTTGGTGTTTATGCAGCTGTTGCTGGCTCTACTATCTCAATAGCTTCAATTGATGATCTAGGTGATGTTACCCTTTCTTCAGCCGCCAATGGAGACTTCCTTCGTTATAACGGTTCAGTTTGGATTAACGACGCAGTAAATCTTTCAACTGATACTATTGGAGATTATGTTTCTAGTTTAGTAGCTGGAACTGCAATTACTCTTTCTAATAATACCGGTGAAGGCTCTACTCCAACAATAGCAGTAACAGCAAATACTTTTGATGCGTTTGGTGCAGCCTCATCTGCCCAATCCAATGCACAAACTTTTGCTACAAACTTAGTCGCAAACGTAGCCACTTCATTTGAAGTTGCTGGCGATTCTGGAACAAGCAAGACAATCACTTCTGGTTCAGATACTCTCAGCATTTTGGGTGGTACGGGTTTAACATCTGTAACATCCAATACTGATACTGTCACGATTAATCTTGATAACACAGCTGTTACTGCTGGTTCCTATGGAAACGCAAGCACTGCAGCTAGTATTACCGTTGATGCACAAGGTCGTTTGACTTCAGCTTCGCAAAATGCAATTAGCATTCTTGCCAGTCAAGTTTCAGACTTTGCCGCCAACACAAGAGCACAGATAAGCGTTTCTGGAGATCTTGCTTATAACTCAAGCACTGGTGTAATTAGTTTCACAAATGACGCTGGAGATATCGAATCGGTTACAGCTGGTACTGGACTTACTGGTGGTGGCACCTCTGGTGCAGTTACCCTCGACTTGGCCAACACAGCTGTAACTGCTGGTAACTATGGTTCTGCGGGTACTGTTGGAACCTTTACAGTTGATGCACAAGGTCGCCTAACTGCTGCTAGTAATTCAGCAATTTCAATCACTGCTTCGCAGATCAGCGACAAGGGTACAAACCTTGTTACTGGTTTGACAGGAACTGCAAATGAAATTGCGGTTTCTAATTCTGGCGTTGGTGCGGTAACATTAAGTCTTCCAGCTAACGTAACGATTTCAAATAACTTAGTTGTCACTGGAGACTTGACAGTTAGTGGTAACACAACAACTGTTAACACAGAACAGTTGAACGTTGAAGATAATATTATCACATTAAACTCTGGCGTTACAGGTGCCCCAACATTAAATAGTGGCATAGAAGTCAATAGAGGAACATCAACAGATGTTTCAATTCTTTGGAATGAAACTACCGATAAATGGACATTCACAAATGATGGAACAAACTACGTTAACATTGCTAGTAACTCGGACATTGCAAACGTAGCAACAGCTTTTACGGTAGCTGGAGATAGTGGATCAAGTCAGACAATAACTTCTGGTACAGATACATTAACAATATCTGGTGGCACTGGTTTGACATCTGTAGCTGGCGCAACAGATACAATCACATTAAACCTTGATAACACAGCTGTCACAGCAGGATCATATGGAAACGCAAGCACCGTACCCAACTATACGGTCGATGCACAGGGTCGTTTGACCGCAGCTGCAAATACTTCAATTAGCATTCTTGCAAGCCAAGTTTCGGACTTTTCCGCAAACACAAGAGCGCAAATAAGTGTTTCAGGCGACCTAGCATATAACTCAAGTACTGGTGTGATCAGCTTCACAAATGATGCAGGTGACATTGAATCGGTCACTGCTGGTACTGGACTTAGTGGTGGTGGCACCTCTGGTGCAGTTACCGTTAGCCTGGCCTCAACAGCTGTAACAGCTGGTAGTTATGGTAGCTCGTCTTCCGTAGGAACATTCACCGTAGACGCTCAGGGACGCCTCACAGCAGCTTCTAACTCGTCTATCTCGATTACTGCCAGCCAGGTCTCAGACTTCACTGAGGCAGCTCAGGACGCTGTAGAAGGCGCGATAACGGCAGGTACGGGTGTAACCAAGGCCTATAACGACAGTGCTAATACAATCAGCCTCTCAATTGGCCAGGACGTTGCCACCAACGCAGCAGTTACCTTTGGTAGCGTAGCAACTGGAGCAATAACACTTGATTCTGGAACTGGTGAACTTAATACTTCAACTCAAGTAGTTACCGTGAACACGGTCACAACAGTTGATAGCTTTGATAAGACAGTTTACAGAACAGCTAAGTACCTTGTTCAAGTAACCCAGGGATCAAAGTACACAACTTCTGAAGTTCTTTTGGCTCATGATGGTACTGATTCCTATATGTCGGAGTATGCAGTAATTGAGCTTGGAGCATCAAGAATACCAATGACTGTATCAACTTCAATTTCTTCAGGAAACGTATTATTAAGAGTTACGATTACAGATGCCGCATCAACAAATGCAACAGTCAAGGTAGCAAGAACGCTTATAGCAGTGTGATATAATAGTAATTAAGTTTTAAAATATAAAACTAGAGGGACAGTGAACTTTAGTGGCTAATAAAGATTTCATAGTAAAAAATAGTCTTATTGTTGGCTCTACCGTAACAATCAACGGTATTGAGCTAGATCTGGCTGGAATCACTACCGGTCAAGTATTAACCTATAATGGTAGTAAGCTTTCTGCTACAAATATAGCAGACACACTGCCATCAAATATATCTTCTTATTCACAGACTATTGGCAATGGATCCAGTAGTACATTTACCATAACACACAATCTAGGCACAAAAGATGTTGTTGTTTTAGTTTCATCTACAGGTAATGAATACGATGATAGTGCAACTCCTCAATTAATTCCGGCATCCAATATAGAGGTTAGATGGGAATCTGCTACTGATAATTCTATTTTTTTAGAGTTTGAAAAAGCACCGATAAGTAATTCTAGAAAAGTTTTAATTTTTTCTGCTGGTTCAGAAGTTTATTATTCAGAAATAATTGGTGATGGTGTTAGTTCTTCCATAGAATTAAATCACAACCTAGGATCCAGAGAAGCCGTTGTAGTTGTTTACAATGCTAGCTCTCCCTATGAAGTTGTAGAAGTAGCAGTTCAAGCCTACTCTACTCAAAAAATAATTTTAGACTTCTCTAAAGCTCCTCAAACGAATTCTTTAATAGCTTGTGTATTTTTGCCATTAAATGGTTATTCTTATGGAGAAATGATTGGTAATAACAGTAGTAAAACTTTTACCATAAATCATAAATTAAATACACTAGATATAGGAATTATTTCAAGAGATACTAGCGGCTTATTTGATTTTCCTAAAGTAAGATATGAGTTGATAGATGAAAACAATGTAAAACTATATTATTCATCTGCTCCTGCAAATAATTCAAGATACATTACGGTTTACGCTGGTTTAGGTGGAAGAATAAACATTCCATCATTTGATGATATCTCAGTAGATGTTCCACCCACACCCTCTAGCTCCGGAAATATTGGAGATATGGCTTGGGATGAATCTTTCATATACATATGCATAGCTACAAATACTTGGAAGAGATCCGCTTTGACAACTTGGTAATAAGTTGCTATAATTGTTTCTATGTCTGCAGAAGAGCAACAAATAAAAATAAACCCTCGGTAAGACTTCTCATGATGAAGAAATAGTTTCACATTTAGTGATTAATGGATTTACAATTAATCCAATAAAAGATAAAAAGGTATTTGAAACCTTTATTAATTCTTTATGCGAAAATTATGATCAAAAACATTTTTGCGATCACCGACCCCATCTTAAAATAATACATAAACACTATTTAGGAAAACAAATAGGAGAACCTTCGATCTCATATATATCAAATGAATCGTTTAAAGGTTTAATTCGGATTTGCAGTACTAGACAATGGTTATTTTGTTATAAAAATTTGGGACGATATTTATCCAGCTGAAATTCAATTTGATTTATACCTAGATGAAAAAATGGAAGATTGTTCAACAATAATTGATCATCTATCGTGTCCCGCAAAACCATTTGATGGAATGGGTATGTTTAATCACACTTACTCATTAACTCATTCTGTAAAAAATAAAACGTTTATTTCTAAACATAATAATAAAACACCAATGTATTTTGTTAATGAAGAATATAACGAAATAGAACTTAATAGACAAGGTGAAAATTATTCTATAATTTTAAATCAATTAAAAGAGATTGAATGTCATTTTTGCACTTTGGAAGGTAATAATTTAATCTTCATTGATTACCCAAGAAAAATTGTAGCAGTATGTAATAATCATATAAGTAATGGTTCAAAAAAAGAACTTAGCTCTGTATCCATAAAACTTAACTCTGAATCCGAAGAAGATATCGATCTAAGACGCGTAATAAGCCCACAGATTAAAAAAATAACAAATATCATAGATGGTGAGATTATTACACAAAATATATATGTAACAGATCTTGACCTGGACTAAAAAGTACTATATAATAGATTGTATGCCCGTAGAAGAACAACCAATAAATATAACAATATCCAAAGAACAACTTGAGAACTGGCACGTTTTTTTTGCCCTTCCATGTTATGACTCTCATGTAACTGAACCTTTCATGATGAGCTTCTTGCAAACAGCTCTTTATTTTAAAGAGATTGGTTTAAAGTATTCAGTCTGTACAATTTCAGATTCTTTGATTAACCGCGCAAGAAATAACCTTGTTGCTAAGTTCATGGGAAATCCAGATTATACTCATATGATATTTATTGACGTAGATCTTCAGTTTGATAAAGAATCAGTTTTAAAACTTTTATGGCATGATAAAGACGTCATGACTGCATCATATCCAATTAAAGAAATAAGCTGGGATAAAGTAAAAGAAGCTGCACAAGCAGATCTTCCAGCTAGTGATTTAATGGAGTATTCCACTAGGTACGTGGTGCATATGACAAAGCCAGGAGAAAATCAATTAAATATTGATAATGGTGCAATCGAATGTTATGAAGCCGGAACTGGCTTTATGCTAATGAAGCGTCAAGTATTTGATAAGATGTTTAAAAAATATAAAAAGCTCAAATACACCGATGACACTGGGGCTCTAACTGGATTAGAAAGAGAAAATTCTTATGCTCTTTTTAATTCGTACGTAGATGATGATGGCAGATTCTTATCTGAGGATTATGGTTTCTGCAGGTATTGGCAAAAGATGGGTGGAAAGATTTGGGTTGACCCAACTATTAATTTAACCCATTTTGGCCGCATAAAATACACTGGAAAAATGTTAGATTATTTAAAGAGAATAACACAATAATTTTCTAATTACTCCATTACTATATTCCTAGTTGTTTAAAGTATCACACTAGGAGAAACATGGCCCGCTTAAGAATTGAAACCGCCCCTGAAATTACAGTTTTTGATGAAGCCTTTATAGTTAAAGCAGCCGCTAATGCTACAGCGCCTTTAATTCAATTTCAGAACGCATCAGGAAACGTAGGCAACATATCAGCAAATGGAGTTTTAACAGTAGCTTCAGTCATTGCACAAAGTGCAGGAACAAGCTCTACAGACTTAGCCACAAGAGGTTATGTTGAATCATTAGCTGCTGGTATTAACTGGCATGAAGGAGTTCATGCAGCTACAACAACCGCTTTGCCATCATGTGTTTATGGAAATGGAACAGCAGGAGTTGAGGCATATCTTGAGGCTTCAGTAAATGGTGCTTTCCCAACCATAGATGGTGTAACTGTAGAACATCTTTTGCGTGTTTTAGTAAAAAATCAAGCAGATGCTAAGCAAAATGGTATTTATCAACTGTACACAGTAGGTAGTGGATCCACAAAATGGAAACTAGTACGTAGCAGTGATGCAAATAACAGCATAGCAGGACAGGTAGCACCTGGAGATTCCGTATACGTTTTATCTGGAACTACAAATGCTAATTCCGGTTTTGCTTTGACGTCTATCGGTACTGGAACCAATAGAGCAATAATCATTGGAACCGACAATATAACTTGGACACTTTTTGCTGGAGCTCAAACAGTTCTGGCAGGTAATGGAATACTTAAAACAGATCAAGTATATAGCGTAGTAGCTGAACCAAGTGCAGGAATCTCAGTCACTTCTAATGGAGTAGCTTTATCTACAGTAGCCGCAAACATTGGTTCTGGTGCAGAGACTACTTCTTTCCTTAGTAATGTAGCATTAGATGCTTATGGAAGAGTTACAAGTAAAGAGTTTTCAAACGTGTCATTTGCTGGATTTGCACCACTCGCAAATGCAACATTTACCGGCACCATCACCTTGCCAGCAACAACATCAATTGGTAATGTTACTGCAACAGAAATTGGATATGTAGACGGTGTAACATCCGCAATTCAAACTCAGATAGACCTTAAAGCGCCTCTTGCTAATCCTACGTTTACAGGAACAGTTGCGGGTATTACGAAATCAATGATCAGTCTTGGAAACGTTGATAATACTGCAGACTCTTCAAAGCCAGTTTCTACGGCACAACAAACAGCGTTAGACTTAAAAGCTAACATAGCATCACCAGATTTAACAGGAACTCCCACTGCACCAACAGCGAATGTTGCAACAAATACAACTCAGATTGCCACTACAGCTTTTGTTCGAGCAGAAGTTGCAGCACTTGTTAATAGTGCTCCAGCGACACTTGATACTTTAGGTGAAATTGCAACTTCACTTGCTAACAACGCTACTTTATCAACTACATTAACTGATGCAATTGCGCTTAAGGCTCCGTTAGCTAGTCCAACGTTCACTGGAACTGTAACACTACCTGCTAATACGGTAACAAGTACAATGATCGCAGAAGGAACAATCGTTAATGCCGATATATCAGCAACTGCTGCAATTGAGCAGAATAAGATTGCAGATACAATCTTAAATCAACAAGTAGCTTCTTATACACTTGTATTAGCTGATAAAAATAAATTAGTTGAAATAAGCAACGCTTCAGCTAATACTTTAACAGTTCCGCCTAACTCTTCAGTAGCCTTTCCTATAGGTTCAACTATTACAATTTTACAAACTGGAGCAGGTCAATGCACATTGACAGCTGGTGCTGGAGTAACGGTTAACGGAACTCCAGGACTTAAGTTGCGTACAACTTGGTCGTCTGCTACACTTATTAAGCGCGCAACTGATACATGGGTTGCCCTAGGAGATATGGTAGCATAACATGACAGTTAACAACAATGAAGGTCCAAAGTCTAAAAGAAAAAGAGCTAAGCCTACAATAGCTGCACGGAACCGCTAAGGCTACAGCCAATACTACAATCACAAATGCAGGCTTTACTGTTGGATCAGTAACAACAACCCCAACACAAAATTCAGGTTTAAATGATGTTGTAACTCCAGCTCTTACCGACGAGACAGTAACAATATTGGGAACAGCTATCGACTATACTGTTGGAGCTTTTTCTCCTCCAACATTTTTTGGTCCACCAGCGTTCTTTGCTCCTCCAGGATTCTTTGCTCCTCCGGGATTCTTTGGTCCTCCGGGGTTCTTTTCTCCTCCGGGATTCTTTGGTCCTCCGGGATTCTTTGTTCCTCCAGCTTTTAAATAAAGCTAAAAAGATTTAACAGCGTAAAAAGCTGGAATAACCCATCTAGTTCCAGATAATACTGGAGTTACTCCGTGAATATAATTCACGTCTCCCGGATGAGAAACGGCCATACCAGCTACTGGTCTTAGTTTCTTTTTATGTTGAGTGTAGAATAGTTCTCCGCCAATATAATCATCATTAATATAAAATAATGAATTAATATCATAGTCAGGAAAAGCATTAGGTCTTCCATCCTGCAGCTGCTTGTCAGCATGTGCTATCTGAAAATCTCCTGGTCTCCAGCAAACAATTACCGGTGGTCTTTTCTCGACAAAACAATTATAATTTTTATTTATTTTTTCAGTCATTTTATCTATATAAAAATCAATTAAGTCATAGATGTCTCTATCTAGTTTTTTTACTATATAGGAACTACAAGTTCTATTCAACCAAACATCAGCACCATATTTAATGGTGCCGTCCTCATGGTATTCACTTTCTTTTGAATTATCCCATTCATCTATTTTTTTTACAAAATTTTGTAGAGACAATAAATCTGTTTCATCAATAAAATTTTCTATAATTTTGATATTATTAGGAGAGTCTCCAAATGTTCCAGGTAAAACCTTCCAGGGTTTTTCTTCAGTTATCTGTTCATTGAACATGAGCACCTTCTTAAGCGTTGTGGTATACTGAGATATATAAAAGTATACCATACTAAGAAAGTAAAGGTAGTCCTGTGGATCTCAATGCTCAGTGTGTTTATGACCCTAGATTAGGCATAGTATTATATAAAAATGCACTAGTTAATTCGCCAGCTATTATAGATAGGCTTGAAAACGGACTTCAACAAAGTTTTAATCCAAGATTTAAATGGTCTTTAGCTACAACAGGTGACGAGAATATTGATACTAGTTATAGAAATTGTAGTGATTTTAAGATTCATCCAGATAATACTAAATGGGAAATGTTTCCAGAAATAGAAGATATAAAAAATATAACATTTGAGATTAAAGACATTCTTATGTGCGCATTATATGATTATGAAGTAAGGTATCCTGCTGCTAATAAAATGGATTTTATGGAAAGTTTTAACTTTGTTAAATATGGTCCGGGAGAATACTTTAAGCCACACACAGACCATGGGTTTAGCTACAACGCTACAGTATCTTGTGTCCTGTATTTAAATGACGACTATGATGGTGGAGAATTAGCATTTAATAGTTTAGGTTTCAAAATTAAACCTAAGGCTGGGGATTTAATATTTTTTCCTTCAAATTATATATTTGTACACAGTTCAGAGCCAGTTACTTCGGGAATGAAATATTCAGTAGTAACAATGTTTGATTATAATGAAAGAACACATAAAAATTTTCAATATGGCTATAACCTAGACGGTTCTCTCGCTGATCCCAACGCAGGACGCGGACCAAGATTTACTGATAAAATAGTGCAACCGCTAAAACAACTTGATGCAGACTATAGATTAATTGGAGCATAAATGACAAAAGTAACATTATCAAGAACACATCATAATTCAGTTGAAATAAAACAATCTCGCCTCAAGAGAGATTGGATGGACAATACATATAATAAACACGCCTACCAGTGCACTCCTGTAACCACGGCAAATGTTAGCGGATGGGAAATGATTCTTCCAGAAGAATTGGTCGTGATTTGGGATGGAGGACCTAGTCCAGCAAGAATAATTAGCGGTGGTGTTCATAATGGTTTTCAATTTGCTCATTCAAACATACATGGGATGATATCAATTGCAACTGGTTGGGCAATAAACACAGAAGAAGGCTACAGTCTGTGGACAACTGGTTCACCAAACTATTATGTAGATGGTGCTTCACCAATGACCGCTAGTATCCCAAGTAGTTGGTGGCCAGATGAGGTGCAAACAAATTGGGTAATCCATAAAGTAAATGAACCAGTTATATTTCCTAAGGGAAGTCCATTTTTATTTTTTACCATTTATCCAACAGACTTACTGCCAAGCGTTGAGTTTGAAGTTATCAATAGGTGGGATGATAAAGAGTTAGAAGAATCAAGAAGAAAATATAACGATTTAAAAATAAAAAATTCACAAGAAAAACCATGGACATGGGTAAAAGGAATAAAAACTGGCGTAGACGCAGATGGTAAAAAAATTGGTCCAGTAACCAAGGGAATTCTAAAGTTGAATGAATTAGACAATGTAGTAGGAGAAAATAATTATGATGAACTTCAATGACGTTGAAGGAAAGCATTTGGGTGGTGGAGTTGTTCTGTTCGAGAACGCAGCATCCGTAGATTGGGATTGGATGTATAAATTCTGTGAAAGAAGTATAGAACAAGAAAAAGCAGAAATGTATTCACTTACTACTCATCCAAATACCGGTGAAGAAGTCTACGTTAATAATAGTGGTTATTATTTTCCTATTGAGACGATTGAAGAAATGCCGTATAGAGCAACGAGAATACATAGAGACAAAGAACTTCAAGCGATGAAAACATTAGCTTTTATTGATGAAGTTAAATATAAGTGTTTATTAAAATATATAGAAATGTTTCCTTTAGTATATAAATGTGTTTGGTGGCAAAGTAGGGGTCACATAACACAATATAAATCAAATATTTATATGGGCCCACATGCAGACATACAAACAGATTACATGTATGGTGTTCCACATCCGAGCCAACAATTAGCTATGAAAAATGTGGTTGGTACAATATTCTACATTAACGACAGTGTTAAATCAGAGAGTGAACTTAACGGAAAGAATTTTACGGGTGGTTCTCATTACTTTCCTTATTTGGATATAGAGTATACTCCTAAAAGGGGAGATGTATTAATGTTTCCTAGTGATTATATGGCAGCCCATCAGGTAAGGCCAACTGGCGGCGGCGTAAGATACGCTTACCTAGGTTGGTATTGTCATGGTAGCCCAAATAAAGAATTAAATGAAAATGTTCTTGATCCATTAGAAGACCCAGCAAATTCTACAATGGCAGTAAATGTTTATCTTCCATTTCTTAGACAAGACTACTTAAAGCAGATTGAAGGAAAAGGATATAAAGAGGAATCAATGCAGTATCTTGTAGCTTTAAATATGGAGCAATATTAATGTCTAATATTTCAAAAGAAGAACTTGATTTAATCAAGGAAAAAACTTGTGTATATTTAACAAAATCTATTCACAAATTATGTTTTTTGCTTGGTAAAGATCCAGAAAAAGCAATGACATCAGAATCATTAAACGATCTCTTAGATGCAGAAGATGTATCTAGAATGCAAATAGATGCAATTACCTCACTATATAACCAGGTAACTGCATTAAAAAAACTTAATTAATATGAAACCAAAAGAAATTAGCGAAGAACTCATTCATGAGTTTACAGAAAAAATGGATGATGTAGTGCCTTCATATTCTGAAGAAGATGAAAACATTGTAATGGAAAACGGTGGCACAACTAGAGAATATGTTTTAACAAACGACTTTGCTGAAATGAATAGATATATAATACTTCCTTTGTCTCCAGGTATAGAAGATCTAATATGACCTATAACGCAATTGATGATCTAGCATATATAGATAAGCAGATTATCTTTTATCTCTACTGCATTGGTTTTGACGGCGCTAAAATAGATTCTTATAATATAGATGAAATCATAGCTGCTACTAGATCTATAACCTTGGCTCCAATAGATGATGTTGAATCTGGTAAATTAAATTTAGGTCAAGATCTTTCTTATTTATATTTAAAAAATCAAAGAATCTCATTAATAGGAAACATAAGAAGATTATGGCACATGCGTCAGATAGCAATGGGGGCAATCAAATATGATGTATGAAAAAGATTATTTCGATAATTTAGTTAACTTAATTAAGTATGTAGATGTGGAATCTATTGATGAATCAATAAAAAAAAGTAAAAATGTTAAAAACTATTTAGATACTTTATCTTTAGATAAAAGAAAAATAGCTGCAGGGATGGATTTCTTAATTTGGTATTTTGATGTATTTAGTCAAGAAACTCATTTCTGGAACACTAATCAAGCATACTACTATGCGGCTAACACTCATGAGTTTGGGTTCTTAACCGCTAATCCTAAAACATCTTTAATGACCCTCCCAGCATTTAATACAGGACTAGTTAGATTGATGCAAAAAAGATCAAAGCTAACACTCCTTAATAATTATCAATTAAATCTATTTGAAAGAATAATAAAAAAAGATAATGAAGATTGGGATTATAATACCATTTCGATGCAAGATATAGAGTCAAGTAATGCCGGGACCTATGATTTTATCTGTATGAGCATACATGACGTTTTACATGATCCTGAATTAGTAGTTAAATTTTATAACATGCTAAACAAAAATGGCACCATAATGATGCTCTATACTGGAACTGATTCTCTATATAAAGATGAGTCTGTTTTTACAGATTTTTACGAAGTTCACGAGTATCTTAAAAATATAGAGAATTCTTGCGTTTACCATAATCCAACCGGGGCCGCTGTTACATATGCAGTAAAACTGTAGTACTATATATATTATGATTATTATAGACAAATACATAAAAGATCAGATTCTATTAGATGAAATTAAATATACCAAAGACTTTTTCCCGGAGTCAATGGGTGATGAAGATCGCATTGCAATTGTTTTAAATGGATATCATGATGAGTTATCCGATTGTTTTGCCCCTTATATGTTCTGGGATGGGTGGCATAAGTCTGAGGCAAATACACCAAGGAAAAGATTAATTAAAGCAATCTGGGAAAATAATCTTCCTTTTCCAATTGAGGAATTGTGCGGATTTGAGTATTGGACTAGGACTTTCAAGCCAGGACAATTCTTAGATGTTCACGTAGATGAGGATACTTTTCTATACGCAGATACCAAAATCTTCAGAGGGCCAAAAATTGGATGTGTGTACTATCCGGAAACAAATGATGTTGTTGGTGGCTTCTTAGAGCTTCACCCTAAAGCTGTATCAGAAGACACTCCAAACGCCCTTGAGAGAGAAAATATGGATACACTAGTTGTTCCAATTGAACTCAGAGAAAGAATAGCCTGTCTGCCAAATAGGTTAATTATTTTCGATGCTGGTCACGTTATACACAATACAACCCCGCCAATTTCCGGGGTGAGAAGGGTTGTGGTTATCAACGTTTGGCACAGGGATAGTCCCCCAATAGCCTTAAAGGCTAACAAGTTTTATTACGAATAATAATTCAACTTTATATCATTACTATATAGTTAATACTTTTTAAAGGACATTTATGTTATATAATGACATTATTGACTATAACCAATCTGGTATTCAATACAATGGAACTATTGTTTTAATAATAGAGGGAATATCAAATCCTGTCATTTTAAATGATATAAAAGTTAACTTTGGTGGAAAAGAAGACTATTCAGTAGCTTCTTCAATAGGCGTAATAAGTGTAGATTTAGCTCCAACTGGAGTAATAACAATACAAGCTCTTGAAAAAGAAGGAGCTGCGCTTATTCAAGCAAGTGAAATAACCATACATTCTGGCACGCTTATTAGTATCCAGTATCAGAGTGAATAACCTCACCAACACAATTTAAAGTACTACTATATAAATATCTACTTTTTAAAGAGGGAAAAATGGCAAATATACTAGTCAATGATACTGTACGTCTAAAGGTTAAGTTCATTGACGTAGATGCGAATGGTAATCAGGTAGAAGTTTCTCCCGTATCGGTTTCTATGAGCATAACGAATTCAAGTAATGTGCTAATAATATCAGCTACTCCCGCTTCCCTTAGTAGCTCTGAATTTTACTATGACTATACCCCATCAGCACCTGGCACGTATAAGGTTTCTTTTAATGGTATTTTAGCAAATAATACTACGATTAGTGTTAATCAGCAGATATATGTGAGCACTCCGACAGAAGATTATAAGCCAACAGTCTTCTTGAGAGAAGATGAAATAATAGCTTTTGCAGCGGATATAGAGCCATTGTATCTTGATCCGGAGCAACTCCTCCCGTATTTCCCTGACGCTTCCCTTTTGGAAATAGGTGAATTTGTACATAACTATTCTATAGAAATAAAGAATATATTTAAATTATTAGAAACTGAAGATGGAACAAATATTCCATTTACAGCATTTGAATATGTAAGAGCAGCCACCTGTTGTGAGCTGACAAGAGTTTATGGAAATGGCGGAGATGATGAGCTTTCGGTAAGGCTTGGCGATCTTTCGATAACTAACAAAAATTTACCTAGAAACACTTTAAGTAGAGCTAACGCTACCACTTGGTGTCAAATTGCAGCAATGCTTAGAAAAGAAATGTTAACATCAAAAGTTGGAATGAAAGCAGTTCAACCAAAAGGTTTACCAAGTCTTCCAACAATTGGAGCCGGAAGAACTATGGATCCATATACCGGATTGTCAGTTTACTACACTCCAAGAGACCTATATGGACCAACTCATATCCAGTCGCCAGACCAGAATCCAATTCCAGAAAGAGGAATAAGGAAGTATGATTGATCCAAAACGCACATTAAGCAATATACTGCGTAGTTGGGGTCACAATGTATTAGTTCAAAAAGTACTAGATCAGAAAACTATGACCTATAGCCAAAAGATGCAAAGGTATACCGTAAGAGCTGTATATCCGGGAGCTCAACGGATTTGCTAATATACTAGAAGAAAACATACAAGGCTTAACCGTTAGCTCTGAAGTGATATATTATTTTCAAGATACAGCAAATATTAAATCTGGTGATAGAATATATGAAGACTATTCAAGTGGTCAGCAAATTTTTTTAGTAGACTTTTCTGCTCCAGTAAGAGGTAGAGGCGGAAAAGTAGTTTACTGGGTTGCAGGTGCGACTAGAGAAAGTAAAAATTAAATGTTAAGAGTACACAATGGTCAGTTGGTAAAGTTTAGATTTGCCTTTTTGGTAAACGGTGAGTTCTACGACCCTTTAGATCAAGCTACTCCTGTAGATATATATGCAACAGTTTCAAGAGGTGATGGCAATATAATTCATTCTTCTACTTCATTGATTAATACAAGTTATCGAATTATATCAATAACACCACCAACTTCAATAGTGAGTGGTCACATTTCGGCAACATTTACATTTGATGTAGATCATAAGTTAGCCGCTGGAGATACCGTAATCATCTATGGTGTTGGCGGTGGATATAACGCAGAGTACATAATCACATCTGCACCAACTACAAAATCAGTAATAGCAAGGACAGCTGCTACTACCTTACCAAGTTTATCAAGCTATAACGCCGCAAAAGTGTATGCAAGAGCAGCTCTCAAAACAAATTCTTACTATGATAGACCATCAGGCTCTGAGTACGGCTTTTATTATAAAATTCCAGATACGCTTTTTGGCGGGACTTATACCGTCTCCATTCAATGTGCATACAACGATAGAACTCAGGTAATTGAACATCACTTTGAAGTATCTAGAAGTCAAATTGGTAGAGTCGGAAATATAGTATATAAAAAAATAGAAAATGGAGTGATAACTTTATCAACTGATATTGATCACAACTTATCATCTGGTGATCAAATTTCAATATCAGAAATAAGTGCAGCCTTTAACGGAAATCATTTTATCTCCTCAGTCCCAGCGAATAATAAATTTTCTATTAAAACAAATATTCCATTATCTAATGGAGAACAACTTACAACAGGAAAATATTCTGTCATCAATACAACTGGAGTATCTAAAGATTTAACAGGACCAACAACTGGTGCAAGTATTTCGAAGAGACCAATTTTTGATTCACTAGAAGAATATTATAATACCAATTCAATATTATTTATAGGTCATAGCGATGGAATCGAACTAAATCAAATTATAAAAATTAATTCAATTCAAGAAGCTACTAACCTATTGGGTGCAAATACTTCTTCTCCCCTTCTAAGAGGAATTCACGATGCGTTTAGTTGCGGAGCAAAGTCTATATTCATGATGGCTTCTGCGCCAATGTCAGAATATATTGATGATATTTCTCAAAGACTTATCGACATGCCAATACTTTTTTCAGCGGAAACAAATTCTAATGTAAACTTTTATGAAAAATATTATGAAAGACTAGCAGTAAGTTACGATATAGCAAAAGGGCTTGACTTCATTGACATAATAGTGCCACTCGAAACTTCGATGATAAATACTGGGTCTGTTGACTTTATAGCTCAACTAGCTGTTCATTGTTATTCTTTCAATAATGCTACTGGATATGTGCAAATGGGAATCATTGGTTCTAAAAATAATGGAACAAAAGACAGTGATGTTCAACTTCTAGAACAAAATACTAGACTTGTAAATAAATTTACCACTTACTCAATAAGTGGAGAAATAGAAAGTGATATAGGTAGATATATTATTCCCGTATACGGAGAATTAACTTTCAATCATATAGGTTTTGGAAGATCATATACGAGTTCAGCTGCAGCAGCATTTGCTGGAATGATGTCGTCAACTCCAGTCTATAATGGGATAATTAGAAAAAGAATACCAGGAGCATATTCTGTTTATGGTTCTAATTTATCTGGAGATTCATTAGCTAGGTTAGATAACCTCGGTGTCAATGTTGTGTACAGAACGCGCAAAGCACTAAGGGGTAATCCGTATGAAGTAAACATATCTAATGATTATACATTAGCTAATAAAAATAGCTCTTTTACAAAAGCTCCGCAAATGAGATTAGTAGCTATGGTTATAACTGAAATAAAAGCTATAGCAAATGATGGCATAGGAAAGAACGCAGAAGATAAAGTAATTTCACAAGTTAAAGCAATGCTTGATACGCTAGTATCTACTAGAACTATTAAGGATTATAAACTTCAATCATATGGATCTAAAACAGAAAGAGGAACTTTAATTTTTGAAATAAATTTAGTTTCTTCTCTTGGTTTAAAAAGTATTAATTTTTCCATAATTACAGGACCAGGAGCGTAGTATGCAGTCTTCATTCCCATTCCCAGGTAGCTTTAATGCTGACCAAGCACCAGGCAATAAGTGGGAGCAATATACGGAAAGTAGAGATAGGCTTCGAGAGCAAGATCCTAAGTATTATAATGATACTGATTCAAGGAGATCAAAAGCCGAAGGAAATTTAACCTATCTTGGATTTATCGAAGTTGTCAAAATGCTTTGGGAAAACTCATATCCAGACATTCCAATTGTTGCAACATTTGGAGGTAAGTTTGCATCTTACCCTTGTGTAGCCTATGGCCTTGAATTAAAGAGAGCTCATAATCAAGAACCCAAAATGCGATACAGAGATAAGGCTTTAGGTGAAGATGGTAAATATTACATTATAGAAGGTCAGCGTTTTCAGAACGTTGTCTCTTTTACCGTTATGGTTGAAGCCAATGCTGGCCAGTTGTCAGGCGATCAACAACGATATGCTGGGGCAGAAGTAGCTGATAGAGTTATGGAAATATTTGAAGATTTTATGTTGGAATACACTCCAGTTTTTAAGAGACTAGGGGCATCGGAACTCGTATATGCCAGAAGGGTTTCGGATACCGAAACAAACATGGACCAAACTGATGTAGTTAAAAGAACAGTTACATATTTGTTAACAACTGAAAAAATACATGTATCAGCAGTTGATAAGATTGAGTCAATTGTGGCCGATATACGCCAATGGGTTTCCTATGAAAAGGATCTAATAGAGCAGGCAGCTGCGACTCCTTCTTCGTATTACAATCCAGATATGAACATAGGTATTGTAGACTTATTCCAAAGTGCTACCCCGAACTCATAATATTTAGTAGAATACGTAAATCTAGTTAGTTTTTACAGGTACCCCATTACTATATCTTTCGAGTTAATCCAAAAAATCCCTGACTCGGAGGTTAAGAATAACATGGCTCTACCAGGTGTAAAAACAATAATTAAAGACCGCTTCTACAGCATCTCCCGTCAAGATAGTCCAGTCGGACCTAGAGTTGTGGTAATAGCAAAAAGATCAACAGCAGATGGAACGGGCAACGTTGCAGACCTTGACGTAGTTCAGTGTACAAATGAACAAGATGTCATCACTGCTTTTGGCGTTGATTCAGCTTGTCACAGAGCTTTTTTTGAGCTTGTTTCTGCAGGCGCAGAAAGAATCTATATGGTCCCACTGCCAAATGATACTACATGGAACCACACTACAGCTGCGGTAACAAGTAGCAATTTTGGTGGTAGCGTTCTCGATGCAATGTTTATTGCAGCAGAAGCTGCTCAGCCAGATATCATACTTCCTTGGGGAAGTGGTGCAAGAGCAGGACTCTGGGCAGCAACTCCTTCTGAAGCATTTTCTGCATCTGCCGATACAATTTACGGATTTCATGCAGACAACTCAGTAACAATTGGAAATAACTGGGCAGTAAAAATTGCTGATAAAGTTAAAGAAATCAATGAGAACAGTCATCCATGTTTCGCTGTTATGGGAACAAAGCCATATGTCGGCGCTAACGACGTAATGACTCCTGGACAAGTAACAACACACCTCGGCTTAACAACTCTTTCAGACAGAGATTCAGCAACAACATATAATGGAGTTGCTGCTAAGGAACTTGGAAGACACGTTGCAGTAATTGGTGTAGAGTTAAAGCCTGCAGGTTATCCAGCGGCATGGGGTTATTCAAATGGTGCATCAGTATTAACTGCTGCAGTTAGCAGAATGGCTTCATACACTTCGACTATAAACAAGACAGTTTACAACGTTGCAGCGCTAAGATATAATCCTAGCAAAACAACCTTGTTGGCAATGACCAATAAGGGTGTAAACTCAATCATGTTAAACTTCAATAGAGCTCCAGTCTTCACAGATGGTGTAACATTTGCTGGTTCTAGTTCAGACTACACAAGACTGACAACACTGAGAATTGTTAACGAAGCAATGTTAGTTGTCCGTCAGAGCTGTCAGAAGTTCATTGGTCAACCTTCAACTATTCAAGTTAGAAACTCAATGGAAACCTCGATTACTTCATCCCTTAGAGGAATGCAGCAGTTGGGTGCCATCTTAGATAGCGATTTCAACATTAGATACATCGCTGAAGAAAACAAAGCACTTATTGACCTAGTTATAACACCTGCATTTGAACTTAGAAACATCGAAGTCCAAATGTCAGTTGAACTTGGTTAATATCATATAAAAACACTGCAAATTTATATACCGATTAGGAGGGTAATATGGCAGGCGAATACTACGACAGTCCAGTAAACAAGTATCTCAATACTTATACAACATTTTCTGGTGCTGATATTGTTGCCACTTTTGGTGGCGTTGAAATCGGAGCTCTTTCGGGAATCACTTTTTCGGTGACAAGAGAAAAGGCGCCAATTTATACAATGGGTTCACCAAACCCACGTTCATTTTCAAGAGGTAAAAGAGGTATTGCTGGTTCGTTAATATTCACAGTATTTGACCGCCCAGCTCTGTACCAGATGCTTGAGACACATCATAACTCTTCTTCGGAAATGAAGTTTTTCACAAGAGCTCATAATACACTTCCTGGCGATCCAAGCCACAAGAGAGGTATTGCTGAAGTAACAAATCAAACAAGAGACGTAGTTAGCAAGACACCATACTATGCAGACCAAATCCCACCATTCGATATTACAATCACATTTGTTAACGAATATGGCCAAGCTGCTGTTAGATCAATCTATGGTGTTGAACTGTTGAATGAAGGTTCAGGAGCTTCGATGGATGACATTGTTATCGAAGAGACAATGACATACGTTGCTCGTGAAATTGGTCCAATGTATAAGATTACAACGGATAATCTTAACAGATTCAACTCAGATGACCTAGGTTCATTAATCAGCAAAGATGCAGTGACATCTAGCGGATTAAACAGCGAGATAATTAGACCATAATTATAATCAAATAAGTATAGTAGTAATTAGATAGTGGAGGACTTGGTGTAGGACCAATCCTCCACTATTTTATTTTTAAGGAATAACATGGCATTTAACAAAGAAAATGTATCAGATATAGCGAATCTCACAACTATATCATCAAGAAAAAATAGACTCTCCATCTATGAAGAGGGTGTAAAAGAATTTAGAAGAGATAATAATCTTCCAGATCCATTTTCTGATATGTCATTTTCTGGTGCAGATATAACAGCTACAATCATTATTCCTAAAATTGGAGAAAATGGATTCATTTCCAATGAAGGCGATGTGCTAGAAATGGCAGAGCTTCAAACAATATCCTATTCAATGCACAGGGAAAACTCTCCAGTAAGAACACTTGGCCATGTTAACCCAAGAGGATTTGTCAAAGGTGCTAGAACTATAGCTGGAAGCATGATATTCACTCAGTTTAACGAGTACGCATTTTATAGAATAGAAAGTTATAGAAAAATTCTTTCCGATAGCAAGGGCTACTTTGCACCATTGGCAGACATGTTGCCACCATTTGATATTGTATTTACCTTCTTTAACGAATACGGCTTGGCAGCAAAAATGAAAATATTTGGTGTTACCCTTGTGGATGAGGGTGGTACTATGTCAATAGACGACTTAATTACTGAGCAAACTTATACGTATATGGCTAGAGGGCTACAGCCTCTGGTACAATTAGATACGGCTCGTGATGACCTTAGATACCCAGATGGATATCAAGCTCAACAAAACGAGAGATTAAGAATATCAACAAATGCTTTTGGAGATAGAGTCGAAGATTATAAGAATTTTATTGAAAGAATATATTCACCGCCTACAATCGTTTAAGGTTTAAGTATGACAAGTCCATATAGAGCTATTCCATATAGACCATTTAGTGGCTATATTCCATACGAGGATACCGTCTCAACTAACCCTGGTTTAGGAAATAAGAACGGAACATTTGATCCCCTTAGTGCAGAATTAGATCTTTATTGGGCTGGTGGCAAAACTACTGGGGATCCTCGTTTTAGTAATTATTATGACTACTTTTTCTCCGGTGAAGATGTAAAAGTATATATCGATGGTTTGTTTGATCCAAAAGATGAACTAGATATAGCTGGATTTGGTTTTTTAATTAAACAAGAAAAGCAAGCAGTCTATGGATTCTGGTCATACAACTTTGATGCCATGATGAATGGATCCAGAATAATAACTGGTCAGTTTTCTTTATACTCAAGATACCCTAGAAGGATGACACACCTTCTAGAAGAGGCAGCAAGAGTTAGAAGCTTCTCTGCATCGGGTAAATCTGATAACTCTGGAGTTGTATCTGTTTTAAGATCACAAAATGAATCAAGAACAGATGAAGAAAACATACAGAAATATTGGGCCAATAGTCAGTTAGATAGAATAACTACTGATCCAGCAATAAGCACATCTTCAGCAGATGGCCAACATAACATCTTTAGCGCTCATCCTCCATTTAACTTCGTTATAGTCTACGGGGTAGAGGAATCCAGTTTGAGCCCCGTAGGAGTCACGGAGAACGCTTCTACGGCCTCTGTAGAGCAGAGAGACAACTTGGACAGGATAATATCTACTGATATCAATGAGCGAAAAGTTAAGATGGCCGATAACAAGACCCCAATGAAGATTGTTTTACAAAATGTACATCTCATGCAAATGAGCACAGAATACCAAAGCGGAGGATCTCCTTTAATAGAGACTTATAGCTTTGTGGCTAGGGACTTTTATCTTACAGAAGCAGAATCTGGCTTTAATCCATATACTGGTAAGACGTTTGTTACAACAGAGCCACAGGCTTCTAATGCTACAAAATCCGTGGTTGAGAGTCCATTGGTAAACAGGACTGAAAGTACTTTGCAAAGATAATAATTTTAATATATACATGATATGATATAATGTAACTTGAAACAATATAAGGAGAAATAATGTCTGAGAAGAGAAAAGTTGTAGTTAGACAAGATAAAGAAATGGCAGAAGAAATTTCTGCTGATTCAGTTGATATTTTTTTAGAAACCGATGAACCACAAGATGGTGACATCATTGTATCTGATTATTCAGATGAACAAATCCCTGTTGAGCAGGCCACAACAGTTGAGGAATTAGCAGATGATCAAGTTATTTTTGATAACGGTCCTACAGCTGGACAAATCAAAGCATGGAAGAAACAGTACGGCGAAGTATATGTAACTTCTATTTCATTCGATAAGCATATCATATGGCGTGTTCTTTCCAGAATTGAATATAAGCAGCTTGTTAAGAAGATGGAAACCCTAATGCAAGCTGGTCAGCTATCTAATGCAGAGGCAAATATGTGGAACGAAGAAGCAATTTCAGAACTTTGCATTTTGTTCCCATCTTATGACAAGCAAGCTCTCACCGGTGACATGGCAGGTCTTCCTTCTCTTATCTCACAAGAAGTCTTAGAAGCTTCTGGATTCGTCGCCTTAGAGGTTAGACAACTCTAAGATGTTAGATGCAGGAATTCTTTTTGAGCTAAAGAAAAAACACGGTTCAATATTTCAAACAGAAATAAAACGGATCTGAGATAGTATTTAAAGAGCTAAGTTTTTCTGAGTTTGATAAAGTTGCAGCGTACAAGAGTACAGCTGGTATGTCGTCTGCTGACGCAGAAGATGAAATTATTAAAGCCTCTGTAGTTTATCCTGAAGACTTTGATTTAAATAAATTTCCGCCTGGAGCCATAAGTTCTTTAGCTGAGCAGATAGTCGAATTTTCTGGCTTCGCATCAGCACGCACGGCTAAACGAATTTTAGAAGAAAAAAGAGTAGTAGCTAATCACGTTAGAGGCTTAATGAAAGCCTTTGTTCTGGCTACTATACATACAGATACTCCAGAATTTCTAGATTCGCTAACCTATTCAAAGCTAGCGGAAAGAGTTGCATTAGCAGAAAAGATAATTGAAGTCCAGCAAGCAATTGCTGGAATAGAATCTACTAACGTATCTCTATCCCTGATAGATCCTCAGGAAGAAAGAGAAAAAGAGAATCTATCAGCAGCTAGGCACAATGCATCTAAGGTTGAAGGATCTGCAACATATAGTGACCCCATTGCTCAAAAACTATGGGGTATGAGCAGGTAAGATAGGATAAGAGGGGGTGACCAATGCAGAGAGATAGAGGGCCGATCCATAATATTGGATTTGGCGTAACTTCTAGGGAATTCACCACCGGAGACGATACTCAAAATGGTCCATCTCCAGATTCTGGTTACGTTAGTAGAGCCCTAGAAGGTAGACCACTAGTAAAGATGGCTTCAGCCATGATTGCAACTGGTGTTGCAGCCACAGTTGCTGGAAAATTTGTAAGAGGTGGTGGCCTAAAAATACGGAAAAGCTTTTACCGAAAGAGCAGCAGGATCTGCTGAAGGCAGCTTTATATCTAGGGCCAATTACGGTTTATTAAAAGCAAGAAGTATACTCGATGAACTTGAAGGAGTAACTCGTTTAGAAGAAGGAAAAACAAAATTAGTTTTTGATTCCGCTGGAAAACTTCAAACAGGTTACGAAGGACACAAGAGCGTTGTTAATGCTGGGTACGCATTTGGAGCAGAGCGCAAAGGCGCCTCATCAACCGCTACATGGCACTATAGAGATGAGCTTCAGCAGAGACTAGTTCGTCAAGCTAGAAGACTGCCGTACGAAGTACCTGCTTTCTATGCAGCAGATAAATATATAACTAAGCCATTATTTGGTAACGGTGAAGAAGATCTCGGACCAAAAAAGAAATGGTACGATCCATCTAGAGGTGTAGATATAGCTAAGGATTTAGCTAAAACAACTCTATTCCAAATGGGCGGATTCATGCTGCCAACAGCTGCGGCTGGTGCAGCAAAAGAAAGCTCATTAAATTTTTATAGAACAGCACAAGAAAGACTGATGGCAACAAACGCCACTGGTTATTCTACGATAAAAAATACAACAAAACATGCTATATATGAAAAGTCTTTAAACCTAAAAGGAATACTTGAAGGTGTTGGTCACGATTTATTTAGCGTATTAGATAAGTCAATTAAGTTTTCGGAAAGATCATCTGGAGCTTTGTCAAGCGCATTTATCGCAATGACAGACATCCATAAGAACCCAGTTGCAGCTCTTTATTCACAGAGGCATGGTTCTACTCCAGCACCTGGTGGAGCAAAACCTCCTAGAAGACAGGTAGTGCAAGATTTAGCTAAAGATATATATAGAGGCAATAAAACAAAACTAAATCAAGTAGACGTAAATAAACCACTACAAGGAACGCAAATAGATTCAATGCTGGATCTGATTCCTGGTTATAAGGCAGTTAGACAAGGTGCAAAGTCAGCACATGAGCAATATCAAAAACTCTCCTTTGCTCAATCGTTTTTGGATAAACCTGGAACAAATTGGACTGAAATACAAAAGGGTTTTGGAAAAATTCTTGGAGTTGATAGAGCAACTCCATCTGGTGCTCGAGCAATAGACTCTTCACTCGGTGAATCAATATTAAATATTCAAAGAAAAAGATCATCAGATGTATTTAGTCTTTTAAATGAATTCAACACTAAAACAGGTGGAGAGGGACCAACAAGCACTTTCATAAAAATGTTGAGACAAGGTGCTTATAAAGATAGATTGGAGAAGCAGTTAATAGAAGGTGGGCTAGATGAATCTGTCGCCAAAAATTTTACTGCAAACCTTACTGTCAGTGATGACATCTATAGACTAGTTTCATCTAAGAAGACTGGTGGAAGTGTTAAAGAATCCATAAGCCCAACCGAACGATTGAGAATGGGTAAAGAAGAAATCGTTGGAGAAGATTTTTTTGGTCAATTAATTAATAGATTTAATTCTGGAAAATATGGAAAAAATAATCCAATACCAGATGTGTTTGACGCAGATAAACTAAGAAAAGCTGTAAAAGCAACAGATGACATTTTATTTGACGAAGCTTCATTTAGTCGCAAAGGTTTAAACGTTGGTATAAACACGGCAGCCGCACACGAGTCAGCTAGAACAGTTTTTGAAAAAGAAGTATTTTCTTCTGTATTAAAGCCGCAAAAATTAAACAGAGTAAATTATTTAGATGCAGCTGGAGATTCAGTTCAAGCAAGTCAGCTTAGAGCTGAGATGGCTAGAAGAGCTGGAAAAGTATTTGGCTTAGACGAGTCAATCTTAGGTGATGCAAATAAGCTGCAACAAGCATTAGGTGCTCGTGGAATAGATATAAGAAATGCCTCTCAACTTAGAGGCTACTTAATGAATAATAAAGAAATGGTCGCTGGTGAAACATCTGGATTAGCTGGACTTTTTGGATTAAAAGGTCTTACTGTAGACGATTTTCTAGATAGAGAAAAACTAGCTTACCAAACAATTACAGGCCAAATAACAGACCCATCACTTCAAAATTCTTTAACTAAAAATATACTAAGCGGAGATAATAGTGTTGAGCTAGGTATATTAAATAGAATTAAAACATCTTCTACTCAAACTACGTTAAGCAATGTTAAAGGATATTACACGTCGGGCGATCAGGTAGTAAACTTTAATCCAATTAGATCTGGAATTAGAAAAGTAACAGAAGCTTTAGCTACTGAAATTAAAGTTCCAGTTATTGGAATTAACCCAATGCAAATGCTGGGTTATAAAGATTTTGCTGGAATGGCAAAAGCTGGAAAATATCAAGTAACTTCAGGAGCAGCAAGTCAACCATTTGTTAAAGGTTCTAAGGCAGACTTCTATACATGGCATAGCACTGGTGGTTTTCTAGGGACAAAAGGAAGACTATATGGGCATACAGGCACTACTGCTACAGCTTTAGAGGGAACATATAGGCCAATCCCAACAGCGGTTTCATCAATGTTTACCAGCACCGCAGAACTAGCTGCAGGGCAAAGGACTCAGCAGAGTCGCACTGCAACAGGTGTGATGGGAAAAATCAGAGAGCGTTTAGATTACGCAGATGAACAACCAAACTCTTTATTTAGATTTTTTGGAAGACTAGTAAATAGACAAGCAGACGTAGAAAACGATGCTGTAATGGCCAAATTAATGTCTGGAGAAGTAGATGAGACATTTTCAATTGGCGGATTTGGAAAAAGGAAGAATTTACAATTACGTACAGAGTTAGATGATGCCGGAGAAATAGCTAGATATAATTTACTTGATGTTGATTCGGGAGCACAAGTAGCATCACATTCTCAGTTAATGGAATCATTTACTAGATTTGCAAATAGGCAATTAAGTTATGGAACAAACAAATCAGTTCAAAGAGAAGTGCTTGGTTCCTTTACGCCAGAAGATCTTGCTGGTCTTAGTGTCGATGATTTTGTTGGAATATCAACTCCAGCTCAAGCAAATAGAGTCTTTAGCGCATTAAATAATGTTTTAGAATCTCAAAGAAAATCACTGGCTACAGGAAATGAAACTGCTTTAAAGAGATATCAAGATGTAAGTAAGGCATTTGCTAGAATTAAATCTTTTGCAGATATAGATGATTTCTCGCAGCAATCAAAGATGTTTGAAAAATCATCTAGCATTGTAACTAAAGGCGATGAAATGTCGTCAGAAGTATTTAGATTTCTTCTAGAAAGAAAAGCAATACTAACTGGCGATCCATTAACGGTAATGCAGAATGTTACTTCTGCTGTAGATGATTTAGCTGCAAGAGGAATTATATCTTCTGCACAAAAAGCAGAAGCACAAGCTTCAACTTTGTCTACAATATTCAACCTAACAGCATTCGAAACGTATAGATTTAGTCCTGGAGCTGGAACTTCGTTAGCAAAAGAAAACCTAGAAGGAACACTGCAAAATCCTTTAAGAAGATTTCAAGAAACTAGAGATTTATTAAGTAAAGGTACTTTAAAGAGTTTATTAGATCCACACATTCAAGGTGATATAGTTACCACTGGTCAGTCTTCATTGGTATCTCAAATTGGTATAAATAAACCATTTGCTTTCTTTAAGAAAAATTTGGGAATGGGCAGATATGCCGAGAAACCTACTGCTAGTCCTTTATCTGGACAATCTGGTCCAGAAACATTTGCCTTTGTCCCAACGTTTGGAACAGCTCTTAAAAGGAATCCAAAAGCTGCACTGCTAAGTGCAACGGGAATAAAAACATATGGAAATGAAGAAGGTTTCTCTTTAGCATCTGTTCCAATATCTCATGGTTTTAATAGATTAAATAGATACTTTGGGAGCGTTGGTTCTAGTCTAGACGCAGATAATTTCCATGGTCCTCTGGATATGTATTTCAGAGGAATGAACGCGGAAAGGGTTTTACCTGCAGTTGCAATAGGAACTACTGCATTAGCTATAGATAGAACAGCAGGCGGATATACGCAGCGTAAAGATGAAAGAGGAGAAAGGGTATATTCTCCGCTAGTACTTGGTACAGCAGCTAGAGTTGGAGTAGAGGCGCAAGCTGCAATCTCTGGTGTTATTCCAGGTGGAATGGGCTACGGGCAAAAAAGACAGCAACTGTTGTCTGGCGAAGTGGCGATAAGAAAAGGAAGATACTGGCCTTTAGGTAATACAAAATTTAGTGGTGGAAAAATAGAATACTACAGACCATCTTGGTACAGAAGACTGCAAGGTGGAGCGATGTTTACATCAGACACCTATGGCAGTCCAATGGAAAAGATGTTATATTACAATGACTTTTCTCCATTAAGACCATTAGATCCTTATAGATTTGAAAAAAAGCATTATGAAGATAGACCTTATCCTGTAACTGGAGAATATTTTTCTGGTCCATTTGGCGCAGCTGTACCAATCTTAAATGCAACTGTAGGAAGAATCTTAAAACCACAAAAGGTAATGCACAAGCAGGAATTAGATAGAGCATTATCTAGTTATGTCCCAGTTGGCGCCAGCGGCGCCTACATGCCTCAGGAGACTCCTGGTAACGTTGGCTACGTAGAACAAAGGGATCCAGCTGTTAGCTATCCAGCAGCTCGTCCAGCACCGTATGGTGGAAAACCACTTAGGTTTATATCTCCACTTTCAGACTACGCTGAAGCAGCCGCTTCGTCTCCAATTGGGAGTACCGCTGGATCTTATAATATTTCTCGCTCAAACCAAGTATTAGCTAACAGTAGCGGATCACTTAACACCGCAAGACAATTAGTTCGTGGTCAATCAGGGGCACAAAACGATGCATTAGCTGCTGCCGCATATCAAAGAGTTCCCGTTTCTACACAAGTGCAACCAGTTCAATTTGGTCCACCAGCAGGACCTGGTATTATGCCAGCAAAAATTGTTGCAGCAGGAATGCCAATAAGATCTGGAAGTAATGAATTCTTATCTGGAGAACTTGGTTACAGACTGCAGGAAACATTTGGTATATATGGTTTTGCTGGTGGAAATATAAGATCTGCTTTTGGTTTTGGTTCATATGACTTTGAACCAGATAAATCAGTTTTACAATCAGCATCAAAAGCATATGGTACCACTAGAGCTTTTTGGGATTTAAACTTAGGTGGATTAGGAGACGTGCCTCTTCAATCTGATGGTGCTCTTGGAAATATTGAAGCTTCTGAAATAATAAGAAGGTTTATTCCAAAAGAAAGAACTAATGTTAATTTTATTAACCCGATTAAAAACACAATGGGCGAACAGTATCCGTTTCTTCCCAATAGCAGTAACTTCATTGACTTTACTACAGGTGATCCATTCACAAAAGTAAAAGAAGGTGAACTAAGACTACCTGGTGTGGGTTACGAAAGATTTAATAGAATTTATTCAGACTCCAGTGGAAGATATGGCGCAGTAAATCAATTAGATATCCTTGCTGACGTAGCTCCATATTCAAAAGAATTCAGAGCTTTGAATTCAAGAATAGATAAAATGGGATTAGGTGAAGACGAAAGAATTAAAGTTGGACAAATAAGAGCTCAGCAAAATGCAATAGAGAACAGTAAAACTGATTTTACTCCTTACACAGAATATTCCACTCTTGAAAAGATAGCTAATCCAATACGAACAATAAAAGAATCTGTACTACATACAGACAACTTTATTAACAACAAATTTACTGGTGAAAAAACAGCAACTGAAGATTGGGAAAGAAGAAACGTTTATGGTTCCACATTTCCCGAATGGCAAAAACCAGTTGAAAGTTTTATTAAACCAATTTATTATAAAGGAACTCAAAGAAATCCTCTTTTAGCTGCTGGAATAGGCGCATTTGCGCTTGGTTCATTTGGTAAAACCAAAAGAATGCAAACAGCGCTTGCAACTGTTGGCGCATTAACAACGGGTGGTTATTCAGCTCTTCAAAAGATGAAAGAAACTAGATACATTCCGATAAATAGAAAAAAAGAATTAGCTCTTGAAGAGTATACTGATATTCTAACTTATGTAAAAAATAGAACAGCTGCAGCCAGAGCAGAAAAAGTTGGAGATATAGAATCAGCTAAACAATTTATGTTAGCTAGTAAAAAAACAATGTATGGTGCAGACCTTAATACGCAATCAATAGATCAACTAGCAGCAGCAATACCAAAAAGAAAAAGAGAACACTTTAGAGCAATGCTTGAAGCTCCAAAAAGTGAGAGAGGTCGAATACTATCTACTGCTGGAAGATTAGAAAGAAGAATATACGAGGCTGCATGGGGTATGCCAGTAGAAAGAAAGCCGGATCTAGTAAACTATTTTACTAGACACGAACTTCCTGGACCGGGTTCTGAAGTATGGCATCCAAATACAAATATGGAACACGTAAAAATAAAAATGGGCCAGTCAATGGGACTTGAAATGTCTCAAATGGGTTACTTCCCACAGCAAATAAAAGAAGCAAACTTAGTCAATCCTAGTTATCCAATGTTTGGGCAAAGTAATTCTTCTCCAGAAGATGTTAGATCTAAGTTGCAAAGATTAATGTTTGATATGGGAATAAGTGGAAATGTATCTCCAGTAATGAATAATTCAAATCCAGGTTCAGTAAATATTATGGCTGGGATAAGAGGCTAATCAAATGGTAGACGTAAATAAATCAACATTTGCCAGAAGTCTTGGTAGACCAATAAGCGAATTACCAAGTTCCCTTGTAACAAGTCAAGATATCTATGCAAGAGGTTTAGTAAGATTTGATAAAACTACTAACGAGTTGGTTAACACCATAACTGGAAAGCCTTATAAAACCTTAGAAGAGGCAATAGAAGCAACTAGTATATATGGTATTTCTGAAGTAAACGTATTTACTGGAGCAAGAGGAATTTTATCTCCCGATCCATCTGGTTATGGTCCTCTTTCTAATCTGACATCTAATATTAACGAATATCTAAGATTGGATAACCCAGAAGCAAAAGCATTTAGATCTAGGAATAAAATACTTAGTGATCTTGAAGGAAAAAATATTGAATTAGTAAGAGTTGGATATTCTAAAACTTCAGAAGAAACACTTGGTGCTATGTCATTACTCTATCACGATGAATTAAGTTATCCAGAATTAGTGGGAAATCGTATGAGTATAGCTGCTAGATTAGCAGCAGGAGAAATTGCTGCTCCAGGATATTTAGCTTCTAGAGATGGATCTGCAATATTACTTAGGTTGAGATATCAAACTGATGAAGGATACAAATTTTTAACCGGAGAACAGACTCAATCTTTACTGAATACGGTAGACGCTCAATTCTTTAACGTAGATAGATTAGCAAAACTTATAAACCCATTAAATCCTGATGGATCTATGAATTTTGGAAAAGATGTAGAGCAAATATTAGGTGGTCAACTTGGGAAATCCCAAAAAAGACAATGGCAAAGCTTAGTGCCAAGAAATATGGTTATCGATGAAACCGGAATTGATAAAATGGTTGACCATTTATCAACAAGGGTAGCTAGTAGATTTAAAGATATAGCTCCAAAAACTCTTGAAGATTCATATTTATTTTATGATCCAGCATTAGAAACAACTTTAAAAGCTTTTGGCTTAGAGGAAACTTATACTAATACCTTGTTAGGAAATACATCTCTCACTAGAGAGGGCAGGTTAGGGGTAATAAGAGAGAGGCTTGGAACACGAATTGCAATGGAGGGAGAAACAGCTCAATCAGCTCAGCAATATTTTCGTTCAGCGCTAGAACTTTCAGGATTAGATGGAGATGAAGAGTTTAATGAATTTGCAAATATAATACAATCTCAATTTAGAGAAACTATTGCAGATAAAAAAAATCAAAAAATATCACTTGATGATATTATATCAAGAATAGAAAAAGTATCTGGTAAAGAGGGTGTCCCCGCAGAACTTAAGGGTAAATATCAAACATATGTAAATGCTCTAAGTGAAATGAAAAAGATAGATGATGGTTCTGGTTTTATTACAGGTATACCAATGAGACAGCACGCTATAGAATTAAAGTCTTCGATAGAAGAAGCCAGAGCAATATTAAATGCAAAAACATATTCTGAAGGAAGTGATGAAGTCGCAATACTTACTGGAAAAATTAATGATTTTAGAGCGGAACTAAATAGAGTTGCAACTAATGCCGATGAATTTTTAGGCGGAGGAAAATTACTTTTAAGAGAATTTGAGCATGACACAGCTAGAATGTTCATAGGAAGAGGTCAGGGTAAATCTGTATTTGACTTAATACAAGGAAAAGTAGAACAACGTTTAGGTAGATTGGGTTACGTAGGTGCTGGCTCAACTGAACTCCTTAAAAAAGAAATTAGTTTTGGTAGATTAGCAGCTCCTGGAAGTGAGGAATTAGGTCGAAACGTTGGTCAACAAATTACAATGAACATAAGCACTGGGCATGGCAGGGACATGGTTTATAGCGAACCACAAGCTATGATATTTCATAGAGAGCAATATGGTCAGGATTTTCAAAGACAAGTTGGTGAATCAGCTGAAGCTCTTAAGGTAGAAATAAAAAATATTTCTGATGGAATAGTTAGTGAAAGAATGAGAAGGTCTATTATTTCAGACGCAGCTCTAGATGTAGAGGGCATGGATTTAGATACGCTCGTTGAGAGATTTGGAAGTAAACAAAAAGCACTTGATATCAGAACTACTGCAAGAAATTTGCAACAACATTTATCTTCTGGTACCGTAAGGGTTAATGAAATACCAGAGCTTGCTAACGAGCTGTTAAAACAAGCTCAAAGAGAAGCATTTAGAACGGGTAAAACATATAGAGCATTTAGACCAGGTCAAAACAATGTGGATGTTGAAATATATAACTTTGCAATGCCTTATGCACAAAGACAGGCTATAGATACCGAAGGAGCAGTATCGAGACGTGGTAAGAAAAAAATTCTTGGCGTTACCGATGATACAACATTTGGTAGGTTCACATCTGATTCTGGAGATGAATTATCTTTGTTTAAATTTAGACATGTTGGACACAAAATGCTGATTCCAGATGTTGCAGCTTCGAGTCTAGGTTTATACGAAGCTGGTGGTGGATTCGACTTAGACGACAAGTGGATAACTAATTTACAATCAGTCAAAAATTCTCAAGGTGTAAGACAACTTGTAGCATTTGCTTGGCGTCAACCAACTGGTCCTCAGGAGTTTGCATTACTAGCGCCACATCTAGATGAAGATACCATAATGAGAATGTTTGGAGATGAAACTCAGATGGGCCAAAGGTTTAGAAATGTCTCCAACGCAGTATCTGAAATGATAAATGATAGAACTGGATTTATTCTTGGTCTTTCAGGTGATTTAAGTAATCAAGCTTCAGCTGAAGCGATGGAAAGTTTAAATAAAGAAGATAAAATATTTAAATATCTTAATTCTTTAGCTCACGGACAAAAGCCTATAGCGCAACAATTTAAAAAATCAGCTGGAGACATAACTCAAGAGGATTTGCAAAGAGCAATATTTAAGTTAGTTGATTTAAATGGAGAGGGAGAAACAGGAAAAATAGTTAACTTATTTGATGGAGAAGTGGGCGTTAACGTAGATGACTTTGCAAGAGAATACATGGGTGCCGGTGAAGGTGGAGTTAGTGCAGTAAAACATAAGTTCTTAAACATTGGAGCAACATCACAGTCTATACTTAAAAAAGTAGCTTCAACTAAAGCTGGAACGATGTTAAAGTTGAATCCAGATGAAATATTAAAATCTGGAGACAACGGACTTATAGCAAGCTATAGACAAAGTAACTTAACTCAGATTATGAAATCTTCAGCTACTCCTAAAAGTGATCCAATTTTTGTAAGTAAAATTCAAACTATGTTTGATGACTACGCAGGTGCTGGCTCTTATCAAGCAGCTAGAGAAGCAGCTGGTAGCGCAGTAACAGATATGGATTTTGCTATTAGATCATCAGGCGGTTTATTTAGATCAGCTGGCGAAAGAAATATGGAAGAGTTAACAATACGGAGTTAAAACCGCCCTGGACGCAATGTTCCAAAGAGCTAACGTTGCTTCATTGTCAACCCCTAGGGGTGAATTAGGCAAGTATGTCAATAGGCTTGGTTGGGCAGTTTCTTCAGAAGAGCAAAGACTTGCAGCCATTGGAAGAATATTAGAGTATGCAAAAGGACCAAATGGAAGTGTGGAGTTAGAAGAATTAGCTACAAGAATTCAAGCAGCTACATCCCTTGTCTTTAACCCAGAAGGCGCAATTGACGCAGGTGTAGGCGCAAAGATGAAAGTAAATTTATCTGCATCAAATAGTGATTTATTAATGGCGTTCAACCTCACTAGAGGAGCTGGTTTTTCTGATGAGATAGCTCAAGCAAGTTTGGGCAACGCATTATATTCTTTGTTGTCAGCAGATGAAGAAAATAATAAACTTCTTCCCTTAGCAAAGAGAGCCGGATTAGTCGATGACTCTGGAAAATTTATTGGTTCAGCTGAAGAAGTAATGGGCAAAATACTTGCTAGGAATGATGAACTTAGCAAAGAACTAATAGGCGTAGTAAACCTAGCGTCGGACAATGTCGGTAATGCCTTAGTTAAAAACACCGCACAACAGATGGGCATGATAAGAGCACTACAAGAGTTGTATCCTGATATAAAGTTTGACGGAATAGGAATGGTTGGTTTTGATCAATTTTCTTCAGACTTAAAATTATCTACAATTATAGATGACGCAGGGAATGGAGATATCAACACGGTTATAAATTCTATTGCTGAAGGCGCCGAAAGAGTAACAAAAATACTTAACGTTTCTTTACCAGAAAATAGTGTGATATCTAAAATAAATAATATTGCAAGAGCTGGAGATAATATTGCCGGTAGACTAGTTTCAGGAGAAGAAGCTAAATTTAATCTTTTAGAAATTTTTCAACTAGATGAAGAAGGAATGAAAAATTATGGAATAAAAGATCCACTTACAATTATGGAAAATGTTAATGAAGACATACTCAAGTTTCAAAATAGAATGAAACAAAAATCATTTAACCCGTATGCTCCAATAAAAGGACTTGATCTCGCATTTGTTACGCCAGAGTTGGATGCAACAATGAAGCGATTAACTGGTGAAATTACAACAAGCCTGCAAGATGTAACTGGAAATTATGGAAAATCAATAGAAGATTTGATAATACAAAATAATATTTTAGAACAAGTTGAAAGAACTCCAAAATTTAATAGATCAACACTTAATCCAAGAACATCTTTAGCAAAATCTTTAATGAGTCAGGGTATTGTAGATAGAGGAGAATTAGATAGATTGAAAGATTTTCCTTCAGAACAAGCGTATAAAAATCTTAAGGATATAGTTACAGGAAGTCTTACAGCCTCAAGAGACTCAGCTCAATTGGAAACTAGAAATGCTGTTCAAAAATTTTTTACAGACTACACTCAAGAACTTCAAAATGTTGGCCCAGGAAGTAAAGCACCTAGCGTAGAAGATGTTATGGACAGACTTCTATTTGAAATAGAACGAATGAAAAATGCAAGTCGTGTTCGCAATGCTACCATAATTCAACAAGTTCAAACCACTATGGGCGGAATGCTTGAAGCAGTTCTTAAATCAGATGAAGCAATCGAAATCGCTATACCCGGAATGGAAAAATTTTCTGTTCAAAATTTAGCTTCTTACGTTAGAACTAATAATGAATTAAGACTAACCAAAGGATTTGCGGCACAACAAACAAATGATATGGTTGCTTTAATACAAGCACTTTCAAGTAAACGCGCTATTGAACGGTATGAGCGCTGATCCAAATCTATTAGTTCCAAAAAATTTAATGGATAAAGATTTTTTATCTAATCTGTTTAAAACAGATGTAGGTTCAGCAACAAATGCTGAAACAAGAATTTTAGGATCAATACCAAAATTAGTTAACGCAGAAGAGGTACAACGAGTCTTAGATGATATGAGCGGATCGTCAATAAAGATGGATCTCCTAGAAGACTTTCTTGCCTTTAACGAAGATCCTATAAGAACAGAAAATATAATCGCTGAAAGAATCAGAAACGCTGCTGCTGCAGAAGGTATAAATGATGAGAAAGTAATTGCAACAAGAATTTCAAACAGACAAAGAACAATTGGTTTAATTAGACAAAGATATACTGCACTAGAAAGTCAAAAAGACGAGGTATATCAACAATTTAAAAGATTTGCTGAAGACGGCGGTGCAGTAACGGCAGAGGGTGTAATCACTCCTCGTATAACAAAAGAAGCCACTGAAGATTCAATGGGAACAATAAGTGAATCAATAGAAAGTATGATGAAAAAATTCATTCGCGAAAGTGAAGATGAGGAAGCTAGAGCTGCCAGGGCAGCATCTCAATCATTTGCTGAAATTGGTCCACTAGCTTCTGGAAAGTACACAAGAATACAGGACTTCATTAAGTCGCCACAAATGAGAGAAATGTACCAAGGGGCTTTAAGAAATAAAGGAAAGATAGCTGGTGTAGCTGCACTTGCTACTGGACTAGCAGTCTTTGGTTCAATCAATAAAAAAGAAAGAACACAAGAAGCAATGTCTGGACCTCCATTGCTACCTGGTGGAAATCCATATGAGAGAATTCCAACTCAACAAATGCAAATACCTGATGCTCCAATAGCTTCTGGGAATCAAGGAATGTCTTATAACATATCGGTTAACGGCGATCAAGGACAAATGGAAGAATTAATGAACAGAGCTCGGATTAGTAACAAATGGACAGGTTAGAGGTACTATGCATGATAGCCTACCTTCTCTAGGACGCGATCCCTACAACGATATAGCGGGTTCTTTTTAATTTTATATTAAAGGATAAATTAATTTATGTCAGATGTGAATCCAAATATGCTAGAACTAGCTAAAAAACTAGTTCCTTCAATTGAAGAAGGTATGCCTGAAGATATTGCGCAAGCTTTTGCTGAAGGAAAAATAAAAACTATTTTTAGAACAACAGAAAATGCTGGTCTTAGTACTGCAGCTAAATTAGGTAAAAGTAGTTTTGGCGGAAGAGTAGATCCAGGATCTACATATTTTCTCCATGAAAATGGAGGCATTGCTAGATTCGGAAGGCACGGTGCAGGGTGGGGAGATGATAGATCTGTAAAAGGTTCACATCTTGATTCAAAAAAGTCTTCCTTTTTAGACGAAGCTATTTTCACTAATGGTGATAATAAATATCAGAATAGCACCCTCAATAGAGGTATGGTGGATTCAGGAATCTCCTCAGGCGAAGCGTATGCCACACCTAAAATTGGACACAGTTTAGTTGAATTTGATTCTGATTTCTCAAGAGTTCATACTGGTCATCCAGTATCTGATATCTATCATTCTTCTGGTTCTGTTGAGTATTTACCAGAAATTGGTGGGTCATTTAAGGCCGGTAGTACAATTAATCCAGTTAACACTGATATAAATAGTATAGATATTGTATCCGAAAAAGGAAGCACTATACCTAGACTGAAATCAGGTTCTTCTCCAGAGGAAGTCTTTCAAGCTGAATCTCAAGCCAGAGCTAACGCTATGTTTGATTCTGATTATGCAGCACACAAAAAAGCAAATAAATTAAAATCCTTAGCAGAAAATCCAGATGATCTTTATGCAAAGTATTTAGATCATGTTGGTAGAATAAAATCAGAAGGTGGAATTTTATCTCCGGACAGCATTTCTCTGCGGAGGTGGTTTCCCCGATGCCTACATAAATGATCCGATTTCAATCGGAAGAAAAGCATTAACCGATCTTTCGCACGAGGTTGAAATACCTAATGCAATTAATGAATTAGAAAGTATATTAAATACTAATACTAATTATGCACATCAAGCAATATTAAATGAAGCTAAAGATAATCGCAATGTGGTGGTTAATGGTGAGACTTTTCAAGATTTAAAAGCCAATCCTAAATATAGCCCATCTGGTTCTGCAACTATTGAAGAAATTGAAACAGTTCTTAAAAAAGAACAAATACAAATGATGAGGTCAAGAGCTTCGGGCTTACCAACCGGTTCTGCCACAGTAGCAAATGCTAATGCCAGAGCAGCAGCAGCAGCAACTAAAAAGCCATTGATTCAACCAGACAAAGCTGATTTCCTGCCACAACAAATAGTTAATGGAAGATCTGTAAATAAGGTTCCTTCAGCAATGTCAGTTGAAGAACTGGTTGATAGAAGAGCTAAAGTATATGATAAATTACTAGATCCAGAATATGCTAATGTCCACCCAAGTTCTACCGGTACTGGCGCAATGCACAATGTGGATAGGGGCACGATAGGGCACATAGATACAGAACTCGCTAAACGCGGAGAAGATATTTCAATGCTTCCCAATGCTCCAGCATATGATCCAGATTACGTTCCTGGATCAGGTAAAAGAGCTCCATATTTAAGATCAAAAATAGATGAAGCCGCAGCTCAATCAGAAGTGATTATAGCAGGAGCCTCAGATACTGCCGCCGCTGCATCTGCAGCAGCTACCATGGAAGCAGATAACTTAGCTTCTACTGTAACGGCAGCAGCTTCAACGCGTTCAGCAGCTCCCGCAGGTGCTGCAGCTGAAGCTGTAGTTGCTGGCGGCAGCGCAACAGCGGTAACAGCAGCTGCTACAAAAGCATCTAATGGTATTTTAAATATAGGTAAAAAAATAATTTCTAAACCCAAGAATATGGCAGCCGTAGGAGTTGCAGTTGCCGCAGGAGCAATTGCATTTCGGAGCAACTAAAAAAAGTAGTGGATCAAATCAAGCAAACATGCATGGATATTCTCCAGAATCGCAAGTGCCATCAGATCCAATGAGAGGCTCATATGAAGGTTACATGAATTCATCTCCAGCTTATGTACAAGCTAATGGAGCTGGTTATGATAACCCGGCTAATCAACAAGCTAGGTATAGGCAAAAGACATCATCGATATTAGGAGACACCCCAACATTTACTCCTATTTCAAATAATATGAATAACTCTGCTATAATAGATAACTATTCAAGTTCTTTAAAACAAAACTCTTCTGGAGATAGACTAAATAAAATGAACCATATTGAAAGAATGTTTTAGGTAGTATCTATGACGATAAATCAAGAAGCATTCTATTATATAAAAGAACAGTTTACTACCAAGCAGCAAGTAGACGATTACGTTCTTGAAATTCAACAGATAACATTAAATACAAATTCAAACGCACTTGAAAACGCAGCATTAGCTAAATTACGAACAGTTCTACCTGGCTTTGAAGGCACAGTAGGTGTGTGGGCTGGTGTCGATCTACCATGGGGTATTAAAATTGCTCCACCTGATTTTAATGACGTTGCTTGGCGTACTGCAGCAATTAGGGCACTTAAACGACAGGATACAAGAAGAGGCGAAAATCCAGCAGATTATATAGTCAAAGAGATCCTAAAGAAGTTTGATGAAAAAATACCAACTAAAAATATTGACCTAACAGATGTAGCTTACGCAAAAGCAATTGAAGCATGGTATAGGGAAGCTGGTAAGAGCAAATCATGCTGGAGTGCCATAGAGTCAGCTACAATAATGGCTAGTTTTATTGCACAAAGAGTAAAAGATTTTAATATAGGTAGCGATAATCCAGAAGACACACCGCAAACACCAGAAGATGTTCAAGAGCCTCCAGCCGTTGAAGAAGATTTACTTGGTCCATCAATAGAAAGAGCAGCGGTTTTAGAAGAATTTATATCTCGTGGAGCGGCTATAATTGGTTTTGATCATTCGGATAATTCTTATTCGTCAATTAGTCAGTATTATGAAAATTTAGTAAGAAAAAATAATCCAAGTTTTGTTTACGATAGAGCTTTTCAAGATAATTACGTTAATCAATTCATAGCAGTTGCATCCCCAACTATGGATATAATTAAATTGAATGACACTTATCAAAAATCTTTATTTGACAAGATTGAAGCGTCAGGTCTTTTTGATTTATTAAGCTATATCGACGCAATGCAGGCATATGGTAGATCCAGATTGTCTACTCTTGAAAGAGTTAGCGGTAGCGCCGGTGCAGCAAATGTATTAGATGGAGTAAGAGATACTGGTTGGCTTCAACAGCTTACTGTTGTCCTACAAAGACTTTCTAGAGACCCCGTAACACTAGCCACTATTTATAGATACTTCCCAGAACTAGTTAACTTTTTCTTCGCCGCACTAGCAGCAACAGCTGACTATTCAAATGATGGAAAAGGTGGCGGATCAGAAGACCCACTTAATAATGGTCAAGCAGTATTAGACGATTTAATGGCTGCTCTTGGTCAAGTCAATGGTGAGAATATCTTTACTGGCGCGTGGGACTTAATTAATACTGGTCAAAGAATAGAAAAAGCAATTTCAGAATTTCCATTTAGGCAAAATATTCCACCATCTTCTCCAGATATATTTCATCTTAGATTAGGCGCATCTAATTTTTATGTTCCACCAATTGGCATAGATGTTCAGACGCAGTTCAAAACAAGCAGCTTAGGAGAAGGCGCGCTAAGACAAAAAAACAGTCCAAAGTTTAACTCCGGATACAAGCATACAACTATTAGTATGCAATTATTCTTTCCCAACTATGAAGAGATATGGGGTATTTCAATTGAGGACGCCTCAAAAATTACTCTTAAAGATAACTTCACAATAGACTTCAGTGGCAATGGCGACAATGAAGAAAAGATAGATAAGTTCCTTTCCTCATTAAGAGGCTTAGTTGCTGCATTCAAGTATGCCCCATTCCTTCCGATTAGAAATCATTATTTAAATTCTGTATACGGAATAACAGGCGTTGCACTACACGGCATGTCGATTTCCACAATACCAAGTTATCCTTTTGCGCTAGTCGTTACATTGAATCTGTACAACTTTAATCACAAGCCATTCCTACCGATGCTTAATGACTTTAATCAAGCAATACATTGGGGTAAGTTTAGGCAGTATATGGGCAAGGCAGCTGGAGCTCTTCATAATTATATAAATGAAGAATTTTTAATGTTTGGCAGAGAGGGTCTTATTAATGCAACGAGAGACGCAATGATCTCAGTTGGGGAAGCAATGCTTGACACCGATAGAGATGGAGACGTCACTCAGGACGACCTAAGAGGCATGCAGGCGGCCTCTGATAGGCTCTCAGCCCAAGCTGGGATATCTCCTTCTAAGATCGTTAACGACGCTCTCCTGGGCTATAAGAACGAAGTGTTTACCACTAACGTAATTAGAGAATGGACGAATGGTAGCAACTTATCATTTTATATGCCAGCTGAAACTCAAACTAAAATATTTACTCCAGATATATCTGGATTTAGATCTGATGAAGAAAAAGGTTTGACTGATACAGGTAGAAGTTTCTGGAATCAAATGTTGGCTAATTTTGGTATTGACATTAATGAATCAGCTGAATATCACAGAACATTAGATTCAGTTATAACGACCTCAACGGGAAATGTAGTTGAGTATACTGTTAACCAAAAAATCTTACAAAGTATTGACATATTAACTGCGGGAAGAAATACAACAGATTTTCAAAAAAAGGCTTATAATTTTATTATAACAAGTTTTATATTTCAGAATCCACAGCTTGACTCTGATAGAAAAGATTACTTAAGAGATTTTAATAGAACAGAAAATGCGTATGAAGATACGGAAAGATATGTTTTTGGAGCAATTGTTTTTAAAGATGAAACACTATCTCAAATAAAATCTTTCTTTAAATCTCAAGCTCTAACTACAAAATCATATCTTGATTTTATGGTTGATGAATATTTACAAAAAAGAGCAATAAATGCAGGAAAAACTAACGATACCAAATGGAAAGAAAATGAAAGATTAATAATCAGAGATCAGTTTGCCGCAGGGTATAGTTCTATGGTGTATGAAAGATTCTTTAAGGCTGGACCAATTAGAGATTTGATGGAGGCAGCTAGAGAAAGAAACGGGAGTTTCCACATAAGAGAGTGGGAAGTGCCGATGATAAGGGTTGACATAGATCCAGCTAACGCAATTGTTACTGACGTCTCTATCTCAATGAGTAATAATATAATTCCCCTACAGGTACAAATGCAAGATGAGCCAACTTATCAACACATTGGTGGTGGAGATAGTTATATAAATATTTCTATGAAAGTATTTGGTGAAAAAGAATTAATAAAATTAAGAAAAATATTTGATCATATTAATGGATTAGCTAGACTTGAACACGCTGCTGGCGTTATGGGCTTTTTAGGTATTAAGAATATAATAACAGCTTTAGCTGGGGTTAAGTACGTTCTTCCTCTTTCATTTAATGTTTCAACTATTCCAAACTTTCCACATGTCTATGATGTTTCTTTAAGATTAGTAGACTTTGATATATTCCAACAAAAGCGTGAACAACTATCTTCTGATCAACAGAGAAAAATGATTGAAGAATTCGGGACAAAGAAAAATCCATTCTTAAGAATGAAGCAGCTGTGGGGATCGTTTAATTCATATCCAGACTTTCCATTGGAGATTAGAAATAAGGATAGCGAAGTTGTAGGATCTCTTGATCCAGATTTTTATTTTAGAAGTTTTGAGATGTTTGACAGGGACGTTATACGTAGCGTTACTGAAAATAAAGGTAAGCTCTCTAGACTTGATACGTTTAACGTTGATCCATCTCAAGAAATAACAGTAGTAACACCTTATGGATCAATGACCCATAAGGGCTCTGCGGTTGTTGCTAAGTTTAGAGAATATATATTAAATGATCAATTAGATGAGCTAAAAGCTTACTCTAGAGGAACACTAGGATTAAAGGCTTCAGCTACAGCTTCTTATATAATAGAAGCTTTATTAGATATTGATCAACCTCATGATAAATTTTTATTAAACTATGTAGACTCTTTAGATGAGGGTGAATTTCTCACTAAGGATTTAGCTGATTCTAGTTGGAGACTATCTTCTGGTCGATTAAAGGCTGGAGATTTATCAAGCTATAATGAAGAAGCAAGAGCAAAATTACAAGCTGCGTTATCCGGAAATCAAAAAGATGATGGTTTTGCAGAAGACGCTTACGTAAGCTTTAATCCAGATGAACTAGACGCGCATGCAATTATAAACACTTTTCCAGCAGCATCTGGACCTGGTGACACAAAAATTCCATCAATGATCCATACTGCAGATGGATATCAATTTGGATATATTGATAAGCAAAATGGAAGATTCTATCTAACTGTAGATGACGTTGCTGTTAAAAAAGATAGTTCAGTTCAATACGTGGGAATAACCGACACTCAGACACCAGATGTCGGAACGACAAAATCTTTAACCGGAGTTCCTGGAGCAAAAGCACTATCTGAATATCAGTACTCATACTCATCTGGAGATGAAGGTAAGCCAGAAACTATGAAGTCAAATGGTAACTCAAAGAGTGTTACTGATCACTGGGAAAAAATGATGGTAGATACTCAGTATAGGGATATATCGGGAAGAATGATTAGAGCTTTCCCTACGTATATGCTTTGGTTAATAGACGAAAAGAATTTTGCTGGCACAAAACTATTTGACAATTTCTACGGACTCCAGTCTATAATAGATTTTTCCGTAGTATCTTCTGAAGACATCTTAGGTGATACGCTAGTATTTAGAGCTTCTAATATGTACGCAAAGCTTTCAACAAAAGAAGCTACAACAATATTTAGCGGAAGTGGTGAGACAGAAGATAAACCTGGTGTAGATAAGTTATCGCTAACTTCTGGTCTTGAACAAATAATTGATAGAAGTTTAAATTTTGCAAGAAATCAATTAGGTCATATGGAAAGTCAATACATTGTTGACATAGAAAATATGAGACTTAAGCCAGGTGTAAGAGTTCACTTAAGAGTTGGTTATGGTGCAAATCCAAACTCGCTTCACACAATATTTAATGGTGTAATAACCGAAGTTGAATTGGGAGAGATAGTTACTGTCACATGTCAATCTGACGCTATTGAACTTAGTCCAGTAGTAAATTCTGTTGACAAAAAAGGATCTAGCGGTCATATAGATGGTGGTCTTAATACTGGGTTGTACTTATCGGAACCAAGAGATTTAATGGTCAGACTTCTTTCAATGGGCACATCTAGAACAAGAGAAGCTTTTGCCCATGCAACAAGAGGAACTGTATTTTCTGAAAATAAATTTGGAATTAAACACTTTGGCATGATGTTATATGAGCCTTTAACAGATGAAGAACGAAATAAGAACGCTGGCATTAGAAATGCAGCGTCAGATGCATATCTGGCAGTTGGTCAGGGTAGTGGTATAACTGGTGGAGCTGGTACGGTAGCTGGTGTTTTAAACCCATTTGGTGATAACTCAAATGGAACTGGAATTGGTGGATCACCATTTGGTATCGATGTAAGACTACCAATGGTTGGAATCATGAGAACAATGTGGTCAAACTTTGCAGCACAACCAGATTTAGAGTTGTTTAAGAGAAATATTTATCCAGGAAATGGAACTGGTGTAGCTCAATTCCTTGGTGGTGACCTAGGAGACGGTTGGTCAAATGCGGCATCCTTAACACCTGAAGATATGCCAAATCCAAGATTAGAATATTTAAATAGACTCACAGATTCTTCATGGAATAATCTACTTCAAAGATATGATTCAGGATCCGAAAACGCTTCAGCTGCAATAGATAACCTAACACAGGGAATGGAAGCAAGAGCTAGTGGTGGAACTGCAGCTAACATACTTGGTGGTGGATTACTAGCAGCAGGAGCCGCGTTAGCTATTGGTACGGGTGGTATTGCACTTCCGTTCATAGGTGGAGCTATGGCAGTTGGCGGAGGAGCATCTTTACTTGGAAGCTTAACTGGTAGAGGCGGTGTAAACATTTGGAAAACATTTGGATTGATTAGTGATCTTGACGACGACATGCCAGGCTTTGATGAGGTTTCATTTAGAGCACAAACATATATGAAATCTGTTTGGGATCTTTTTCAAATGTGCGCAAGACTACTTCCAAACTATATTGTTGCCGTAAGACCATTCGAGGACAGATCAACGGTGTTCTATGGTAAGCCACACTGGTTATACACTTCAGCAGTAGTTCCAATCACTACTGGTTTTCCTTCTGAGAAAAAAGCTGTAGAGCTAGGATTAAAAGTTCCAAGTTATAGAAGTCCAGATTCTGAATTAATGGATCTTCTAACAAAAGTTAATAAGCAATCAAACTCAACTGCAGATTATGAAGCAATGAGGCAAGCGCAAAGTCCAGCAATATCTATTTCCGAAATAGTTAGACAGCAATCATCATACTCAGATATATATGCACCTGCTGGAATACTAAGAGGTAAGGTAGTTAACTTCTTAGATCCTAAGAGAACTATATATTACGGAAATAGCAATAACACTACTTTATCGGGCAGTGCAGATAGCATGGAGAGACAACAGGTAGTGGCAACAAAGAGTATCATATCGGAAATACCAAATACTAAAGGTTATGTAACAGTTGGTTTTCACTTACCAATAGATTCTACTGGACAAAATGCTTCTGAGTTAGATATAGAAAAAATGAAAAATTTACATGTTGAAATACCTCAAATGCCACTTAGGTTTTCTTTTCCATTTTTTACAGACAGAGTTGCTGGAGCAGTCTTATTAGACTACTCCTTCTATGCACTGAGCAACAATAGATCAGGAGAAGGTGATGAAAGACTCAAAACTGGAACCATACATGATGGTGATAAAGATTTTGAAAAATTTGGTCACGACACATTGTATTCAAATCTAATAAGTACAGAAGCAGCCCTTATTTCTGGTTCACTAACAGACAACCGTGAAGGTGGCTCTGAAGATGAGTTTGTTATAAATCTTGCAGGAGTATCATTTACTGCTGCGGTTAACCCAATCAATACATTTGGTAATGATAAATTTATATTTGATCTAAGCACAAGCGGAGTATCGGGAAGTAAGTCACTGATAAGAATGCCACTACCTTCACTACTGGAACAAGTTAGGGGAATAGAAAAACTTGAAGGCTCTTGGGAGTATGAGTACATTAATCAAAGAACGATTACTTCTGGAAGTCCATTTAGTTATAGAGATTGGGGATCTCCAGCAAGTGCTCTTGATGAGCAATTCTACATAGCTATGAGATGGCCATATGAAATAACTGAAGATAAAGATGATGAAATATTTAAGAAATTTAAAGATAAATATTTTTCAGATAGAAATGAAACTGAATTTTATGGTAAACCAAAAGACTATAAAAATAGAAAAGTTTTAGTCTATAGTCCAACAACTAGAACAGCAGTTGTTTGTAAACCAGCTTATTTTCTATGGGGAACCAATAAGGCTGATCTTATAATTGGTAACAACGCTTCTGGAGATTTTGCTAAGGGAAGAAGTGAAGATCATTTCATAAACTTTAAAAACGATGTATTTACCGAAGTAGATTTAGCTGCTGTAGTTTCTCCAGACGCGGCATATTTTCTTGGGGTAATGCATTTAACGGAAAATGAAAAAGAATTTTTTAATAGCGATGATGCAGCTTCAGAACCAACTAGAGTGCTAACCCAAGCTGGGTTGGCGCCGGTACCAATGCCAAGAGACTGTTATTTTACTTTTGTAGATGACAGTGTTCCGCTCGGTGTTGTAACAACAATATATAATCCAGCTAATGAGTTTACCTATAAAGGTGAATCAGATATTAATGGATCGTACTTTGTTGGTTTTGGCGCTTTTGCAGCAGAAGGTGATGGAAAACTTTTAGCAGAAGAAGCGAGTAAATCAGGCATGCAAAAGTTAGGGTTATCTGGTACAGCTGACTCAATCGAAAGACAATTGGAGCTATTAAATGAAAGACCAACAGCTTTTACAAATACTCAGTGGCAAGAATATATTCCGATAAGTGGAATAACACTTCTTGACCAAGGACATTTTGCAGAAGCAGCGGCTAGAGGTGGAAACATTCTTGCCAGTAGTGATGGTAAAGAAGGTAGTTATTTTGACTACATTATAAACGAAAAGTACAGCGCCCTTGAGCGAGAAGCACTATATAAGATACTAGATGGTGAGCTTAGAACTACCAATCCAGATGAGGATACCGGAACGGGAAGAGAACGTTTTGCTCCTGTGTATGATCCAGCTGCACCAGAATCTATAAAAGCTAGAGAGTTTTTCGATGAAGGGTTTAGTCCTTCCACTCATGTAATAGCTGGAAATGGAAGAACTCTTAGTCAAGCAAATGATGTATGGGATCAATTTAGATTTGATTACCATAACCAAGTGGCAATAAAGAAAATATTTTTTGACGCTTTTGGAATGGATCCAGATGATACAACTCCACTTCCAGATTTTCTAATAACTATATTGCGAAATCCAGAAGCAAATCCAGATATATTTAAATTGTTCAGTGCTAATGGTCCAGATAGTACAGCAGTAGATGAATTCAGTTTATTGCTCGGAAGTGACTTTATAGCAAATCCAAATCAAAGAACTGGAAAACCATACGGTACAGCTGATTCAATGGAGAGACAGATTGAATCAGGATCTGGATCATTAGTTAGTTCAGATACAGTTAAGCAAGCTATTGAATTTGCTAGAAAAAACTTAGTCGATGCACCGCTTGATGAAGGTGGGCTAGTTAGATATTTTGATGCTTTAACAAAAACAAAATATAAAAAATTAGGATTATTTTTACAATCACAATCTAATTTATCCTTAATACTTGGCGCTGATGTTGGTGGCGGACAGCCAAAAGTAGATGACATAATTAAAGATAACTTTACGCCAAAACAAGTATTCTTATTGATAGTTGGAATGTTTAGACAGGCAATGTGGCAAGATGCATATGCAAGAGCTTGGTTAGTATTAAAGCCAAATAGACAATACGCCAGTGATGATATATGGGACTTTAGCCCTGTTCACAAAATATTTGCCGCATTCATCGACCCTAATCAAGATTACGCATCAAATAAAAGAAAGTTCTTGAAACTTTTAGCAGATAATAAAGGTGAAGGAAACAGTGCCGGTAACGTAGTTGGTGTATTAACCCATAATATCGATAGCTTTTGGGATCAAAATATTGGACCATTGTTTACAGCGTTAAGCGATGGTCTATCAGGTCTAATGAATATGTTTAGAATGTCAATGCTTCAAATGGGGTACGGTTTGTCTAATATAGACAACTTCTCTAAACAAGCAAACATTATGAATAAAGTATTAAACGATTCTATTTATTACTCACTAGGAAGACCTGGATCATTATTGAGGGCCATTGACAATCCATTCACTAGAGAGTATGGAGAGCCAGTAGTTGAAGTACGCGAACCATTCCAGAAGATACATTACATAAGTTCATTCTCAACTATCATAGCTAATAATATACAAGAGACTACAACTAACGTAGCAACTCAGGTGACCGCTGTATCTGAAGGAAAGTATCCAGTAACAGTAGCTTTAGATAAAAGTATTCCCGCAGAAAGACAGGTTGAAAAAACTGTAGAGACTGGTTTATTCTTTGACAACATAGTTGGTGAAGGTTTATTCGGAATTGCTCAACCGTTATTCCATCCAATAGAATTTGCAAGAGGAGCAATAAAATTATCTCAAGGCGCGCCAGATGAACTAATGGCAAGAAGAGTTGGTCTAGCTCATCTTAAGGAATCTCTAAAAGATATTTATTCTGGAGAGTTAATTGTAATAGGAAGCGCAGATATAAGACCTCATGACTTAGTTTACCTCGCTGATGTTTATGAAAGAATGTATGGAATTTTTGAAGTCGAACAGGTTGTTCATCATTTTACTCCAAATATGGGATTCATTACATCAATAACACCCAACGCTCTTGTAACCGTAAATGATCCAGCAAGATGGTTTATGTCTAGCTGGATTCATTCTTGGATGTCAATTCAAAATATAAGAAATGACACAAGAAGTTTAATTAATTCAGTTCAGGCTGGAAGTACTGGAATCTTGTCAGGTGGAAACATTTCTGTTGATGGTATGTCAGAAGCGCTAAGATCACAAATGATGGGTGGTGTGCAATTTACCCATGGATCAAGTGCGCTTATGTCTGACATAATGGCAAACTTTGCAGCCGAGGGATTAACAGACGCTCAATCTCAAATAGAGAATCAGATGAAGCAAAACTCTGAAAATGGAATGAGCTTAACTGGAATTGCAGCAACATATTTAACTACAGTTGGCTTAACTGCAACAGCTGGGGCACTTCTTGGTGGACCAATCGGTGCTGGAATTGGTGCTGGAATAGCGTCTGATTTATTCTGGAAGGGCTGGAAGTGGGTAAGAGATAACGTCTTAGACCAACATGGTTGTTATATATCTTATCTAAATAAAAATGGTCAACCTATGGACGCTAGTCTTGCAATAAATCAAGGAATGGTTGTTGGTAGATATCATACAAAGAGACTTCTTCCTGGAATTTTAGGAGTAAAGAGTAAGGTTAGAACCGTTGACGGCAATGCTTTTATTAGAAATGACGACTTACTTAAGAGCTTGGGTTGGAAAGAAAAAGAAATAACCGACCTAGTAAGATACGTGAGTTATGAAAACGCATTAGTTAATGCTGAGGTGTTAAAGTATTCTGGAACTGGTCCAGATAAAACGGGATTAAATCAATACTTTAAAGTAATATGTAAACTAAATAATGTTATAGATGGTGACGAAATAGAAGTTATAGATTTAATGAATCCAACTGGTCAACCTTTCAAGGTCAGACTAGAAGGAATAATAGCTTCAAGTCTTGGCACTTTTCAGGCGTACACAAATACTTCCATACAAGCTGGGTATAAGCCAGACGACCCAACGACTGCAATAAACGTTAATTCACCAGGTGGAAGGGCAGCAATTTTTGTAAGTGAAAGACTCAGAGATAAGCCTTTCGTTATAAGAATTTCTCCAAATGATCAATCTTCAGTTTCTATTTATACGGAAGATGACTTATCTCCTGGCTCAAGAATTAATAATACAAATAGTTACTTCAAGGGCGTTAACTATGGAGATCAAGAAAGGGAAAAATCTTTAGGAACCGTATTTTACAGGATCCTCGATGAGGATAAAGAAACAAATATTTCTATAATAAGATCTTTCTTTGTTCAAAATCTTGGCTTAAGCATTATACAGAAAAAGGAAAAATTTAAACAAAATCTTTATGGAGAATCAGTATTTGGTCAAAAGTTTGATGAAATATATAACTCAATATATACTTCTGGTATGGAAAATCATTTTGAAATTACTGGAGAAACTGACCCACTATTAACCATAACTAATGATGAAAGAAAATTGTTTAATGATTTAGTTAACTTTAAAATATTAGAAGTTCTTTATTCAAAAGCTTCAGAATGGCCATATATTTCTTGGGATGAGTACTATAATGATGGAGTACCAGCAACCCTTAACTGGGAACTAGTGACAAATAACTTAGCTCAAGTGTATACGGTGGATCTATTAAGAGAAAGAGCATCTACTGGCGGCCTGGATAGATCTATACCAATGCCAAGCTATGTTGAACAAAAGGGTGGATTGTAATAATGTCTGATTTTAATTTTAATCTTAATGACTTCAATGATTCTACTTCTTTTATAGCAAAGTTGTCAGAGGGTTATAATCCCGATGGAGCGGCTAGCTTAGTTACTTCAGCTTCAAAAGAAAGTTATTCAAATCAGACATTAACATCTAGAAATCTAACAGACATAATGGCTGGACGGAGCGTTAACCAGAAATCCAGCAGCGTTAGCAGACGCATCGTCAAAGTTTGTTAGGTCATCTCTTCACTCTATATTAGCAACAGGCATTCAGTCCGGCGATGCATTCCAAGTAGCTAATCCAGATTATCAGGGACCTGGAGATCTAGAGGTATTAAAAGGTGACCAGGCATATCTAAAGGTAGTCTCTCAATCTTTAGTCGGAACTGGTTTTGCGCCAACGTCAGTTCTAAATCCTTTATTAGAATCAACAAATGGAAAATGGCCAGGAAACGATAAGTCTAAAGTTGGAGATTCTACTGGAGCACTATTCACTCATAATAGCACCGCCTATAGAATAGATGGTGACGCTCCAGGTTTGGGAGAAAGAGCTATAGCTGCAGATGAAGAATTAAGCGAGGAAGAAAAACAAATATACATAGAAAGAGGAACACTTCTTAAACAATCTATCAATGAACCAGCTTTAACACTTGGGTTTGAGTTTGACATACCAAATGTTCTATCTTCTTATTCTTTTGTGCAAACAAATTCATACTACACAGATGAATCTAATCCAACTGAGGAGTCTGTTGAATCATCACTGATAAGCGCTCCTAAGAAAAAAGCATACATTAGTGCTTCTCTAATTGAATGCTTATTGATGATGACAGATGTGAATAAAGGTGTTAAAATAAATGGCACATTTGCTCTTAATAGAGCGGTGTTGTCAGAAAGCGATAAGACGAGTAGGCATTCAAATCCAGAAAGTGGAATTGATAAGAATAATAAAAACTCTATATCTGATCATGTTTTTGGAAGAGCATTTGATATTAGATCAGTTGGTGACTATGGAGTAATAAGAGGCAAAGAGAGATACGCAATTGCCTTAGATATAGTTTTACAAAAGTTAAATACAATGCCACAACCCCTGATGCCAGATCTTATAGTTATCCATCCAGACGTTGCAAAGGATAAGGGAATTGGAGAAGGCTATGAAAAAGTTGATACTGCAATCAAAACACAGTATCCAAATCTAAAATATGTTAACTTTGAATTTGGTCCAGAGCATACGGAAAATATTCATATTAGCTTTAGCCCACAAAGAGGTGGTAAATACATTGGTTCTGGTGGCTGGAAAACCTCCGATGCTTCAGCTCAAAAGTTTGATGAAAATGGAAACCCAGTAGACGATTCAGGAAGTGGGGCATCAGCAAAAGAAAAAGCCTATAAAAATTATAAAAATGGTGGTCCAGCAATAACACTATATGAATTATTTATAATGCTCTCTCAAGAAGGTCCATTTTCTGACGAGGCAGCAGCAATTTTTTGCGCTGTAGCAGGAAGAGAGAGTGGAGCCAGTCCAGCAGGTTATAACGGCAAATGTTTCGATAACAAGACAAGTTGGGGTGGTGACGTTTCAATTGGAATGTTTCAGTATAATTTGATTTCCTTAATCAAGAGGTCGACCAACGCATCAAACGACGTGCCAATTTACTATGATGGTTCTGCTGCAACAAAGCAATTAGTTAAAGCTCACAGGTTAATGTACTCTGCTACTGAAGCTTCTTCCTGGGATCCCAACGCTGTAGCAAAAAAATTAGTAGAGATTTATAGTACAACCACTAATAAAGAGGCTTCAAAGTCTACTACCGATGACAGGTTGTGGTTCCCAATTAATCAAGTTTGGATGCTAATGGATAAGTGGGGCAGAAAAGATTTTAAAAACGTAAATAAGATAGATGCATCTAATGGTTTTTTCCATTGGGGAGATTATGATAACTCAGATAAAACACCAAGATCTGATTGTGGATTTATATTCGGAACAAAATTTCAAAATGCTGTTAACGTATATTTAACAACAGGAAAACCTATAGAAACACTAGAAGATTGGGTTAGAGTAAATTTTAAAAAGAATAATAAAAGAACAATAAACTATATAGAACAGTGGATGGATGGAACTGTTTTCTATGATCACGCTAAAGATGGTTCGTTGATAAACGAAGAAGATAGTGGAGTCATTACATATGAGGTAAATGTAGTTGAAAAACAAGGTGCTAGTGGAGATGGGTCTCCCGCATCTTTCACTAAGTACCAAATTGAAGAAGCTGCAGACTGGATTAGCACTAATAAGATTCCTCAATGGCTTGCTAAGTATCGTCCAGATCTTGAAGGAAACTTTGGTTGCGATAGATTTGCCAGAGTTCTTTCAGCTGCTTTGGGATTATTTGGTACAGCTCAAACTGCACTATTTACAGATGAGTGGGGAACTGCCGGCAATGCACCTGAGTATACGGTGCCTACGCCTACTCTTAGCTCATTCCCAACAGCAGGAGAACACTTATCCAATCTGATATCTAGCTCCTCATTTTATAAACCAGAGACTGAAAACGGAAAGAACCCACCAGCTGGTTATTTGGTATTTTGGCAGGGTGGGACTGATGACTATGGCCACGTAGGGGTTTCAATAGGAAATGGTCAGTACGTTGACCAGCATGATGAAAGTGAAGGGTCTGATAGACCAAGACCAAGAAATATAAATTCAACGATTTTCCCAGGAAGTAAGTATACCTATGCTGGAGCATCGTCTGCATGGAGTGCATAAGGAGATAGAGTATGAAACAGTATCCAAAATTTGATGAAAAATTAAATTCACACATTAGCAATAATCAGCTTCAGCAATCTAAGACAAGATCTGGAACTATTATGTCATACAATAAGATGAATAATACGGCTGTAATTATCTTAGACGATAGGATGACAAATCAAGTTGGCAACATAATAAGAGGAGTCCCATGCCCATCAACTCTTGGTGTACAAAGTGTTGCGCCAACAGCTGGTACAAGATGCATAATCGGTTTTGCCGATGCCAATGAAAGATTTCCGCATATAGTATCATATATAGACGATACAAATAGCGTAGGAAGATATATGCCCAACTACAGTGTAGACACTGGTGTACCAAAGTTTATGGTTTAAAATGTCAGAAAAAATTCACGCACAAAAGTCTTTCGAATCAGTAGCTGGCAAGACCGCTTCTGAGTTAGATGAATTAAGTAGGAGAAAAAACTTTTCCCAAAGAGAAGTAGGACTTACTCATCCGGACAATTCATCTTTTATAAGACTAACTGATTCTGGTGATATAGAAATATTTTCAGCGCCTGGAGTAGGTATAGTTATAAATGGATCAACAAAAACCATTTCTCTTTTTGCGGATAATATTAAGTTTTTTACAAAAGAAGATGGTTTAAAATGGAACTCCATGGAATTTAATCATTCGGCAACTGTGTTTTCGGAGCCAGCATTTGTCAGCGCAAATGATAAATCTTATAATCCAGCTTTTTTAAATATGGATCATTATATAAAGAATTTAGATTTAATAGACCAAGAAGATTCACAACAAGCAGTTACTATTAACGGCAGCTACGCCTATAGGGAAACCACTAACACTGATGTTGTATCGGTGGATGTGTTAGAAAATTCTTCATTAGATAATGATTTTACAAAAGAAGATATTATTAAATTAGATTCTTTTTGGGATAGGAACGCCTCTGCATTGTTTAACGCAGTGAGTATATCAAAGGCTAATTTAACGAATAGAATAAGAGACCTAATGTCTAATGGGCGTTCGATAGACCAGGCATTAGATATTTTTAAAGAAAGCATAGGAGATAATAATGTCTGATTTTTACATCAGCCTTAGCGGTGATTTAGTAGTAAATGGATCTGGAGATTTGGGCTTAGTTCAATCTATGTCAGAAAAAGATATACAGCATGTATATATGAGGTTAATGACTGAGCCAGGTGACTTCTTCATCTACCCTCAACTAGGGACTCAACTGTCGATGCTATACGGAATGCCTCAAAACCCTCAAACTGGCGACTTCGGTAAAAGATTAATTCGTGCAGCCCTAGAAAGAGAAGGGGTTTTTAAAAACAGACAAATTACTATTGAGGCAGTACCGGTTTCCGCAGATTCTATTAGGTTTGATGTTTACCTAATGGGTGATTTAAATGAACCTACGATATTGTCAATAACACAAGACTTAGGAGCCTAGAGTGGTATCAGTTAATATAAAGAGTAAAGAGCAAATGCTGGTAGCCACTCTTAATGCTCTGCAAAAAAACGCAGGAATTAGCGCTATTTCTCCTGGATCAATAGCCAGAGCTTTTGCGGAAGCAATTCATTCTGAAATTAGCGATCTTTACAACTCCTTAAAGGTGAGTATAGAGCAGTCTAATCTTTCAACAGCTTCAGGAATCAACCTAGATATGATAGGCGCCTTGTATAATGTACAGCGTAGAACGATATCATCTGAACTAGTCCCAGAAAGAGTTACTGGAAATATAGAATTTTATTTAAATACAACTCACAGTTCAACCGTAACCATTCCAAAGGGAACGCTCGTATATAATGATACGACAGCATTTTCTTCAACCCAATATCAGTATGAACTAAATTCAGATATCGTTATAACAACGGGTAATACAAGAGCCTATGGGTCAGTTAAGGCAAAATTTGCAGACAACAATGTAACTGCAGCTAGAAACACCCTGGTAAGACATAATTTTATATCACCTCCGGGTATTGTAGTTTACTGCAACAACCCGAAGGAAGTTTATAGTAGCCTAAACTCAGAATCTGATGACAACTACAGAAGAAGAATAGTTTCAGCAATTAGAGGCTCTGCGTCAGGCACTGCAGAGTCTGTTAGATTTGCAGCCTTGTCAGTTAAGGGTGTAAGGGATGTAAAAATAAGAGAAGCCTCTCTTGGTGTTGGAACATGTGACATAGTTGTTATACCAGAAACTCAAGCTGGAATAAGTATAATGAGTCAGTTGGTTTACGAAAAAATTAAAGCAGTTAAACCAGTTGGTATCAATATGAATCTTAGAATAGCCACTAAAAAATTAGTAAATGTTTCAGCTACCTTGACCCTAAGAGAAGGAACAACGGGAGCAATTGCTAGGAGCGTAGAAAATCAATCAAAGATTTTCTTAAATAGATATTTAAATAGTCTCACAATTGGTGACTCAGTTTCAATATCAGAAATAGAAAGACAGATGAAGCTTTCTTCAGAGTTAATCATGTCTGTCACTGTTAGTAACATTAAGGTAGACAATAGAAATATACCCAATAAAGATTATAGACTATCTGATGATAAAAGTTACATGGCTGCTGGTACGCTTAGCCTATTCTCTGTTATAATGGGAGCGTAAACTAGTAGAAAAGGTGTAAATTAATGTCTGAACAAACTTACTCTGTTATAAGAAAGCAGATAGTAAAAGCAAAAAACATGACCCATGCAAGAATGGTATCAGAAGGATATGATAACTTTCCTGGCGAAGTGCTACATGATGATTGCGAAATAATAGAAACTGGAATAACAGAAGTGTGGAACGAAGAAGAGCAAGACGCTCAAATCTTCTTAGATAGTCATGAAGCCACAGCCGCTGATCAATCTATCTTTTTAAGATCTGAGAATAGACGTTTGGCTAAAATAGCTGAAAAGAATAAGAACGTAAAAGATGAAACAGTTTATGCAGTATATCAAGCTGCATTCGATGCTTTTTCATCTATAGAAACTGCTCCCATTAAAGGCCCAACACTTAAGGTGTTACCAGGGGTTCCTGAAACAGCAGTAGCGGTATTTGCGGATTGGCAATTGGGTAAGATAACTCCTGATTATAACTCTGAAGTTTTGGCAGAAAGAATAGAAGTTTATACTCAGAAACTGCTAGAAATAACGGAAATACAAAGGAAGCATCATCCTGTTAAGAATCTTCACGTATGGCTATTGGGTGACATCGTAGAGGGTGAAGAAATATTCCCAGGACAAGCTCACCTTATAGATTCTGGACTCTATAGACAAGTAGGCGTTAACGGTCCAGCAATTCTGAGCAAGTTCTTTGACACTGTATTGCAACACTTTGAGCATGTACATGTTACTGGCGTGATAGGAAATCACGGCGCAGTAGGCGGACGTGGTAGAAAGATGCATGATCCAGAAACAAATATGGACAGACTGCTTTACAAGTCGATGGAATTCTTTTACAAAGAAGGAAGACAAGAGCCAAGAATAACCTTTAATATTCCAGATGGAAAAGGCGAAAGACACTGGTATGCTGTAGACACTATAGGTAACTACAGTTCCTTGCTAATTCATGGTGATCAAATGCCTGCACCAGGACAATATCACGGCTACTATAAGAGGGCAATGGGGTGGAAAGATGGCGCAATCCCAGAGCACTTTGAAGATATATTTATGGGCCACTATCATCAGCAATTTAAAATGACCATAGGTAGCTCAATGCTCAGGGTCTCAGGTTCACCAGAAAGCTACAACACCTATGCTCAAGAGTATTTTTCCTCAATGAGCAGACCGTGTCAGCATTTGATGTTCGTTCACCCTGAGAATGGAGTTACTTGCGAATACAGCATTTGGCTAGATGCGGTTTAGGAATTTAATAAATGAAAACCTATTTGTTAAACTTTAACACTGGAGACTTCACTAAGAGTAATAATTTGTGGACCTCCAGTGTAATTGACCTTTATTCAAATAAGTTTTATAAAAACTTCTCATACACTAGGTCAGCAACTGGTTTAAATTCACTAGGTGATTACACTTATACTGGAACTAGCATAATACAAGGCGCCACTCCAACCATAGAAGGTGCGTATGCAGTTACTGACGCTGGAGAACTATATCTTGATCCTGGCGTAAGTCCCCATCTAATCTTTAATTCAAACTCAGTCAGCGGTGACAGCCTTGTTTTTGATGCAGACAACAGTTCAACACCAATTTTTACAGCTGATTCAGAAGAAGATTATCTCTATAGATTTATAGATACAACCTCCCGTATTGATATAAGAACTTTTAAAGGAGCTTTTTCTAGTTCTTTAAACAGTATTGAATCAATTACTTTTGATTTAAATATATACGAATCAGACAGCCAAAATCGGACCATGGCTACTAGCAGTAACTACCACTTCTAATGCCTTAGGATCAATACTTCTATCAAAAGACGTAAAGCGATATGCAAAATTTGAAGTAGTAGTAAATACAGAATTAGAAGTATTAACATCTTTAAGTTTTCTTCTTATAATAGAAGTAGCTATATCGGAACCTTCTAACCCAGTAATTTCACGTTCAACAAAAAATGTACTAGGCAGATTCCCTTCATGGATGCACCTATATGAGGACTCAATAGATCAGGCTACCCCCAGTTTATATGTACCAAAGTCAACGGCTGGCAAATTTTTAAATGCGGTTGTTGGTGAAGACTTAGATAATTTTGACAGAGAAATAGATATATTTAGAATCAACTCTTTCATAGAAAGAGCTGACGTTAATCAATTAGCCTGGTTGTATTCTTCTACGAATATAACAAATGTTTTTAATAAAGTATTATCTAATGGAGTTTTGGAACTTGCAAGAATTGATAATCTTGTTGATTTCTATAAATTAAAAGCATCTGATGATGTTTTCTATCACAACCCTTTAAATAGGGAAATTCTAACAATAAAATCATATGGAGATCTCTCAATAAAGAGCGAAAATACTGGAGTCGTAACTCCCTTAACTCAAACACCAATATTAAGATACAACTGGTTTGATGAAATGGGTGCAAGAGTTGGCTTATTTAGAATGCATCTTGAATCGAATGTTTCCTATAAGGAAAGGATTTTAGATGTATTTAAAAATCCAAATGGCGCCGATATAGAATCATTTAAAAAAGTTCTTAGAAGAGAGTTGAATCTTTGGAAGGCTTTTGGCGCTACTCCGTCTTCTAGCTATCCAGGTGCAACACCTGAAATTTTAGAAATATCAGATATAGAATATTCAACTCCATATTTTACTGCAGATGGTAATCCAACTGATCTATTTAAAAAATTAGTAGATGATTTAAATGTAAGATACCCTACAAATTGGGGATACTTTAGATTTGGAGATAGCATTTGGGACTACGCTGGAGAGGATAATGAAGGCGTTAATAGAATCCGCTCTAGATACTATGATGAAGAAATTGCAATACCATATTATCAACCAGGAGTTGGAGACTTAAATGACGCTGGATTATTTGTCACTAACTATGATGCAACTCCTCAGTTTTTTGAAACTTCAATAGTTGCTAAGGGTAAAAAAAATGTTAGCACTTCTTTAAAGTATGAACCAGTAAAACTTCAGTATGAGTATTACGGTTCCTATGAAATTACCGAATACAATAATCCAGCAGCTACTGTAAATTTAACTCTTGAATTTAGCGCTACCCCGCACGGATCATACGCAACGCCAATAACATTTTTTGCGCCGCTCACATTCTATCCAAAGAATAATTTTGGTCCAACTCACTCAGCTTACCCGGAATATAATTCTATAGAAATATTTGATACAGAAGGATATGTTTCATCAAAATATTCACTAAAAGAAAAACAAACATTATCTGGATATAAAGATACAAAAAGTTCAATTAAAACATCTAGATTAGAAGTGTCTGAAATAGAAAACATAGTTATTAAAAATGGATTATGGAATGGCTCAACTTATGCAACGCCAAACTCTAATAACTTTGAAGCAAAGTTTTCTCACAGAACTGCGAATCTAATAAGCAGTACGACGTTATTATCAGCAACACCAAACTTTGCCCAAAGTACGCAACTGCAACTTCTTTCAAAACTATACAATCCAGTTCAAGTAACCAAATATACAACTCCTCAAGAGTCTGAAATTATAATTAATAATGTTGCTACACCACCAAGTGGTTATTCAATTGATCATAATAGAATTGTCTCTAATATAATCATGCCAGTAGGAGCAACGCCAAGACAGATATTTATTAATAACTTGAAACCAACAAGCGTAGACTTAGATTACCTTGATGACAATTCAGTTTTCTCTGGCTATGGTGGTGTTTCTTATTATCTAGAAACTGACAGAGAAGTATTTATTCCATCTTCACCTAACTTAAGCATAAGATTTAATAGTTCAAATCTTGCAACACCTAGCTCTAATGCTAAAATTGGAACAACTACAGTAAACGGATCTGCCGCGACTGCATCATATTACTTTACTCAACTTAGCTATCCATATACCAGTACTCCGAATTCACTTACGGTATCAACTCAAGATAGCTCAATCTATCCATTTGAGATAGTTAATTGGGATCCCTTTGAACTAACACATGCTTCTCCTATCTCTGGATACGTTGATGAATATGGGGTAATAAGTTATAACTCGTTAAATGGTGAATATGTTCCAGGGAAAAATACTAATTATATTTCACTGCCAGAATTAACAAGAGAAGGTTTTGGTCTATCTGGTTCTGAAAAATTTAAATACTTCTTTGAAACAATTGAAGTTTTAGATCCTGAATCTGTAAATGTATCAGTTTGGTCAGAGCAAAAAATAGTTAATCCATTTCTAAATAGAACGTATGTATTGAATGCTAATGATATTTCTAGCATTTATGAAGACGCTAAATACACCACAAAGAGTTTAAGATATCCAGATAATTCAATTTCTGAATCATACGATTTAGAAAGAAATACTACAGTATTTAATAATTTTATAGTCAGAGGAAAGCTCTACGACGCAAGATTAGATGCCAGAATTAATACTGGTTGGATTCATTTAGACAATGATGAGTATTACGTCTACGCTAAGCCGGTAACTGAAGTAGAAACTGGAGTATTAAAAGAGGTAACACTAAACAATACTCCTAGGCAGGGTGCTCCAGTCGTGGTAAATGTCTCTTTGCTTGGTTCAGCAACTCCTGAAATTTATACTGAGGTGGGATTCCCTGATGAGGCTTCTCCAAGGCATTTTGGATTCTATAATACAGAAGTACTACAGCCTAAATTTGATAATAGCTTTCATCTTGGTTATAAAAATGTTTATAATCTTTCTATTACGGATGGTTACACTGGAGAGCTTCTATTCAGCAATCTTTCAACAAATAATTCATTTATTAAGTTAGATAAATCTACATATGAATTTAAGAAGGATAGAGACTATTATATAAAGTATAAGGTTGTTAATTCGTATTATGTAGATAATATCCTTGATGGTTCTTCATATTATTCAAAGATAGTTTTTGATGCTACTCCTAACGCTACAATGAACTATGAGATCACATATGAATCTTCGATATATCAAGATTCAACACCTCTTGATCTGAATTTTGGACAGACAAGTTCGCTTTTAGAAAAGGGCTACGTAATTGCATCAAGTGCAACATATGACTTTGACAGAATAAGGGTAGTTGTTTCGCCAGGTTATATCTTGGACGATGGAAATGATTATATAACCATAAGCATAATTTCTTTAGATACTGAGGGAAACCCAAAACCATATCAAAGCTTTAGCCTTTCTTCTGAGCTGCATCAGCTTGCTTTTGATAACAGTATCATAACCACAGATGATGAAGGGTTTGCTTCTACGAATGCAGTTTACCAGAGTGGAAATATCGTTGAGAATAAGAATGTTAAAATCCTAATTAGCGGAGTGACATATCCAGCCAATCCATTAGCACACCCTGATAGTGAAACTAATGGATCTGTCTACACTGAGTTTATTCCAGTATATTCTTCAAGATTCGAAGATGCAGCATTGTTAGCTTCGGCAAACCCAAGCATTATTAATGCCGATGGAGTGTCATCGACAACTATATCTGGAATATTAACAGCCGACAATGCACCAAGTGAAAATAGTGTAATTTACTGGAGAAAATCTAGATATCTATACTCAGCTTTAAACGAAGTATCATATAGTCAATCAACCTTAAGGCCAGATAAGAATACTACTTCAGGCATTGTTTATACTGACAATAATGGAAAATTTGAAATAGGTCCAATTCCTTCACAGGAAAGAGCTACTCCTGGATATTGGTTTATGGCTATCGATTCTGAGTTAGGCTCAACTCCATCCTTGACTCCGAATACATCAGTTGGCGATGTTCTATTCTGGTACGAATCTTACGATAATGTAGACATCAATTTTGTGCCTGGATTAAAGATACCTGATATAATTAACCATGATATTAGTAAATCGTTGAATATATATTCCACTCCAACGTTTAGAATTAGTTACTATAATGAAAACATAGTAGACAATACTGAATCGACGCCTAGATGGACGCCGCCACAATGGCTGCCAATTTCAAGATACGACCAGTATCAAGCTGGATATTTTGGTGCAACCCCATATGTTATTTCAGATTATTCTAACTTAATAAAGGATTATGAGGATTAATTGTGGATAAGTTTAATTTAAATATTGACAACAGTAGTCAAAAAAAGATAAGAAAAGTAAATAATTTACCACTAGATGATTCCTCAACCGCTTTAGCTTGGTTTAATTCAAAGCCAGTAACTCCAGCGAATAACATTTCAGTAACAGATTTGTCCAATTTTATACCAGAGAATTCATATTCTTCAAATATTAATGCTTCAAATAGATCTGCAAAAAATAAAATAGTTTTTGCTAACGAACTAGGCATACTAGAAGATTCAGATGGCTATACCGTATTTGATTCAGACGACATCAGCGTAAGTGATATATTTTTAAATGAACCTGGATTAGATAAGAAATACTACACTGGAGATATAGAAAAAAATGGATTTGTTCATTCTTTTTATGTTTCTAGATACTACACGCTCCTACCAAGGAGCTCTTACGGGTATGATGGACTTGATGATTTCTTACTAGAATCTAGTGTTCCAAAATCAATTAAGGTCATTGATAAAAATGGTTTTGAGTATGTAGATCAATCTACTGGCTTAAAAAAATATAGAATATTAATTGAGGAATTAGATTTACCAATCTATTCAAATAGATCCAACTTACCTTCTAAGATAATAGTTTTATTTGATAGCCCATCTCCAGTGGATTTATCATTGGTTTATGACAAGGTTGTACTATCTTCAACTGAGTCAATATCTTCAACAGTTCCTCAATATAAAGAAAATATTAACACTGTTAGTATTTTTAATAGAGTTGCAGAGGAATCAATTGTTGTAGATAATTCTTCTAGATCAAAAAAAATATATAGCAAAAAATCTATTACAGCAAAAAATAATTTAATCAATAGCACCAATGCTAGAGCAGAAGGCTTTGAGATCTTTGTCCCTAAAAAAGCCTTATCAGACAATAGAACTTATGAGTCTTTTAACTGGAGATTAATAACTAAGGTTAAAAGATCCGTCGATGTTTCCTCTATAAATAATGGTGAAGAAATAGATTCAGAAAGTTCTATAAAACAAAAAGTAATTAACTGCGCAGTACTATCAACAACAGCACAGATAGCTGGCATGCAACAGTCTAATGACTTTGGCGCAGCAAACCCGTATGCCTTTCTAAGGTTAGGGCAGTCCCCATTTAACGCATCTAAGTACACATATACGAACCCACTATCGGCATCTAGCGATGTCTATGGTAAGAATCAAGCAATGTATTGGCTGTTAAACGTAGACACTGTTACCGATGATCAGCTGTCTTTATACGATATAGTAACTTGGACTCCTAGTTCCCCAATAACAGCAGAACAGGGTCTAAAGGTAAAGAAGTACCTAGAGCAGACTCAGGGAACACTGGTATTAGATTTATCAAAGCTTTCCGTTGTAACAACACAGGCAATTGATTATACTGGCGCACAATCAATAGATCCATCCTTATCGGTCAGTGCCCAGGAATATCCGCTAGATACATGGACTTATAATCAGGAAAATATTTTTCTTAATGAAAATAAAACTAATGCCTGGCCAATTAACCCAGGTATTTTTGAAAGATTAACTGTAGACAATGTTAACTACGATGTATATTCAATATTTGGAAGAAGCAATCTTTCTAATCTTACAACTAAAAAAACAGTAAAAGAATTTACTGGAAATATTGCAGCCAAAAATGTTGTATTAAGCAATTCTAGAAGCAAGCCAGTATTCGTTAGTTTAGAGTTTGTCCCTTCTACTGATTCATTATCCAAAGGCGCACTACTGGCCACAACTACACCCATGCTTAAGTATTGCAATGACATATACCAACCATCTTCTATCTTTGATATAGCAACAAGTAACAATGGTCCAACTAGCATAGCTCAAGCTACGTTTACTACTGTAGCAGCAATAGAAGGTCCAATGAAAATGCTATACAATGCATGTTCGGTTGCATTGTTAAATAGAATATTTTCAACTAAGGTTAAAGATCTAAGATCGTCAATGTACTATCAGGTTTCAAATTGGCAATCTTCATATGTATTAAATGGGAACGTCTTACTAGAAGACGAGAAGAAAGAAGTATATTCTCTTATTAAAGTAGACAATCAAAATGCTGTTGGAACTTCAAAATATGCAAGGAATTTAATTCCTAGTAATTCTTCAGTATTAGAATTTTATAAAAAATCTATTTATGACTTTTTGGCTGATCAACATAGCATCTCCCTACAAGAGATTGATTCTAGTAATTTAGAATTTTTTATAGAGGTAACAAATGATGATGTACAAATCGCAAATGCTACTCCGATAAAAGGTGGAAACGCTGTTTATATAGACGTTGTACGAAGTGGTACAGAGATACCAACTTCTTATCGTTTATTTAAAATAAATAATGATAGCATAACTGGAGCAGTTTATGCCTATACCGATTCTCCGTCAGCTCAATTTACTATACCTGGTGGATTTGGTCCCTATGTTATAAGGGAGAGACTGTATAGATCATCGACCAAAGAAATAAACGATGGACTTTCTAGTTCAATATCTTCGTCTAATAGTTATAAAAATTATACGTTTAATTTTTCTATCTTCAATTCTTATAATCAGTCAAGTGAATCAACGCTAAGCTTTAGTGCAAATTGGTCAGCAGTTATGACCGCAGAATATACAGCAACACTATCAAGACAAGCAAGATATGAAGACGTTTTTCCACCTGGTTCTCGCAGGATAGCAGACGACGTTTCTATCACTAACACGTTTGAGACTGGAGCAGCATTTTCGGGTGCAGACAGAATAGACGCCTATAGGAAAGGGATAAATAGTACCGACCCAGTTAATAACTTTTTATATACCGGAGATATACAACAGGGTAATATCATCGGAGCATACGGTCCGGGTAAACCAGGTATGCTAGCTGAATATATTAAGTATATACAAATAAGTATGAGGGAAGCTGGAATATTAGTTGCCGGAAAACTTCCTGAATTAACTGGAAAATATGAAACAAATACTTTTAATGCAGTAAAAGCTTTCCAGTCATCGGTTAACGCTAGGTTTGAATCCGGAACAGTTGATAGCGAAACTAAGTCATTAATTGCAATTCACATTTGGAAATCCATAAAGAACTCTGATCCAACCCGATATAGTTCAATAATATCTAGATTGCAAGCAAATAACCCAACAGTTGTTAAGTATGTTGTAGCAGCTGCAGATGCAATAGAATTACATGAGCTTCCTAATAGAGATTGGAATTATAGAAAGATAACTTTTACTGGACAGTCTGGTCCTAAGAAATTAGTAGATTCAATATTTCTTGCGGTTCCATTTGATCAAATTCCATTTGATGGAATAACGCAACAAGATCTAAAGGGTCAAGTCCTTAAATCTGTAACTATATATCCTGGAACATTTGCGGGTGCGCCGAACTATAAAGGAATAGCCCTTAAGCAAGCCGTGGTTTACTCTGGAGTAGATCGAGCTGGCGAGCAGAGAATCAAGGGCGCTGCAGAATATACGACTAGTCCATTTAAGATTGAAGTTAATAGGCCTATGTCAGAGTGTATGTTCTTTGCTTTCCAGTTTAATGGTGGTTCATTGGGAGGAAAACATGGTTCATTTGCTGAAGGATATTCTTTAAATAAGGTTACATTTGAAATTGGTTACACTCTAGATACGTTTAATGCTGAAACAATAGTTGAAAGTGGTTATAGATTAGATACAACTACAGCTCCAGTAGAAATAAAGTTTAATGTAGCTGGATCAGTTACTGGTATATCTCCAAATAAGGCTGAAGTCATAGATCTAAATGGAGTTAAATCTACCAAGTATGCAACAACGCCAGTATCGATAACATATCCTACATGGTCTGGGGAAAAAACTTTAGATCTATCAAATACCACAATTAACTTTAGTAGCACTTCATATAGTCCACCATATACACCTTACTCGGATTCTAATTTAGAACCTCAGTATAAAGATGAATCTATATCAATAAACTTAACACAGGCAAAAGCTGTATCAATAAATTCAAATACCTTTGCTGCTACTAGTGTTGTTTCAGCGACTGGAAACCCAGTAAATAGTTCAGATTTAAATCTAAGTATTTCTTCGAATAGATTAGTTTTTGAGACTTCATCTCTTATATATGAAAATTCAAACGTAATCAAAAGCGCCGAGAAACTTTTAGATAATTACTGGTTAATGAAAACAGATGGTTCAATAATAAAGTCAGCAAAAAAAGCAATTTCTGTTTTAGATGGTTTGGTTCTTTTAACTCAACCAAGTTTAGACCCAGATAAAGTTGGCAAACCGTATGGCATAGAACTTCAATCTTTTGTAAATACTCTTTCTACTGATCGAGAATTTAATACAGATTATGGATCTTTTATATTAACAAATAATGCTAGAGATGATGGTGGTTTTATTTATGGGTTCTATGATAATAAGAAAAAAGAATTTTTAGGTACGAATCTTTATTATGTAGATTATATTTCAAGAGGTCCAGAAAACGTTTATATCGCTGCACTAGCAGTAGATGCAGATGGAAATCTTGGAAATGGATTAGACTTCTTTGGACCAAAGACTTCTGGTAAAATAATACCTTCTTCTATACCCGTAAAGATGGCATGTCCTATATACAATGTTGAATATGTTCCATCATCAAGAATAGGCATATCATCGATTCCACCAAATCTTTCAAAGCTTCAGCAGTGGCCATTGTATATAACATCTGGATCTTTTACAAAAGACATATACATAAACCCAGCTTATGGTTGGACTTCTTGGGCTGAGAAGTACACAGGTAAAGTGTTAAGAGCTACGTATTCAACCTTAAATATGGGTAACGTGATCTGGTCTCAGATTGCTGGTAAGCCATATATTACCATAATTAATGAAACACCAATAGTTTTATCATCTAAGAGATATCAGTTAATGCAAGTTCCTGTAGCTACTTTTGTAGAACCTTCGCAGATGGAATGTGGATCAGTAGTTAATTGGGTTGATTTTGAAACAAGAGAATCAGTTGACTCACCATGGACGGCGGTAGATTCAAATCTTATAAGAAATATTAATTCTCAGACTGGAATAGTTGATTTCATTACACCCATAACGAGTGACCCAGATCTAATAAGGGTAAGCTACACTGCTAAATCAAATGGTATTCCACTCAAGCAAATTAACGGCAGAGTTATTCCATTAAATCCATTTCTTAATAAAAATACAGTAGAAGCAGAAAAGCCTCTACACATATATATTAAACCTATAAGAATAGAAGTTAGAAGCTCTAGTCAAGCTGGCTATGTTTGGGATTATGTTAGTGACTATTTATATGATTCTCCAATAGATTTTACTTATAATACTTCTATTTTTGATCCATATAATAGCGTTAACTACGATCCATTTTCTCTTCAAATAGGACTGGTTCACGTATTGAATTCTGTGGATATTAAAGATTTAGCTATTGAAGATTTAAGATTAAAAGGCGGAGGATTAAAGGCTACTATGGGTAAGACTATAGATGTACAATCTTATGGATCTCTCGATATAAACAAGGTCTTTAAAGAAGTCAAAGAAGCATCTTCATTCTGGGATGTTTATCCACCAGATCAACAGGCATATTCTAAGGGCGGATTCATTATAATAAAACTTCCAAAAGAAGTATTAAATAATTTTACTAGTGAAGCAGAGTTGTATAGTATAATAAGTAAGAACATAACCGCTGGTGTAGCATATAAGATTCAAGATATGGAAGGAAATGATTGGGGTGTATTATAATGATTAACTTTCTTCCTAATATAATTAAAACATTTTCTGACAATTCCCAGCAAAGTGTTGGCTATTTAATCAAAAGCATTAAAGCCGATAAAGCACAGGTAGCAGAATTAGTTAAAAGTCTTTCTAATTTTTCTGTTGGAGCAGACTTTGCCCCAACTTTAATGAGGTCTAGGGCAATTATAGAATCTGAATTCTTTGTTGATATTTTTAGAGATGTACAAATAAGATTTGATAGATATTTTTCAGCATCTAATTCAATTAGCGTATCTTTAAACTCGATGATAGAAGTCATGTCATCTCAAGTGGCAAAAATAGAAAAAAATATTTCTATTTTAGAAAATTATATAGATAACTATGATTTTATTTCAGGAAAAGATGATCTTTATAATGACTCTTATATAGAAAATTTTAATGATTTCTTAAAATCAAATACTTATGATGCTTCTCCAGTCCCCTTTGTAGATAGAGGCGGCGCTGCTTTTGATGAAAATGGAAATGGCTTTGTTGATCCAATTGTTTCAAAATTTAAAATTGGCAATGGTATTGACTTTGTTAATACCATAGGTTTTATAAAGTCAGTAGACTATGAAACAAACTATAATCAATACATTTCTTCCATAACTGATTATGAGTCTTTATTTAACGAGAAGCAGTCGAATGTGTGGAACGTCTCAGTTCAATCACCAACAGTACTAACTTCTATCCCACCATCATTTTCTCAAAATATAGATTATGACTATTCTTATATAGTTGGTGCTAAGACGGTAATGACAATAAACTTTATAAAAGAAATTGAAATGGATTTAATTAGAATAAATCCTAATGAATATGATGGACTGCAGCTGATGCAAGTAGTCGTAGAATCAGCAAATATAGCAGAAAGAATCTATTCAAGCAATTCTAATGTTCCTAGCTCTGGTTATGAAAAAAAGAAAATTCTATTATCTCCAGTAAAGATAAATTCTGTATTAGATATTAACTTTCCTTTAGATAAAGTAAAGAGTATAACGCTTATATTTAATCAAAGCACGTATAAGAAAAATACTATTTCACCAACCTCAGATGAAGTATCTTCAAGGTTAATTCATGAATTACTAAATGGTATAAGGAAAAGCAAGAAAAATAATCACAGTAAACTTCAAGACATAGTCCTAGAATATTTTAGAAAATTCAATTCAATAGATGAAGCAAAAAGAAATTCGTATGCGTACACTGATTACTATACATATAAATATCCAATTGGCAAAGTTGGATCCCAACCATTTTTAAATGAAAAAAATAATTCAATATCTTTAGACCAGGAAAATCGCCTGTCGTCTAGTAATCATCTTTCTGTAATGGTAAAAAATATAGTGTCGCAAACACTAGGTGATAGATTTAAGTTGTTTGATGATTCATTATTTGTAGATAGCAGATTAAATAATAGGGGTGGATTTCTTGGTAAGATCGGAAATTCTCCAAGTATTCTAAGTAAGAATTCAAACTCATTAGATAAAAATCTAGTAAGCTTTTCAGATGATGCCATTATGTCTGGATCAAACATCTATTCTACAAATATGTTAAGAAGCAAAAATCAAAATGTAGAAAATTATATGTATTCCTTTTCATTAAAGGGAGTACAGTTTGGTAAGACAAGGCAGATCTCAAATGCAACAAACTCACTCTTTACCAATAAGGCATGCTTCATCAGTTCTAAAATTCCGATAGACGGGAATCCTCTAGCTGTTAAGGCTAAGTTGAATTTAGAAAAAGTTGATGAGAGTAAGGCGCTTCCAGATTTTGATCTTAAAGAAGCAAACTCATATGAATTATCAATTTCAATAAAAGAAAATCCAACTTCAGAAAATGATTGGATACCAATTATTTCTTATGATAACAATGACATTAATTCTGAATTTTTATTTTTTGATTCAATAAGTAAAACAGCATTTTTAAGATTTTTTCCAATTGATACATCTATAAAAATATATTCAAATCAAAAATTAATTCCAGAAAGTCAATATACTATAAACAAGTTTAATAGATCAATTTATATAAATTCTTTTGATCCAAAGAATAATTATGTTGCTAGTTATACGGCAGACAATGTTAACTTTACTCAAAATTACATAGATATATCTAAACTTTTGGCCGGCAATCAAACCTTATCAGCTTATTCTAATGATAAAAATGGTGAGTTCTTTGAAAGAACTGCATCAAATAATGGTATCAAATTAGTTAATCAACCGTATATAAACTATGATAAGCTAAAAAAGGCTTCCTACAGTCAAAGAGGTGGTACTATTAACACGATAGAGTACACCGGTTATACTCCAGTGCTTGTAAAGTTTTCTGATGGTTCATATGCCACTAATCTTACTAACTATAAATTAGGTAGTTTTGAAAAGGGTGAATTTTATGATACTCAGGAAGTTCTATTCTTTCATAATGGAAAGAATATCATCTTCAATAAAACTATTACTCAACCTTTTAACGTTATATATGAATATTTAAATAGTCAAGTAAGATTTAGGTTAATTATAAGAAATAATTTTAATAACTATTTTTCATCTGGTTCAGTAGACAATGTTATACTTAAGTTTAAGACAAAAAACTCTGATCATATGGCAAATAATCTTTTAAGATTGGGATAAAAATGGCTCAACTATCTACAAATACAGTATTCTATGATCAACTTATTAAGAAGGTACAAGCCTTTCTAAGGAAGTATTCTCAAAATACAGTTAGCTCATATGAAGATATGTCAGAAGAATTTCACATACTTATAACTGAGATAAATAAATACTCGACTGATCCAATAGCAAAATATAATCAAGTAATAAAAGGTGAGCCACCATCTTCCGAAAAGTTCAATGCATTTATTTCTGGGGTTGCAGATGATTTAAATATAATAGCTAAGCAACTTGATTATCAGAGTGCGCAGTTGGTATCTTTGTATAATTTATTTAACTCTGAAATAGAAAAAGAAAACCAATTTGCCAATAGAATTAAATCAAAAGTAAGAATACTACAAGCTTATTCAGAAGCACCTAGTGAGGACCTGTATTACTTTGGTGACTCATTTGAGAATATGGATTTTATAGATGTAGAAAAAACACCCAAGAACCTCATTGCATCGATTAGAAACGGGAATGCGTCGCTTCCAGTTATCGACACGAATGCTTGGAGTGTTAGATCAATTTCAATTGATGAAAAAGAATCTAATGGATTCATTGGGAATAATCATATGGTGTATGCGAAAGAGAATATAGATTCAAACTATCGTTACATGTTCCAGGACAATAACTCTGTGGGACTCCTGCAGAACGTAACTGATTCTAACCCTTTAACATATTTTGAGTATGAGGGAATATACATAGACCCAATACTAAAAAATAAAAATGGAGCAAAAGATTTTGAATTTACATATTCTTCTAAAATCTCAACAGATGGAAAAACAGATACTGTTTATAAAAATTGGTCAGAAAAAATTCTTAAAGAACCACTTAAGCTAACCTTAAAATTAAGAACAGATTCTTCAAGAAAAACAAATTCTATATCTATAGTTCCTTATTTCGGACAAAGTCGGAGCACCATATTCCGAGTTAAAAGTTTCTTCTATAACTGCAATTTCTAAAATAACAAATCAAACTGTTGAGCTTTTAGATTCTCCGATTTATATAGGTTCTAATTTCATTCCTCAAAATATTGAATCTAAAAAAAATTACTACTATAATAAAGCCGTAGTTTATTTTAATGAAATAGTTACATCAGAAATAACTGTTAAGTTAGAGCAATCAGACTACTCCGATATAACGATGCAGCACATGTATTGGAAACCGTTTTCAAACACCGGATCTCTTGCTCCACTGAATACTAATAGTAGATTTGATCCAGCTGGATTTAGTGCTATTGGTTTTCAAGATGTCCAGTTTAATTATTTAGATTTAGTTCCAAGTATTCTTCGTCCCAATGTTTCAAAAGATCAGTCTAGTCTTGCAACAAAGAAGATTAATATCACGTATAAAGAAGCCATAAAGGTAGAGAGGTATGTTGTAACCTTTAAGAGATTAGGTTCTTCTGCAACTCCATCTTTACAAAAATACTATTATGTAAACCCAGCAATAGGTTATCAAACTTTAGCTAAACAACAAGAAATAGCAGCTGTATCTGATATTGGTTTATCCTTCCAGTACGAAAGTTTAACTGCCGCTGAAACGGCAAAAAAGTATATACAAACAAAAATATCAAGCGCAGAATGGTCTGGTTCTAATTTTCAAGATTTAGCAGTAGAAACAATTAAGTCAGATTTAGGACCTAAGTATTTAACATCATCTATTCTGCTTCAAAGAAATTTTGAAATTTATCCAGCTAAAAGATTTACGATAGGACTTAGGTCCATAGATGTTAACTATAGCGTATATGCACAAAAAGCTCAGTTAATATCTAAGCCATTTGTATTTGGTTACAATGTAAAAAATCTAACTGTATCTTCTGATACCACATTTAGCCTTCAGGGTGGCAACTCAAATATAACCTACATTAAATATTATATATCAATAGATGATGGGAAAAAATGGATACAAATTTCTCCGATAGAAGATCCGTTTAATGGTATTCCTGAAATATTATCATTTAATGAAAATGTAGAAAGCTTTGGTCAAGTAAAAGGAGTTTCATATTTTAACTCTCCAGACATACCATCTGATACAAAGTCAATTAGAATAAAAATTGATATAGAAAAACCAAGATATGAAAACACTACACCTGTTATTTACTCATATCAAATAGCCGGAAGAGTTGAACAATTATGACGATAAGCAATATACAGAAGGAAAAATTCTTAAGCACCTTATATAAGAGTCTTTATGCTGGTGGAAACAAGCCTAACGAGCAGGAGATATTAGAGTTCTTTTCTAAGTACTTTTCCAAGTATGAGCCAGGGCAGCCACTAGATATAAATGCTCAAGTATTTAGACAGATGGCATTTGGTCAAGTTGAAATTTTTAATCAAAAAATGCTACATACTCTTTTTAATATAGAGGTTTTGTATGATTCTATATTTGAAAATTCTGATGATTTAATGACTGTAGCAACAGCATTAAATAAAAGATTAAATAACTTAAAGTCTAAAAGAATGATGTTAGAAAATAGAGTGGATGACTTAATTTTCGCTAATCAAAATTCAGAAGGATACTATGCAGCATACTCAGACAACTTTGCCTCAACAAATGGATCTGATCTAAATTATACTTCAGCTTTTGTCGACACAGTTAACGGTAAAGTTTCACTACCAACATTAAAGTCTTCGATTTTTGATTTACTCTCCACTAGTTCAATTGTAGCAAGCGCACCAACATATTCTCTGAGTTTTAATAAAACGCAAATAGATTTAAATAAGAAGTTTTCTGAAGATTCTTTTTTTGGATCTGTTTTTGATGGCTTAGAAAATACTGAATGGCAAAACATATTTTATTTTGACACTATAGGTTTAGTTAGTTTTTCGATCAACTTGCCTATAGCTAGAAATGTAATCTTATCAAAGATAGAAGGAAGACTAAATACTATTTCCCCAACTGATATCTATGTAAAAGTAAACTACGCGGATGCCAATAAGGTGTCGGAGGTATTGAATAAAAAATCTACTAAAGATTATGATAGATTTTCCTTTAGCTTTGACCCGGGCAATGTTGGGTCAATAGATATATTTTTTGTTAAAACAGAACCAGACGTCATAGAAGATAATAGAGTTAGTAGATACGGGTATAGATATGGTATTAGAGACATAGCTATCAGTGGACAATATTACGATAAGTCAGCGTTATTTGTATCTGCTCCAATATCATTAAATTCAAATGATAATAGCAACTTAGTAATAGATGCTGTATCGGTAGATGTTGGAGAAAATTCACAAGATGGTTCTGTTAATTACTTTGTAGCAGAAGATAACGAGTCCGCTCAATCAATATCTGATTTTTCCTGGATTCCAATTTCTCCAGAACAAAGTACTCAGAACTCTTTTTCTACAACAGTTAATTTTTCTGGCTCTTCTCTAAAATCAAAAAAGATATTAAATGATGTAGAAAACTCTACAAACTCTTTGAAGAAAATACCATTAGTTTCAAAAAATACTTCCAAGAACTTAAATGAACAAAATCCAACAGTTGACCTATATCCAAATCAAACAATATATAGAATAGCAAAGCTTGATCAATTGGATAACCCAGTTAGTTCTTATCTATTAGATGGTATAAATTCAGTTTCTGGTAATTATATAAATTATCAAAATAGTATTTATAATGAAAACGATTCCTTGGCTACTTGGGGAAATATTTTATCTGGAAAATCAAGTGTTAGGCAAATATTCTCTATACCATCTTATGAAATATCTAATAATTCTATATTTTTTTCTGGTCCAAACTTAAAATCAATTAGCGTTTTATTGGAAACTAAAATATTCTGCGCTAATGACATCACAATTAGACACTTGTTGGTTAAGAATGATAGCGTTTCCAAGAGCTGGGATGTTGCAGTCTACCTAAATGGAAGGCCATCAAGTGTTCCTTCTGGGGTAACTTCAGAGTTGATTGAATGGAACTTCAAAGCGGGAATTAATACAATTAAGGTAGCTATAGATATAAAGGATAGTGCAAACGGTTCAATTAGTTTAATGGATTCTAAATCATTATTAGATTATGGTTTAGTTTATAGTCAATACTATGGCTATGTAGATCCAATAGAGTTTAAAGTCAATAGATCATCATACGACAAGGTATTTACTATTGAAAATTTTTTCGGCAATAAAGAAGTTCTATGTAGGGATAATATCAGTAATAATTCAAGACTGTTTTATTACTCAAACAACCCAAACCCAGTAACTGCCTTAAGATTTAGGGCCGACATATCTAGGGGTAGAAACCCATTGTCCTCTCCAACTATTGATTATTTTAAATTAAAGTTTAAGAATTCGGAAAATTATTCCGATATATCAGCAAATGAATTATCCTATAATAATTCAACAACAAGTGAATATTAAAGTTTACTATAGCTAAAGTAGGAGATACACATGCCGATAAGTTACCTAGACCCAAATAGTAAAAAAATAATTAGAGAACCATTAGTCAAGAGGTTTAGATCATTCTATAGATCTCCAAGAAAGAGTGGTCAGGAAAATCTCTTTAATCAAAAAGTTTATATGGATATGAACAGACTGTATTTAGAATTAGAACTTCTTGATACAGCTATAATTGATAAAGTAAAGATTTTTCTAGGAGCGGAAAAAGATGAAACCCATGAAATCCGAACTATTTCAGATGAGATAACTGGTGAAGAATACTATGGTAGAGTCTATGACCTTTCTACTGATTCAATTTCGATGTACGACTATAGTGCAAGTGATACAATAGATTACCTGGAAACTACTGATACAATTGGCGGAAGTTTGTCAAGATTATTTTATAAAATTAATAAATTAGAAAAACAGACTGGATAATTAATTAAAATGTCAGATTACCTAAACACAGAAAATAAAACAATACAGTACAACGGTCCTGTAGATAGTGCTGACTTTAACATGAGGGCAGAACAGAACTATCAAGATTTAGTTCACCTCTATAATAGATCTGGTGTATTGGATCAGAAGTTGAGTCAGGCTTTTGAAAGAGTATTAAAAGATCATTTATTTATCTCTAGAGCTATAGCAGATCTAGAAGATAGGGTAAAGGCAATTGAATATAATACTGATTCACCTTATAAAAAACTCTCTATATATAGCTATTCTCAAATAGATGTAGCTGGTTTTGTTAGTGACGCACAGTTTGCACTCTCAAGTTCTGAAGCACTTAGTTTTGATCATGTGTATAATCTAATAACACTGCCAAAGGTTGATGGTTCTTCTTATTCTAAGCTTAAGTTTTTTAGCGGCTTAGGAGAACAAACAATTCCAGATTTTCTAGAAACAAAAATAAAGAATGACTTTGTTAGTGTTGATACACCTGGTGCACTAGTGGATACTAGTCCAATGTTTCACGCACTTTTAGATAGGTCTGATAAATTCTGGAAACGAAATATCATAGCCGACTCAGCTTTGGGATCGGGCGCCCAAATGTTTGCCTACTATAAGATCCCCAATGCCTATTCTGGATCCGATACATCAAACTACTTGTCCTTATCTCCATATCCATTATTTGGGGTAGACATTCTTTCTATTGAATATACTACAAAGGTAGAGCCATCTCTTGAAGAATCAGATGGATGGACTCCTTTGAATTTTAATAGACTATATGATAGCGAATCTGATGCGATAGGTAGAGTTGCTCCAGGTGGATGGTCAATAGCCGGTTCTGACGTAGTTCTTAATGCTGGGCCGATGGGATTCTATTTCCCTCCAATAAAGATTACTGCAATTAGAATAAATATGAGACAAAGAAATTATATTTTAGAGAATGGTAAATACGTATATACATATGGCTTATCTGATTTAGATGTAAGATCGCAAAGGTTCTTGGAAACTGGAAGAACAATAATCAAGTTCACCGCCCCAGAAGGAACATTGATCTATTCTGTAGACGAGGTCATACCAAAGATGTATAATGTCCCTGAGGAGTTAATATCTACGGCTTTCAGCTATAGGGTAATCTATAAGGATAGCGGAGTTTATACACTTGATGAGGTTTCCGGTTCGTCTTCAGTCTGGATAGAAGTAACCCTAAATCAGCTTGGGGATGGAACAGCTCCAGTCCTATCTGATCTAATAGTTAATTATAGCTAATTTTAATAGTTAATAAGTGGCTATTTGATTTTACTATAAATACCACAATATTCTTTTAAGGAGACTATACAATGGCAACTTACTACGTTGGCCCAAGGCCAGTACTCAAGGGTCGTTCAACCGCTGACATGGTGAACCCTTTTAAGGGTACAGCTGGAACCTACTCTTTCTATCCCCTCTTTGCACCAGGTCTTTTAACTGGAGCTCCAGATAATAATCATGTTCCTGGAACTGGTTATCATCCAGGCAATGTCTTGCTATCGCAGTTGTTTACTGGTTCTACGCTGTATGTAGGGACCACTCCATTAGCTGGAGAATTTGCAGATGGAACTACAACATTTGGTGGAATGAGATTCCGTCCAAGTGAATACAAGGGTCTTACAACAGCTAAGGCGCTAGATGGCGGTCATGCAAAGCGCACAACCGACTATAGTCTCTACAGTAACTACATCTTTGACGGTGTGACCTCAGCAGAAGCATTTGCTAACCTAGGTCACGCAGAGCGCACAACAGCTTACAGCCTCTATAACAACTACATCTTCGACGGTGTAGCATCAGCAGAAGTAATGCCAGCTGGTTATGGACAAGCTAATACTGCTAGTGAATACGGTCGCAATAAAGTTGGTGAGTACAAAGGTGTACCATCAGCAGTCGCCCTTTAACAATAGGAGAAAACAATGCCAGATCAAAAATTAATTAAAGATGTACTTGAAAGAGCTCTTTGGACTGCAGCACAAACATTCATTGCTGTTTATACAGTTGGTGGAGTTGACCAAGCTAAAGCAGCAGCGACAGCTGCAGCAGCAGCAGGGCTTAGCGTTATCAAGGGATTCGCAGCAACAAAAATTGGAGACAAAGAGTCTGCTGCAACTTTGAAATAATTAGTTAAACACAACATAAGAAAATCCTAGCTGATATACTTGTCAGTACGGAAACCGACGCATCTACTTAGCGTAAGATAGTTATCCCGCCCCAATCAGGGCGGGATAACTGTTTTAAAGGGTCTCTTATATAAGTTTTTGTAGTTTTGTCTAGAGTTAATGAGGATTATAAATGTTTTTAGATCAGTTAAATACGGTAATCAGAGACAAAGCCCTTCCATTAGATGTTGCTGAAAAGTATCTCAACCTATATATAGGTGAAGCGGATTGGAAAACACACATTTCAAAACTATGGATGAATCTTGAAAACAAGAATAAGAATTCTGACATAAGCAAAGAAGATATAAAGAGGGCAATATCTTGCACGATGTTATTGCCAACAATGGAGAAAACAAATATCCCTGATCCAGTTCACCTCATTTTATTTTGGTGCCCTACCTGGAATCAGTACAAGGAAAGAGATTGGTTTTCTTTATTTTTAGATATAGTTAAGAAAGATTTGTATATACAAACCAATCAAAAGGAGTTACTATCGATTGGCATCATAGATCCAATTGATTATTCTCCATTAACTAGACAAAGCTTTAATTGGTTATATACTCAGGCGGAACAAAACGGTGATTTAAATGACAAGAATAAAGATATCATAACTAAGAAAATGCAAAACCTAGTTAGAATATATGGTGGTGCAGTTATATCAAATGTATTTCAAAATCACAAGAATGTAATAGACAAAGTTTTTAACTGGAGAAGTGGATATTTTTTCGAAAGAGAAATATATAACGTGTATAATTATGACCAGATAAAAAAGATCAAGAAAACAGAAATAGAAAAATTAAACCCTAAGTACGTAAAAACTTTAGCATTAGCAAAATAAGGAGATAGTATGTCAGAAGAAATCGAAAACGGAAACCCAGATCTAACACCGATTGCTACTAAGCAATCTTCTATGTTTTTATTCAGGTTAACTGATGATTTCATAGAATCATATAGGTCTAAGTCCGCACCATTTGGATACAGGGATGCAGCTGGGAACTCCGTTGGAGAGATAACTTTTCTTCGAACTTACTCTAGATTAAAAGAAGATGGAACAAAAGAGACATGGTCTGACGTATGTGAAAGAGTTATCAACGGAATGTACTCCTTGCAGAAAGATCACTGCAAAAAGAATCGCCTACCATGGAACGATGCTAGAGCACAAGCTAGTGCTAAAGAAGCCTTTGATAGATTATTTAATCTTAAGTGGACTCCTCCTGGTCGTGGTCTTTGGGCTATGGGAACAAACATTGTAAATATACAAAAGAATTCCGCTGCATTACAGAACTGCGCGTTTGTTTCTACTGGTGAAATGAATAAGTTTAACCCAGCAAAACCGTTTGCATTTCTTATGGAAGCATCAATGCTCGGTGTTGGTGTGGGTTTTGACGACAAAGGTGCAGATAAAGATTTTATTATCTATGAACCAAAAGAATCAACAACGTACATAATACCTGATACTAGAGAGGGTTGGGTTGAGTCTATGGCATTGCTACTTAACTCATACCTCAAAGAGAATCAGCCTACGTATAACTTTGATTATTCTTTAATTCGCCCAAACGGTACTCCAATTAAAACATTTGGTGGTGTAGCTGCTGGTCATGAGCCGTTAGAGAGGCTTCATGATCATATAAGAAAAATGTTTACTGGACGCAAAGGTGACAAGTTAACACGCATAGACATAGCAGACATTGGAAATGTTATTGGAGTATGTGTAGTATCCGGAAACGTTCGTCGTTCAGCTGAGTTGTTAATTGGCCGTTTAGATGATCAAGATTTCTTAAACTTAAAAAATTCAGAACGCTTTCCTGAACGCAACTCATATGATTCATCTGCTCCAGGTTGGGGTTGGATGTCTAACAACTCTGTAGAAACAGTAGTTGGCGCAGACTTATCTTCTATAGTAGAAGGCATCTCTCTCAACGGAGAGCCTGGTGTTCTTTGGATGGACATGTCCCGTAAGTATGGACGTCTAGCTGATCCACCAAACAACAAGGATCACAGAGTTGCAGGCTATAACCCATGCG
>Ga0208223_1000002_pt1 | contig 174390 bp, 240 predicted proteins | sample LakMenE07Oct09ns_FD_150678 | JGI IMG/M metagenome (GOLD analysis project Ga0208223, IMG submission 150678) | Freshwater microbial communities from Lake Mendota, WI - 07OCT2009 deep hole epilimnion ns (SPAdes) | ecosystem: Environmental > Aquatic > Freshwater > Lake > Epilimnion/Euphotic zone ...
AAAGATGACTGACGATAAGGACAGACACAATACCGCAGAATATTTTATGAACCGTATTCTACCAGAAACAAGTATGCTATTGAAGCGTATGCGTTTTGGAAGTGAGACGATGATGAAGGCTGATTTGTGAGTAAGAAAGAGTTTCTAATCATAACTGGATTGATTTGCATACTTGCCTCTGCTCCTATGTATGGACTAACTCATGAACCATTAGTTTTAGTGCCCATAGTAGTTTTATTTTTTGCTGTTATTGTATGTCTAAGGAGTATAAAGAATGAACGATGAACGAACTATGACGATGAAGTTTAATAAGGATGGGACAAAACAGGTGACTGAAATTTCATCATCTGCCGCATTGGGTTTGATTGAAGAAAACGCTAAACTACGACAACGTATCGCAGAATTAGAAGATCAGTTGAATGAAATCAATAACTCAAGCAGAATATAACAAACTGTTTGATGATTATATAAGAGAACAAAAGTTCGACGGTGGAGACCGGGACAGATGGTATTCTAACCATGTTATCAAGTTCTTCAAGATAACAACGGAAGATACAGATATCCGTCCTGGTTTCCACGTCAATGAAATAGGTGAGAGAATAGATGAAAGTTGAATTGTTCGGTATAGCGTTATGGATTGCAATTATCGGAGGACTAGTATATGCCTTTGGGTTTGTTCCCGTCCTTATTACAATTGCACTTTTCATCGCTTGGTTTATGGTATATGTCGTATGAGTAATGATGAACTAATCAAACAACTACACGAGTTAGCAGATTGGGTTGAAAAGGCTAATCATGTTCATTGCAACTCTGTCCCTCGCCGTGCTGCATATCTCATACAAAAGTATGAAGATGAAAACAATCAACTACGCCTGAGGCTTAACAAGAGAGATATATATCTGATCGACTATATCAATCGTGTCATTGGTTTTATAAGACTGCAATGGTATCTATTCAAAAAGAAAAGAGGAAAGAATGTATGATGAAATTTTTGATCTTGATCTTAATGGTGGTATTCCCCACGGCGGTTAATGCTCAAGTACCAATGACGACTGAAAATCGTTCTCTCGGTCCAGGCACATATGAAGAAAGCATGGCACAAATTAACGGCGCACCTCCACCATCTGATGGTTATAGAAAAGGATGGCAGTCATCAAAGCCTGGTGTATCTATGTCGTATGGAGGAGCAACAGGAACTATTCCTTTACTTAATCCTAATATGGAAGTTCCTGACGAATGACGAAAATTGATAGCAGATTGTCTAGGATTGACTGTTTTCCATCGGCAATCTATGTCATACTATTGTCAAGTAGTCAATAGGGACTGCTAAATAACAGACCGGGTAACCTATCCCGGAAGACCCGGTCAATAATAAAATAGGAGTGATATATGAGCGTTGTAAATCAATCGGCGAAAGCCGTGGCTACCGGCGTTAATGAGGTCGTTGACCTTAGGGGTATGTGGATCGGCCTAGCCCTTCTAAATACCTTTTATCTAATAGTCCGTATTTATGAACAAGTATATGGTTGGCGTGCCGGCCTTGACTCGTTCGCACCAGAGTTCCAGACATACTGGATGAGTATCCTCTGGACAGAAATTCCACTAGAATTGGTTTCAGGTCTTGCACTAGCAGGTTACCTATGGAAGACAAGAGACCGTGACCTCGCAAGCCTCTCACCTCGTGAAGAAATGCGTCGTCTAACTGTATTAGTTCAGTGGTTGGTTGTTTATGCTGTTGCTATCTATTGGGGTGCAAGTTTCTTCACCGAACAAGATGGTACCTGGCATATGACAGTCATTCGTGATACCGACTTCACTCCGTCACATATCATTGAGTTCTACATGAGTTATCCAATCTATTCAATCATCGCTGTTGGTGCGTTCTTCTATGCGAAGACCCGTATTCCTTACTTCGCACAGGGATATAGCCTTGCGTTCCTGATTGTTGCTATTGGTCCATTCATGATTATTCCAAACGTTGGGCTCAATGAGTGGGGTCATACATTCTGGTTTATGGAAGAGCTATTTGTGGCACCGCTACATTGGGGCTTCGTATTCTTTGGATGGATGGCACTAGGTGTCTTTGGTGTTGTGCTACAGATCCTAGGACGTGTTCATTCTCTAGTTGGTAAGGAAGGCGTTGCTCTCCTAACCGAGTAAGGTAAATGTAAACGAATGTAAACTGGGGTGCGACAAAACGTCGCACCCTTTTTGCTTGACAACACCACTAGATTTTGCTATACTCCATATCGTCAATGGAGATTTATATGCCGCTTCTTCCCGTCTATTATACCACGACCAATCTTCGCAAGCGCAAGCGCAAGCAGACCAAGCATGATCGTTCCGAGCATGATGCATGGTTGGTAAAGATGGGTGTTTCGCCTAAGCAGATTAAGGCAAAGAAGACTAAGAATACTTCCTGGAAGTCTGATTATTCTAATTCATTGCAGGTAGATCGTTCTACCAAACATCACGAAAAATCTATTCAAGAGGTGTGTAATGCACCTGCAAATGCCACGGCTAATCGTTCCGTGATGGCTAATCTGCATAAAGAGAGCGAAGAAACTCGCAAGGCTATTCTTGCTAAGGCGGCCAGGACTGCCCCTCTGTATTCCAAAGGTCCATATCAGTATATTACTGACGGCACAAATCTTGATGATGTAGGGAAAAAGAAATGACTGATAAAATGACAAATGAAGAACTCGTGGAACGTCTCCGTGATTGGGATAACTGTAGCCAAGATGACTATGAACTGGCGGCACACCGCATTGAAATAATGAATAAGTTTCTGCGTCATAATGTTTTCGCTGAAAAGCATTTTGGTGTCTTTTTCATTTGTGGTGAAGCAGGTGAGAAAGATATAAACGGTATACCCGAAGAGGTGCATATCTGTCCTGCATATGGATCAGATGTATCGTATGTTTTTACTCGTGGCAAATCATTCGCACCGGAGTGGTAAGATGAAAGTAAGATACTCAACAAACTGGATGGGTCCAGTCAACAAGAAGTGGATTGATGAAAACGGTAAAGACTGGTGTGCTGGTCGTATTGATGTGTATGGTGATGACGTTCCAGAATATACCGAGTTAGGTCTCAATATTATGAAAGGCAAAGACTGGGTTCGGTTTACAAGGTGGCTTGAAGGAAACTTTACTACTCCTGAAATATGGACGACCGAGCAGTTGGTTCAGGCATATGAGTTTCATAATCCAAAGATAACATGGTGGGAAAAGAAATGAGCAAATTTACACTTGATATTGACTACGACATTATGGATGAAATCACTAGGCAAAATCTAAAAGAAGCATATCGTCATGCGGATATGAATGATGATGAAATGCGTAACGCTCTTGATCTTGTGATAAACTACTTTTCTAGTCAAGAGCAATACCAAGAATGGATTGAGGAGAAACTAAAATATGTCTAAGATCGTGTTGGTTGAAACCGTAAGTTCTTTTCGTCATGTTCATGCAGTTGAGTTGCCTGATGATGCACCTGATGATTGGGCTATTGAGGATGTTATCTCTGAAATTACCAAAGATGATCCTGATATGAGTGAAGTTGGTCAGAAGTGGATCGGCGAAGAAATCTTTTCCCATCGTGTAGTTGATGAGAAAGAATACCTGCGAGTATTTGATGAGATGAATGGTCCTTACTTTGCTGAATGGCCAGTTGAAAAGAAGAAGGAGTTTATCTTCAAGCGAAAAGAAGAAGCATAAATAATACTATGCTCAAAAGATGGTATGAAACTAGACCGTTCACTTTTGGGGCGGTCTTCATTTTTCTTTATATGACTATACCTATATTAGATCAAGTTTTTATGTATCCGAAGATGAAACCAGTTTGTAATGGAGAAATCACGGATCAACAAGCTAGAGCATGTACCGATTGGATCCGAAAGAAGGAGACTCAACATGTTCGAATTGATAAACGAGGACCTGGAAGTCTGCATAGAGATACTAAGACAGATGAGTACCTGCGAGAACAGGAACGAGCAATTGCAGATTTTGGCAGAACACAGAATAAGTAAAAGAGACATTCAGAAAACAGTTGACTTGTGCGAACTATTGGTGTATTATAATGACAAAATCAAAGACTGATAAAATAGAAGATATAAAAGATCGTGAATTTATGTTGGAGATGGCTGATGAAGTCTGGCAAAAGTGCAAAGGTATACCAATTCCCGACGACTACTCGGAAGAAGATCGTTTGTCAATATTCGAGCGATACTACCACAGAGCGGTCTCCAAGTCCCAAGGTGAATGATAAGACCGATATTGAACTAAGATTGTTGGGTGCTGTTATTGGTGCCACTCTCATGTTTGGCATCATGTATCTATCTGCCTTAACAATATATGGAGTTTAATATGAAAGAACTAGTATTTGCAGTCATATCGATTTGTCTTACATCAGGCGAATGTGAGACGCACCAGGTAAAGATTGAGCCTAAGGTATGTCATTTGAAGTCTTCTCAGGCACAAGTTCCTATGAACGGTGAATGGAAAGATGCCGTTGTAAAATTTAAGTGCTAGGGCTTGACATTCCGTTTAGACTAGTTTAATATGCTTTATAAGATGAATGATGTGAGGAAAGATGACGCAGTTTCTACAGAATGGTAAGGTGTTCCGTCCTAGTGATGAAACCTCTATGTGCGTTCATAAGGTTCTTCCTACTGGCAATTTTACCATTGCTAAGGATCCTTTTGAGAATATGTATTTCGAGCGTGTCGATGACTTCGCTCAGCCGGGTAAGCTATACGGTGATACCCAGCGTCATACCAACCGTATTCTAAGCACCTTTCTAAGCCGTCCTAATGCAACTGGCGTCCTTCTCTCTGGTGAGAAGGGTTCTGGTAAGACAATGCTTGCCAAGAACCTCGTGGTTCAGGGTGCCCAGCAGCACAACCTTCCTACGATTATCATCAACCAGCCTTGGTCTGGTGATCAGTTCAATAAGTTCATTCAGGATATTCAGCAGCCTGCCATTGTCCTTTTCGATGAGTTTGAAAAGGTATATGACCGTGAGCAGCAGGAAGTTATGCTAACACTCCTTGATGGTGTCTTTCCTTCTAAGAAGCTATTCATTCTAACTTGTAACGACAAGTGGCGTGTCGATGAGCATATGCGCAATCGTCCTGGTCGTTTGTTCTATTCACTAGAGTTTTCTGGTCTAACTCCAGAGTTTGTGAAAGAGTATTGCGAGGACAATCTTCTTAATAAGAACCATATCGGTCGAGTCGTAAAGGTATCAACCCTTTTCGATAAGTTCAACTTTGACATGATGAAGGCTCTTATCGAAGAAATGAATCGATATGATGAGACTCCAGAGCAGTCTTTGGAAATGCTCAATGCTAAGATTGAATATGCCAACAAGGCTTCTTACAAAGTTACTCTGAAAAAGAAGGGTATCATCATTGACACTGCCGATGAAATGTGGTCTGGCAATCCTTTGCTGGGTAGCATTCATGTTGACTACACATACACCAGCTCTAATGAGGGTAAGAACAAGTATATGAATAGTAACCGTCCGCAGCCTGTTGCGGTTGATGATAATGAAAACTATGTTTCAATTTCATTTAAGCCAGAGGACTTGGTTGCTCTAGACCCTGTTCTTGGAACCATGACTTTTGTTCGTGACGACCATGAACTAGTCCTAACAAAGGTTGTCGCAAAGAAGGTGAACTTCTTTGATATTGCCTTCTAAATAAGATATACCTTTTAAGGGAGAAACAAATGATTGTAGGAGATAAAGTAAGTCATTCCGCTGTAACCGAAGCCTATTGCCTTATCTCTTCCTATATCAGGGAAGAGGGTAAGATTGGCGCTAACTATAACAAGGAACATCTATTGGACTTTGTTAACTTTCTAGCGGAAGTCTTAAAGCATCCAGAGAATTTTACGAATACGGCGCCAGTCAAATTGGCGCCGGTAGAAACCCCCGAACATGATGGTACGGGTTTAGCATAAGAAAGGTGAATGCATAATGAATAAGTTTTATATGGCAACTGTTATCGTCCTCGGTCTAACCGGCTCAGCACTTGCTCTAACTACACAGGACGAGACTCACAATGGCGTCACTGCCGCTGTTCCTGGTCCAACTAAGAGCAAGGGCTTTCTAGCTCCAGCCGCTCAGGTTACTCCGCACGGTATGGTTGTGACTGCTCCTCCGGGCGCAAATGTCGTTGTCGATAATGATGACGGTGACATTGAGATTGATATCGCTCCTTCAGGTAAGAAGCGTGGTCTTCTAGGCCTAGGATTTCTAGGTCTATGAGAAAGGCCCTAGTCGTTCTGGCTATGCTCGTTAGCACTTCTGCTTTCGCTGCACCTTATGGCACATATTATAACCCTGTGCAGGATCCACCATTCGCTGGTGATTGGTCTGTTCCAGTGCATCGTGGTATGTATTGTGTTCAGGGAACTTGGCACTATGGCTGGCTTCGTCCTTGGGAACGCTCTCCTGTAATCAAGCCATCTTGTGGAACTGCAATCTATCAGATTCAGTAAAGCATCGGAAAACTAAATAGTGGTGTCCAATTACGGACACTACTATTGGAGAATATGATGTTTCCATACAAGACATATCTTATGGCTCTAGTTGTTTCAGTTCTTCCATGGGCTACTGAAAAGCTCGGAATGGTTGATTGGAATGCTTTGCTTCTAGGATGGGGAGTACCAGATAATATGGTAGTTCCGGCAGCAACCGCCGTAAGTGGTGTTATCATGATTATCATGAGATTTATCACCCAGATTACAACGGTTCATGCTGCTCTAATGACAGAGCCACCAAAGCAATAAGATTTAGGGGAGCATTTAGCTCCCCTTTTTCAACCTTGCATCCGCATCATTTAGAAACTTGCGGATAGATTCAATGGAACTTTTGCATGTCAAATTGTTCTTATGAAGACGAACAACAGTCTTCGCCACCTGACTGTCAGTCAGAGTCTTCCAATCAGGAAACTCTTTTAGAACGGGACAGTGATACATTGCCTCGTCAGGATGCACAACCATATGACGATATGTCGTCACAATCTGTTGTTGATCATTACAAGAAGCCAGTAACATTACGGCTAACAATAGAATAACTTTTTTCATTTCATTTCTCCGAGAGACTTAAATGTGTCTTTTAGAACTTTAGAGGATTGTCTGTCATGTTCTGTGCCAGTGTTCTTATCAATGTTTGACATGATCGAACTTAACTTCTCTTCCAGTTTATCTTTCTCGATATAGAGGTTTGCCACAATCTCACTCTTGCTCTTGCTGATATCTTCCATCTGTTTGATGTATGTATCTTTGTCCTTCAATGCTTGTTGAAGTTCATTTATGTTATATTGCTGGAGTGCTGCCTGTACCTCGGAATCTACAATCTTGCGATGTTGAGAATAGGCACCACCAATGATCCCAAAAACTAGGACTAGAATGGCAACCCATTTCAAGGCACCTGAGGAAACGAAAGATAAAAGTAAAGCGGGCATGTTGACCTCCGAAATCTATTCTGCTATAATATATAGTATTATGAGAGGTAAAGATGATCTTATGTTCCTGTAACGCTATATCTTCCAGCGATATCAAACGAGTCGTTGAAAGCAGCCCAAGAATACCTACCGTTCAAGAAATCATGGAAAAGCATAGATGTTCAATTGAATGTGCTACCTGTGTTCGTAACATCAAAGAAGAAATTAGGAAACATTATGAAGACAAAGTATGAGAAGGGTGATGATGTATGGATCCATGTTGGTTCTACACCCGGTAAGCTATCAAAGGGAACCGTTCTAGAGGTTCTTGATCTATCAGAGCATGGTTATTCCTTTTTGAATTATCTAATTGAAATTCAAACAAGCATTGATCCTATTCTAGAAGTTCGTGAAGCGATGACCATGAGCGAAGATGAAAAGGGTCCTATCGGACTGTTTCGTAAGATGAAAGAGAGACATAAGAATGAAGGTTAATATTGGCCCATATAAGAACTGGATTGGTCCTTATCAGATTGCCGATAAGATTCCATTCCTCAGTGAAGATGCCCGTGAAAAGTTTGGTGATTGGCTTTCTGAAACATGGGTTCAGAAGTTCTTACAGTGGGTTGATTCTAAGAGACAGCGTAAGTTCTATGTTCGCATTGATAAGTATGATACATGGAACATGGACACCACACTATCACCAATCATTCTTCCTATGCTCAAACAACTAAGAGATACCAAGCACGGTTCTCCTATGGTTGATGAGGAGGATGTACCGCCTCATATGCGCCACACCAATATCACACCTGACAATCCATGGGGTGCTGATAACTGGGTTCATTACAAGTGGGACTGGGTTCTCAATGAAATGATTTGGGCATTTGAGCAACTTGCCGATCCTGATCGTAAGTGGGAAGAACAGTTCTATCACGGAATACCAACCTTTAATCACATTGACGAAGAAGACGAAGAATACGGTAAGTGTTATCGTCTAGAGCAAACAAATCCTGACTATTGGGTTGACATGGAGGGTCTAAAACGCTATAATGAACGCATTCATAACGGGACTCGCCTGTTCGGCAAGTATTATCAAAACCTTTGGGATTAAGATATGAAACATAATTGGTTTATCTTCCGCTACTATATCTCAAGAAATCTAATCAACCTCGGTCTTCTGGTGATGCCTGAGTCGGCATACAAGAGAGAGTTGCTAAGACGCCTCTGGGAACTACGAGTTGATGTTGAGGTAGCACTACACAATCATAATAAGGAGAATGAAAATGGTGACCAGTGAGAAGAACATGCAGGTTCTAGAAACCTCTTTTAAGCAGCGAGCCTTTGATGGCAAGTGGGAACGAATCGTCAAGATTATGGATCTTGATAACTCTTATTCATTCGTGAATGAGAATGGCAACCGCACTACTCTAATTCCAGAGAAGTGGGTAACAGTCGGTGTTTACGACTATCTAATGGAGATTGCAGACTAATGGCAAAGAATTTGAAAGTTATCCGTCTATACACAGGCGAAGATGTTGTTGCAGAGGTGGTGGAAGTCACCGACACAGAAATCAAGATTAAGGATGCTGCCCGCATCATGGTCATTCCTTATGAGAAGGATAAGAACCGTCCGGGTGTTGCTCTTTCTCCATTCACACATTGGAGTCAGGACAAGGAGTTCGTTCTAAATAAGAACCTTGTTCTATTCATGGCTAATCCAATTAAGCAGTTCATTGAATCGCATACCGAATGCTTCTCTGGACTAATCATCAACGAACCACAGATCATCTATCCAGAATGAAATTTTACACAAACGTTGAAGTATGGGGCGGTAAAATTCTTTACCGTGGTGTTGAGAACGGTCGTCGGGTTCGACATAAGGTCGATTACTACCCGACTCTTTTTGTGCCTTCTGACAAGCCAACCAAATACACGACAATCTACGGAGATTATGTCGGTCCAGTTAAGCCTGGATCGATCCGTGATACTCGTGACTTCGTGAAGCAATATGATGGTGTTGAGAACTTTAAGATTTATGGTAATCAACGCTACCAGTATTGTTTCATTGCGGACGAGTATCCCGGCACCGTCGATTGGGATATCTCTCTAATCAAAGTGGCAAACATCGATATCGAAGTAGGATCAGAGAACGGCTTTCCTGAGCCTGAAACTGCTAGTGAACCTCTAACCGCCATCACGGTCAAGATGGACGGTCGCTTTGTCACATTTGGATTGGACACATATGATAACCGCCGTGACGATGTAACATACTTTGAATGTTATGATGAGCATGATTTGATTATGAAGTTCCTTGGGTGGTGGGAGTCTGAGTATCCAGATATCATCACCGGCTGGAACGTTGAGCAGTTCGATATTCCTTATCTTGTCAACCGCATTACCAAACTAGAAGGTGATAAGGTTGCTCGTAGGCTTTCTCCTTGGGGCGTGTTGCAAGATAAGGTTCTCGATTTGGGAATGGGCCGTCGTGGTAAAGGATGGTCCATTCTCGGCATTGCTACACTTGACATGATCACATTGTATAAGAAGTATGCATCAGGTGGGTATTCGCAAGAGTCCTATCGACTGGATAATATTGCCCATGTCGAATTGGGTGAGCGTAAACTATCGTATGAAGAATATGGCTCTCTGCATAACCTCTACAAAGAGGATTATCAGAAGTTTATTGACTATAACATCAAAGACGTTGAACTTGTTGATCGTATCGATGACAAGGGTAAGTTCGTTGAACTTGCTCTAACTCTATCTTATGATAACAAGTGTAACTTTGAAGATGTGTTCGCTCAAGTTAGAATGTGGGATGTCATTTGCTTCCATCATCTAAAGAGTAAGAACATCGTTGTTCCACCTATTGAGAGACATGAAAAGGAAGCAGCTTATGTTGGCGCCTATGTTAAGGACCCTCTTATTGGATTTCATGATTGGGTTGCTAGTTTCGACGTCAATAGTGAGTATCCTTCTGTCATTATGGGATCCAATATCTCGCCGGAGACGATTGTTGATCCTAGTCTTTACACCCCTGCTATGCGTAATCTTATCGCAGGCGACATTACTGTGGATAAACTCCTTACTAGGTCTATTGACTTATCCCTTCTAAAGGATGACAATCTTTGTCTAACAGCCAATGGACAATTCTATCGCCGTGATAAGCAGGGCTTCATGCCTGAAATGGTTGAGAAGATGTTCAATGACCGTAAGGTCTATAAGAAAGAAATGTTGGATGCTGAGTCGCTATACGAAGTTGAAAAAGATCCCCAAAAGAAAGCAGAACTTAAAAATAAGATTTCCAAGTTCAAGAACCTACAACTCTCCAAGAAGGTATCGCTCAATTCACTCTATGGTGCCATGGGTTCCAAGTTCTTTAGGTTCTATGATCTTCGCAATGCGGTGGCAGTCACAACTACAGGTCAGCTATCAATTCGCTGGATTGAAAAGGCACTTAACGAGTATCTTCGAAAGATACTAAAAACAGGGGATGATTATGTCATTGCAGTCGATACGGATTCAGTCTATCTTAATCTTGCTCAGATTGTCGTCAAGACTTTGGGGCAAGAAGTTGAGGCTGCAAGAGGCATCGCCTTCATGGATAAGGTCTGTGAAACTGCCCTTCAACCGGTTATTGATAAGGCTTGTAAGGATCTTGGTGAATATACTAACGTATTCCAGCAAAAGATTGTAATGAAGCGAGAGGTCCTAGCCGACAAGGCTATCTGGACTGCCAAGAAGCGTTACATTCTCAATGTCCATAACTCCGAAGGTGTGCAGTATGCTAAGCCTAAGAAGAAGGTTATGGGTCTTGAAATGGTCAAGAGTTCCACACCATCAGCATGTAGAGAAAAACTGAAAGAGGCAATTGATGTTATCTTTTCCGCAGATGAAGCGGCTGTCCAGTCTTTTATTGAGACTTTCCGTAGTGAATTTAAAACTCTGGATTTGGCGGACATTGCTTTCCCTAGGGGAGTTAATGGTCTCGTTAAATACGCAGATAGTAAATCTGTATATGCATCCGGTTGCCCTATCCATGTTCGTGGCTCTCTTGTATATAACCATCTTCTACGCAAGCATAACCTTACTGCTAAATATCCGGTAATCAATGGCGGCGAGAAGATCAAGTATATCTTCCTGAAAGAACCGAACACCATTCAATCGAATGTGATTGCATTCCCACAAGGAGGTATACCAGAGCAGCTTGACTTACACAAGTATATCGACTATAATACACAATTCGAGAAAGCTTTCCTCGATGCCTTGAAGATCATTCTTGAAGCAATCGGATGGAAAGCAGAACGAAGCGCAAGCCTGGAGGACTTTTTCTCATGAGTAAGAAGACAGATAAGAACCTTAAACACTCACCCGCTCGCATCTATGAGTTCGAGCCTAAAGGACATGTTGATGCAAACAGTGTGAATGAACTAGCAAAGGTTATTCGAGTCGGGATTCCTGGCGACCTATATGGTAAGCTATCGCCTGAACTGCAACAGCATTTCAAGGAAGTTGCGTGAGTGTAAAGTCTTTACATCGTCTAATTGGGCACGGCAACAACCGTGTCCAAGATGACTTTTATCCTACACCCTCAGATGCTACTATGGCTTTGCTCGAAAGAGAGAAGTTTGATGGTAATGTCTGGGAGCCCGCATGTGGTGATGGTGCTATCTCAAAGCTATTGAAGCTACAAGGCTATGATGTTTACTCAACTGACCTTGTAGATCGTGGTTATGGCGACAAGCACTTTGACTTTCTTAACAGTTGGGAGTTGCACGATAACATCGTCACCAATCCCCCTTTTAACATCGGCACTAAGTTTGCCATTCATTCATTGCATTGTGCAAGAAAGAAGGTAGCAATCTTTCAGAAACTAACCTTTCTAGAAGGTAAGGAGAGGCGTGATAAATTGTTCTCTCTTAACATGTTAAGAAATGTATATGTGTTTTCAGAAAGGCAAGGCTTTGGCAACCACAAAGGTGGTATGCTTGCCTTCGCTTGGTTTGTCTTTGATAAAGAATACCAAGGAAAAGCCGAAATATCATTCATCTGACGAAAAGGAGAATCTTATGTCAGACATTTTCAATCAGTTGTTGGCTGAGACCGACAACGAATACGCTACTATTGTCGATGATGGTGTGGCAGCAGGTGATGTGTCCGGTTTTATTGGCACAGGTAACTATGCTATGAATGCCCTACTATCAGGCACAATCTATGGTGGCCTTCCACAGAATAAAGTTACAGCATTTGCCGGTGAACCTTCTGTTGGTAAAACTTTCTATGCTCTCAATATCGTAAAGCAGTTTCTAGAGGATCATCCTGATGGGTTTGTATTTTACTTTGAGTCAGAGTCCGCTATCTCCAAGCAGTTCATTACTGATCGTGGCATTGACGCACGGCGTGTTGGCATTGTTCCTGTGGCTACTGTCCAAGAGTTTCGCACACAGGCAGTAAAGATCCTCGATAAGTATCTAGAGGGTAAGGACAAGCCACCAATGGTGTTTGTTCTCGATTCACTCGGCAATCTTTCAACTGATAAAGAAATGAACGATATTGCCGAAGGTAAAGATACACGAGACATGACACGAGCCCAGTTGGTGCGTGGTGCCTTCCGTGTTCTTACTCTTAAACTTGGCAAGGCTAAGGTTCCTCTAATCGTAACTAACCATGTTTACGATGTTGTTGGTTCATATGTGCCTGTTAAGAAGATGGGCGGTGGTTCTGGTCTAGAGTATGCGGCTTCAACCATCATCTTTCTTTCTAAGAAGAAGGACAAGACACTAGATGACGATAATGGTCGAACTGGTGCAGTCATTACAGCACACCTTAAAAAGTCTCGTATGACTGTAGAAGATAAGAAGGTTGAAACCTGGCTAAACTATCAGTCAGGTCTAGATAGATATTATGGATTACTTGACATGGCCGAGCGTTACGGTATTGTCAAGAAAGTATCAACTCGTTTTGAGTTCCCTAATGGTGCTAAGGCATTCGAAAAGGAAATCAAAAAGAATCCTGAGAAGTTCTTTACCAAGGAAATCCTAGATGCTATCAATGAAGGCGCACAAGCCGAGTATCTATATGGTAAGTATAATGAAGCCGATGAGGTAGAGGAGGTCGAGGATGGAACTGGAGAATGAATATAAGTTTAGGGATGACTTGTTTGATCCTAAAGAAGACGGATCAACATGCCCTATTGAATTAACTGTTGACCCTTTCACTGGAGTAGTGTATCGTTATACTACTGTAAGATTCAAACTGGATGAGGATGATATCCCTAAGTTGCAGTTTGACTATGAGATTATCAAGACAAACGATTTGTCTATGATGACCCTAAGAAAGAACCAAAAGTTTAACACAACTATTGGTCTTATTTTAAATGCTCTATTGCTAGATGCATCAGAAGTGGAAGGTGCGAGTGAGACTAGAACAGACAATCCTAAAGAACCTGATCAGGAATGAGGATTATACACGAAAAGTTCTTCCCTTTCTAAAAGAAGAATACTTTTCTAATTCAGAAGACCGGCTACTTTTCAAAGAAGTGGCCGGCTTCATCTTGAAGTATAATCAGCAGCCGACATTTGATGCTCTCGATATCGAAGTGAGCAATATCAGAGGCACGACTGATGACACGGTTAAGAATATTCAGAATACTCTGAAAGAGTTAAAAGAAGATGAGACACAGACAAACCAAGAGTGGCTAGCCGATTCCACCGAAAAGTTTTGTCAGGAACGTGCCATCTATAATGCTATTACAACATCATTGGAGATTATGAATGGAAAGGGGAAACTCGATAAGGGCGCTATACCTTCTTTGCTGTCTGATGCTTTGGGTATATCTTTTGATCCGAATGTTGGTCACGATTATCTAGAACAAGCCGATGAGCGTTACGAACACTATCATAGAGTGGAAGAACGCCTAAGCTTTGACTTGGATTTCTTTAACAAGATCACAAAGAATGGTGTGCCTAGAAAGACCCTCAATGTTGTCATGGGTGGTGTTGGTGGTGGTAAGTCTCTTACCCTTTGTCATTTCTCTGCCTCGTATCTTGCTATGGGTAAGAATGTTCTATACATTACCCTAGAACTTGCCGAAGAGGAAGTTGCAAAGCGTATCGACGCCAACCTTATGAATATTACATTTGATGATCTAATGGAACTTCCTAAGGATCTTTATGACAAGAGAGTGAACAATCTAAAACAGAAGACAAACGGCAAACTCATTATCAAAGAGTATGCCACAGCAACGGCATCGACTATTCACTTTAGGTCTTTGTTGAACGAACTTAACCTAAAGAAAGGATTCGTGCCTGATGTTATCATGGTCGACTATCTCAATATTTGTGCGTCATCCCGTATCAAGCCTGGTAATGGTGTTAATTCTTATACCTATGTTAAAGCAATTGCCGAGGAGTTACGAGGTCTCGCCGTAGAACAGAATGTGCCAATCTGGTCTGCCACACAGTTAACCAGAAGCGGATATTCCAGTTCTGATCCTGGCATGGAAGATACCTCTGAATCTTTCGGCTTGCCTGCAACGGCAGATTTCTTCGTGGCACTTGTTGCCTCAGAACAGTTGCAGCAACTTAACCAGCTTATGGTAAAGCAGTTGAAGAACCGTTATGCCGATCCTGCAATGAATAAAAGATTTGTTATTGGGGTTGACAGAGCGAAGATGAAGCTGTATGATGTAGAACAGTCGGCACAAGACTTGTCTGATTCTGGACAGGAAGAATATGTGCCAACACCGAAGCCCGCTTATGACAAACAGAACAAGTTCAAAGGATTGAAAGTATGAAGAAGCTATACACTTATTATCCTGAGTTCAATGACAATGATGAATTGCTTTGGGTTGTGTTTGAGGAAGCAACGGCACAGGTCATCAGTGAGTTTTTCTTTGAGGACGATGCATCAGCGGCTTGTGAGTTCTTTGAACGGGGAGGAGCCTTCGCCGGCTTCACCCCTTCCTTCGTCTTAAAAAAGACACAATTTGGTAATATAAATGATGCCTTCGATGTGGAATTTTCGGAATAATTCCTAAAAATATCTAAAAAAAGTTCTTGACATTCCCGTTTGTGGCATATATAATAATCAGACACTAGAGATTTGGTTCCGTAGTTCAACTGGATAGAGCATCCGCCTTCTAAGCGGGTTGTTGAAGGTTCGAGTCCTTCCGGGACCGCCATTATATAAGGATGTGAAAGTGAGTCAGAAACTAGACGATATTCTTGCTATTGGTACTGTTGCTGGATTCTTTACCGTGGGTGCAGCACTAGCACTAGGTTGGATCTTCAATGTCATGGCTATCTGGCATAGCATTGACAATCCTATCACGGCAAAGTTTATCCTTCGCTGTATCGGTATCTTTGTATTACCAATCGGTGGTATTCTGGGATATCTGTAACATGTGGGGGTGGGTGTAAGACACAAGAGGGACTTATAAACCCTTTAGCGGCCGATTACCGTTCTCGACCAGGAGCGTTACCTGGCACCCCTACCAAATTTGGAGACTGAAATGGAAGATAAGTTTTACCCACTGTTTGAGTGCTACATTTCTGGGCAAATGTCCGAAAGACAGTGGCAGGAACATCTTACGAATGATGTTGGACTTAAAGAGTGGTTTGAAAATTTCAAGAAGGAACGAAAGGCTGCTATGGAACAAAAGCAGCGGGAATACTACGATACAGTCCTAAAGTAAATGTAAACAGTCTATCCAGTCTATAGACTAAGGGTGCGTCAAATTGTCGCACAAAAAATGTAAAAAAAGTTCTTGACTATGCGTTTTGTTGCCTATATAGTATGTGAACGATTGAGAGAAGAGGTTACGGCATGAAAGAGGAAACCGTAAAGCGTAGCGCCTACTGGATAGTAGAAGCCATTGACAAGTCTGGCAAGACGGTGTATAATGGCACATTCCTTGACTTCGAAAAGGCATGGAGCAAATACTATTCATTCAAAAATAAGGCTACTGTTTCCTTGCAACGCAAGTTCAAGGAGAGTAAGATAGCCTGATGCTGTTTGACAATTGAATCTGGCTATAGTAATATAGTAATTGGGCTGCGGGTCGGATGATAAGGCACAGGACTGCAAATCCTTGAGGACTCGGTTTGATTCCGAGGCAGCCCTCCATTACTATTACGCCAACGGATTAGATTGCGGTTCGAAACGTTGACAGTAACACGGTTGCAATTGATCCGGAGCAAGTTCGATTCTTGCATAAAATTGGCTGAACGGTGATAGGAGAGCCTATCGGTTATCTCTAGTCCGTTGGCGTAATAGTAATATTCGGCGGTAGCACTCTAGGTGAGTGCGCTCGGCTGTTAACCGAGAATGAGGTTGGTTCGAATCCAACCCGCCGAGCCAATACGGCCCCTTCGTCTATCGGTTAGGACACGAGACTTTCAATCTTGTAAGAGGAGTTCGATTCTCCTAGGGGTCACCAATTATGGACCTGTAACTCAATTGGTAGAGTAGCGGACTCTTAATCCGTGTGTTGAAGGTTCGATTCCTTCCAGGTTCACCAATACAATGGATCCATAGCTCAATTGGCAGAGCAGGGGACTTTTAATCCCAAGGTTGTCGGATCGTGGCCGACTGGATCCTCCAATATGCGGGTGTAACTCAGTGGTAGAGTCACAGTCTTCCAAACTGTTGGTCGTCAGTTCGATTCTGATCACCCGCTCCAATATCACCACGTATCCCCCTCGGCTACGAACCGAGAGTAAGGTAACTGGATGTAAATAGAGGTTCGACTCCTCTCGTGGTGGCCATATAATGCTGGTAGGTCGGCAAGATGTCGAGGAGTCCTCATAAGGCTTTAAAGGTTGGTTTGATCCCAACTATCAGCACCAACATGAAGGACGGTACTCGGGTAATGCGAGACCTGAGGAGAACATGCTTTTGGTTCGCACATTAGCATTAAGTATCCACATATAACCGTGGAGCGTTTCTTCTACTTACAAGTTTTTAGCGGTCAGGTGGTCCGGAGACCATTCTTGTCTCATAAGCAAGAGAGCCGTTGTTCGACTCATGGGTCCGCATCCAAGTTTATCAGTGAAGTGTTACGGTAGCACATCTGTCTCCAAAACAGAGGGCGAGGGTTCGACTCCTTCCACTGGTGCCATTATAATCTAGGTGTAGCTCAATTGGCAGAGCATCCCGTTTGGGGCGGGAAGGTTGTTGGTTCAAGTCCAGCTACCTAGACCATTTAGAAAGGTGACTAGATATGAGTAGAGAACAGTTAAAACTACAGGCTATTATTCGCCTTTCTTTGTTCTTCGCTATCGCTGTTGTGATAGGGTTTATTGTAAGTGATATTAATATTCTATTAAGTCAGTGAGGACAATATGTTTAAGATTACAGAAGAAACAAAAGCAGCAGCAATTGAGGCAATGCGTGAAGTCCTTAAAAAGGATGGGGCGTGCGATACTCATTTGACAGACGAAGTTATCGGTAATGCGTTTGATGTTGCTGTTGATATTGTAAAGAAGCAGTTTGGTATGTAAGAATACCTGGAGAGTTGGCTGAGTGGTCGAAAGCGGCCGTTTGCTAAATGGTTGAGCCTTAGTCGGCTCCATAGGTTCGAATCCTATACTCTCCGCCAGAATTGGAGGATAGCGTTCATGGTGAGCAATCGGTCTTGAAAACCGAGCCCCCGCAAGGGTGATGGTTCGATTCCTTTATCCTCCGCCAGAGACTTCATATGTGATCTATCACTAGGAGCATATGAGCCGTTGGACGAAGATAGCGTCACGAACGGATGGGGACACTCTAGTAAGTTTTGTGTCTGATACAGGACGAAAGCAAATGGTTGGGGTCACTGTATCATTAGAATTTATGCGGGCTTAGTTCAGAGGTAGAACATCGGTGTTACATACCGAGTGTCGGTGGTTCGATCCCATCAGTCCGCACCAATACGCCCCTCTAGCCCAACTGGTAGAGGTGTCTGACTTAGAATCAGAAGGTTCTCAGTTCGAATCTGAGGAGGGGCACCAATAGTCAGAGGGATTGTAGGTAGACCTGTTTGCGTCGGACTGGGTTGTAACCTTCATAAAGTTTAAAGGCCCGTGAGTCAGCAGGTGTGGACTCTAGCCTGTCACGCTAGGGAGAGGGGATCGATACCCCTACGGGTCGCCATTTAACGGGCGTATAGCTCAACTGGGAGAGCAACTCCTTTGCACGGAGAAGGTTGGGGGTTCAAGTCCTCTTACGTCCACCAAGTTTTGTGAGGCAGTATCGATATCACGGATGAGCAGAATTGCCACATCGAGGTCGGGAGACGGTGCGAGGCTGTCGTAACCTTGGGAACCCGGATACTGAAAAGAGGATGCATACTCGTTCCTCACAAATAGTTTATGCTTCGTTCGTCTATTGGCTAGGACACTCGCCTCTCAAGCGGGAAAGATGGGATCGATACCCATACGAAGCACCAATTATGCGTCTCTGGTGTAGGTGATCCGCACGACGGTTTGAAGCACCGTAGGACTTAGTTTGATTCTAAGGGGACGCACCATGCCCTCGTAGCCCAATTGGCAGAGGCAGTTGATTCAAACCCAACTTAGTGTCAGTTCGAATCTGACCGAGGGCACCAATTCATGCTGGGGTAGTGTAATGGAAGCACCTGGGTTTGTGGAGCCCAGAGCCTAGGATCGATACCTAGTCCCAGTACCATATTCGCTTCTGTAGTTCAAAGGTAGAACAGGGTCTTGGTAAGACTCAGACCTCGGATCGTTACCGGGCAGAAGCACCAGTTACGCCGGTTTAGTATAATGGCATTACAGTAGTTTCGTAATCTTCTGATAGGGGTTCGATTCCTCTAACCGGCACCATTACTTGACATTCCGTTTTCGGTGTGTTATTATTAGACATAATGAGAAAGGAAACGGAACTAATGAAAAAGCTTTGGGTATTTGATATCGATAACACTCTGGCAAATGTGCATCACCGTTGGGATCATCTACGGAACGGTAACAAGAATTGGGATGAGTTCTTTGCTGCACAAGATAAGGATACACCTTATCAGGCAGTTCTAGATGTTCTCCATGCTCTTGCATTTGACCGTGGTAAGATGCTAGGTGATAAGATTATCGTTGTGACTGGTCGTGATGAGCGTTTTCGTGAAGTCTCTTTAGAATGGCTTCGTCGTCATATCGATTATCCGTTTGAGAATGAAGACCTATATATGCGTCCCGGTGGTAACCGTGAAGACGATGACAAGTTGAAGGTTCACATTATCAAGGATTGGCTTGCTGCTAATCCTGAATATAAAGTCGGTGCTATCTTTGAAGATCGTCACCGTATCATCGATGCTTTTCGTGCCGAAGGTTGGTATACCTTTGAGTGCAATCAGGAGCGTCTAGAGTATTGAGTTTATTGTTCCGTAGCTCAAAGGTAGAGCAATGTGCTGATAACACATAGACACTGGATCGTTACCAGTCGGAACAACCATGGGGGACTATTTGGCTAAGGACGCCAAGGGGTCTGTAAAACCCAAGCCTATGTGCTGGCCCGGATCGTTACCGGGGTCCCCTACCACTTCTTATTCGGGGTTAGTTCAATTGGCAGAACGGCAGACTTTGAATCTGCATGTTGGTGGTTCGAGACCATCACCCCGATCCATTCTTGTTCAGGATTAGTTTAACTGGTAAAACTCCGGACTCTGACTCCGGCATTCGAGGTTCGAATCCTTGATCCTGAACCAATCATTGAAAGGTATATTATGACTGTTTTGTTTCCAGAAGATATCGGTATCACTTGCCCCAAAGAATTGGAATATATGTATGCTGATAATGCAGCATCCCCTGGTGATGGTGATCCCGTTGTTACAGCATATCCTCAATATCCTATGAGTGCATGGGAACTCTGGAATTATCAGAAGGGTAAAGTCGCACAACATTGTAATGATTTGCAGACCAAGTATCCGTCCTACTTTAACTCTCATGCGAAATTTGCTCTACAAAATTTTATACGAGGTTTGAAATGAACAAAGCATTTTCTACTCTAGCCATATTCATCACCCTCACAACTTCGGCCGCCGCCGATCCGTTATCCGATTTTTTCGGTGGTATCTTTGGCGGTCAATCACAAACACAACAACAGACAGTCAAAGGAAGAAATAGACATGGCCGAAGCGTTCAAAGCAATGGTAATGACACTTGGAATGTTGGTTGGGGCTCTCATGATACTGGAGGGAGCCGCATGGTTGCTTCATTCTACGGTCACGGAGAGAGACTTTCAAAACACACCGCTTCGGGGGCAGTTTTCAACCCTCACGCCTTCACCGCAGCCCATCGAACACTGCCGTTTGGTACGCACCTGCGTGTTTGCCATCAGGGTTGTGTAAATGTCGTGGTCAATGACCGAGGTCCTTTCGTTCGTGGTCGGTCTCTTGATCTTTCCTATGGTGCTGCTAGGGCTATCGGCATGGGTAGCACATCAGCAATCACAGTCCAGAGACTAAATTAATTTCTTGACAAAACGCTCCGAGGACTATATATTATTGTATTGTGCGCTGCACAATAGAAATTGCTTCGCCTAATGGGAAGCGCAACATAAAGGAAAAGAAATGAATAAGGTTATTTCTCTACTAACAATCCTCACACTAGCAACACCAGCATTTGCTGCCGACTATAAGATTGACACATATGAAAAGTATGGTTATGCCGCTGGTGCTTCTGCTATCCCTAGCACAGAGTTGAAGGGTGGACTTCGTGGCTCTCATGTAGCCGCTAATCATCACCAGGAAAACTCTTACTACCCTGGCTACGCAGCCACACATCCTACGGTAAAGTAAAAAACACTTGACATTCCGTTTCTCCTATGCTAATATTATGCATAATGTGAAAGGAGAAACGGAATGGTTACCAAGACTGTTTACCGAGAAGTCGCCGTTGATGTTGATATCGACCTTGACGATTATGACACGGATGAGTTGATTGCTGAAATCGAAGATCGTGATGGTGGTAATAAATGGCTAGTGGTTGATAAACTCGATACTGATTTTGTCGCCCCTGATGTTGAAGATAAGATCCGTGATCTTAAAGAAGACTTTCTAAACTGGTATCAGTTCGGTATGAAGAATGAAAACTTTGAAAAGGCTCTTAAGGAGTTTTTCAAGGACACTATCGATGAGTTTATTATCTGAGGAGATATACAATGGCTACGAAGACTTCAACAAAGATCAGCGATAAGATGGAGAAGGTCTCCGACAACTTTACTATATATCGTTACGACAACGGATACATGATTGAAATCTGTGGTCGCAATAAGGATGAGGATTGGGTGACTGCTAAGGTGGTTTGCACCAATGTTGACGAATTGATCGAACTTGTTAAAGAGTCTTTAACACTTCCCATCGACTAAAGGAACACAATCATGAGAAATAAGATTATCGCATTGGTCGCCGCCATCGGTATTACCTTTGCTGCTATTGCACCTGCTAATGCATGGTATCGTGGCGGTTGGGGTGGCTATGGTGGTGGCTGGGGCTACGGCGGAGGCTGGGGTTATGGCGGCGGTGCTGCTATTGCTGGTCTAGCTGTAGGCGCTCTTGCTGGCGCTGCTATTGCAGGTGCCGCTAATCCGTATTATGGTGGTTACTACGGGGGTTATTATCCTCAGTATTACGGTGGTTATTATGCACCAGGCTATTACTATGCTCCTGGTTACTACGGCGGGTGGTAAGTTATAATTAACAGCGAGGAAGAGAATGTGCTACTACACTGTAACTTTAGATCATGTTGCAAGTGAAGGCCATAAACGGGCCATTATGATATTGGATGCCAAAGATAAAACCGAGGCAACTGCCAAGTTTCTAAACACCTTCGGACCACAATACTACAACGATCTTAATTTGGTCGAAGGCATTCATGTTCCCGAGGGGTTTGATCGCCTCTTGACAGAACATGCCAAGAAGTATATACTGAAAGCTAAAACTAAGGCAGACGATGCTCCGCCTCTAATGTCTTACCAGAATATGATACATCTTAAATATGGGTGATGAATGAAGTTTTTAGGGATTAGAAATCATCATGATACAAACATTACATACACAGATGGCACGAAAGTAAAATACCTAAAGCTAGAAAGAAACTTACAAGAAAAACACTACTGCTATTACAACTACGAAGAAATTGTAGCGGAAGAGTTTGATATTATCTTTAGAAAGAGCAAGGAACTTTTGGGCGTAGATTTTCGCTCATTAGACGCCATTGCTCTTTCTCTCGTTTATCCAGACAATGTGTTTAAGTTTCAGCCGTTTGTTCATGTCAATGAATTGTATCAGAAGTTAGATAAGAAGAAATATCCTTTCTGGGATCAGTTCTCTTGTCCTGTCTATAATCTAGATCACCACTATGCCCATGCACTAAGCTGTTGGCCTCTTATTGAGGATGCCAATAGCATTGTGATTGATGGCATGGGTTCTCATAAGCGTTTCTTTTCTGCATTTAAGAATAACGACCTTGTTGATTATGTCGATATTACCGAGTGCGATAGTTTCTCATTGTTGATGAATGTTATTGGTGAGCAAATGGGCATGAAGGGTATCATCATCGATCATGCCGGCAAACTCATGGCTCTTAAGGCGTATCATAAACTTGATGATGTGTTTATCAAGCGAGTGTTTGATTATGCCAAGTATATGAAATACAGAAACATGCATTCGTTTCTTGAACTTGTAGAAGCCTTGCAAGAGAAGAATGGACAGAATGTCAAAGACAAGCAGGCACTAATCGATAAGACATATCTTGTTCATGAGTTTATGAATAGAAAGTTGCCGGACTATATCGGTCAGTTTGTTGATGATAATGAGGTCTTTACATATTCAGGCGGTACGGCACAAAACACGGTTGTCAATACTGTGCTTAAGAGCCGTTATAAGAACATGATCATTCCACCACATTGTCCTGATGATGGCATTAGTTTGGGTTGTGTAGAGTTTCTTAGAAGAAAATATAAGCAACCTTCTTTTGAGAAGAAAAACTTTCCATTCTGGCAATCTGACGAAGATGGCGGAGTGCCCAATGATGTGACTATTGATCGGGCTGCCGAATTACTTGCACAAGGTAAGATTGTTGGTTGGTATCAAGGTAATGGTGAGATTGGTCCAAGAGCATTGGGCAATCGTTCTATTCTCATGGACCCAACAATCAAGCGTGGCAAAGATGTTATCAATAACAAGGTGAAACATCGTGAGCCGTATCGTCCATTCGGTGCATCTATCTTGCTTGGTGATGTTAGTAGAGTATTTCAGTGGCACGATGAAAGTCCTTACATGCTATATAATGCCAAGTGCAGAGAACCAAAACGATATTCATCTATTGTTCATGTTGATGGATCATGCCGCATACAAACGGTAAATCAAGAGCATGAACATTTCTACCGTCTGATTGATTCCTTTAAGCGCAAGACAGGCATTCCTACCGTTCTCAATACCTCATTAAACATTGACGGTAAGCCAATTGCTGCATATAAACAAGATGCTAAAACATTGTTTGAAAAGACAGAAATGGATGCGGTAATCATTGGTAACGATATCTTGACAAAGTGAAATCTTTCATATATAATACATTATGAAAGTGAGGAAAGGTTATGAAGAAGATACTTCTGGCTACCGTTCTGTTTATTGCTCCTGTGACTTCCGCTAATGCTTGGTGGGATGGATATGGCGGATTTACATGCGGCTACATGGACCCGCTAACATCGTTTCTAGATGGCATCTTTGGTCCTCCGTGTCCGCCGCCGATGCCAGTAAGAGTTGCGCCAGCACCGGTGCCTGTTGCTCGACCAGTGCCAGTTCCCGCACCCGTTCCGGTTGCTGCACCCATGCCAATGGCTGCACCGATGCCAGTTCCTGTGCCGGTACCCGGTCTGTTTATCGACCCATACCTTGTTAATGTTTGTGCTAGAAACCCAGGCGGATGCCTCTAAAGGAGATTAAAATGCGTCATGTTATTATTGCTGTTGTTGGTGTCTTTCTTGGTTCAGCTTTCTTTCAGTATGTGAACCATGCTCATGGTGCAGAAGCGTCTAAGAAGGAAGAACTCCCTTGTGCCAATAACAAGGATATCGAAAAGATTATGAATGACAAAGGTTACTCTTTGTTGCTAAATATGACACGCAAAGAAGACAATAAGGATGGTATCATCGAAACAGTATGGATCGGTGGCACTAACATTGTTATTACTGCGACCACACCTAAGGGTGAAGCTAGTTGCTTGATTGCCAATATGGGCAATGTTATTGTTAACCCAAATACGATTGAAGAAGTTTGGGAGAACTATAAGAAGCAGACTAAGCAAAAAGACATTTAATAGAGGAAGAGATAAATGGCTTGGGGATATCATTTGAGCCTTGACTGCTATGCAGGTGACAAGGAACTCGTTAAGAGCGGGACAAACATTGAAGCGTTTGCCAAAGTATTGGTAAAGCGTATTCAGATGAAGGCTTACGGTGAACCGCAAGTCATTCATTTCGGTGAAGATGACAAGCAGGGTTATACACTCGTGCAGTTAATTGAAACCTCAAATATCTGTGGTCATTTTTGTGATGACACAGGCAATTTCTATATCGATGTATTCTCATGTAAGCCTTACGAGAATGCTGTAGTAGTAGAAACAGTAAAACAGTTTTTTCATCCAGAACGAATAGTAGAGCATTACATAGAAAGAGAATAGTTATGAGACGGAGGCTAGATTTAAATGAGGTCAAAGACTACATTGAAAACTCCTCAGAATCAACCCGAATCTATATCGGTGCTGACTCAGAACGCCATAGAAGGGGCGGTGTTTGGTTCGCTGATTATGCTACAGTGGTGGTCATTCACATTGACGGCAATCGAGGCGCAAAGGTCTTTGGTGAAATCACTACGGAGCGTGATTACGACCAGTCAAAAGACAAGCCAAGAATGCGATTGATGAATGAGGTGATGAAGGCTGCCGAACTCTATCTAGAACTAGCCGAGTGTATTGGTAACAGGGAATGTGAAGTTCATATCGATATTAATCCTGATCATAAGCATGGTTCATCTTGTGTTATCAGTGAAGCAGTTGGCTACATTCGTGGCATGACTGGTGTGACTCCTAGAGTTAAGCCAGAGGCATGGGCCGCTTCTATCGCTGCGGATAAGTTTCCAGAATTGGCGGCAAACTGATATAAAGTTTGCTAAATAGTATTCCACAAGGCAGTCATATTGCCTTGTGGTTCAACCGCACCGGTGACCACGGATGTAATGGCACTGGTGCATCAACTCTCCTCGTCAGGCATTACTACGCCTAAAACAATCCCTCATTTCATTCATCTTTCGTTGTCGAGGTATTGTGCGTGGAGTTTTATAACAGAAAGGTACTACTATGAAGAAGATTTTATTTGCTTTCATTACGGTACTTGCTCTTGCGGTACCCGCAGAAGCAAGAAATCTCGCTCACCACGAGGTCCCAGAGCGTAGTCTTATTGACGACATTCTAGGAACTCCAGATGGAAATTGGGGCGTATCTCCACAAATTCGTGGCCATATGCGTCATGCCCATCAATATTATCACACATATACACGCCACTTTGCTGGTCATGCATCATCTTCCATTGTTGCTTACGGAAGAATGTTGCAGCATTCCGGACTTCGTGTCTCGGAGCATCCTGCATTTGGTGGCGTTCACCACGTCCATCATGGGTGGGCACATTATGCCGGTCGTGCAATTGATGTTAATATAGGACGGGGTGTTAAAGAGGCGTCAGGTAGAGCAACAAGGGCAAGATTTGACGCTGTTGCCGCACGAGCTAGAGCAGCAGGATATACCGTGCTTTGGCGAGTAGCGGGTCACTTTGATCACATACATATTCAACGATAACGATTGGGGAGCAGAAATGCTCCCCTTTCTTTTAACTATATACAAGTATAACATTAATAATGGATCTATGACATGGTTTACTTTTTCAATCGTTCTTCAACTATTCATGTTGATGCCTTCACATACAGCCCAAGTGTTTATGAATACACACCAATAGTAAAAGCCAATCGTGCTATGCCTGAGTATTGGAAGACTTTGGAAAACCCAGGACCAATTACAGGCATCAGAGAAGACGGCGGATATTTTGTTGAAAGACACTCCACAATTAAGAACTGTAGAGGACTTATCGAACTCTATAAGAGAGGTTTCATTGTAGAGAACTGGTCTGACATTTCTATTCTTGTAGAGCAGGAAGGTTTTAGATTTTATTTCAGTGATCTAGAACACCCTAAGTCTCATCCCAAGGAACAGTTCGGAACATCATTCAAAGACTTTCATCATATAAAGCTAATGTCACCTTGGCTTGTCAAAGAGAAAACAGGTGTTATGTTTCATGGTGCGCCTACTCTTTGGAGCCATGAGAAGTTTGACTTTATCATGCCGCAGGGTGTTCTAGATTTCAAAAAGAATCATGCGGTCAATCTTCAAATTCTTTTGAGAAAGAAGCCAAAGCCATATGAGTTTACTATAGAGTTTGGCCAGCCTATGATGCATTTCATTCCAATATCAGAGAAGAAGATGGAATTGAAAACGCACCTGGTGGATTATCCTGAATTTGAAAAAATGAAATTGCATCCAGCCAATTCATTTTGGGGTTGGAGAAAAATTGATAAACTAGTAAAAAGAAACGAAGAACGAGAAGGAAAATGTCCTTTCGGCTTCGGTGACGCATAAATAGGCATAAGGAGTTAATATGTCAAATCTCAGCGAAGAATTGCACCATCGTAAGGAAGTTGCAAAAGAACGAATGTTGATTTGCATTGATTGTGATAAGTATAATAAGACGACCACACAATGTAGCGAATGTGGCTGTATCATGCTTATCAAAACAATACTCGCCAATTCCTCATGCCCGTTGAAAAAGTGGGGCCCAGATAAGAAAAAGGATAACTAAATGGCTTTACCAGCGTCAGGTGCTATATCGTTCTCACAAATGGCTGCCATTGTTTATAACAATGCTTCGGCAACAGTATCGCTAAATGATTCTGATATTCGAACCCTACTCGGAGTTGCTTCTGGATCAATTTCAATCAGTAGCGGTAGATCAAAACCAACAGCAGCAACTTATACTTATACAACACCAGGAACTTATAGTCTTGTTGTTCCAGCATATGAAAGCATGGGCATCGGTGTTTGGGGTGCGGGACAAGGTGGTAATGGAGGATCGGGATCAGATACTTGCACCGGATGGTGTGGACAATTTTGTTTCTTTCCTTTCTGTTGTAATGGCCGAGGCGGTGATGCCGGCGCAGCAGGCGGCGAGAGTTATTTTCGTGTAGGAAGTATCAATGTTACTGCTAATGGTGGTACATCATCGGCTAATGGCGGCGGATATGGTGGAACAGTTACGGCTGGCGGCGGCGCCGCAGGCGGCACAGCAGGAGCGGCTTTCGGTTGTACCGGTAGTGGCGGCTCGATTGGTAAGAATGGTGGGCTCGTTACTTATACTGTTAGAAAAGGATCTACAGGTCCTGCATACGGCGCATCATGCTCTATTGCTGTGGGTGCAGGTGGTGCTGGTGGATTTAATGCTGGCGGCGCCGGCGGCGGCGGTGCCGTCAATGTAGATGTAACTTAACGGAGTTTTTAAATGTCAGATATGTCACTATTCATAAAAATAGGTGCAGACGGTAAACCTGAAACTTTTCCTATTCTAGAAGAAAATCTTAAAGACCTAATTGAAAATTTTGATCCTAAGAATCCATCAGAGGGATTTGTTAAGTTCGTCAAAACACCTATTCCAGAATTGAAGCCATATGAAAAATATGATTATATGGATTATGAGCGTAGTCCAGAACTTACAGCAGAGTATGGTCAAGAGACTTGGCATGAGGTTCATCATGTTCGCTCACTAAACGAAGCTGAAAAGCAAGAAGTCATTGATAAGTTCAAAGAGTTGAATCCAGAACTAAGCGATTGGATTTATGATGATGTAACTCACAATCTCGTTCCTCCTGTTCCAATGCCACAAGATGGTAAGAGCTATTTCTGGAACACAGATGATAAAGAATGGCAAGAGAATAGAGTATCGATCAGTCCAGAACAAATTATGCAGATTGCTAAAGAACTAGGCATTGATCTTCAAGAAATGCACGGTCGTCCAGAATTTACAGAAGAAATGATGAATCAGATTCTAGAGGTGGCTAAGCAACAAGGAAAGTAATTATTGTGAGTGATATAGCATTTAAGAGATTGGGTAACATTGATCCAACTTCTTTGATTGAAAAGACCTCGGTTGTTTTAGAAAAGGGTTGGAACAATCTTTGTTTTGATCCAGGGCCACCATATAATGAAATGAACAAGATTCAATCTCTTGATATGATTTTCTTATTCTCTCTTCCTGAGAAGGATAACATTGTTCTACAGAACTTAATTGTTAACACAGAACTATTGAACTTGTTTAAGAATGATATTGAACAAATCTGTCGTATGTGTGAGTTTCATTATCCTAATCATGATCCAAAACGCATAACATTGAGCAACATGAAAGCCCATTCTGTTATTCCAGAACATATAGATTTTAAATATCACTATGAGAATACCAAAAGGGTTCATGTTCCTATTATCACCAATGAGAGCGTGATCTTTAAATTCCCTTCCGTTGATAAGTCATTACATATGAAGGTTGGTGAGGTTGTGTTTTTTAACAATAACATTCCTCATTCTGGACGGAATGATTCCGAAGAAAACAGAATACACCTTATCATTGATTTCGGTAAGAAAGATGATCCATATTACGGTAATGTTGAATACAACTGGAAAAAGTATTTGACATAGACACCTTCCTCGTATATAATGATATTATGAGAAATGTGAATATAGGTATTCTTCACACACTAGCGAAAGTAGCCGCTGCTAATCCTGCTCCTCAGGAAAAGTTTGCGGCTGCTGTCGTTTACCGTAATCGTATCATATCTATCGGTATGAATAGTATGAAATCCCATCCCATGCAGGCTAAGTTTTCCAAGAATGAACATGCCATCTTTCTACATGCGGAAGTGGCTGCTATCAAGAATGCATTGCGTGAACTAGATGTGGATGACATTTCTAAGTGTGACCTGTATATTACCAGAGTAAAGAAGGAAGCACCATTCACTAAAAAGTTTGTGTGGGGATTGTCTAAGCCGTGTCCTGGTTGCGCTAGAGCAATCGCCGAGTTTGGTATCAAGAGAACGATTTATACTTGTGATGATGGAGATTATGAGGTGGTGGAATGAAGATCGAAGGATATGTAATCTGCACCCCTATCAATACATGGGGCGATGAAAGTAAGTCACCATGGCATCCTCATATGAATAGTTTTGGAACAACTGCAACAGAAGCGTGGGCTCGTTTTATGAATATTGCTCCTGATGATGTTCATTGGGATCGCAAGATAACACACTGGGTCAAATGTGGTCATTGTCCGAAACATGCGACATTGGAGGTCACTTGGTAATGCAAATCATGGAAAGACCTATGACGGGTATAAGCGGTCTTGTTTCTGGTAGTACCATTGGTGTTACAACCAAAAAGAACTCGCAGATATTGGATGTCTTTTCTAGGGATGATAATATCTTTATGTCTCTATTAGAAGAAGGTGATATATCGCTTGTTCGTAATTTTGTAGTGGCTGCATCACATACGAATATTGATCACTTACAACAAAAACCTTTCAGGTTCATTACACGGATGCAAACACAACAGCCGAGTTACTGGACTCCTGCAAATGGATATCATAGCGTATATTATCCTGTGAACTACTATATCTTTGAGGTGTTACAATGAACGAGACAATGGAAGAAAAACTGGCACAGTCTCTATTTGAGCGTGGTGCTGAAAAGTGTTTTGATAAGAATACCCGTGTTGCCTTCTGTAAGGCCTATCTAAAAAAGGCTGGTGTTGATATCGAACCTAGACCATACATGCCAAATAATTTGCCCTTACAAGATATCCGAAACTTTGATAGAGAAGAAACATATACCTTTACCGCACGGGAAACAATACCTAATTATAATGTTAACATGGCATCAAATCAGACCGCACTCATGCAAAGTGTAAAACACAATCTTGCAAATAAACTAATACATGAACTGGTAAAAAATGATATGGTCTATTTTGAAGAAATGAAAAACTATGCTATGGATAGCGTAGAGGTATATGCAGGTGTCAAAGCAGCAAAGTGGGACAAGAAATGAGTGACGATAAGATGACCTGGCTAGAAGCAAGTCAAGAGCTAGGAAAACTCATAGAGAAATATAATGATGACCTAGATAAGATGGCCGAAGAATGTCCTAATGAGTTGAAGATTGCTGTTACTCGTTGGGCTATGAACCATATCGTAGAACATGCAAAAAGCGGTGGATCTTATCGTTATCTAATCTATAGTCGCATGGGATTCGGACCAGAGGCATATGCACCGCTTCTAGATGGTGGTATGGTTATCTCTAACGAGTTTGATATTGAACAGATGGACAACATCAAAAAGATCGTGGCGGAGAACAAGTATGATGCATTGAAAGATGTTCTACATATGTGTGACGAACCCGATTGCTATAAGGACGCTGGCTGTGGTTGGCCCACCGAAGATGGTGGGTATCGAATGACCTGCGGCAAACATTACAAGAAATGATATATATTCATAGGATAGCAAACCTAGCAAGATCAAATCGTGAGTATTGGTGTTGTGAATATGTTATCACCTATAACACTGAGAATGGTATCAGTGATTGCGATTACAGAATAGGAGAAATCGATGGCTACATTTAAAGAGGCATTTGCCGCTGCACGAAAGGCGGGCAAAGATACATTCATTTACGATGGTAAGGTTTACACTACACAGGTCGCTGTAAAAGAGGCTGATGAAACAAAGTTCGTTGATGTTACCAATACAGTAGCGGATGCTAAGGTTCCAACAGTTGGTAAGCTAAAGAAGAATGTTTGGCCACTACAGTCAGAATTGCGTAAGAAGTTTGGTACACCTGATTACGGTGGAACATTTAAGAAGAATATGGTACAAGTCCAGCTTCCATATACCATGTGGATGGATGATATAAAGATCACCAAGTGCTGGATGAATAAGTCTTGTTCCGATTCTCTTATCCGTGTTCTAACATATGTGTGGGACGAGAACGGCAGAGACTATGACAAGATCAAGGCTCAACAGCTACACATCTTTTCTGGCTCATGGAACATTCGTAACATGCGTGGTGGACATTCTCTATCTACCCATGCATTTGGTGTTGCAATTGATATCGCTGCACCATACAATGCTCTTGGCAGAAAGCCTGGGTATAACAAGTATTCATTCACTGAGGATTCACTAATCGTTAAGGCTTTCCGTGAAGAAGGTTGGACATGGGGTGGTGAATGGACCCGTGGCGACGGTATGCATTTCCAGGCTGCACGAGTCGGCTAAACATTGGAGTTTTTGTTATGAAGATGATCTATAAGTATCCGCTTGGTATGGATATCCATCACAATGCGGTGTATGAAGTTGAAATGCCCAAGGCAGCTAAGATTTTGACGGTCCAGGAACAGGGTGGATTCCCTATGATCTGGGCCGTCGTAAATCCTAAGAAAGAAACACGAAAGTATATCTTTCATGTCTTTGGTACTGGCTATGAAATGGCTGACTATGATAAGAAGCACTATGAGTATATCGGCACAGTCCAGCAGAAAGGTATGACTACTCTTGTTTGGCATGTCTTTGAGGTGCATGAATAATGGCTATTACTAAATCTAATAAAGGTTATTCAACAGGCGTATCGGCCGCCGGTATGGGCATGGGACAAGCAATGCCTTCTTATAACAATAGTTCAACTCCACCTTCTAATCCATCATTCGGTGATTTGTGGCAAGATGATACCAGCGGCGAGATTTTTGTATATACCCAAAACGGTTGGGTAGATACTACTTCTAAAACCGCTGTTGCAGGAAATATTCCTATGGCATCAATCTCTAATAATGGTAATCTATCAGTAGGTAAGGGTCAATCATATGCATTTCATACTCCACCAACAAGTGTTATCTCTATTGAAACTAAAGTAGGTAGGATTAGTATTGATATTGAAACTGGTGACCTTACTATTCCGCAGAGTATCGGTAGAGAGCAGGCCATTCGTGAGTTTTGGTTAGGATTTCAAGAACACTTTCAGCCTACTAATAAGGCAAAGTATGAGAAAGAGATTGAAGATTTGAAAAGAGAGGTGGCATCCACTAAAAGTTCGGCTGTCTTAATGAAACAAGCAAGCGAAAAAGAGGCAAACAAAAGAGTGGCCGATAAAGTCCGAAAGAAGTATGGCAATGAGAAGTTCATCATGCTCAAGCCTGATGACCTAATCAGGTTTCTTGAAGAAGCCTAGCCTTTCAAAAGAAAGGGATTCTTCTTTGATGTTCCTGGTCTAATTGAATACTGACTTGCAGGCATGTTTTTAATTTTAATCTCTGCCTGCACTTCATAGTATTCAGAACGAGTAGAAACACGAACCTTAAAGTCACCTCTGCCAGACAATAATGGAATCGTCTTTGAAAGGCCTAGTGGGTTTGCTTTTGATATAAGATAAAAATCATCGCCCGCCTGCATGTAGTAGGCGGGTTCTTTTTTGCCCTGTGTGTAATGTGCGGTGACAAGTTCACCTAGAGGTGAGTTTTCTTTGTTAGCAATATATCGATTGATACCTGGCTGCTCAAAGTATTCTCTCATAACTTCTAGAGGCACAGCGTTAGGATCAGATAACATGCCCTTGTTGGTAGGAATGATAACTTTTGCTACTGGTATGCCAGCATACTTAGCAATATCACGAACAAATTTCTTTGCTTGTGCTGATTCGTTTAGAATATCAACAGCAGCCTTAGCGGTAGGAGTTTTATATGTTGTTTGCCACTTCTTATCAGCATAGAACACACGAGGATTGGATAGATTGTCTGTGTGGTTCATCTTGACTTCAACCCAAACACCTTTTACTGGCTTGTTGTTGAACTTGGTTATTTGAACATCGGATAGAGCCGTGTCGGCAGTAGGTCTAACGGCTGTTACACCCTTGACAGAGTTAATCGATTTAGCAATATTTGCCTCGAATAGATCGGATGCAGCACTCATGTAAGACTCCTTTCGCATATTTATAACACAACTAAATATATAAGTAAATAATACCCTGAGGAACCATGATTAGACTATCAGACTATCTAACAGAAGCAGCCGCAGAAAAAGACCGTCATCTTACACATATTGAGGATGCTGTTCTAGAAGGCGGTGTTACAGGCACTCGCAATGCTATCAAGTTTCTTATTGCTCTAAGAGATATGTTTGCCGATGATGGGCAGACATTATCAGAGGCACCAGGTTCTCTTATTCTTAGAACAAAGTTTGACGGCGCACCTGCCATCTATGCTGGTATCAATCCAGAGAATGGTAAGTTCTTTGTCGGCTCTAAGTCTATCTTTGCTAAGAATGCAAAGTTGAATTATACCGAAGCAGATGTTAGAGCAAATCACTCTGGTGGTCTTGCCGATAAATTATCAGATGCACTAAAGTATTTGCCTGAACTAGGTATCACCGGTATCGTTCATGGCGATTTCATGTTCTCTAAATCTGATCTTAAGTCAGAAACAATCGATGGTAAGAGCTATATCACATTTCGTCCTAACACAATCACATACGCTGTTCCCGCTGGTTCTAGAATAGCACAGCAAGTTCAAGCAGCCAAGATTGGTATTGTCTTTCACACCACATATCATGGTAAGACAATGCAGACACTACAAACACATTTTGATATCAATGTCAATAACTTTAGACCATCACGCAATGTATGGTATCGTTCTAACAAGTTTCTTGATGTTACTGGTCGTGCTACCCTCACAAAGGCAGAGAACGCTAAACTAACAGGCATTCTTTCCCAAGCTGGTTCAGTATTCAGAACCATTCCTTCCTCACTATTAAATCAGATTGCAACCAACGACACATATAGAATCCATATCATGTCATTCTATAATCAGCGTGTCCGTGCTGGTGAACATATGGGCGCTGGTCATACGGCTGCACTAATAAAGTGGGTTGGGGATAAATATCAAAAGGGCGTTGATGATGCCAAACTACCAGCAACCAAAGCAAAGCGTAAGGCAGAGCGTGATATGGTTCTTCGTTGGTACCGTCAACATGCATCTGATCTAAAGAAAATCTTTCAGTTGCAAAACCTACTGATAGATGCCAAGATGCTATTGATTGCTAAGTTTAACATGGTGAACGATCTTGGCACATTCTTACATACCGCTGATGGTGGCTATAAGGTAACAACTCCTGAGGGCTATGTTGCCGCTTGGTCAACTGGTGGTGATGCTGTTAAGCTAGTTGATAGATTAGAGTTTAGCCGTGCTAACTTCTTAGCTGTCAAGAATTGGGGAAGATAAATGACAGATAAACCGACACCAAAGCCTGTGCCGGTAATTAAGACGATTAAAAAGATCGTCAAGCAGGCTAGAGATAAGAAAAAGTATAAATAGTATAATAATCCTGTAGAGGGAATAAATGAAGAAAATTGTATTTACATTTGGCCGATATAATCCGCCAACCACGGGTCACGCAGAACTAATCAATTATGCGGTTAGATTAGCACATAGAACAGGTGCTGATCATCGTATCTATACCTCACAATCTCACGATCCCAAAAAGAATCCTCTACCACCAAAACAGAAGATGGCGTTTCTTCGTCAGATAATGCCTGGCGTCAATTTCGTTGATGATCCAAATATGAAGACTGCATTCATCATTTGTAAGAAATTGTCAGATGAAGGTTACGAAGATGTAACATTTGTCGTTGGTGAAGATCGTGTAGCAGATTTTAAATCGCAACTAGGCAAGTATGTAAAGCCAAAGACGGCTAAAGACTTCAACCCCAAGATTCATTATCCATTCAAGAAATTTCAGGTTGTATCATCTGGTGGACGCAAAGAAGGTATCTCTGGTACCGCACTAAGAGCAGCAGTCCGCAAGGGCGATTTCTCCACATTCGCTAAGGCATCAGCGGCAAAAGACAAGTTGCTTGCTCGTAAGATTTTTAATGCCGCTAAAGCAAATCTCCAAGAACAATTCACATTGCTAGAAGAAAAGGGAATGTCTCGTAAGGAGTTCGATAAGCTTCTACATTCATTCATTGACTTTACTTGTAAGCAATTAAATGTTAAAGAAAAGCCTGTCATCGAATATAAAGATGACAAGGGAGATGGACAACCATCGTTCGGTGGATATGCACCACATTCAAAGACACTGATGGTCTATACAAAGAACCGTCATCCTATGGACATCTTTAGAACTGTAGCACATGAGTTGGTGCATCATAAGCAGAATGAAGATGGTAGACTAGGTAAAGATATTGCCAAAGAGGGAGCAACTGGTTCTGATATTGAGAACGAAGCAAACTCAGAGGCTGGAAAGGTAATGAGATATTTTGGTAGAGAGAATCCTTTCTACTTTGATATGAACTATGTGCTAGAACACAAAGCAATATTACTAGGTGGTGTGCCAGGGTCAGGAAAAGATAGAATACTAAAAGAAGCAATTGCACCACTCGGATATAAAGAAGTCTCACAAGAGAATTTCACAAAGTATAATGTTAATGGAGAAGGCATTGTCGTCAATGGCACAATGTCTAATTACGAACAGACAAATCAAATCAAAAACATTTTAGAAAGTCGTGGTTATAAGACCATGATGGTATTTGTTAATACATCTAACGAAGTTTCTAAGCAACGCAATGAAGCAAGAGCATTAACTGGCGCTCGTGTCATCAATGAGAATACTCGTTTCAGCAAGTGGCAATCTGCACAGGTAAACACTGTAGAGTATTTACAACTATTCGAGAATTGTTATGTCATTGACAATAGTGCAGCCGCTCTTACAGAAGAACATAGAAACAATCTACATTTTCTCAAAAAGGCATTACACAATTTCAGTCTTGGAGAAACAGACTATAACTTTGAGCGTATGATTAATGAAAATCATACAGATTTCTCCAAGAACAATAGAAAGATATTAGTTGGTGGCGCTGGTAATTGGGGCACATCTAAACTAACTTCCAGATACCAGAAAGACACGCCCGGTCAAGATATCGGGTTTCAACCTATGAAAGTTTTGACATTGACACAGAAATTTAAAAACAAAAAGATGAAGAAAGAAGAAAAGACAGTTAGAAGTCCATCAGGTGCACCTATCGGCGGCGATAGAATTGGACCTGAAATTGGTCTTCCTAAAGGTCCTGGTTTTGGTGATAATCAGTCTATTGACCTACTCGGTATTGATAGACAGATTGATAGATGGATGGTGAAAGAAGAAACCAGAAAGAGATTTAAGCAAAAGTATGGTCAGTTGGGCGAACAGAAACTAAAAGAGACTGTCGCCAAACTGAAAAAAGAAAGTTTAACGGATCCATTTGACGGTTCTATGGGTGCTACACCTAACTCCGGTCAGATTGATAATGTTAGACAAGATCCAAATGCAGAGTTTGAGAAGCAAAAGATATTCGGAAGAAAAAAACTAAATACTAGCAATAGCTATGTTAACAAATTAAAAGGAAACTAAAATGTTTGAGAACAAGTTTAATACCAAGAAGACTGATTCGCTTGTCGAGGCAGTCAAGCAAGCACAGGCTGACGGTGAACTTCGTCGTCAGGCAGAAGCCCTTGTTAATGAAGAATTTGGCGTTTATTCACGCAAGGCAGTCATTCGTGAAAATCTAGCCGCTTATGATGCTCGCCTTGAAGAAGCCTATAAGTGCATGAAAGAAGGCAATAGAGATAATAAAGAAAAGAAGAAAGAGCATGAAGAAAAGACTGGTATGGAGCACATCAAAAAGATGGGCGGCTTCCCAGGACAGTCACCAAAGAGAACTGCTCGTGAACTAACAAAAGAAGAAAAGGCCGACAAGGATTATGACAAAGACGGTAAGGTCGAGTCACCAAAGGACGAAGTTTGGGGTTCTCGTCTTCGTGCTGCTAAACTCGCTGGCAAGCTAAAAGAAGGTATGGCCGATCCTAAGGATCCTTCATATCAGGGCGGCGGTGATGTTACATCAACACCAGCAAAGCATGTCAAGCCAACAAACCCAGAAAGAATTAAGTCTTTCAAAGACCCAAGAGATTCGTCAGTTCAGGGCGGCGGTGATGTTACAGTTGGTGGTAAGCCAGCAAGCATCAGAGAAGCACTCCGTGAAATGGTTGCAAGAAAGAAAGACATTGCCAAGGGTGGTGTAACTGCTCCTCAAGAGTTCAAGCAAGAGAGATTTGCCAACAAGGGTGCAGTAACAAAGGCACCAGTTCCTGGCGTTTCTATTGCAGAAGAAGAACAGGTTGATGAAGCCGCATATTCAGCCAAGGCTGCTCGTGCTGGTAAAGACATTGGTAAGTCAGGAAAGCAGTTCTCTAAGATTGCTAAGAAGGCTGGTGAGAAGTATGGTTCTGAGGAGCGTGGTAAGAAGGTAGCAGGTGCTATTCTCGCTAAGATTCGTGCCAAGCACATGAAGGAAGATTCATCTTTTAACGCCGCACAGGAAACTGGTAAGTCGGTCGATGAAGCTGTTGCAACTGCCGTTCCACCTACATATCAGCCAGCATCCACAGAGATTGCTAGACCTGCTAGAGCAAGTGGTCCACAAAGATTGCAAGGAACACGCTTCTATCGTGGTATGAGTGCAAAAACATCTGGCACATCAACTGCAAAGTTTGGCGCTCAACAGACTGCTAGAGCAACTGGTCCTTCACCAAAGACCGGAACCTCACTAGTTCCATCAGGTGGTAATAGACTACCAGCCGTTTCAGGATCTTCAACAACAAAGCTTCCTGCAACTACTGGTTCTGGCGCCGGTGCTGCTGACACAGGTGCATCAAAGCTACCTGCACTAAGAGGTGGTAATAGCGTAACTGCTACAAAGGCTGCCGATGCTGGTAGATCAGGTGCTTTCACTTACTCTCGACTAGGTGATACAGCTATTACAAAGGCTGCTGGTCGCTCTGCTCTTGGTACAGTTGCAAAGGTCGCTGCTAAGGCTGCTGGTCCTGCTTCTGCTATTGCTGATATCGTCACACCTTCTGGTAAGACTGAACCTGGTAATCCAGTGTTCCGTAAGACTGATGCTGGTAAGGGTGAGGTTGCAGGATATCGTTCTGCTACTACACCAAGAAAGACAGATGATAATACACAGAAGGGAATGGTAGGTGATATGTCTAGAAGAGGCAAGTTGGCTCCTTCTGTTCGTAATCAGGAACTACCAAGCAAGATTGCTCCAGTTAAGACAACCGAGCCAGGTACACTATCTGCACCTGCTGCTAAGCCTGCAACTACTTCAACCCCTGCACCAAAGTCATTTGGACAGGCATTCTCCACAGCTAGAAAAGAAGCTGAAACATCAGGAAATAAATCAACTGGTCAGTTCTCATTCAAGGGCAAGCAGTTCCAGACAAACATAAACCCTGCAAAGGGCGCTGAAAAGTATGTGCCTGCTTCACAGCAAAAGGTAACATCTGTTGGTAAGACACCAGCACCTGCTGCTACACCTTCACCAACTACACCTGGTTCAACTTCAATCTCTAAGCAGCCTGCACCTCCTGCATCTTCAACCACAGGAATTAGTTCAACTGCTGCTAAGGTTGGTATCCCACAGACACCAACTGGCATGAGTAAAGATTTTGCTATGGGTAAGGATTTATCAAATCCTCCTTCAGTATCATCAACTCCGGCTGCTCCTAAGCCTTCTGCCCCACCACCAGCCATGTCAATGACTGATCCAAAAGCAAAGGCACTAAAAGAAGAAGTTCAGGTAGGTGAATATAAGTATAGGATCGTTTAAATGAAAACACCTAAACAGACTAAGAAGGGCGGTAGTAGATACCGCCCTGACACAAAGAAGATGGCAAAAGAAGATCGTCAGAAGGCTCTTAAAAAAGTAAATAATAGCAAAGCGAATAGAACTATGACGGGGCAGAATCCAGACATTATTGAAATGGATCCTGTAAAAGTTGATGCTATCGGACAGAATCAAGGTTTAAACTAACAAGAAAGAAGGATTACTAAAATGCCACTATGGGGATCAGTAGATAACGCTGCAAACTCCGACATTGCAGTTCTAATGCAGTATAACAAGCCAACAGATACAACCGAACAGGCTGTGCTATTTGGCAATACTACATCAGGCGCTTTTGTCACAAACGAAACAGTCGGCCAGTTCGGTGTTGATTCGGATGAAATCACCGCTGCTCGTGCCGCTGGTGCAGCAAAGCCAGCACATGCTGGTTGGAACATTCGTCACGAAGGAACTGGCCTAAAGGCTGGTCGTGTATGGTACGAAACAGTTGTTGCCATGGGCTCAATGTCAGGCGACGCCGAAGATACAGTCTTCCCAGACACAACAATTAGAATTACAACTCAGCCTGTAAGTGCTAACGGCGCTGGCAATGTTACTCTATCAGTTGTTGCTACATCAACACCAACAAAGACACTATCTTATGCATGGCAGCGTAACGCTGGTGCTGGTTGGGTTTCAGTTAGCAACCTTACTGGTGTTTATTTCAATGCTACATCCGCTTCACTTACTGCAAACGCAGAGATTGCATCAGGAAATACATTCCGTGTCACCGTTTCTGCTACAGGCGCAGTAAGCGTAGTATCTGCAAACGCAGCCGTAACGACACCATAAGGAGAGTTTTATGAAAACTTTCCGTGATCATCTTAAAGAGGAAGTCGTACCTACCGCTCTTAGTAACGGTAGCGTAGACATTAAAAATCCAGCAGTCAGAGCCGAACTTAACGGCATTCTGGCTGCTATTGCCACTCGTTCATGCATTACACCATATATTGCTCTAACAAAGATGCGTAAGGCTCTTTCTTATTTTCATATTGAGTTGCCAAGCAAAGTCTATATGGAAGGCAATCATGGTGTAGAAGTATGGGAGATCCATCAGTTTGGACACAAGATGGGTATGACAGATCAGGGTGAGTTCGTAAAAGAAGTTCCCTGTGACTATTACCTATTCTTCCATTATCATCTATTCGGCTCAATGTTCATGATTGATGCTAGAGTAGTTGATAAGGACGATCTTGACAAGAGACTAAGTGCCGCCGAAGCAATGATCAAAGAAGATGCAGCAGCAATGAAACATCTTCAAAGAGCATTAGCCCCTAAAGAGAAGATGCATTCTGCACTAGGAGATTGTGATTGTAGCCAGGGCGATTCCCCAAGCACTAAATCTGCTGTTGATGTTTCTATGCGCCGTAAGGACAAGAAACTATCTGCCGATTCGCTTGATGAGGGATGGGTAGCAATTGCTCCACGTGGACAGAGCGTCTATGACAAGTTCGGCGATGCTAATCCAAACGCAAAGTGGTATGGTCGTAAACCTCCAAAGGCAAACAAGCCAGGTGATGCTGAACCAGGTGCTGGAGATACCTACAAGGGTTCAAAACAGGGTGGTAAGACACGCTTTGCTAAGAAAACTGTCAAGGAAGAAAACCTTGACGAAGTATCTCTAGGCAAACTTGTTGCTTATAAGAACAAGGCTGGTGAAGGTCGTGAAAAGGGTGTTGCTCTTGCTGATAAGAAGATGAAAGGTAAAGCAAAGGTTGGTGCCTCTGCTCCTAAGCATCCTTACATGGAAGAGACTGTTGAAGAAGGTAAAAAAGTCAAGATCAAACTTAACCCAGAAAAAAAGATTGGTTACACAGTTCATGACGTTGGACCTGGTGGAAAGAAAACTCTTGTAAAATCTGGAGAAACAAAAGTCAAGGACATAAAAGAAGGCCGTATGCCTGCTTCTGTTATCAAGCACAAGCAGAAACTCGCTGGTATGACTGATGCTGAAAAGAAGGCAAAGTTTGCTGGTAAGTCAGAAGCAGAACTAAAGGCAATGGCTCGTCGTCATGGTCATGGCCCAGACAGCAACGAGTATTCTAAGCATGGTTCTTATGAAAAGAAACAGATTGATGAACTTTCATATGAAACAGTAGCCAGATATCATAGAAAGGCTGCCGACAGATATCAGACTGGTGAAGAACCATATGAGAAAAGAAAGAAGGGTCGTGAGTTAGCCACTAGAAAACGTGCTGGCGGCATGATGGGTATTCCAAAGGCCAAAGTAATGGCTAAGGAAGAAACCATCAATGAAAAACTAACCAAGAGAATGAAGGTTTCTGATGTTATCTCTGACTTTGTTCATTCCGATGATCCAAAGTTCAAGGGTAAATCAAAGAAAGAGCGCATGAAGATGGCTCTAGGTGCCTATTATGGTATGCATCCGGAGAAGTCTCGTAAAGAATAATGCTTGATCTTAATGATGGTAATTTTTTGATATACGCCGCTAAATCATACGAAAGTCCTCATCTGCTCCAATCAGAGTTTGATGAGGACTTGAAGCGGATCAAGTATATCAAAAGATTGTTACGCAAATACAGAATGGATGGTGAGTGTAAAGAGAGATTGATACTCAACCACATCATTATTCTATCCAACATGTTTGGAGTAGAAGCGACGGTGAACATGCTGTTTCTAAAGGTTGAACCTGATGATTATCCCACACTTAAAACATTTCTTTTATTTCTTAACTATATGCCCGAAAAGTTAAGTGTCACGATTAATAAATACACAGTGAACCAAAAAGAGATTATGGTAGATTTATCCATAGCAGACAGATTGAGGAAGATATGATTGACGAAGATGCGCCAACAGTAAACATAGGCTCAGGTCAGATTCCCGGCGCTGGTGTTACATCACCAGGAAAGCCAGCGAACTTCGGCGATACAATCGTAAATCCCGGTGCTGCTAAAAGATGGAAGAAGATAAACGCCACCCAGACTGGCGGTATTCTTCGAAGAAAGAAGCCGCTTATGGAAGACTCATTCGCTGGTGCTATGGTCTTTGAAGTTAATTCAAAACTATTTCATAGCCTAACATTGAGCAAGCGCAAAGGCAAACATTGGCGAACATATCTTGAAGAAGATGATTGCTATGCTGAAATTCGTGAATGGGCTAATAAGAATAAAGGTCCTATTGTTGTAAGAAATGAAGCAACAGGCGAAATGAGATATATCAGATATAAAAATTAACACAAGGACGAAAGGAATGGAACTATCCATGTCAGACAAAGACTCCCACGACTTCGAGAATGGAGTTGGCGAGGTAGTATCAAGAATGCCACCAATTATCACCACCATCATTGCTGTTGGAGGATTAGTGGCGGCTTACTTTATGACAATTGGTGAGTTCAAAGTTAAGGATATGGAACTACAGCAGAAAGTTCAATATCTTGAACAGAAGGTTGACCGCATAGAGGAAACGATGGATACTATCAAACTAAAACTAGACGCTCGTTTTCCAATTGTAGATAATGAAAGACAAGACCTTCGTAGGGAAATTGATAGTCTAAAGGAAGTCATTCAGCAGATGAAGCCGCTACTTAAAAGATAACACTTGACATTTGTTTAAGTGAATGATAATATGCATATTCATTATGATCAGGTGACTTATGGCGGTATATATTGATAAGAAATACATTTCTCTCCTCGCTCCTAAACTATCATTGTTCAAGCAGCGGGGAGAGTTTTTATGGAACTTCCGTTGTCCCGTATGCGGAGATTCCCATAAGAACAAGATCAAAGCAAGAGGATACATTTACAAGCGAAAGGAACACTTTGGCTTTATGTGCCACAATTGCGGCACAACCATGGGTCTGGGTAAGTTTATCAAGTATGTTGATCCTGGTTTGTATAATGATTATCAGTTGGAGTCGTTTGTTCAATCTAACACACAGACAAAGGTTGATGTTACGGAGTTTGTGACAAATCCGACATTCTCTAAGCCAAAGAGTATTCTATATACTGATGCAGAACGCATTATAGGATTGAATCCTTATCATCCTGCAAGGAAATATCTTGAAGATAGAAAAGTTCCTATTGATAGCCTTTTCTATGTCGAAGACTTTGCCAAGTTTGTTAAGGATTTGTTTCCTGAAAATGCAAAAACACTATATAAGGAACCACGCATTGTAATACCCTTCTATGATAAGGAAGGTAATCTCTTAGGAATACAAGGACGATCACTTGACAGACATTCGAAGATCAAATACATCACAATCAAAAGCACTGAAACTAACCCTAAGATTTTTGGATGGGATAGACTGGATGCATTGCAAACTGTGTATGTGGTTGAGGGACCCATCGATTCTCTTTTCCTTACTAATAGTGTGGCTACTATGGATGCAGCACTCTTTTCTGCTCCTCACATCTTAGGACTTGACCTAGAGTATGTTTTCGTATATGATAACGAACCTCGTAATAAGCAGATAGTTTCCAACATGCGGAAGACTATCGAAATGGGTAGAAAGATTTGTGTGTGGCCTTCCTATATCAAAGAGAAGGACATCAACGAAATGGTTCTGGTCAATATGCATCCGAGTGAGATTCAGCATATCATAGATAGAAATACGCATGAAGGAATTATGGCTACAATGAAACTGAACCAATGGAGTAGAATATGAGTATACCTACAAGATTCAATGTCATAACACCTAATAAAACATATAACAATCAAAGTATGTTCACTATCAGTTATGGTCGAGATCTGAACGACAGAAACGTATGGAAAGAAAGATTTCAGGAATATTTTGACTGTTCTTCAAACGAACAAAAAGAAAATTATTGCCCATGGTATTTTGAAGAAGATTTTATGATAGAGATTAGTCCTGACATTACTCTTTTTAAAAAAGAGTTTCATAAATTATGAGGAGAAAAACATGACCGATGAAGAAACAAATAAGCTAAAGAAGATTCTTTTTGTCTTAACTCTTATTAAAAATAAAGAATCTGATGAACGCAAGCTTGCATACTCAGAAGCAATTGAAGAAGCAATTGAAGAAGCAATTGAACATGCAAAAGAACTTTTGGGAATAAAAGTTAAATTGTGAGACAATTAATGAGCGAAGAACAGTTTGTCAAATGTTATGTTGTTTTTGGCTGTGTATTTCTGATCTTAATAGTGATGGATATGTTTGGATTATGGGGGAACAGTGATGAATGACATTCATCAGCAGCAATTGAAGCAAGTAAGAGAAAGCGTATATGAGGAAAATCTGCGGCTTCGTGCCGAACTCGCCGCAGCCAATGAGTTTAAGAAGCATTACACTGATTTGATTTCAGTCAATGCTGAACTAATGGGAGCACCTAATGACGGATCGATTACAGACTCAGTAGTTCAAATAGAGAAACTTGTAAAGAAACTTCGTGCCGACCTCGATGCCGCTAATGAGGAAGTCGAAAAATTACGGGAACGCCTTGGTCCACATGGACTAGTCGTCGTAGACATAGACAAGACGGGGCATTACGTGTCTGAGAAAGTTGCCGACGAAATCACCCGCCTCCGTACCGACCTTGCCGTAGCCAATGAGCGATGTGAGATGCTGACAAAGGAAGTCGTAGAGTGGCGTAGTCGCCCCGATGCTTTGCGGGCTGACAAAGCCGAAGCCGACCTCGATGCCGCCATTTCAGAGCGTAATGGCCATTACGCTACATTGAAGCATGTGGCTAAAGAGCGTGACGAAGCCTTGCGTAATCAAGCAGAAACTCAATCTAAACTAGATGCTCTTGAAAAACTGTTTCAGATGACCTGTCAACAGTTTGAAGAAAAGCGCCAGCGTATTCTAGAGGTTCTTGACTAATGACGAAGCATTGTGTATATTTTTAGTGGAAAGGAGCCTACACATGACCAAGAATAAAGCAGAATCGGAGTATGTTATGATAAGGCGAAAGTGTGAAGATTCGGATATGGCAGAGTTAACATTCGCTAAGAATAACGAAAAACTTGACCTGACAGATTATAGGTGTATCCGAATGTTTTCAGAGACCACAGAGGAATGGGTTCATAAAGATGAATACGAGCATTTCTATGAAGAGTATCGCAAATTCAATGGTCTGATGATGAGGCATGGTGCGATACTATCATATATAAGTGAACCGTGTGAAGAAAAGGCTGTCACCACTTTCTTGAGGATGAAGGCGAAAGACTGATGACCTATACGTGGAGTAAGTATCCTGATGCCAAACCTAACCGATCTGGATACTATTACACATACTATTTCAATAACGAAATGAATGATTGTTTTTACAAAGCGATATACTATAATACTTCCGCAGACGAGTGGATCGGGTGGAGAAGAGGTATAGAACCTAAAGTTATAGGATATGTAGATAAGACGTATGCGAAGTTCTATGTTCCTTGTTTAGATTTGGTAACGCCAGACATAGGGAGTTTCTTGGAATGAGTGAAGATATTGTGAAGCGACTGCGTGAACCATGCTTTTTCAATGGATACGATCAGCAAACTTCTGAAGAAGCCGCTGATGAAATCGAGCGTCTTCGTAAGTATGAACAACTAGTCAATTTCATTGCTACGGACTATGTTGAACTCTCGCATGATAAGGTTCAAAATGAATATCTTCTTATCATAAAGAAGTGCCGAGAGTTGGTTAAGGAAGATATGGTAAAGATATTTGATGAATACCTTGAGGGTCTCAAAGACGTAAAGGATATTTTCTGATGGCCAGACAAATATAGAGGAGGTCAACGTGGAGGAGATAGAAATGACTGACGATGTATATGTGATTATTCTTTCGAATGGTAGAGCAGAGAACGTTCCACCATCATACAACTGGTATGATATTCTTATCCAAGCAGAAAGCGCTTGGAGACATAGTTGCAGTTCTTCGGCTATTCCTGAGAAGCTAATAAAGAACGGTAAGATCATTGTTGAAAAACAACTTTGGTATGTAGCAAGTAACTATGTTATAGAAAAAAATCATCTGGTAGATAAGGCTTACGAACAAGCGAAAGAAATGTTCCCAGAACCAAAAGGTGAGTGATGAACTACTGCTTCATGTATGACGGGATAGTTCTAGTGTTTCACAATGATCGATATGCTCATTGTTGGGACAAACAGTTTGTGACAGAGAACTGGTGAGAAAGATAATGAAATACAATATTGAACTAGACCATGACCAAACTGATGCTATTGTCATTGCTTCTCTAAAGGAGGCGTATCGTCTCAATGCTGATCCTCTTCCGGACGAAGGTGGAGAGAAATGGGTTGATGTCGAGTTTCTGGCTGCTATAGATCATGTCCTAGAATATTATCATAACTATGAGCAGAAGAAGTTATGGATTGTTGAAAAAGAATCGTTTAATAATGGAAAGAGTAACAAATGAACAACGCTAAGATTATTGCAGTAACACAGCCGCTTATTGAATCGTATAAAGATTTGGCTAATAATCCTGTCTATATGACACCCAATGAGTTTATCGCATACACCGCACGAGTATCAAATCCATCCAATCAGCATAACACACTAACATCAGAAAAACTCCTAAAGTATCTAATCGAACATAAGCATTGGTCACCTTTTGAAATGGTTTCTATCACAATGGAAATCAATACAACTCGTGATATCTCACACCAGATCATTCGCCATCGTTCGTTCTCATTCCAAGAGTTTAGCCAGCGTTATGCCGATCCTACTAAGGACATGTCGTTTGTAACGAGAGAAGCAAGACTACAGGACGCTAAGAACCGTCAGAATAGTATTGAGACGGATGATGAAAGGCTGGAGAAAGATTGGTCAGAGATTCAGCGTAATCTGGCAAGTCGTATGCGTGTCAACTATAATTGGGCTATTGAAAAAGGCATTGCCAAAGAACAAGCCAGAGCAATTCTACCAGAAGGTCTAACCACAACCCGTCTATATATGTCAGGGACGCTTCGTTCTTGGATTCATTACATTGACGTTAGAGCCGAAGCAGGCACACAGAAAGAACACCGTCAGGTTGCTCTTGCTGCACAGGAAGAGATTCTAAAACACTTCCCGTCATTGAAAGAGTATTGGTATCCAGAGCCTTGGTTTCATGGTGTTCCTGTGAATAAGTCGGAAGAAGAACCTAAGTCATGGTGGTGGAAGTTTTGGTCATGAATGACGAACTACAAGAATTATATGAAAAACTATTGAAAGCACAACAACCACTTGGTGAAGAATTTGAAAAGGTTTTGTATGAAAACCTTTGGGAACTATACGTTACAGACAACGAGGAAGAATAATGGACAGTTTATATCAGGAATTTATCTATAAGAGCAGATACTCACGCTATCTGCCAGAACAAAATCGCCGTGAGAATTGGGAAGAGACTATCAATCGTTATCTTGACTTTATGTATATGCACCTGCATACAAAACATAGTTATGATATAACACCTGATCTCCGTAAGAGACTATTTGATCATATCCATGACATGAAGGTCATGCCATCTATGCGAGCCTTGATGACATCGGGCCTTGCGTTGAACCGTGATAACACTTGTGGTTATAACTGTTCATTCCTACCTATCGATGATCCAAAGGCTTTTGACGAAGCCATGTTTATTCTTCTATGTGGTACTGGTGTTGGATTCTCTGTTGAACGTCAGTTCATCAATCAACTACCAGAGATTCCAGAGAAGATGTTTGATTCTGAAACTATCATATCTGTCCGTGATAGTAAGGAAGGATGGGCCAAGGCTTTGCGTATGCTTATCGCATTGCTATACACGGGTGAGATTCCCAAGTGGGATCTGACAAAGGTTCGACCAGCAGGTGCTCCTCTAAAGACATTTGGTGGTCGTTCGTCAGGTCCTGGCCCGCTTTCAGAATTGTTTAAGTTTGTTGTTAAGATGTTTAAGAACGCACATGGTCGACGCCTCACATCCCTTGAGTGCCATGACATCATGTGTAAGATAGGCGAGGTCGTAGTAGTCGGAGGCGTTCGTCGCTCCGCAATGATCAGCCTATCTAACTTATCAGATGACCGTATGCGTCATGCTAAAGCAGGTGCTTGGTGGGAAGCAAATCCACAGCGAGCCCTATCAAACAATAGTGCTGTGTATAATGAGAAGCCAGAAGTCGGCACATTCATGCAGGAATGGGTTTCACTATACGAAAGCAAATCAGGAGAGAGAGGATTATTTAGTCGTGAAGCATGTCAGAAAATTGCCAAAAGAAACGGAAGACGCAATCATGATCAGTTATTCGGCACAAATCCGTGTAGCGAAATCATCCTTAGACCATATGGATTTTGCAACCTCACGGAAGTGGTTATCAGAGCCGCAGACACCATTGAACAGATTAAAGAAAAGATTGAGGTTGCTACTATTCTCGGTACTTTCCAATCTACTCTCACTGATTTCCCGTATCTAAGAAAGATTTGGGTTAAGAACGCCGAAGAAGAAAGACTACTTGGTGTTTCTCTTACAGGCATCTATGACTCCAAACTATTCAACAATCCAGAGGACAAGGGCATCAAAGAACGCCTTGCTTCTCTCCGTGACTATGCTGTTGAGGTAAACAATGTTCTCGCTGATAAACTTGGGATTAATCCTGCTGCTGCTATTACTTGTGTTAAGCCCTCTGGAACAGTATCTCAGTTATGTGACTCGGCTTCTGGTATTCATCCTCGCCATAGCCAATATTATATTCGTCGTGTCCGTGCTGATAACAAGGATCCACTAACACAGTTCATGAAGGACAAGGGTGTGCCATGGGAGCCAGATGTTATGAAGCCAGACTCCACAACTGTATTCTCTTTCCCAATGAAAGCACCAAAGGGTGCAGTTGTTCGTGATGATATTGACGCTATCAAGCACCTGGAACTATGGGCCGTCTATCAGGAAGCATGGGCAGAACATAAGCCATCTGTTACCATCAATGTCAAAGAAGAAGAATGGATGAAGGTCGGTGCTTGGGTTTACGAACACTTTGATGAAATGTCCGGCGTTTCGTTCTTACCTTATGATGGAGGCAGTTACCGCCAGGCACCCTATGAAGAAATCAGTAAAGACCTTTACGAAGCAATGTTGCCAACTATCCCAACCCATTTGGACTGGGACACTCTCCAAGAGTTTGAGGATGAGACGGAAGGCGTGCAAAACCTGGCTTGTTCGGCAGGAGGGTGTGACATCTAACACACTCGGTATGTCCCTCAAAATGATGTAGAGGTTCATAAGAAATGTGTCTGTTAGAGTTCTTGTAATCTACGCAAGCGGATTCTAAAAGAAAGGCATCATACAGACACATTTTCTTTTCTTCTATTACTTCATACTTGTATTGTCTAAACCGGCCTTTGTATCTTGTTTTGGCGTCGTGTATGGTAATACCAAACTTATAAAATGATTCCGTATCATTATAAACTCTAATGATGTAGAATGTGGCAGGTTTGTCTTTTAGATATGGTCGTTTGCGGAAAATACTTTCACTATACTTTCCATTCCTTTTGTTAAACTTTGGAGTATTCCGTAATGCCAAGTCAATCTGTTGCTGTTTGGTTTTCTTTACACCAAACTTTTTACACCAGTTGTCTATTGTACCTTTATGAACTTTGTAGTATAATGCTAACTCTTGTCGGGATTTGTTTTGGTCTTGGTATAGGTGGAGGAACTCTTCCTTGCTTGGAAGAGGAATCATACCGTTCGGTTGATTTAGACGCTGTGGTTGATGGGATCTATAAATAGACATGCTGGCGCTCCAAGTTAGCGTTAGAGTAGGTGAGGGTATGCGGCCCTGTGACCTACACCTCTATTTAGCAAACATAGGATTTACAAATGTCCGATATCAAAGAAAGTTTCATAGAAAAGTTCCGTTCTCTTAGGGAAGAAAGTTTAGATGAAGAATCTAAGTCGATTACAGATTCTAATGATAGAAGAAAATATATTTCTCTTAGAAATATGGAAGCAAATAGACTCGCTAAAGCAAAGGGCACTAAGAGTCCTATATCTCAGGATCACCACAGAAAAATGGCTCAACAACATAACGATGATGCCAATGCAATTATGGACAAATATCGTAAATAGAGAAGAAAATGGAGAAAGTGAAATGAAGAAACTACTTATTGCAGCAATGCTACTAACAACACCAGCTATGGCACAGACAGATATCACCATCAGCAAGTCTCACCAGTTGATGCAGGTTGATAGTGATTATGGGTCGTATCAATGGCCCGTCTCAACTGCCCGCCGAGGTTATTATACACCTACTGGAACTTTCCGCCCCTACTCCCTTCAACTAATGCACTACTCAAAGAAGTTCGACAATGCCCCAATGCCTCACTCTATCTTTTTTAGCGGTGGTTATGCAATTCACGCTACTCCTCATGTTGGTGCTTTGGGCAGACCCGCTTCTCACGGCTGCGTTCGCCTTTCTCCAGGGAATGCTGCTACTCTATATCAGATCGTAAAGCAGGATCCCGATACAACAATTAGGATTGTACCATGACATGGAAACAAAAATTGCGTGATTGGGTAACTCTAAATGCTATTATGAATGGCGTCAATGAGGAAACCCATTACCGTGATGACCTTTTACAAAGAAAGCAAGAGATACTTGCCGAAGATGGCAGGCATCTTCTCTCGCAATATCAGAATGGTCTTGCAGACCTAGGTGAAAAGGTTGACTTGAACCGAATAGTTTCTCTGGCGGAACAAAAGATTACTGATACAGACAAAATCATCCAAATGGTGATAGCTCTTTCAGAGGCATATATGCAAGAGTATCGTTCGCAGAAGAACTATGAAGTTTCAGACAAATTTAGAAAGATTCTTTTTACACTAAAGGGGCAGAACCAATGAACCTATTTCAACTCGGCAAATTCACCTCACATGCTGGCAAGGAACTTGATTGGAAGATTGAGTGTGACGCCTTGACAGATGAAGATTGGGAATGTCTTGCTAAGATGATTAGCGAACGCACCCAGTTTGGTCGTGTATATGGTATTCCTCGTGGAGGAGAGAAGCTAGCCAAAGCATTAGAAAAGTATGCTGACCCTAAGAACCCTATTCGTCTGGTTGTTGACGATGTATGGACAACTGGCACAAGCATGAATGAAGCAATGAGCAAGGGCGACTTTGGTTTCGTTGTATTCGCAAGAAACCGAATTGTGTTCGATGCTAACAAGTATGTTCGTGCATTATTCACAATGGACCTTTTATGAATGAACTGGATGAAATTTTACATGAACAGTTGCATATTGCTAGACACTTAGCAAAGAAAATGAGAAAGGCAAGGAGGGTGATGGGTCCTGATCCCACCTTGCTCACTCTACAAGTATTGAATGAAAAAAGAACACAATACATCGAGAATATGATAAGTGACAAAACATTATTACGAAAGAAATTTAAACGAAAGAAAAAAGAAAAAGATCCAGACATACTGGCAAGGAGTACCACTCATATGTGGTACAGAAATATTTTGATGATAACCAACATCGGTTATAATATAATGGTAGATTCGTTCCAAGCCTATATGTCCTATTTCAGAAAGGATAAAGACTGATGGCAGGAGAACGAGCCGCAATATTTGGACAGTTTATTGAACAGTTAGTTGAAAGCGATGTTGGCATTCTAGAAAGGGAACAAGTCTATAGGGTTCTTTTAGAAGTGCTTGAGGAGTTTGATATCAAAGGCATGGACGGCTATCTTGATATCGATCCAGCATTTGATGAGGTGTTTAACGAGAAGTTTCCGCCTGAAATAGAAGACTACGAAGAATAACTATATACTCGTATGACATGGACATACGAGAACAAACCCTTAGAAGAAATCCCAGAAGGCTATCAAGCTTTCGTATATTGCATCACCTGTGTTCCTACAGGGCGAAAATATATTGGGAAGAAACTATTCAAATTCACTCGCACTACCAAGAAGAAAGGTAAGCGAGTAAAGAAGCAGGTCGACTCCGATTGGCAGGATTACTATGGCAGCAATAAAGAACTTTTACACCACGTGGAAATCTTCGGTAAGGAGAAGTTCACCCGAGAAATCATCCGTCTATGTAAGAGCAAAGGCGAAGCGTCGTATTATGAGGCTAAGGAACAGTTTGATAGGGATGCGCTAATCTCCGAGCAATACTATAACGAATGGATTATGGTGCGAGTTAGAAAGTCCCATGTGAAAAAGAAGTGAGGAAGAATGATTACAGTGTATTCAAAAGACCAGTGTGTGTTTTGCGATAAAGCGAGAACACTACTGAAACTAAAGGCCAAGGAATTTACTGAGTATAAACTCGGTAAGGATTTTGATCGGGATACTATCCTGGAAATGTTTCCTGACGCTCGAACTTTCCCAATAATAACACTTGACAAAAAGTATATTGGGGGCTATAATGAGTTAGAAAAATTGTTCAGCGAAGGAAACTAAAGCATGTGGGTATCCGAACTCGAATCTGCTATGTTAGGCACTGTTAGAATTGGAACTTATCCGTCATATGCTGATGCATGTGTCGGTACCGATAAATGGTTGCGTGAAACGAAAGTTTCCGATGGAGAAACCGAAACGACCATGCTCGAAATGGTAAACGAAGATTTTTCCTGTGATGTTTATGTCTATGAAGCAGATGAAGATTATGAGTGGGAGAAAGAAGATGATTGATAAGTATGCTCTAAAGGAAGACCTAAAGAACGGTGTTGTTACCGTTGTTTTTGAAAAGGCAGACGGAACGGAACGCACTATGCGAGCCACACTTTCCGATCTATATGTTCCGCAGGTTGAGCCTGCTATGCTTTCCGAGTATGATGGTCAGGTACCAAAGAATGCTCGGCAGCTAAATGACAATGTGCAAGCAGTATGGGATATCGATGCAGGTGGCTGGCGCTCCTTTCGTCTTGATTCCGTGAAGCAACTATTGAAGGAGTGATATATGCCGTGGCCACATAAGAATAGACCTCGCAAGGGTCGTCGTAAGGTAGGATCTACAAAGCGCAAGATGCGTCGGACTAAAGGTCAAAAGAGGAAGTAATTAGATGAACATGAACAAGCTAGAAAATGTGCGAGTGATTAATCTGAGCCCAAGTCAGGCACCTGTGAATTTCATGGATGCTCTTGCTCTACTGTTTATCGGTCTTAAACTAACTGGCCATCTTGATGACTGGACCTGGGTAGCGGCTCTATCGCCGCTTTGGGCACCTTTCATGCTACATTGGCTCTTCCGTCTGGTTATCTTCACCTTTTTCTCTAATCATCTTCCGGAGGAAGAATAATGTCTGCTGATAACGGAATCTATGTCCTTTTCACCGAGAGTGAAAAGGGTCCCGAATATCGGGTAGCTTATGCTCATGCTATCGATTCCATTTACGGTAAGTTTAATGAGGAAACTTTCCGTTATGATGGCGACATTCAGACAATCAAATCCGTCTTTGAAAAATCAGAAGTGTTCTTTTCCTTAAATGAGGCTCTTGACAAGGCCGAGGAAATGGGCTATGATTATGGATACCTTGAAGACGGAATTTGTGTTATCAACGAGTTCAAGGACTATGGCTACATCTTCGGATAAGGAGAAAAAAGTGAAAAAGGCTACCGCTGTTCGCCGCCCCAAGTTCACTGATGAAAAGTATCTCGGTCCCGAACCGAGCCTTACTGAGGACTCTACACAGGTGGAGTTATCTAATGCCTACACCTGGTTTAACTACTTCTATTCTTCCGAGGATTCTCTCAAGTTCGCTATCTCCTACCTCAAGTCTATCAAGTATGATAAAGAAATCATTACCAAACTCTCCCGAGTCAAGCCCCATGAGTTCAACAACTGGATCGGATGGAACTGCCGACTCCTTGAAGCAGGGTCCACTCTCCCTGATAATCTCTGGGACACAACGATTGAGCGTATTCGATCCTTCGCATCCTCGGCATCAGGAAGCGATGAAGTGGTTGAAGGAGAGGAAGCGCCCGTCACGAAGGTAATCTCGATCCAAGATCGTATCAATCACAAGGCATCCGATCTTATCGGTGAACTGGAAGAACAACTGGATGTCTTCTTTCAAGAAGGAGTTATTCAGTTTGATGTTAAGAAGTGGACCCTTGAGAAGGGAATTAAACCGCAAATTGCGAAGAGGATTGCAGAACACTTCCGTCCTCAATACGAAGAAATCTGTCAGGCCATCGAAGGCAAAGACAAAGAACTGGCTGACTCGTATAAGCACTGGCGTAAGCCGGTTCTTAAGATCATGGTTCTATTCATAAAGCGTATCATTGATCATATGGTTGAACTGGATTCTGCGGGTCAGGCTGTTCGCAAGCCCCGTAAGAAGAAGGTGAAGCCTGCCCATGTTCTAGTGGCTAAAATGAGTTATTGTGTCGAACACGAGGATTGTCTATATGCTAAGAGTGTCGATCCCAAGACTATTATTGGTGCTGAACAACTTTGGGTGTTCAATGTTAAAACTCGCAATCTATCTGTGTATAATGCCGTGGGTCATTCGGGCCTTAGTGTCCGAGGGACTACCATTACGGGATATGATGAAGCTACTTCTATCACCAAAAAACTTCGTAAACCCGAAGCAGTAATCAAGCCTCTGCTTGAAGGTGGTAAGATTTATCTTCGCAAGGTTATGGACAATATCACAACAAAAGAAGCTAAGGCTAACGGTCGTATCAACATGGATACAATCCTACTGCGGGTGGTGAAATGATCATTGATTGCATCTGGTTTATGATCTATCTTGGTATGGCTACCGGTGTCATCACCGTTGGCCTTATCTTGTATGGTACATACATAGAAATAAGGAATAAAAATGACAGACAAGGTAATAGAATTTCCAAAGAATAAGGTCGTTCGTGAAGTGCCCGAGGAGCATCTAAAGGCTCGGCAGGCGAAGGCAGATCAAAAGCTGGCCGATACAATTGTGGATGAAATTACAGGTCTTATCATTACAGAACTGGATAACTACTATGTCGAGGTACAGGACAAACAGTTTGCTAAAGACTTTATCCTAGTTGTGGATGCACTAAAGGCAGCCGTATATAGACAGTTTGATATCGACCATCACCTGCACGATTTTGTTGATAAGAACATTACCGTAATCGAGGGTGATCTAGAGGATATGTCTAAGGAAGACCTCCGTGAACGGATTGAAACGGTGATAAAAGAACTTTCCGAAGCAAAGGAAAGTCTTGACACCGAAGAGGAAGAGTGATAGAATAAATCTACGCTCAAAAAGGAATATATTATGTCTTACATGTTTGTAGACCTCAATCAGGTTCTAATCTCAAACTTGATGCAGCACCTCAAGTTTGCTACAAAAGAAAACGAAATGAATGAGGCATTGATTCGCCATATGTGCATCAATACCATTCGCTCAAATGTGCGCCAGTTCAAGTCTAAGTATCCTAATGTGGTGCTTTGCTGTGACTCTAAGCATTACTGGCGTCGTGACTATTTTCCCTTCTATAAGTCGCAGCGTAAGGTCGACCGTGAGGCTTCGGGCCTTGATTGGGGTTTGATCTTCGATACTCTCAATCGTATCCGTGACGAACTAAAAGAATATTTCCCCTACAGGGTTATCGATGTTGATGGTGCCGAGGCTGACGATGTGATTGCAGTCCTATCGGCTCGTTATGCAAACCATGATCAGGTCCTCATTCTTTCAAGTGACAAGGACTTCGGTCAGTTGCAGAAGTATCCCAATGTCACCCAGTATTCTCCTATTCTAAAGCGGTTCATCAAGATTGATAATCCCTCCGTGTTTATCAAGGAGCATATCATTAAGGGTGATCGTGGCGATGGCATTCCTAACTTTCTATCTGCTGACAATACATTCGCTGCTGGTGAAAGACAGAAGCCCATAAATAGCAAAAAGCTTAACGAATGGGTGCAGAAGGATGCCACTGAGTTTTGCACTACGGATGATATGCTTCGTGGTTATAAGCGTAATCAGATGTTGGTTGATTTTGACTATATACCTAATGAGATACAGGCGAAGATTGTAGAGGCCTTTGATAACGCTAAGCCTGCGTCAAAAGAGAAGATGCTTAATTACTTTATTGACAAAGGCCTTAAAGTGATGATTGAAAGCATAAACGATTTTTAGAGGAAACAATGGCAATCAAAAATATCTATGAAGTCCTAGATGACTTTCGCAATGTTAAGACAAAGCAGGATAGGATCGATGTTCTCCGTAAGAATGACTCCTATGCACTACGAAATGTATTGCTAGGCACATTCAACCCAGACATTCAATATACTGTGACTGAGATTCCTGCATTCAAGCGTGAACAAATGCCTGCTGGCATGTCTTACGGACATATGACTGAGGCTTTATCACGGGTATATCTTTTCGTTAAGGGTAACCCACGAGTGTCGCCTGACCTAACCGATAAGAGAAAGACTGAAATTCTAATTCAGATTTTGGAGTCTCTTGAGGAAAAGGAAGCCGATGTGTTTGCTGGTATGCTCAAGAAAGATTTAAATGTTCCATATCTAACCCCGTTGTTGGTCAATGAAGCGTTCCCCGGACTACTACCACAATCGTAAACTTCTAAAGGAGTTGGCGTATGACAGTACCAAATACCGCCCAACAATTGGTGACATCAAAGAATGGTTCGTCATACTTAATCAACAAATTTTCGGCAACAAACTATCCGAGTTCGATGAAATACGTATTGGTCGACCGAGGGGGGTCCATGCTCTTTTTCTCTACTGGCCAGGAGATAAAGAAAAAGGATCGATCCTAGTAATGACAAAGGTGTTTAGTAGCAAGAAGGAGTTTGTAGAAATTCTAGCACATGAAATGATACACTTATTCCAACATACATTCAATGAACCACTCGGACATGGTCCGTCATTCCGAGCCTGGAGTGATAACCTTCAACTTAAAGGACTTAAACTTTATAGGGTTGCATGATATGAAAAACAAGTCTCCTAGTTTCAAGCACGATCCTCTATATGCCGAACTATATGAGGAAGATAAGAAGTATGGTGGTAAGCGACTCGAAAGGCCGCAAACCGATGTTAACAAAAAGCGTCCCATCAAGAACCTCAAGAAAGCCTGGATGGAACACACGGATGACTTCGATGAGGTTGATGATTTTTATGAGCATTGATTGACAACAAAAAAGTCCTTGACATTCCTTTTCCTTAGTGTATAATAGAAGTTATAGTCGCTGAGGAAAAGGAATAAGTCATGGCTTATTTACGGAATAACAAGGCTTATCTAAAGTTCTCGCCTGTCCATAAGTTCGATATGGACAAGCTTGAGAAAGTCTTAAACAAATCACACGCCATATTTAAAGATGCCTACAAAAAGCGGCATAAGTATGATCCTGCGAACTATGTTCCGATGAGAAATATCTCGGGCGGGATTGGCGAAGCATTTGCACAAATGTTGGTCGATGAATCGGATGACTTGAAGACGAATCCCCATCCGGATGGCTATCCCGACATTCTTCCCAATACAAAAGAAGCTAAAAAGTGGCTAGAGTCTCCTACATTAGAAGACTTTAAGAAGGGTGGCTTTGATGTTAAATCAAAGTTCATTGCCGAAGATGCTAAGATTGATACGAATGCATCTGCTCACCATGTCTATACGACCTCTGTTTTGAATGTCATATGGATGTGGAAGAATGGTGTGCCGTTCATTGTTGGCATTACATACACTGACAAGCTAACCGAAAACGATTGGCCGAAGCCGTCTGCTGGCAAAGCTGGTTCAAAGACCACACCCTCATGCTCTATCAATAAGACGGGTAAGATCAAGCTGAGAAGCAATTGGCTGTTTCTTGACGAAGAAACTGTTAGAAACAATGGCCTGAACAACCATAAGGATTGGAACATATGAGAAAGAGAGACCGTGCAGACCGTGACTTTTACAGAACACCGGTTGATGCGGTATTACTGGCAAAGGATCTAATGGACCCAAACCTTAGATGGTGGGAGCCATGCGCTGGCGATGGTGCTATTAGCAAAAACTTGTCGGGTGTGTCATATGCATCTGACATTTATCCTATGTGTGATGGTATCGATAAGCTGGATATGCTCACATGCGATAAGCCAGCGAATATCGATGCTGTTGTGACCAACCCTCCTTTCTTTGCCCAATATGAATTGCTGGATCGTTGTCTATATGAATGGAAGATCCCTGCTCTCCTGCTGATTAGAATTGAGCCTTTGTCCACGCAAAAGCGCAATGCATATACCAAACAACTATCCAAACTGCATATCGTTAGCAGCCTGATCAAGTTCGAAACCGAAGACGGTAGAATTGTAAATGGTAACGGCACCGTAAGATGTGGATGGTGCCTCTTTACGCCAGAGAAGGTCGAAACGACCGAAACTCGGTGGGTGACATTTCAGCGGAATAGTCTACCAATTTTGTAGAGATTGACATAGATCAATCCTAAGCAAAATCAAGCACTTACAGAAATCTCTAATAAAATCAAAGACTTAGAGGTGCGACATCTTGTCGCACTTTTTTCGCTTGACTTCCGTTCCGTTTTGTCCTATTATATGAGCATGATCAAGAAACGCAAACGCCGCAGCGACACGAATCACATAATCTATAGCTTGGCTATTGGCAAGCGGGAATATATCGGGGTCACGATTGTTAATGATCGTTCCCCGTCTAAGTCCCTTAAGCGCCGCTGGCAGAAACATGTCCAGCGGGCCATGTCAGAAGATAAAGCGTGGAAATTGTCGCTTGCAATTCGCAAGTATGGCCCTGAGGCATTCACTGTTGAGGTGGTTCAAATCGTTCGTGGCAAATCAAATGCTCATGAAATTGAGCGTGAATTGATCCGCACTCGTAAACCGAAACTTAACACGGATGTTCGATAATGAAACATCGCTTCTATATTCTAATAATCGAAAATGCGGAGTCATTTTCTGACTTCGTAGCATTTCAAGCCGCATTCAAACTGGGAGTTTAAAATGTCTAATCCCATCTTTGTCGATCTTATCAATATGCACGAAATGGACCTTAAGATTGTCCTTAAAGAGGCAATTGAAAGTCTCGAACCCCGCCAGCGTTTTGTCGCTGTTAGGCGCTTCTATCAAAACCAGACTTTGGGCGCTATCGCTGAGGAAATCGGTATATCTGACCATAGGGTATGGCAAATCGAGGCAAAAATCCTCCGCTTGCTTAAGCGGGGCCTTAGCAGTAAGAGACTGTGACAGGGTGCGACAACATGTCGCATAGACAAATCGGTTCCGTTCCTGTATGATATACCCATAATCGAGAAACAAAGGAAAACATCATGTCTAATGCTCGCTTCGTTAACAAGGGTCTCCTCAAGTCCGACCTGGCCACTCTCAATGCTCTCATTAACTATTTTGAAAAGGGTGGCACTATTAAAGTGGCTAAGCCCGCTAAACGCCCCAAGAGCGGCATTACCCGTGGCAAGTCTATCAATGTGAAAGGATAATCTTATGCAAGTTTTCGGATTGTGGTACGCTGTTGATGCTTATGAGGGTTGTGATATCTGCTTAGGCATATATTCCGACTATGCAAAGGCTCGTGAAGCTGAAATCAGCTATTTGTCTGATAACTCGTCCGATGAAGTGTATATCACGAAGATCGGAATCGATGTGAATGAGTTTGATAACTATGGTGATGCAATAGGAGAGGTTGTATAATGACAGACCTTATAATGTTTATAATCCTGTTTGGCGTTCCCAGCATTCTCGCCCTTGTCGCACTCTTGAACATGGAGGACTAATATGATTGATGATTCAAAGTTTGTGCAGATTGTCGCTCTTATGACACTCACGGTCGGTCTTACAATCGGCGTCCTGTTTATCGCTTATCTTGATGGGATGAACTAAATGAAAAATGCTTTACACTTTGTCGGTTTCAAAGATGACCGTTACAATAATGCCGTCAAAGTGTTTGGCAAACCAGACTTTATTCATAGGTTCTGGGACCGTAGGGCACAGCGAGAGATTGCGGAAGGTGATGTGATTGTCTTTGCTAAAGGTGATGAGTCGCAGGCATTCGGTCCTAATGGTAATGATATTAACGAATTTACATACGATGACTCGGCTCACTTCTAAAGGAGATATATAATGGCTAATGTGCAGACTTTCAATCTGACAATCTATATGGGTGCTAATAAGGATATTGTCTTTCGAGGCATTTCCAGAGTAGCTGTTAAACGCTATATAAATTACTACCTTCTTAAGTCTGGTTATAGTGGCAATTGTGTGGAGGTTCGGTAATGAGATATCGTATCTTTCTTTTAGAGTCGGAACGTGGTTGGGGACAAGAGTATTGGACCGAAGAATACAATACTTATGAAGAAGCAAAATCTCGTATTAAGTTTGTAAACGAACAGAATGTTAGCGATACTGCACCTGATTGGTATATGCAGGCAGAAGATAGAGTTGAAGTTATAGAATAAACAAGGAGAAATTAAATGGCATATCAGTATGTGGATGGCGCTCGTGGTGGGCGTTTAAAGATGTGGTGCGAGGGTGTTGAGGTCGAGGCTGATGCTCGTACCCAGTTAGATAACATTGCGTCACTCCCGTTTATTGCGGGCCATGTTGCTGTTATGCCGGACGTCCATCTTGGCAAGGGTGCAACGGTTGGGTCGGTTATTCCGACGGTTGGTGCAGTTGTGCCGGCTGCTGTTGGTGTTGATATCGGTTGTGGTATGATGGCTGTTCGTCTGTCATTGACGGCGAACGATCTACCGGACAACCTTCACTCGCTGCGTTCTCATATCGAGTCCGTGGTTCCGCATGGTCGTACCGACAACGGTGGTAAGAATGATCGTGGTACCTGGCTTGATATGCCGCTGAATGTTGCTGGTGCATGGAACATTCTGGCGGATCGCTATGCGAAGATCGTTGAGAAGCACCCGAAGATCAAGTCCCATAAGGATGTTGAGTTCCTGGGTACCCTGGGAACGGGCAACCACTTTATCGAACTGTGTCTTGATGAGGATGACTATGTGTGGGTAATGCTGCACTCCGGGTCCCGTGGTGTAGGTAACAAGATTGGTCAGTATTTCATTGATGCTGCAAAGCGTGAAATGGAACGCTATCATATCCTGCCGTATCTACCGGATCAGGACTTGTCCTATCTTGTAGAACATACGGAACTGTTCGATGATTATGTAGAGGCTGTATCTTGGGCACAGGAGTTTGCTGCTCTTAACCGTCAGTTAATGATGGATGCCGTGCTAAAGGTTCTTCGTGAGCGTTTACCGGCTTTCGTTGTTTCTGATGAAAAGGCTGTGAACTGTCACCACAACTATATTGCTAAGGAGAACCACTTTGGCAAGAATGTGTGGGTGACCCGTAAGGGTGCGGTTCGTGCCCGTAAGGACGATCTGGGTATTATCCCGGGTTCGATGGGTACGGGTTCGTTCATTGTCCGTGGTCTTGGTAACCAGGATTCGTTTTGTTCGTGTTCTCATGGTGCTGGTCGTCGTATGTCCCGCAATGCGGCTCGTAAGGCAATCACGCTGGATGATCATATCAAGGCGACCGAGGGTATCGAATGCCGTAAGGACGCTGATGTAATTGACGAGTCACCGGCTGCCTACAAGGACATTGGTGCGGTCATGGCTGCACAGGATGACCTTGTGGAAATCGTGCATCGTCTCCGTCAGGTGCTAAATGTGAAGGGTTAATCCCTTCACCTTGAACTTAACCATATAGAATATGGCCCAGCTTAAGTCGATCTTGGACTGGGCCATACCAACGACCGAGGAGCGTCGATATGTCAAAAAGCGGGGGTACCACGAGCCAGCGGGGCAAACGCACCACCGGTGCTGCCAACCCCGTGGCTTTTGCGCTCAAAAATGGGCAATTCAGGCAACGAATAGTCAAGTCCAAGGTCAAATACGACCGTAAGCGTGGCCATAAGGGGTGCGACAATCTGTCACACCTCTTTTAGTCGTTTTCCTATTGACTCTTGACGGAATATGTCCTATGATATGTTCAACAATGAGGAAAGGAAATTAAATGCTTCGTGCTGCTTCTATCGGTTCAAATCAGATTGAAATCCGTCATGGCGAGAATGCCTTTCTCGTTTCATATAAGACGCCTGTTGCTGCTTATGTCAAAGGCAAGTTTTATCGCACCTCCACTAAATTCTCTCGCACTACCTCAAAGCATATCAACAAGTGGCTTGATGGTGCTGTGGCTGTTGAAGTGTCACAGAATCAGATTGAAGACTGGATGGGTTGGAACGCCTAATGACAATCGTAATCCCCAAAGGCTGGCCAGCTTATGCATTCTTTCCTGAATGGGCTACGGTCGCCTTTTTGTTCGCCGCTCTTATCGTGACTATGATCATATCTAAGTTTGGGAGAATAATATAATGCGCTCTTATACGAATAAGATCATCGAAATGGTCGATGAAGGTATGCTGGATCGTGATACTCTTATCCGTGAATTGCTCTGCTGGATGAGCGAGTCCGATGTGGAAGAGTTTTATGACGTCAATCTGTCTGACGAGGACGGGGAAGATGATTATGATGGCCAGCCTGATGAAATGCAGGAGTGGCATGATTTTGACCCCGATTGCTGATTGAAGGAGGAATAATATGTCTCGCATGTCTGATGCTTATACCGAAATCGTGGAACTCGTGGGCGATGCTATTGAAGCTGGCGCTTATTATCTCGGCGATGTGGTCGAGTATGTAAACGCCCGGTCCGCTCTCAAGGTCGACCGTGACATGGTCGGGGGGATTATCGATTCCCTGTATTATGACATGGACGACCGGTATGGCCCAGTCCAAGCCTTGAATAGTCTACCTAATCGATAGACTAGGGGTGCGTCATCATGTCGCACTTTTTCGGGCATTTTTCCCTTGCAAGGGGTCCCAAACTGTCCTATAATAGAGCATAAATCAAAAAAGCGAGGTCTTAACTATGGCAAATCTGACTATCTCTCCTACTGTTGTCAAGGTCCTTCAGGTTATCAAGATGAATGTTCCCGTTACCCCGGCCGAGATTAATGCTCATGTCGGCGATGGCGATTATGCGTCTAAGCATGTCTGGTACCTCGGCAAGCTTGGCTTTACCATCACTAAGCAAAAAGACGGTCGCCAGGTTGCGTCTTATACGCTAATCGCTGAACCCTCTAACGCTGAGGCTATTCGTAACACTGTCCACGGCGCTGCCCGTAAGGCTGCTGCTCCGAAGGCTGCTAAGGCTCCCAAGCAAAAGACTGTTAAGCTTTCTACGATTGTCGCAAAGACCAGCAAGGAATTTGCTGCTAAGAAGGCTGCTGCGGCTGCTCCTAAGAAGGTCGCTGCTAAAAAGTCCGTTGCTGATATCAAGGCAGCTAACCTTGCAAAGCTCAAGGCAGTCGGTGCTAAGTTCAAGCCCAAGAATGTCCGTGAATTTGACGATGTGACCGAGACTTTCGGCACTAGCGGTGAAGTTGGCACTTCGTTCAACATTGATCGTGATTGGGACTCGATTGAAGGCCTTGACCTCAAGGCTCTTGGCATTTAATTTCGGAGTGCCATATGGCGTATCTAAAATTAAAATATCGAAGTGCTATGTGTGACTATCCACACATAGCAACTTACCGTTACCCCAAAGAAGTAGTATATATGGGCTGGGTAGTGCCTCGTCAATCATGGCTATCCGAGAATGAGTTCTTTCTAACAACTGGAGATATGGATGCACCGGTCCGCATACTTGATAAGCGAAACATTATCCAAGCATGGGTCGACAGGTCAAATGTTAGTGATAATGTTAAAATCGTGGATAGCAAATATGTCGTAACTGCGGGTCCGCTGAATCGTTATTCATGCACCTGCACGGCATACAAATATCGCAATCACTGTTCTCATATAGACGGAGTTAAAAATGCGTCACTTTGATTGGTTCTTCGCCTTCCTCTGCCTTCTTTTTGCGGTCATGTTCGGCTGCATTATATTTGGCGCTTGGTATGATTTTCAGTTGAAAATGGATTGTGTGAATAGTGGTGACATGAAAAGTCAGGCTTGTTTCAAATATAATGTTATGACTGATAACTTCCGCAATAACAATGTCGATCTGAACCTGAAAGGTGAGTAATGAAAATCCATAATGAATGCACCTTTCTAAAGCCTGATGGCATTGCTAAGGTTGAGAATATGTATAAGGCTACATTCGTTATGGAGTCTTGTATCAAAGGCAAGCATGGCTGGGCCAACTTTCCTGCTGCTATCTTTTATACAGAAGAAGCACACCCGCAGGGTTCAAACTACTTTGCCTTGTATAATAATGGTGAACAGTTTATGATCACCAATGGTATCTCTGCCACTGAACCTTTCGAGGGCATTCAGATTGGTGATGATGTATATTATTCTCGTTATCGTCACGATTATCGGGAGTGCGGCCCAGTTGCTATTGATGGTGGTCGTGACTATACGAAATTGAGTGGTGATATCAATGCTGCTAAGAAAGTGACATTGAAAGTAAATAAAGATAAACTAGAGGTGGTAGAATGACAGAGTTTCTAACTAAAAGCGCCGATGTGGCACTAATCGAAATCAAAGAAAAGATTTATAATAGACTAGCCGATCTGCGGCGTATCAAACATGATTTTGCCCAGACTGCAAAGATTGATCCTGTGTGGGAAGGTATTGTCGGTCAGTGTAGTCAAGAGGAACGTTTCCTAACTAATCTACTTGACTTAATCGAACGGAGTTGATATAATGTCCAAACTTGTCCTAGTCGAAACTGTTTCCACATTCCGCCACACATATGTTGTGCGACTACCTGATAGTGAGCCAAATGATTATGCTCTTGATGATGTGACCGACGCTATTACAGCCGGAACTTATCAAGACAAACTAGAAGAAGTATCACAGAATCATATTGCGGAAGATATCTTTTCCCATCGTGTTATCACGGAGAAAGAATATCTGGAACTATTTGATCGTGAAAACGCTTATCTAAGTTTCTGGCCAACAGAAAACAAGTTGCGTTTTATCTTCGATAGTGTTAAACATCGGGAAGATCAGGTAAGCAAGGAAGTAAATTGGGGTCCTGATGTTGGCCGTGAAATCTTATCGGAGGATTGCTAGATAAGATTGAAAGGAGTCAATCATGAACCCACTTAACTACATTCTTCCATACTTCTCTAACATCATCAAACCCAACTGGACAGTTTATAAGGATATCCCATATGGTGTGTCGAAATCGGAGACCGCTGACCTCTATCTCCTTAATCGAGGGGTTCGTCCTGTGGTTGTGTTTATCCACGGTGGTGGTTGGTCTGCTGGTGATAAATCCGCATACGAGGGCCGTGCTAGACGCTATGCTCTGGCCGGTTTTCATGTCATTGCAATAAACTACCGTCTTGCCACATATGAGGACAAGACAACGCAATGGCCAGCCCAGTTTCAAGATGTTCAAAATGCCATTAGATGGGTAAGATCCAATGCTGTCAACTTTCGTATCGATCCTAATCGCATTGGAGTTGGAGGTGATTCTGCCGGTGGTCATTTGGCGCTTATGGTTGGTGCTAATCCTAATACTATCCCCGGCGATAGGAGTCATTTACATTCTAATTTTAGCCCTAGTGCAAGTTGCATTCTTGATGTTTTCGGCCCTTGCGACCTTGGCGGAGCAAAGATGAAAGACCTTATTGGTGTTTTGCCGCTGTTCAACAATACAACATATGAGCAAAACCCCGGACTGTATCAATCTGCTTCGCCCATCTATGCAGTCACCGCTTTGTTCCCTCCAACTTGTATCATACACGGAACAAAAGATGATATTGTGCCTTATGCACAGTCTGTTATGGTGGCAACAAAGTTGAATCAACTCGGTGTATATCACAAGTTCTATACATTCGACGGCGGCCACGAACTAAAAGATACGAGCCTTGAAATGAAAGGTCTCGACTTTATGCGTAGTGTCCTGAAACCATAAGAGGATAATATGAAAGCCACCCAGAAACTTTACAAGATTGACTCTAAAGGTAACACCCGTGTGTGGTGGATGGAGTATGACGATACAAAGTATCGCACTCATTCCGGCATCAAAGATGGCAAGATTGTAGTTTCTGGGTGGAAGTATCCAGAGGCCAAGAATGTCGGTCGTGCTAACGCAACCACTGTGAAAGAACAGGTTGAGTTAGAAGTGCTTTCTGAAATCACAAAGAAAGAATATCAAGGCAAGTATCATCAGACTACCACTTGGGCTAAGAATGGTGCCAAGTTCGTTGAGTGTATGCTTGCCGACAAATATAACCCTGCAAAGCATAACAAGTTCCCTTATTACTCGCAGCCGAAACTTGATGGTGTTCGTTGTCTCGTATCAAAAGACGGTATGCAGTCACGCAACGGCAAGCCTATTCTTTCTGCGCCTCATATTCATGAAGCACTCGAACCGTTCTTTCGGGAATATCCCGAAATTGTTCTTGATGGAGAACTGTATAATCATGAACTAAAAAACGACTTTGAGAAGATTATTTCTCTTGCTCGTAAGACTAAACCGACTGTTGATGATCTGGAAGAGTCCAGAAAGACGATCCAATATCATGTTTATGATATGATTGATTATGATCGCAATTGGACTTTTATGAACCGTAAAGAATTTTTAGGTGCTGTTTTGTTGGAAGATCATCCTTCTCCATGTATCCGTTTTGTAGAATCTACAATTGCAGAAAGCGAAGAACAAATTATGGAAAATCTTTCTTGGAACCTTGAAGAAGGATATGAAGGTCAAATGCTTCGTGTTCCTGACTCTCTTTATGAAGGTAAGCGTTCAAAGAACCTTATCAAGCATAAGGAATTTGAGGACGATGAATTTGAAATCGTTTCTATGGAAGAAGGTAAAGGCAATTGGGCAGGTGCTGTCAAGCGGATTGAAATCCGTTTGAAAGACGGAACCACACAGTTTGCAGGAGTGCGTGGGAAGTTTGACTTCCTTAAAGACCTATTGTATAATGATTATGGTTATACAAGCGTAACGGTACGGTATCAGAACAAAACGGAAGACGGCAAACTCCGCTTCCCCGTTGTCGTTGCTTTCTGGAAAGGTAAGAGAGACCTATGACCGACGAACTAAAACAAATTGCCTACAATGAAGGTTGTGAGGCTTATTTTGAAGATGGCATCAATCTAGTGGATAATCCATACGATGGTGTAAGTCTCGCTCTCGCCAATTATTGGGATCAAGGTTACTGGGATATGTTTTATGATGATGTATAAACTCTATCTGGATGACCTGCGCAATCTGCCTGATCTTGATTCAGATTGGCGCCTGGCACGGAACTATCATGATGCTGTTTGGTATGTGAAGAACTATGGTCTTCCGTATCATGTATCGTTCGATCATGACCTTGCAGATGTTCATTACAATCTGGAGTCTGCATACGGTCCTATGGACGAGTATATGGACGGTGCACCTCGCACTGGTGCGCCTCGTGAGTTTACCGGGTATGACTTCGCCAAGTGGCTGTGCGATTGGATCATGGAGAATGTTGACAACCTAGATGGCTTCTCGTATAATGTTCACAGTGCCAATCCTATCGGTGCGGCAAATATCCGTCACTACATGGAAAACTTTCTAAAGGATCGTTATGCCTGAGATTCGTAAAATTGATGTTGAACTTGACAAACGAGTAGAGACCGGTCCGACCCAGATTGGTGATGACTGGCCCGGCGTGTTCATTCGTGGTGATAATGCAGCCTATTATGCCATGAACCTTCACAATCTTTTAAATGGTAACGAAGATGCCTTTACACGGGCTGTTCTAAATGGTTTACTCTCCGACCTAAAAGGATGTATCGTAAGATGAATATCTTTTATATTCACTCTGATCCTAAAATGTGCGCCCAGTGGGCTGTTGATCGTCATGTCGTCAAGATGATTCTTGAGGCTGCACAGTTGCTTTCTACTGCTCACCGTGTTATTGACGGCGTTCAATATACCGACAAAACGAAGACCGGTCGGAGTGTCAAAAGATGGCGTTTATCTGATAGTCGTGAGACTTCTTTGTATTCTGCCACGCATATCAATCACCCGTCGGCCGTTTGGGCTCGTGAGTCCAATAACAACTACAACTGGCTGTGGTGTTATCTAGATGAGCATTGTCGTGAATACACTCGCCGTTATGGCAAGGTACATAAGATCGAAGAAAGCGGTCTTAAAGGCATCCTCGCTGCTCTGCCAAATAACATTCCTGTTGGCTATAAGACACAACCTCCAAGTGCCATGGATGCTAAATACATCATATCGGAAGACGCAGTTGTGAACTATCGCAACTACTACAAGGTAGGCAAGGCACACCTTCATTCATGGAAAGCGCCAGCTACCGCACCAGACTGGATTATGGAGTAACAATGCCAACTTATTCGTTTCGTGATAAGCAAACCGGGGAGACATTTGATGTTTTCATGTCTGTCTCCGAACTGGATGAGTTTCTAACAAACCATCCTGAACTAGAAAAACTGTTATCAGCACCTATGTTTCTCGGTGCTAACATGAACGGTGGAATAAACAACAATAAATTTTATGATCCAAAGGACAATGTTGATGCCTAATTACACATGGGAAAATAAAGAGACTGGTGAGGAGTTCACCAACACAATGACCATTGCCGAGCGTGATGAGTTTGAAAAGAATAATCCCCAACTTCGTCAAGTGCTACGCAACTTTACAATGGTTGATCCGGTGAATGTCGGTATCACAAAGCCGCCAGCAGATTTTCAAAAGTATGTTCTCGGTCGAATCAAGTCCGCTGTGCCAGAGGCATCTGCCGTTGCAAGCAAGCGTTGGGACATTCCCAAGGAGATTTAACCTGACAACAGAACATCACAGTAAAAAGTTTAGAGGTCGTGCCCGTAAAAAGGCATCGACCTCTTTTGTTTATGGAGATGTGAATAACGATAACAATAAGGTAAAATATATGTCAAGAAAGTCGAAAAGAAATAACCAACAACAGCATCAGCCTCAAAATCAGGCTGAGAGAAACCACTTCGAACTTCGTCACATTAAGCCACTCACTGTCAATCAACAGAGAGTATGGGACGCCTACGAAGCCGGTTCAAATCTCATGCTACATGGTTATGCCGGCACCGGTAAAACTTTTCTATCATCATATCTTGCACTAAGGGAGGTGCTAATCGAGGAGACATATAAGAGGGTCGTTATCATCCGTTCGGTAGTTCCATCAAGAGACATGGGCTTCTTGCCCGGTTCGGAAAAACAGAAAGCGGAAGTTTACGAACAACCCTATCAGGAAATTTGTGACGATCTATTTGGTCGTGGTGATGGTTGGAAGATACTAAAGATGAAAAGAATGGTCGAGTTCACCACTACATCGTTCCTCCGTGGTACGACCTTCAATGATTCCATTATCATCGTTGACGAATGTAACAACATGAACTTCCAAGAAATCGATACTGTTATGACCCGTATAGGTACCAACTCTCGTATCGTCTTTTGTGGTGATTACCGTCAGAGTGATCTACACAAACCACATGACAAGACTGGTATTAGAGAACTGATGGCAATAACTCGCCGTATGTCATCATTCGACCATATCGAATTTGGTATTGAAGACATTGTTCGTTCTGGTACAGTTAAAGAATATATCATTCAAAAAACTGAAATGGGACTATGATAGTTTACATGTTATATAAATAGAAGTAAATTACACCAGGAGTTTCTACAATGTCAAATGTTACCTTCAAAATGTTCGCTGCCCATATGGGCGGAACCCAGGCCACCGAATACATCGGAAGACCCGGTGAAATATTCTATGATACAGATGGTCAGACACCTCTCCGACTTTCGGATGGAGAGACTCCTGGTGGTATTCCTTTTAGTATACTTTCTATCAATCAAACTTTTGATCCTCAATTTACAGCAAATGGTGCCAACGTTCCTGGTGTAGTTACTACAGGGTCTTATGTAAAGCAAGGTCTTATTACACACTTTAGAATTAATGTAGATTTTGCTAATTGTAATGCCGCATCTTTCAATGTTGGTGGGCAGTATCAGATTGTTTTGCCAGCGCCTTCTGTCGCAACAATAACGGTTAGAGCCGGTACATTACATCAAGCAAATGGTGATGCCAAATATCATATTGCTGGTATCACTGATATAGACACAAGCAACACAGTTATGAAACTCTACTATTCAGGTAGTACCACAGATTTGGCCTGGAAAAATACCACACCAGTTGGAGCGACATCAAACACAAGTCATTTTGATCTCTCCGGTGCTTATCAAACAATAAGTTAAAAGGTTGACAATGTTGGTAAAACCGCATATAATGTAAAAGATGCTCCATTCCAAACGGAATTTAATCCAAGGAAACCATCCGCTAATAGGCCGAAATTCACCACCAAATGATGTGAGGTATTGTTATGAACACTGTGGAAAATAACATCAATCTTCTAATCGCCGAACTAAATAAATCAAATCTGACCAAGGAACAATCTCTTGATTACCTTGGTCATGTCTTTCGCACTACGACAAAGAAAGTCGTGTCAAACTCAGATAGATCATATGTCGCTCTTTCTGTAGATGAATATCTAAAGAAGGCACGTGCGGGTGACTTTAGATATGCAAGTGGATTTTTTGGCAATTGGGCCAAGCACCATGAAGAAGATCAAGATGTAGGCTGTTGAAAACATTTACACATATAAACAATGACCCAGTGTTAGTGAATCTGAAAAGAGAAGAATATAATGGAAAACGATATTATGTCTCGCCAAATGGTGTTAAACTCCCGTCGGTTACTACTTTTCTATCTCATTTCAAAGGTGACTCGATCCAAAAGTGGAGAAAGAAAGTCGGCGAAGAAGAAGCGAACAAAATCTCGGCACGAGCAAGCCGCCGAGGTACAAAATTCCATTCTCTTATGGAATCTTATATATCTAACGAGAAAGGGTTTCTCACCGAAGAAGATGTAATGCCAGACATGCAACATGCATTTCTGGATATCAGACCTACTATTGACAGGATTGATAATGTCCATTACTTGGAAACTATGCTTTATAGTGAAATTCTTGGTCTTGCTGGTCAGGTGGATTGTATTGCCGAGTTTGATGGCGTCCCTTCTATTATTGACTTTAAAACATCTTTAAAGCCTAAGAAGGAAGAATGGATTCTAAACTACTTTGAACAATGTACCTGTTACTCTTTGATGTATGAAGAAATGACAGGCATCCAGTGCAAGCAAATTGTGGTATTAATCTCCGTCGATCACGAATCACCTCAAGTGTTCGTGCGCAATCGCAGGGATTATATTCCAGAGTTAGCACGAAAGGTGAAACAGTTTAGAGAGGAAACTGCAATATGAAATCTTTGCATATTGGAAACGTAGCGGGTCAGACTAACCTCAAAGGCAAAAAGTATAAACTCTTATCATGTAAATGTTGTGTCGTTCGAGACCTTAGAGATAAGGAGCGAACAAAAGAAGCAAAGAAAGATTTGAATGATAAAATGGTTTTGCAAAATCTTTGGTCATAACTATTATAGGGTTGAACCTTTTCTTAAGAGCAATCCTATAGATCATTGGAAACGATGTAAACGATGTGGACATGTAGAAAGGGTGTATAAATGAAACGGTTGAGCGATACAGTTTTTCATTCCGATGATCGTAAGGTGGTCTGTGCAATGACATATACAGGTCAATTTGCGTATATGGAAAATGATCCGCAAGGTGTCAAACTATTGAAGATGTGTGATACATTAAAAGAAGCAAAAGAAATGATTGCCGGTTACGAAAAGGCAATGAACCAGTTTTGGGAGGTATTCAAATGAAGAAAGTATATCTAGCAATCGCATTGGTGTTTCTTAGTTTGGGCTTGTCTGGTTGTCTGGTGGCGACCGTCGGTGAGTGCATTATACGGGACACGACTAGTAAGCCATGCAACTAAAGAACCCCCGGTCCCTCTCATTGAGGATTTTGAAAATACTCTTGATACTGAGTAACACACCAGCATTGGCGTCAGAAGATGTTTCATGTGAAAAGAAAGTTAGTGATAGTCATATCATCCACTGTAAAGCGAAGAAGGTGATTGATGTTTCGTTGGCTAGTATTAATGGTGGTGAGTGTAATGCTCCTTCATTTCACAGGCATGGTAGCGGTGAGTTCTCCATTCCTGGAACCAAAGAGTGTGGCTATGTCCGTTCCATAACTCTATCAATAGACGGACATAATAAAACTTTTGCACCACTTTAGTCTTGACAAAAAACTCACCGTATGTTATAAATAATATGCTTAGATCGTTGAGAGACGGAATATAGGCTTCTTGGACGTGGGGGCAGTTCCCACCCGGTCCACCATAAGGAAATGTGAAAACTTGTCGATTTATAAATAGTAATATCGACAGGAGATTATTATGAAACATAAGCACCATATCATTCCTAAACATATGGGTGGGAATGATGAACCAGAAAATATCGTTGAACTCACTATAGAGGAACATGCCGAAGCGCATAAGAAACTATATGAGGAACATGGACACTGGCAAGATTTGATTGCTTGGAAAGGTTTGTTGGGATTACTAACTTCCGATGAATGTTCTTTTATCGCAATCAATGAAGGCGCCAAAAAAGGAGCAGAACTTACGAACACTCTTAGATGGGCAAACCATTCAAAGAAAGAGAGAAAGTATCCTACGGGAACTGATGGTCGTAAGATTAGAACTCAAAGATATTGGTTCAATGATGGCTACGCTGAAGGTCAGTTTTCTTTGAATGAACATCCTGTAGGATGGTGGAGAGGCAGATTGAAATCTGTAATGAAGAAAACCAATCCTCATGTTTCTTTATGATGGGCCGGATTCAGGTTCGACAGGATTCAGTAAGGTCGTAAGGAGATCGAAAGCAAATCGTAAATGCAAACGACAACAATGCATATGAGGCTTTCGCTCTAGCAGCGTAATCCTTTGGGTATGGGCTCCACCTCGAAACAGAACGGGCCCGCTTTCATGAAAGGATTATATTATGAGTGAGAAAGACAAATACACTGGTATGCGTGAGTTTAACTTTGCTCTAAGCACCAATGTCTATATCTGTGCCTTCGCTGGTTTGTTTCTAGGTTCTATTCTTGGTTATTGGGCAACAGGAGTAATCGAAATCACTATCGCCTCTGCTATCACAATCTCCCTTCTCTCTGGCATCTTTGGTATGTTTGTATGAACGCCGAAGATATCAATCGCTTTTCTATGGCCATTGAAGAAATGGTCTATATGAAAGACATACCTTATATCGATGCAATCTGTATGTATTGCGACGAAAACGGTTTTGAGGTAGAAGTAGCCGCTAAGTTAGTCTCTGGTGTTCTTAAATCCAAAATCAAACTAGAAGCCGAAAATCTACACTTCCTCAAGAAATCGGATACCTCCCAACTCCCTCTTTAATATGGTGACATGATGTTTAGTGATAATGAAAAGTATGATATTGAAGAATCCAAAAGAGCAATCAAATCTCTAATCAAAACACGAAATCTCTTATCGGGTCTGTATGGCAATAATGTTGTGATTGCTGGTGGATTCTTTACAAATGTCCTAAAGAATATTAAGTTCAAGGACATTGATATCTTTGTATTGAATAATGATGTTGGTGTTTATAACCACCTGACAGAAGGTTTCAAGAAGCAGAGTGAAAGAGAAGAAGCGGCGAAAAAGGCAATGGCGGCCGCCTACAATCCTATCACACCTATCAATTCAATCTTTGATGATGTTCCTTTTGCAGACACGGAATGGTCACGTTCCGAAATGATGTCTTATATGCACAATACAAACATTGTTGATGTGATCAATAATCATAGAACGCAGGCACAGTATATTCTCACCAAGTATCAGACTCGTGAGGAACTACTAGCACACTTTGATTATAAGCATTGCAAGGTGTCATATGATCCTCTAGAGGATAAACTCTATATCAACCGTGAGACCTTTGACTGTATCAAGAATAAGGTCCTCAAGTGGAACCATAAACAACTTGAACACCCAAATCAGATATACCGTAAGAACAAGTTCCTCAATGAAGGTTGGGTGTTAGAAACACCTAATGAGCCGTATTCAAATCTAAGAGGTCTCACATCTGATATGATCAAGGATTCTTATAATAAGATAAAAGAAGAAATGGCAGCCAAGATGTTAGACTCATATGGTCTTCCTCCAATGCAGCAGCAGTCCCAAGGTTTCGTAGCACAGACCGTTGATGAAGTAATGAACATTGATCCTTACCTACAGACTCGATGAAACATTTCACAGGCTATGGGTCCTATTTGCTATTCTTGGCACTTAGGACTCATTTCACCAGTCAAAAGTATGACTTCTTTCAAATGAACGGTAAACTCCGTGCAAACAAGGAGTCATATCTAAAACGAAATGACAAATGGTTCTATGAGAAACTAGCCAAAGAATACAATGCAGAAGAATTGCGTGATCACTATGTTGCCAATCTTCTAGATGACAAGCATTACATATTAGAGTTTGCAAGCGAAGAAGCAAATGATGTTCATACTGCCTATACAAGACGGAGACAGAGTTTGTCTTATCTCTTTGCCGATGACATACAAAAGGTCTTCAAAGAAGATGATCCGAGAGTGTCCTTCAATGTGAGTAATGATAGATATCCAGATATTGTGATTCTATTTCTACGCAAGTCAATCTCAATTGAGACGATGACAATTCTAAATGACTTCACAGGATATGCTGATAAGTTTGATAAATACTATGACAATGATGTGATTTGGCCTAAGGTTTCACTCAAGGTGAAAAAGTATAGACCATTTCTAAAGTATGATAAGGAGAAATTCAAACACATACTGAAGGAGAAGGTCGATGAAAACACTAGAGGGAAACGCATCTGATATCCTAAAAGCTTGGGTCGATGGACAATACGAAGTCTTCTATAAGTATGACGGTGTGAGAGTTTCACAGATTGAAATATATGAAAGGGAGAATGGTCTAAGTTATCTGCCAAACGAAGAAACAGAATACTTCTTGGAGATTATCCTGAATGAGTAAAGAAAAGAGACAGAAAAGATTTCAACAAAAGAAGCGACACATCGATAGACAAGTCAAGGTGAAAAAGTCATCATACTGGTTCAATAAGTATGGAGATACTATTCAGCCACATCGCTTTCATAAGATGGATGCAATGGATTGTGGTGTATCTGGATGTATTTGGTGTGGTAATCCTCGCCGTGTATGGGGAGATAAGACATGGCAAGAGATTCGCTTTGAATGCTCCGCAGTTGAGCAGACAAACCGAGACTCTATCGGCAAATGGGAATGGGAGGATCTAAATGATCCTCGCATGGAGTGGTGACTAAATACCACTTGACAGGACGAGATTGTTCTGTTACAATACACTTCTTATATGATGATAATGTGGATAAGAAACTATACAACGCTAATACAAGGAACATACAATGAATTTTGCAAACCTCAAGAAACAGTCCAAGTCCTTCGACAATCTCCTCAAGGAAGTGGACAAGCTCAATAACCCCACATACGAAAAAGACGACACAACCGATCTTTATTGGAAGCCAACTCCAGACAAGTCAGGCAATGCACTTGCTGTTATTCGTTTCCTTCCCGGTCCTGCCGTCGATGGTGACGATGCTCTTCCCTGGGTTCGTTACTGGGATCACGGCTTTCAGAACAAGGCTACCGGTAAGTGGTATATTGAGAAGTCACTAACGACCTTTGATGAGAAGGATCCTGTTTCTGAGTATAACTCAAAACTCTGGAACTCAACACAGGATGAGAATGCACCAGAGCGTAAGCAGGCTCGTGATCAGAAGCGCCGTCTGCATTATGTTTCTGTCATTCAGGTTATCAATGACCCACAGAACAAGGGTGCAGAAGGTAAGATTTTCTATTTCAAGTTTGGTAAGAAAATCTTTGATAAGATCACTAAGATGATGAATCCTGATCTTGAGTCCGAACAGAAGGTCAATCCATTTGATCTTTGGAATGGCGCTAACTTCAAGTTGAAGATGACTCGTCAGAATGTCAATATTGGTGGACGCAATGTTAGCTTCCCCAACTATGATGAGTCTGTATTCCTAGCACCTGCTCCTCTATCTGATGATGACTCCGAGCTAGAGAACATCTGGAAGTCAGAGCCATCGTTGAAGGAGATTGTTGATCGCAAGCATTTCAAGACTTACGAGGAACTAAAGCGTAAGCTGGATGATGTTTGTGGTGTTAGTGAGGCCCCTGTTGCTCGTCGTAAGGTAGCAGATACTTTTGAAGAGGAAGTGGAAGAAACTCCATTTACCGAGTCTAAGCCTGTTGCCAAGAAGGCTCCTGCGCCAGTTGCGGATGAGGACGAAGATGAAGACCTCAAGATGTTCCGTGATCTAGTAGATGACTGATAATACAGGGGAGCAGAAATGCTCCCCTTTTTTATCCGTTTTTGTTACCGAAATTAAAGTGATTTGAAGGCTGCCCATCATTTGCAGTTCTGACCGCTCTTTCAAATGCAGGGTTCAGATATGGCGTTCTAGTCATATCATGCAAGTTATTAATCATGTTGCCTGTGTCCGACATACCAGGTCTAATCTGCATTGGTGTAGGCGCTGGAGTGCTGTTAAGTCTCGCCATCATATCATTTCTAAGTGAGTTGATGCTATTCATGACTTCTGAATTATCACCAGTCGTTTGAGAAGGCTGTTGTCCTCTCATATCACCTTTTGCTTTCAAGCTAGGATCAATCTTCACTTTATTCTGTGAAGGATCAAAAGATGCAGCTTCCTTATCATTCATAGTGAATAGTGGCTTTTGATTCTTATCGACAACTAGAGTATTGTCTTTACCTTCCATAGCACGATAAGCGGTTAGACCACCATCAGGAACATTAAAGTTACCACCTCTAGCAGCACCCTTAAGTGGCTTGAGGAACTTACTGACATTCATATCAGGCATGGCTTCCTGTAGCTTCTTATAATCACCAATCTTCACTGTGCCTGATGCAGCATCATATGTTGATCCAGTGTCTTTCATAATCTTTTGAGTGCGGGCATCATTAAAGAAGCCTTCATAGATCATGCTATCTGTAGCAAGTGAAGATCCAAAAGTGTTCTTAAATTCATCGGTGTTTCTAATAGCAGAAATCAATTCATTTCTATTGAGCATGTATGAACTAGGACCTTTTTCAGCAGGCTTAGCAACTTCGGCCGTCTTTGCTGTATCTTGTGTGGCAGGCTGAGCCTGTTCTGTCTTCTCAACAACGGCAGTCTTGTTTGCTTCCTGTGCTTGCTGTTTTGCATCAGCCGCAGGTGCATTAGATACAGGAGTAGGGTCTTGCTTCTCAGTAGTTTTAGGAACAGTATTAGTTGCCTCTGTTACCTGCTTCACCTCTTGAACAGGTGCGGTTGATTGTGCTGTAGGTGCTTTGCCAGCTAGTGAATCGCTAATAGCTGTCTTCTCGATATCATTGGCACTGCCCATAGCCATATGAACGGCTTGCATTGAGCGTGGTGTTGGCTGTCCACCAGGCACAAGTCCCCACTTCTCACCATTATAGTTGTGAATGTTTACCTTATGAATCTGTGCGGCACGACCGGCAGACTGATCTAGAATAAGAACATTGCCTTGAGCATCTGGTGCAGATAGAGCAATACCTGTATGATAGTGGCTGCGATGATCAGGCATTGTTCTAGCCATCTTACCACCAGAGCCATCGTTATATGATGTAGTAGCAATGACAGAACCAGGCTTGATACCTGAGCCAGAAGAATCGTAATTGATTTTCCAGCTAGAGGCAGGACCTACTTGTGGCGCAAAGTGCTTAGATAGTGCCACACATTGTTGAGATTCGCCATAGAACCCGCCGATGACGCTACCAGGAACACGGGCAGCACCAGATGATGTAGCTCCTGGAGGAACTTGAACACCTTGACCCTGTAGAACATTGGCAAGTTGCTGACGGCGTGCTGCATCTTTTTCTTGATTGAGTTGTGATATCATTTCTGCAATCTGCTTGTCAGAATATTGTCCGTTTGGTCCTTCGGGTTTTGTAGGTGTAGCAGAAGAAGCGTGGGTTCTCCATTCATTGGAACCTATCTGAGAAATTCTCTCAATGCCGCCGTTGTCTTTAACAGACATCCACTCATGAACACGACCATTCTTAATCTGATCGATAGCGAACATACCTTGTTCTTTCCAATGTGCAGAATCCATTGGAATACCTTTTTTGAGAAAATCATTTCCCATTCTGTGAACAGTTGTACCAACATTTAATTGGAAATCGCCATATGCAGTACCGGGCTTACCAGACTTCGATGGATCATCGTTTGCCCATCTTTGCATTCTATTCTTGGTGCCACCACCTTCTCTCATAACGATACCCGTTACTAGGTCAGGATCAACACCTTTTGATGCAGCATATTGTCTATAAAACGCCAGGCGCTCGCCGATAGATGCACCTGATCCGCCAGATGTTTGCAGTCTGCTAACAGCCTCTTCTCTTGTAGAGACGGGAGCAGTATAATGTAATACCTCTTCACCCTTTTCATTTTTGGTCTTTGTAATACCCACGGAGGCAAGTTTTTCGTTATCTAAAGAGGCAAACATTTTACCCTGTTCGGAATTAACAGGAACATCAGCCGTTCTAATTGTATTATATGCCGCCTCTTGCTCTGGTGATAGCTTAGGTAATTCTTTTGCTCTAGCTACACCTAGCTTTTCCATACCCTGTCTTAATTCAGAGTTGGTTGATTCTAGGCTAGCCAATCTTTCTTGTAACTGTCCGTCGGCCTTTTGCTGTTGCTCTCTAGTTCTTTTTGTTACGGCTAACTGAAAGCCTTCAACATCAGGCAATGCTCTCTGATAATACTTTGGGAACAACTCGGCAAATTGAGTAGGAGTCAATGCAGATAGAAGGCTTGCACCTGCATCAGGACTTTGAGCAAGATCCATTCTTTTCTGAATAGGCAATATCTTAAACAACTGAAAAGATATTGATTGTGACTTAAGCATTTATTACCTTACCCTGTTCTTTGCAGGTTGCATATTGACCCTGCTGACATTCTGATTTGTTCTCGCCTGTGCTTCATAATCTCTTTGTTTGGCGTCTTCTTCTTTAATGTGCTGTTCCAATAGATCGATATAAACATATCTTTCCCATGGCATCATACTTTCTATTTCATTCAATCCCCACTTATGATGCTGCATTAGAGCAAAGTTGGTTCTAAACAAAGTAGAAAGACTGTCTTGCCCCATAATTAGAAAAAAAAATCATAGAAGTCTTTGTACCTCACATTATGCTCAAAGCCACATTTGGTGCATTTCTCTTTAAGTTCTACAGCAAACGATGGAAAGTTATCAACATACTTTTCCAAGACTCTAAACTTTTCTTCTGTTAGTCCTTCAACAAATTCTTTTAGCTGTTCGAACTTGTAATCGGAAGACTTATACACACCCTTTTCATCGTATATGCTTTCGATACTAGCGGCGATGATGCTTGACTTAACATCTACCGAGTTATTAGATTCCATTCTTTTCATAACATCGTATGTTGGATAGGTCATCTTAACACCGGTAGTATTTGTCAGTTCTATCTTATTACTGATACTATCATCCTTCTCTATAACAGCATTGGCAATGTTGAGTTTTGCAGGAAACACATTCCCACATTCAACACCATCAACCACATTCTTACATGTCAGATTGATATCTACGCTATCACCCATAGACTTTGCTCTAAGATAGATAAACAAAAAGTCTACATCATAGAAAGGTGCTTTGTTAACATCAAACTTGCCAGACACGATACAGTTATTGATAATCTGTTTGACTGTTTGAATAATCTCGTTTGGGTTCTTTGACTCTACAGCCATCAGCAAAAGCTTTTCTTCTTTTACAGTGAATGGCCTGACTTTAATCTCTTTACCAGTTGATGGTATTTTCACATCATATGTTGGCAAATCAATCTTAGGTAACTCCATAATAAATCTCCATTAATTAAACATTCGGTGGTCTAGGTTCTGGTGCGTTTGTCTCTCCGGCATATTCACCTGTGATTGCTGCAACATCACCGTAATCCCAATAACGATATGTGAACTCTACTTCTAAGAATAGAAAGTCGGTATCCATCCATGTCACTGGCTGAGGCTTTACAAGAGACGGCCAGGCTTTTCTGAGTGTCCATGCATAGTTCAATTGTAATTCAGATGAATTTTGTGGTCTATTAGGTTCGCCAATTTCTGAATAATGATACATGACAATATCACTGTAATAGCTATTAGGATACTCAAAATTAAAGGTCGTCGTTGGATTGATGATACTCTGCCAATCGTCAAACACCTGTCTTTCTAGGCTGTTGTTGCGGCAGATAAAAGAGAATGCCGCTGTGCCATACTTAGAGTTGATAGGAAATGTCTGAGGTGCACCGTAATATCTGGTTGATAATAGATCAAAGCCTCTGCCAGGAAATTCTGTGGCGTAACATGCATAGAGAAGATTGTTTAACTGGCTATAATACGGACGACTAGTCAATCTGTTTGACCCGATAGGCTTAATCTGAACCGCAAAGCGAGCGAGTTTTGAAATACCACCCATATCATTCAATGAAGACTGGAAGTAATCTAGTCCTAGTCTGGTAGGTTTATTGGGAAAATTAATAGCCATCGTTGATCATTCTCTTGTCGATAATTCTTGTTTCTTTGAAACTGATAGCCATTTCTACTGCAACGGGGTAACCGTTCGAGAATGTGCTATACAGTCCTTCAGCGGGAGCATAGTTGACACCAATAGCATCAATGTAACCTTCGTATATCTTTGGTAGTTTGGGTGTGCCAGATGTATCATTTCTTTCCCATCTACCATTGACCAATACATTATAGTCAATTTTAAATTTTGATGGTGATGCAGCGAACCAACCCTGTCTAGCACCAGTAGTACCGCCACCTAGAATTTCAGGTGCAGCATGGAATCTCATTCTTCTACAGATATTTTCTACTGCAATTGATTCTTGTTCTGTTTCTGGTGCAAATAGAAAAGCGAATGTGAACTCTCTGAGGTTTGTGCTTTCGTAAATAACTTCAATTGCAGGGTTTAGAGGTGCGCCTAGCAATGATGCGGTTGTTTCAATAGCGTCTGCATAGCCGCTCATACCCATCATACCTAGTGCAACTCGTGACAACTTAACATCGCCATAAGTATGTCTCTGCTTATATGAGTAACTATCTTTTCCCATAGGCATAGGCAATACAAATGTATCAGCTTGCGCCGGATTAAATGTTGATCCTGATATAGCGCCAGGCGTAGCAGTAATACGCATGTAATGCCCGTTTCTATCATCATAAAGATGTGACGGAAACTCATATATGGCCATTTATTGTCTCCTAGTAAACTACATATTATTTAGTGAGGTATATAGATGGCAAGAGAATACAAACAAGGCTTCTTCAAACCAATGTTTCCCAAAAAGTATAGAGGTGACCCAACCAATATCGTATATCGTTCTGGTTGGGAGAAGCAAGTAATGAAAAATCTAGATGAGAACTCTAGTATCGTAGCATGGTCTTCGGAAGAAATAGTAATACCATATAGATCACCAGTTGACGGTAGACTACACAGATACTTTGTCGATTTCTATGTGGAAGCTATGTTGCCTGATGGATCGATAAAGACTATGCTATTAGAGGTTAAACCCAAGGCACAAACATTAGAGCCTAAGGTGCCTAAGAGACGCACTAAAAGATTTATCTCTGAGGTTATGACCTATGGCGTTAATCAAGCCAAGTGGAAAGCGGCTAGAGAGTATTGTGAGTTTAAAGGTTGGGAATTTCAGATTATAACAGAAACGGAACTGTTTGGCAAAAAGTAAGATAAATAACCTTTATGGCAACAAAACAATATACATCGGACGAACTATCTGATTGGTTAGAAGAAAAGGCACTAAGCGCACAACCTTATGTTGCCAGAAGAAATCTAATCACATCTGATGAACGCAGCAGAAGTTCCACGATTATAGGTCGTATGTATTTCTTTAAGTATGATCCTAAGGGCAAAGCATATCTGCCCAAGTATGATAAGTTTCCTATGTGCATACCATTTAAGATGGTTCCTAACGGCTTCATAGGATTGAATCTACATTATCTTAGTGTCGGTGAGAGAACTGCATTGCTAGCCAGTTTGTCTAGATTTAGAAATAATGATCGTTATGATGAGTCGACCAGATTTGTTATTAATTATGATTTGCTGCAATCAACATATGGTATTGAGTCGTTATCTAAACCTTGTATTCATAGGTATATGTTTAGTCATTGTAAGTCGAGATTTGTTGAAATATATTCTTATGAATACGAAAAAGCAATACAGCTACCAGTAGAAGATTGGGTATTTAAAAGGTAATCTAAATGGCATCTAATAGACAATCAAAGTTCTTTGATGTATTTCCTACGATTAAGTATGATATCAATAAGAACAGAATATATGAACAGACTGAGAATGTAACCAACATTTTCTTTCGTATAGGCATTCTTAAGAAGGTTATCAATAACCTATCTACATATTATACTTACACTGTTGAAGATAATGAAACACCAGAGATTATAGCGGAGAAGGTCTATGGTGATACTGGGGCTGGTTGGATCATATTATATACCAATCAGATTTTCGATCCACAATTCGATTGGCCTCTAGGCTATACTGCATTCAATTCATATATTGAAGCCAAGTATGGATCTTCCCAAGCAGCCGTTCAGACTGTCCATCATGTCGAAAAGGTTGTCACTAGACATAATCTAACATGGGATACTGTTACTGAATCGAGATATATCATTTCACCTCGTCGCTTTACAGATTATCCTGCTGGTAAGCCATTTGATTATTATGTCTGGGATCAGGCACTAGTTCCTTATCCAGACGGACCAGATCAAGACCTAACAAGTCTGACCGATGATACCACTCTTACTCGCATTGATACTATTAGTAGAAAGTTTACAGCCGACCGTGATTCCGTAAGAACAGAAGGTGGTCTATCGGTTACTGGCGTTAGAGAGTATGAGGTCATTGACGGTGATACTATTGTTATTGATACTCGTGCCGATGTTATCACCAACTATGACTATGAAAACGAATTGAACGATAAGAAAAAGCAAATCAAAATTATTAAGCCTATGTATTATTCTCAGATCATGTTGGAGTTTAATACTCTAACTGGTCACAAGGAAGATTTTGTTAGAAGGCTAATCTAATGGCATTTTCAAAAAATTCGCAATACAAAGATCAGTTTCGTGTATCGATAAAAGGTAGTATTGGCTCTTTCAAGATGGATGACACCACTGTAAAGGAAGTCATTCTGGGCGAGAGTATTTTAAATCCTAGTGTGCAAACTGCCATAACATTCAACCGATATCTCTATACACCTGTGCAAAGTCTAGACACCATGAAGGGTGAGAAATTAAATCTTACCTTGTCTAGTTCATTGACACAATCTTTTGGTGCATCTGGATTGAATATGACGGTTAATAATACCGTATATCGCCTAGATAATCGTCGTTTGATTAGCCAGAGTCCTTCTGCCGTCGAAGAATTTACTATTCATGCCTGTGACGAATCATTGCTAGAAGACGCAAAACATCTGATGAGTAAGTCATGGAAATGTGTAACTCCTAATGAGATTGTCAATGCGGCTCTCGATTGCGTTAAACACCAAGGCTCTAGAGAAATTAGCCAGTGTGAGCCGCAGAGAGATTATATTGCAGAAAATATTCATCCATTCCGTGTCATTGCACAGCAAGCAAATATGGCATTAGACGGTGATGATCCATCGTTCGTTCACTTTATGACATATGAAAACGGCGGTCAGACCAAGCATAACTTTAAATCACTCAAAGAACTAATCAATCAAGGTTCATCGATGACCTATTATTATTCTGAGGGTGGTGAAACCGATTCAACATCGTCAACCACACCTGCTAATCCATATCCTATTATGATTACCTTTCCTTGTGACTTTGATTATCTCACTGATCTATTGAATGGTGTTAATAAGTCTGGTCAGAATATCAATACAGGAACATTTCTCAATCTAGTTAATATGGGTATGAATTTTCTTGGTCAAGGTGGAGGCGGTGCTGTTCAAGGTATTGCTGGTGGTCTAAATGGCTGCTTCGAGGGCGGCAATATGAAACAATCATGGACCAATAAAGGCAATTCACACCAAGATTATGGATGCGAAACAGATGTTGAGAGATATCTATTGAAGCGTCAAGCAAGAATGGCTCTACTAGATAGAGACAAAGTGGCTCTAAGAATGGTCACAGCATGGAACCCATACATGCATGTCGGTCAAGTGATCGAACTTAAATGGGAGAACAAGCAAGATGGTGGTCTAGTATATGGCTCAGGTCAGTATCTAGTCACAGAATTAATGCATAAGGTTCAACTCGGTGGTTATTCAACAACCACTATGGATTGTGTATCAAAAGATGTATTGCAAGGGGTAATGAATTAATGGCTGATCCAAATAATTTTCCTGGTCCTCTAGGACAATTTCAAGTATGTGTAGTTGGTTCGGGTGGTGATCCTGAAAAGAAAGGCACCGAAGATGGTGATTTTCCTACAGATCAATCATGCACATCTAAACTATATTCGCCTATGGATCACAGTGGTCAGGTTGATTTAGGTCATCTAAACTTCTCACCACTAAGCATGACACCTACACAGTTCGGACAACAATCGTTTCCTGGTGTTATGGACCCTGGCACACCTGTTCTCGTATTAAAGACACAAGGTGCGGCTTCTGGTATCGTATTAGGGCAGCTTAATGCTCTACAGAATCCTTCTACTGGTTCTGGTGGTGGCAGTCTTATGGGCCAAAACTCTACATTTGGTAAACTGAAACAAAGAAAGTTGGGCATCAAAGTTCCACCAGAAGTCAAAGAAGGACAGGCAGAAGACGGAACAAAGATCAGAGAGATTAAAGAAAAGAACGAAGAACACCGCTTTGAACTATTAGAAGGACTGCCTATTCACGGTGCTTTGTTTGATATGGCTGGATTTAAATTGCCAGAGATTAGTAGCGTACCTACTGCTAAACAGACAAACGATAGCATGATGACAACTGATATGCTGCAAGGTCTAATGGGCCAAGTCATGTCAATGAGTCAGATGTTTCAAGGTCTCATGGGTAATCGTGGTGGTTCAGGACAAGGCGGTGGTGGTTACGGTAATGTTCCACCAGCAACTAATACTGGCAATAATAGAATTGAATATATCACACAGCAATATGAAAGACAGAATAGACCAGAACTAGCCGCTGCTCTACAAAATCTTAGTATTCTATGTCAGGGCTATGATATTGGTGATAGTGGTTCTGCATACTTTGTCAATAAAGTAGTCGATCCAAACACATACTTACAACAGGCAGAAAGTCTATTGCTACAGTGTGAGACATTAGATGACATGATGACAACGCTAAACCGTTTGCAGTATGATACTACTCTATTTGGTAGAGAAAATCTTAGAAACTATGAAATAGCCATTGATACTGCCTGGGGCGCAGCGAAACAGGTAATTGATTTCGAAGGCGAGATTTCTATTCTATATGATGCAAACACTCTGAATAACATTAATACATTTGCCAATACAATCACAAGTAATAATACCAGTCCGGGTATCGGTTCTATGCCATATGGTGGTTCTGGTAGTGGTTCTGGAGGAGGTGGCGGTGGTTCTGGCAATATGTTCGGTCAGTCATCAGGACAGATTATGGAAATGATGAAGCGTCTAGCTCCACAAGGCGAACAAAACGCCAAAGATATGCACGAGAAACTAAACACCGACCAAGACTCGAATAAACTATTTGAGATTGTTAAGAAGACTATTAACGGTGGTAACCCACTTGATCCATCACTATTCAAGGGCATGATGTAATGGCAACAAAAAAGTTTAATCCTAACTCAGAGCGCAAGACTACGCCCAAGAAATATAAAGTGCCTAAAGATGTCCGTGAAGAAGAAGGCGCTGGTAAATATCCTAATTATTGGTCTTACAAGTCTCGCTCAGGACATAATATCATCATGGACGACTCTAAAGATCATGAGTCGGTAACTATTCAGCATCGTTCTGGTTCTGCTATTCAAATGCGGCCAGATGGTTCTGTGCATTTCACTACACACAATGGTAAGTATGAAGTTATCTTTGGTGAAGATCGTATTACAGTATCGGGCGCACAAGATATTACCGTGAAAGGTGATGCATCGCTTAGAGTATTTGGTGACTACAATGTTACCTGTCACAAGAATTATAATCTAACTGTCATGGGTGATTATAATTTCACAGCCAAGAACCTAAACAGAATGGTTCGTGGTAATATCGATACACAAGCCAAGAATGAAACAAAGAAACTAGAAGGTTCTTCTGGTATGATGGCACATGGTGCTATTGCTCATGTTGCTAAAGGCGCAGCATCGTTTATTTCTCATGGTGACCAAGTTCATGTTGGTGGTGGAGGTGGCACTAATCTTCACATGCCTGGCGAAGACGGTCAATTGACAGTCTATAATAACAAAGGCGCTACACATATCGAGAATAAAGACGGCAAACTAGACATGAAGGTAACCGATGGCGAACAAAAAGTTTCTCTTGTCGCTTCTGGCGGCAGTCTTCATACGCAAGCAGATAAGGATATTCAAACAGAAGCCCAAGAAAATGTTAAGGTAGAAGCACAGAATACCGCTAAATTCAAAGGTGGATCATCTGCTGCGCTTGAAGGCGCCACTACACATGTTTCTGGTACCACAGTTCATGTTAAAGGTGATACAACGACACATGTTGATGGTGGCACAGTTAATCTTGCAGGCGGACAAGCAACGCAACTAGACTTTAATTTTGCTGAAATGATTTCTGCTGCTGGTCTTCCTTCTATTAATTCTGGTATGGCAAATCAACCAATTGCAGAAGCATCTTCGGAAGAATGGCTCAGTAAACTAGCCTAAATATAACAAATAGGGTTCTATAAATGGCAGATCAAAGCGTACCGTATATTTCAAGAGTACCAGACTATTGCGATATAGATTTGGATTTCATGAAACATCCAAAGACGAATCAGCTTATTCTTAAACACGGTAGGGATGCTGTTATTAGATCAGTTCGCAATCTAGTATTCACTAACTACTATGAGAGACCTTTTAAATCTGGTATTGGTTCCAATATCAGAGCATTGCTATTTGAGAACTTCACACCGACAACTCTACTCGTCCTTCAAGATGAAATACGCCGTGTATTAAATGAATTTGAGCCTAGAATTGAGGTTCAAGATATTAGAGCCAGCGAAGATATAGACAGAAATGGTTTTGATATAACCATTGAATTTGTTATTCTAAATAGAAATGAGCCAGTTGTCACGACGGTATTCCTAGAAAGGATTAGATAATAGCTATGGCATCCGCAAATTCAAACGCAGCACTAAGAGTCACAGAATTAGACTTTACATCGATTAGAGAGAATCTTAAGGAATATCTTCGTTCACAAGATACCTTTCAAGATTATGACTTCGAAGGTTCTGGTCTTGCTGTTCTATTAGACATGCTTGCCTATAACACTTATTACAATGCTTTCTATATGAACATGCTTGCCAATGAGTCTTTTCTAGATACTGCACAGATCCGTCAGAACATTCTATCACATTCTAAGGCTATTGGATATGTGCCTGCTTCCGCTCGTGGTTCACAGGCAGTTATCGATGTTTATGTTAAGCCAACCAGAAATGAAATAACAACTATTCCTACAATCACACTAGAGAAATATACTAGACTTCTAGGCACAGATGTTAATGGTATTAATTATCCTTTCGTAACAGTTAACTCAAATACTGTTTCAAAGTTTGCCTCCGCATTCACCTTTTCTAATGTCGTTATTAAGCAAGGCGAGGCAATTACTCAGCAGTTTAAGGTAGATGCATCTAATCCATACAGAAGATTTGAATTGCCTTCTGCTAATGTCGATACATCAACCCTTACTGTTCTAGTATTCGAGTCATCAAGTAATTCATACAGTGAAGAATATTCACTAGCAAATGACTTGACAGAACTATCACCAGACTCATTCGTATATTTCGTAGAAGAAAACGAAAATCTTAATTGGACTGTTTACTTTGGCGATGGTGTTCTAGGTTATAAGCCTAAGAACGGCAACATTGTTCAAATCACCTATCTCGATACAACAGGAGCAGCCGCTAATAATATCGGTGGCTTTAAGTTCGTTCAGCCAGTTGGTGGTTATTATCGTGAAGATGTTAGAGTTACCACTAGACAGGCATCAAGAGGTGCGGTGGATAAGGAAGATATCGAAACAATTCGTATTCGTGCGCCTAATTTCTATACTGCACAAAATCGTGCTGTTACAACAACCGATTATGAATCAACTCTTGTTAAGAATTATCCAAATATCGACGCCGTTTCTGTTTGGGGCGGTGAAGATAATGTTCCTATTCAATATGGCAAAGTCTTTATGTCATTTAAGACCAAAGGCTATTACAAGCTATCTGATCAGGACAAAGAAATAATCAAGCGTGACTATGTTAGAAATAAGAATGTTGTCACTGTTACACCAGAGATTGTCGATCCAGATTATGTATTCGTTGTATTGACTGGTAGAGTAACATACGATCCTAACAGAACATCAAAAACAGCTAATGAGATTAGAGAAATCGTAAGGGCTGCTATTCTTAAGTATAATAACGATGAGTTGAATACCTTTAAGTCAACTTTCCGTAAGTCTAAGTTGCAGCAGTATATTGAAGGATCAGATCCTGCCATTACAGGTTCAGATATCGATGTTTATGTCCAGAAAAGAGTTGATATGATCGTTGATGAGTTGAGAAGATACATCATCAACTATAACATGCCTCTAATGAAAAGCGATGCATACAATCGTTTCAATTCATATCCATGGATCAAAGTAATCGATACCGCTCTAAATCAGAGAAATGTTTATTTTGAAGAAGATCCAGGTGCTAACTCTGGTATCAATTCTGTCACTATGATTAATGGTGGTGACGGCTATACAGAACTTCCTAAAGTCACAATCACCGGTGACGGTGTTGGTGCTACTGCTACCGCTGTTGTGGTAGATGAAAAGGTTATCAAGATCAATGTAACCAACAAGGGTCGCAACTATACTAGAGCGCAGGTGCAGATTACAGGTCTTGGTGAAGGTGCTGCGGCAGTTCCAGTTCTAGAGACTAATCTAGGAACAGTTCGCACATATTACACCACATCAACTGGTGATCAGGTAATTGTAGATAACAACGCAGGAACGATCTATTATGACCGTGGCCAGGTTGTGCTAAATTATATTAGACCAGTAGATGTTGCCAACAATTCATTCTATGATACAGATGTTGTATCTTTCAGTGCGGTACCTGCACAGGAAATTATCAAGCCATCTAGAAATAGAATCCTAGCTATCGATGTGGATAATCCACAGAGTATTCAATTCGACGTTATTGCAGAGACATAATGCCATTTATTTCAAATAACAGAACATCAGTATTAATTGATCAACAGGTTCCGGGGTTCGTCAGAGAAGAACACGAAATCTTCTTGGAGTTTGTTAGAAGCTATTATAGATTTCTAGAAACTCCAAGTTATATCAAGCCAGTCACTTCTAATCTGACAATCAGTACCGTAATTGGTGCGACAACACCATATGGCGTAGATTATACGAACACTGTGGTTGTAAGTCTTCCTGTTGGTAGATCAAATGTTGCTATCGCTAACGGTACCAAGATTAGAATAGCCAATACAGATGTTGGTGCTTATGCAGCTAATGTCGTACCAGGCAGCAACACCTTCAATATCACAGGTAATAGTTACCCAGTGCGTTTGGTTGGTGAAAGATTTTTCGTTTACAAAACTGTTGCTAATGCACCCGGTGCCGATCTAACAAACATTATGAAGAATTTCGGTCGTTATATGGATGTCGATAACGCTCGTGATAATGATCAGATCCTTCAAACACTCTATAACAATTATATCAAGCTACTTCCCAAGAATATGTTGGCTGATAAGAACCTTGTGCTGAAACACGCCAAGGATTTCTATAGATCAAGAGGCTCGGAAAAGTCTATTCGTTTCTTGATGAGAGCCTTATATAATACAACTGCCGAGGTTTATTATCCTAAGCAAGATGTTCTTAGAGCGTCAGACGGTAAGTGGTATGTTGAAAGAGCATTAAGAGTCCAGAACGGCGCTATTAACAATGTTGCCAACTCTATGGTCTATTCATATTTTCAGAATAAAGAAGTTAAAGGCTTGACTTCTAAAGCAACTGCACTAGTCGAGGCAGTTAATGTATTCTATGATAACAATACACTTGTTACCGAACTAAGAATTTCAAACTCTAATAAGCCATTTCTATCTGACGAATCAATCTATGCACTATTCGAAGAAGACGGACAAGTAAAATATGCTACTGCTCGTATCTTCGGCGGTCAGATTGTCGATATTGATATTGTTAATGGTGGTACTGGTTATGTTGAAGGTACTACTGTTCCAATTATTCCAGTAAATGGTTCTGGTACTGGCGGTCTAGTAAGAATTTCAAGAGTATCTGCCGGTGGTATTGAAAGAATCTTTATTGAAGGTTCATTGCCAGATAATGGTGGTGCAGGCTATCGTGGTCGTATAGAAGACGGTCCAGAAGCTAGAGGAGGCGATTTTATTACTGTATCTGGCGGTGGTGGTATCGGTGCTCTAGGTGAAGTAGAAAGCGTTTGGGAAAACATTTATCATCCCAATCAATATAATATTTGTAACACTAGAATTTCAGATGTTGCTAATGTTAGATGCGACATGTATGGCTTTGCTACAGAGGTCGCTAACGGTGGTTTGACTGTTGATGGTGCTTCTACAGTAGGCGAAACTGTTATTGCAGATGCCGTTGGTTACTGGTCATATTCAAATACCGGTGCAGCTAAATTTTGTTTCGTTGTCGAACCTGGTGAGAGTTATTTCGGTACACCTACATTTACCATTCAAGCAAATACAATCGTCCAAGAAATGGGCATCATCGGCAAACTAAAGATACTCAATCCTGGTCTAAATTATCAGGTCAATGATGTTATCGAGTTCCACAATAGAAACGAAGCAAATAGTTTCGGATCAGGTGCGGCTGCCAGAGTAAGCGTAGTCAATGCTGCTGGCGCTATTATGAATGTTGCATGGGTTCAAATTTCTGGTCACTATATTGGTGGTGAGGGATACGATTATACAATGATGCCTTATTGTGTAATTAAGTCAGCAACAGGAACCGGCGCTAATGTTCAGCCAATGACCACACTGGGCCGTGGTGGTTCATTTACATTCACAACAGAAGATATTGGTATCATCAGAAGATTTACTATTGTTAACCCAGGAACTGGTTACACTGTTCCACCTATTCTTGACCTAACAACAGGTCATACAGGTAATGTCGCTGTCGTTAATACTTCGGTTGTTACAGGTATCTATTCATACCCAGGTCGTTATATTAATGACGATGGCTTTATCAGCGCCCAGAATTACCTACAGAATAGAGATTATTATCAGAACTTCTCTTATGTCGTTAGAACTGACAAGCCTCTATCAAAGTATAGAAACACACTTAAGTCGCTAACACATCCTGCCGGCATGAAGATGTTTGGTCAGTATGAAAAGGAAGATATTGAAGCAACAAATATAAACGGCGCACAAGTATTCAGTAGCAGCCATTACCCAGACCTAGTAAAGACTGGTCTAATATTCCATATGTCGGCTGCTAATACTGGAACAACTACAGCAGGTAGAATTGCTAACCTCATTAATACAAGTTATGAAGGTGAAATGCTCAATGGTGTTTCTGTAACTAATGGTCTTATTCGCTTTGACGGCTTAAATGATGTTATTAGATTCCCAAATAGCACAACTCTTGATCTACAGAATTTGACACTAGAAACTTGGATCAATGTTCCTTCTACATTCCAGAATGCTGTAATTTTCCAGAAGGGTGCCAACGGAAGTCAATACTCACTAGAATTTAATCTATTGGGTGATCTAGTATTCAATGCTAAGATTAATGGTGTATGGCAACAGGCGGCCTCACTAACAGCAACTAGAGTGCCACCTCCTGGCTATGCGGCTGTTCGTCCAGGCTTTAATGCAGAAGACTATATTAGAAGCAATAGATGGACACACATTGCGCTAACATATACCTCAGGCGCACAAAGACTATATGTCAATAATACTCTAGTTGCTTCGTCAGCACTGGCAGGAACTATTGCTACAAATAATAGTGGTGTATCTGTCGGTGCATCTGGTGCATATAACGACATTTATCGTTGGAGCTATCTAATCGGTAGAATTTCAATCATGAGAGTTTATAACCGTGTGCTATCGGCAGCCGAAGTTAAACGAAACTTCAATACTGATAGAGAAAGATTTGGTGTATAATGGAAGATAGAAACTATCTGATACTACCTGTTTCAGAATTAAAGAAAGTTGATTTCGAGCAAATTCTGGAAACATCTGTTGAACATCTAAGATACACTAAAGACCTCAAAAAGACATTTATCAAATGGATTGGCGATCAACCAGACTTCGTATCTAAACTAAAGAATACCGATGGTCCTTATACTCATGAAGAAATGCTAGAGATAGTAAAAGATGAGGAATGGGACCCTCCGACAAATGATGCTAAATAATACAATTAAATTAATAAGAGAATAGTAATGCCATCTTCACATTCAAAAGACCTTGAAATTCATAATGCCAAGATGTTCAAAACATCTGTGGCTCAGAATGTTACCAATTTATACATGACAATTGGCAAAACATCTCCATGGCCATCTGATACTAATCCACCTGTTCCAACCACTTCCGTTTCAAGTATTGTTGATATCTATAAGAACATGCTTGGTGGTAAGAAAGTCACTGGTAATGATATCAGACATTGTATTCCTAGATATAACTGGACTCCAAATGAAATCTGGAATCAGTATGAAGACTTTTGGGATTCATCGGCTCTAACTGCCGCTAACAATAAATTCTATGTTGTGACAGACGATTTTCATGTCTATAAATGTTTGTCTAACAACTATGGTGGTATTTCTACCGTAAAGCCTGCTGGCACTCCTACTTCTCTACCATTCACTACTTCCGACAAGTATGTTTGGAAGTATATGTATTCTATTAGTGCAGAAGAACAGACACAGTTCACTACCGCAAACTTTATTCCAGTTAAGACTCTAACAATTGCCGACGGCTCTACACAGTGGTCAGTGCAGACTAATACCATCGAAGGAACTATTAGTAACATTAGAGTTGTTACCCGAGGTGCTAATTATACCTCATCTAATATCAATGTTCGTATTATTGGTGACGGCTTCAATGCTAATGCTTTTGCTGTTAGAAATACAACTGCTAATAATATTTCAGAAATCGTTATCGATGATCCTGGATACGGATACAGCAGAGCAAGCGTAGTAATCAGTGGCGGCGGTGGTCAGGGCGCATTTGCTAGAGCAGTTATTCCTCCACCAGGTGGACACGGATCAGACCCAGTAACAGAACTAGGCGGTTCTTATCTTATCATTTCTGTTAAACTCGCTGCATCTGAAAATAACAAGCTAACAGTTGCTAACGACTTTAGACAAGTTGCTATTATTGCCGATCCAACAAAAAGACTATCAACTACTCCGTTTACGAATACTACATTCTCACAAGTAACAACCGTTTCTGTTTCTGGTGTTTCTGTAAACTATGAAAAGGACGAGTTTGTCTATCAGGGGTTGTCTTTCACAGCCTCATCATTCAGAGGTATCGTATCAGATTGGGATGGCTTTAATACTCTTAGACTATACGGTATTGAAGGTCTACCTACAAACGATAGATTGATAGGCTATTCATCAGCCGCTGTTCGTCAGCTAATCACCGTAACACAACAGCCTGAACTGGAAACCAATTCAGGTAAACTATTATACATAGATAATATAGAACCAGTTCAACGAGATCCGAACCAGACCGAGAACTTCAAGATCGTATTAAGTTTCTAAAAGGAAAAGAACAAAATGGCAGCCAATACTGTATTGACAACTAACTTCAATGTAAGTCCTTACTATGATGATTATGATTTCAATAAAGATTTTTATCGCATTCTATTCAAGCCTGGTTATGCCGTCCAGGCTCGTGAGCTAACACAGCTACAGACTATCCTTCAAGAACAGGTTACTCGGTTCGGTCGTCACATGTTCCGTGAGGGTTCTATTGTTCTTCCTGGTGGGTTCTCAGTTCAGACAAGTGAAGGCTTCGCATCTGGTGGTTCGGCTGTCGATTATGTTAAGATCAAAGACCTTAATACTCTAAACAATACAGTAAATGTCAATAACTTTAAGAATGTTGTTCTAACTGGTGCCACAACTGGTATTCAGGCAATTGTTATTGATGTTCTAGATGGTGTTCAAACATCAACTAACACCAAGACTCTTTATGTTCGTTACACTAGAGCATCAACCAACTCAGCACTTAAAGTATTTCAGCCAAACGAAGTTCTTAATTCAAGTGTAGGAACTGCCGTTGCTCTTGCTTCTAGTCCAACTGGCTTCGGTTCAAGATTTCAGATTGAAGAAGGTGTTATATTCGCTAAGAACCATTTCATCAAGTTTCCAAAGCAGTCTATCATTATTGAAAGATACAATAGAAACCCATCAAAGATTGTAGGTATGCTTCTATCAGAGGAGATTGTAAGTTCTGAGGAAGATACTTCACTACTCGATCCTGCTCTTGAATCATCAAACTATGCCGCACCTGGTGCTGATAGATTTTCTATCTCACCAACTCTATACACATATAATCTAACAGATCAGATTGATCAGCAGGACTTTATTTCTCTTGTTAGAATTGAAAATGGTATCGTAACGGAAAGAAACGATAGACCAGAATACAATATTATTGCCGATGAAATGGCAAAGAGAACCTTTGATGAATCGGGCAACTATCTTGTAGGTGGTATGGCCGTTCAGATTAGAGAGCATGACAATACAGGCAGTAATTTCGGTCGTTACGATAACGGTAATAACCAGCTTCTAGCCGTTTCTGTATCAGCCGGTACTGCATATGTCAAAGGTTATGAAATCAATTATGAAACTACACAGGAACTTGTAACAAGAAAAGGTCTTGATGTAGCCAGCGATACTCATATCATTACCACAACCATGGGTTCATATGTTGTGGTTAATGAAGTTATCGGTATGTGGGAGCAGAACAAGGGTGCTGTTATTTACCTTTATGATACCGCACAGAACTCAATCACTGATAAGAAATTAGCAACTAGTGCCGCTGCCGGAACTCTAGTTGGTTATGCTAAAGTTCTATCACTAGAATATGTTGATGGCAGAGAGGGCTACGATGCTCAGTATAATCTTTATCTAACAGATGTGCAATATGTTTCTGGTTATGGTCCAGGTAATGTTCAATCGTTCTATATGCCTGCCACTGGCGCTAAGGCAGACATTGTAGGCAGTTCATTTGTTCTACAAGCACAGGATTCATATCTTCTTTACGATACTGGTTCACTATCAACCAAGAGCGTTAGAGATAAGGATGATCCAACTACATCTGCAACATCATTCTCATTCTTAAAGACTGAGGGTATCGATAACACTGTTGCTATTGATACAACTGGTCTACTGTCAATTACTATACCATCAGGTATTGAAACTCTACCTTATGGTACGACAACTCTTGCAAGTGCTGATAAGAGAGAAATCAAACTCGTATTGAAAGCCAATACAAACCTCAGCCTTCCAGGAACTGTAACCGGAACTGTGGGTGCAACCAGACTTCTTGGTGATCTAAGCACAAACTTCCTAACATTGAATGTTGGTGACAAGGTTAGATTCTCTGGCAACAGTTTGACTTATACTGTTACAACTGCATCTGCAAATAACAGAGATTTGATCGTCAGCCCAGGTATTCCTGCACTAGCAGGCAATACAGTAACCAAGGTTTATCTAGTTGGTGATATCATCGATCTAACAACTAAGGGTGCTAATACTGGCACTGTTAGATCAGTTACCACAACTCCATCATCATTGACAATCGATCTTAAAGAAACATTCTCATCAACTGTAGCCGCTGCTGTTACATTCCCAGTAGCAAGAGTTACCGCTCGTGAAATGTCAAAGGTTCTTAGAACCAATAGATATGTTAAGATCAATGCATCAACTCTACCTAATCTAACTGGTCCTATCAATCTAGGTTTCAGTGATATCTATAGAATTAAATCTATCAGAAAAGGCTCAGGTTCTTACCCAACATCTAATACTGGCGGAACAGATGTCACATCTTCGTTCATTTTCAACAATGGACAGACAGATAACATGTATGATCACGGTTATATTAGACCAAGATCAGCTATGGAAGCAACCGATAGACTTCTTATTGAGTTGGATTACTTTGATCATACCGCTACCGGTACTGGCGGTTACTTCTCTGTCGATTCTTATCCTATTCAGGACAATGATGCTCTATTCAATGCAGAGACAAATATTAGAACTGAGAATGTTCCAAGATACAGAACTGCAACCGGTAAGTTGATTGATCTAAGAAATGTTCTAGACTTTAGACCTGTCAAGAATAACATTGCTACTGCGGCGGTTCTACCATCAGCAGCAACAGAAAATCCAGGTATTGCATATATATCAACATATCCTAAGGCTGCTTGGGCAACATTTAAGTTTGTCAGTCAGGGCATCAAGATTCCTATGCCATCGAACCCTCTGACATTTGATGTTCAGAACTATCTTGGTCGTATCGATCTTGTTACACTAGACAAGACTGGATCACTATCAGTTGTTGGTGGTGTTCCATCACTAACACCAATTACACCAAAGTTTGATCCAGATAAGTTGACTCTATCTGTATTGAAGATTCCTCCTTATCCATCACTATCACCAGCTTACGGTAATAGACTGGGCAGATCAGACTTATCATGTGCCTCCAAGGCATCTGCGATCAATAGATTTACGATGCGTGATATTGGTATTCTTCAAGATAGAATTGAGAATCTAGAATATTACACCACATTGAATGCTCTTGAAAAGGCAGCAACGACCGTAACAGTCCGTGACGAAGCCGGACTTGATAGATTTAAAAACGGTATCTTTGTTGACTCACTCAAAGACGATACACTTAGCATCAACGGTAAATCAAGCCAGTGGTGTCTAGATCCAGTTGAACAGAGCTATAGACCAATCTATACCTCAGAATCATTCATGTTCGATTTGATTAGATCATCGGGCGTTGTTGCTAGAGATAGAATGGTTATTCTAAACTACTCTGAAATGCAATTTTTAAATCAGAATGTCGCAACATCTGAAAGAAATCTCGAAAGAGCCTCATATCTATTCTTGGGACAGTTGAAACTAACTCCCGATAGAGATATCTGGACCGATACAACATTCCTAGCCGACGAAGTTCTAACAACTCCAGAGTTTGTTACACAGCAAAATCTCGGTGGTACTTACACTAAGATTTCCACGACATGGAATGATTGGTATGTAACTAACAGAACTTATACCGTTCGTAACCCTGCTGGTGGTGGTATTGTCTATCAAGGCACCGACTACTCTACAGCTAGAAGAACTGCTGATCAGTATAACACAAATTCATCTGTTAATATTGCTATTGACATTGATTGGAATAGAACAGGAACCGAATACGGAAGAAACAACCAGACTTCTTTCATTGTCCAGAACGCTACTGTTCGTGACGTTGAAATCGTTCCTTATATCAGACCTCAGGTCATTTACTGTGAAGCATCAAATCTAAAACCAAATGCAAGAATTTGGGTTTACTTTGATAACATTCCTGTATCTAATACTTGTCGCCCACTAACAGCCTCACAGTATAATACAGCATTGACCACATATAGATTTGGTTCATCAGGTCCTGTTAATCCAGGTGAGGCACTAAGTCAGGCAGTTGATGCTAACGGTGTATTCATTTCATCCATTAACATTACTGACAACCTCGTAACAGCAAGTCTTCCTGCTGCTTTAGGTAATCTTCCGGCAGAAGGAACACCTATTTTTGTTGGACTAGATGGAAAGTGCTTTTTCTCTTATAGAATACAGCAGGGACAGTTTAGAACTGGTGAAAGAAAGATGATTATCGGTGATAGCCGTGTTATTATTTCTGAATCAGGCGTAAGTCTAGATGATCCATCAGAGTCTATTACTACTGGCGCATCAGCAACATTTACGGCTGCTGGACAAAAGATGATTAAACAAAGAACTGTTATTAAGATTCCAACAGTTCAAAATGTAACCAAGCCTGTCGATGAACAGAGAAGAACATTTGATTCCGAAACAGTTCCAAGAGATCCACCACCACCTCCTCCATTCCCATGGTGGCTTTTCATGGGCTCTTGCTCTGCCTATTCATTCTTGGCAAAAACACCAAACAACGAAGAAGGTATGTTCTTAACAAGCGCAACTATCTTCGTGGGAAGAAAGTCAACTTCAACCTCAAGAGGTATTTGGTTTGAAGTTAGAGAAATTGACTCTGGCGGCGGCATTACAAGAAATCAGGTACCTGGTTCAGAAAAGCATTTTGAAAATATTGAGATCCCGATTTCTACAAACGGAATCGATAATGGCTTGACAATAACTTTTAATCATCCTCTTTTCTTGTTCAATGATACACAATATGCATTCGTTGTTCACTCTGACGCAGCCGATCCAGATACTTATATCTGGACAGCCAAACTAGGCGAGGTTGATGTTAATACAGGTGCTAGAAGAACAAGCCGTCCATACACAGGAACATATTACACAACAAACAATAATATGAACTGGGATATGGAACCTGATGTTGATATGACCATTAGATTAAGACGAGCGGAGTTCGTTAGAAACTCACTTGGTACCGCAACACTAGGTAACAAGCCAATTGATAAGCTTAGACTTGTTTCGATGAGTAAAGAATTTACACCGGCTCTTGGTGATATGTTCCATATTCCTGATAGATTGGTTCTAGATAGCACAACTAACATTGTTCCTGGCGATATCATTAAGAAGTTGTCCGGTGCAACCGTTGTTGCACAAGGTACTGTTGCATCTGTTAGCGGAAAAGTTGTTACACTAACTGGCTTCACCAACTTCTCAACTGGAACAGTTAATGTATTCAATTCAGCCAATACTGCTAAGTTCACTAGAGTTCTAGAGAACATTCAGGTTGCCTTCGGTACACTAACTAGCGTTTACACTCTACCAGGTGAATCCGGAACAATTGCAGAGTTCTCAAGTGCATCTGGTGGCTTTGTTGTCGGTCAGGTAATTAGAAGCATTAGTGATTCCACATTCTATGCTACTATCAATGAATTGCTCAACTTTGACTATTCTACTGCAACTTATGACCCAGATGTTATCAAGTTTAATGGAACATCTGTTTCTTATCAGATTGAATCAACATCAAAGTCTGATTTTACAAGAAACACAAAGGCAATGACACCTGGTGAGCAGCTTAACTATTTGAACGAAAGAACAGTTCTTTCTATTTCAAATGAAAGACTTCGTGGTGTCAATAGATCAATGAATGTTCATATTTCTATGACAACCACATCAAATGTTATTTCGCCCATTATCAACATCGACGGAACAAATGCTGTCGCAACTGATAATATCATTAGTAGTGACTATACAAATGAGACAAGTCCTGACGGCGGAAATATGCTCAATAAGTATATTTCAAAAACCGTAACACTAGCTGATGATCAAGACGCAGAAGATTTGAGAATTTATCTCTCAGCATTTCGTCCAAGAGGAACTGATATTAAGGTATGGGTAAAGTTCAAGCATCGTGAAGATTCTACTTCATTTGAAGATAGACCTTGGATTGAACTAGAAAAACTTACTGGCGAATTTAACTTCTCAACAATTTCTGAAACAAGCAGAAATGATTGGAAAGAATATCAGTATAAGATTCCTGGTGCAAACATGACTGGCACAGGCGGCGCAATCGCATATACATCATCAACTGGTGCTATATTCGAAGGCTACAAGCAGTTCTCAATTAAGATTGGACTACTGCTAGATCCTGGCGTAACTGATACAGCAATCGTGCCAAGAGTTGCCGACATTAGATGTATCGCATTGCAAATGTAATTGGAGAATAATATGAGTGAAGTTGAAGTGATTGAAATTGATATTGATGAAACACTATTTGATTTCAAAGATGGCAACGGATTAGTAGCAGCCCATCGACACCCAAAAGGAAAAGGATGGGTTGCTAACACTGCCAAAGTTGATGAAGATTGTTTCATTGGCGAAGATGCAAGAGTGTATGGAAATGCTGTTGTTTCCGGTAATGCAAGAGTATATGATAAGGCGAGAGTATATGGCGATGCCACTATTACAAACAGTGCAAGAGTATCAGGTAACTCTAAAGTATATGGAAATGCAGTAGTTTGTAACAATGCAATGATTTACGGCGATGCCGAAGTTTATGAAGATGCAAAGGTGAGAAACCATTCGCAAGTATATGGTTCAGCAATTGTTTGTGGCGATGCTGATTTATCAGGTAACATTAAGATCAACTCTAACAACATTGTTACTAGACGAGCAGTTGCTATTCTAGGTTTTGATGTTGACATAGTAATTACCGACCATCATATCACTCTCGGTGAGTATGCTATACCACCTAGCCAGATAACCAACATCGAAGGTGTTGATGAAGAATGGGCGAAGCTACTTAGCAAAGTTGCAGAATTTCACGGGTGCATAGACAATGACAAATAAAGAACAGAAAACAGAAGTTCCGGGTCTCTATAAAGTCTCTGAAGGAATACTTATAAATAGAGATACCGATGCTTTAAATGCATACAAGCGAAACAAGCAAAGAATGATGGCTGTAGATACTTTACAGCAAGATATGAAGACGGTAAAAGAAGACATAAACGAAATTAAAGAATTACTAAAGGGACTCGTAAAGTAAATGGCCAACTTACCAAACGTAGCGTTCACTGACACATTTGATCAATGGCGCATCAAAACAAATCAGATTATTTACGCATACAGTGGTAATACAGCCCAAACTCGTTCTAACAGTTTATCTGTTCGAACCACGGCCTCAATCAATGTAGGCGAAATCATTTACATTGATGTTATCCCCTCTCAGAATGTTCTCGACACAGTATCATCTAATGTTGCTGGTATTCGTGTCGTAGGTAATACATTCACTCTAGCAAACGCTACCATGATTAAGGTAAACAGCGTTGCTATTAGTGCCAATGCATGGGCAAACAATCTAGCTTCTTCTGCCAATGTTTATATCGATAGAGTAGCCGATTCGGGTAACGCTTGGTCAAATACTGTCGGTAGCTCAGGAAATTCATATACAGTAGCCGTTGGTGCTGCTGGTAATGCATGGTCGAATACTGTCGGTGCATCTGCTAATGCTTGGGCCAATACAATTGGTGCAAGATCAAACACATGGGCTAATACAGTCGGTAGCTCAGGAAATTCATACACAGTAGCCGTTGGTGCTGCTGGTAATGCATGGTCTAATACAGTAGGTGTTGCAGGAAATGCTTATACAGTATTTGTTGGATCATCAGCCAATGCCTGGTCTAATACAGTGGGTGTTGCAGGCAATGTCTATACTAATTTTGTTGGAGCATCTGGTAATGCTTGGTCTAACACTGTCGGCGCATCCGCAAATGCATGGGCCAATACCATTGGCGCAAGATCAAATACTTGGGCCAATACAGTAGGCACATCAGGTAATGCTTATACTGTAGCAGTCGGAGCATCAGGAAATTCATACACAGTAGCCGTTGGTGCTGCTGGTAACTCATACACTGTCGCTGTAGGTGTCGCTGGTAATACTTATACGGTAGCAGTCGGCGCTGCTGGCAATGCTTGGTCTAACACTGTCGGTGCTTCTGCTAATGCATGGTCAAATACAGTTGGTGCATCAAGTAATGCATGGTCAAACACAGTAGGAACATCAGGTAACTCATATACTGTAGCAGTTGGCGTAGCTGGAAACAATTATACTGTAGCTGTTGGCGCTGCTGGTAATGCTTGGTCAAACACAATTGGTGCAAGATCCAATACATGGGCTAATACTGTAGGTACATCAGGTAATGCTTACACTGTAGCAGTCGGAGCATCAGGAAACGCTTGGTCTAATACAGTAGGCTCATCAGGAAATGCATACTCTGTAGCCGTTGGAGCCGCTGGTAATGCTTATACAGTAGCAGTTGGAACCGCAGGAAATTCTTATGCAGTAGCCGTTGGAGCCGCTGGAAATGCTTATACAGTAGCAGTAGGATCATCTGCTAATGCATACTCTATAGCTGTTGGCGCTGCCGGCAATGCTTATACTGTAGCAGTAGGATCATCTGCTAATGCATATGCTATTGCTGTAGGAACAGCTGGTAATAATTATGCTATTGCTGTCGGATCATCTGCTAATGCTTGGTCAAACACAATTGGTGCAAGATCAAATGCATGGGCCAACACTGTAGGTACATCAGGTAATGCTTATGCTCAGTCAGTCGGTTCATCCGGCAATACATATATGCTTGCCGTTAATGCATCAGGTAATGCTTATACTGTAGCAGTTGGAGCCGCAGGAAATGCTTATACAGTAGCCGTTGGTGCTGCTGGTAATTCTTATACAGTAGCCGTTGGTGCAGCATCTAATAGCTGGGCTAATACAGTAGGCACTGCCGGTAATAACTACTCAGTATCAATTGGTGCAGCATCTAATGGTTGGGCCAACACCGTCAATTCAGCAATTTACGCACAGATTCAGAACTTAACTCTAAATCAGAACCAAGTTTCAGAATCTATGGTTGCAGCCGCTAATGGCTGGGCTAATACAATTGGAGCAAGATCAAATACCTGGGCCAACACCGTTGGATCATCTGGTAATAGTTATATGCTTGCTGTTAACGCAGCCGGTAATTCATACACTGTAGCAGTTGGAGCAGCCGGTAATGCATATGCAATATCAGTTGGCGCATCATCAAATGCATGGGCTAACTCTATTAACTCACATGCTGGTGCAACTTTCTACACCAAGTCAGGTGGTACAATTAGTGGCGATGTTACCGTAACTGGCAACCTTGTCATCGCTGGACAGACAACATACGCCAATACACAAACACTAATGGTTGGCGATAATATCATTGTTCTAAACGCTGACTGGTTCGGTTCTGTTATTCCTACAGAAGATGCTGGTATCGAAGTTAATCGTGGTCTAACTTCAAATGCTGTCTCTGTTCTATGGAACGAAACCTTAAACAGATGGACACTTAATGACGGTACAGGCAACTATGGTATTGCAACCAATACCCATGTTGAGAGTGCTAATGCTTGGGCCGCTGGAAGCATTCAGCTTACCGCAGTTAGTGCCAATACACTAGCCGGTAGAATGGCTAACAGTGCTAATAACTGGGCTAATACCAAGATTGGTGCCGTTACAAGTAATAGCACCTCAAGAATTTGGGCTAACAATACCACCGATGCATCAAGCAATGAACTTGTATTCATTGACCTTGCTCAGTCAGGTGTTACAGCAACCACATATGGTAGTGCTACTGTTACTCCAGTATTTACAGTCGATGCTTACGGTCGTATTACATCATCAGCTAATGTTACATCGATTGTTCCAATCTCATCTGGTGTATCTGGACTAGGAACTGGTGTATCAACTGCACTAGCTACCTCTGTAGGTACTGCCGGAGCATTCGTCACCAATGGTGGTGCTCTCGGTACACCATCAAGTGGTAACCTAGGAAACTGTACCTTCCCAACTCTAAACCAGAACACAACTGGTTCCGCTGGATCATTGACAACTGCCAGAACCCTAACTGTTGGTTCAACTGGCAAGACATTCAATGGCACTGCCGATGTTTCTTGGACACTATCTGAAATTGGTGTTATTGGTGTCGCTGCGGCTGCTAATAACTGGGCCAATACTAAGATTGCTGCTGTTACAAGCAATAACACTACTAGAATTTGGGCCAATAATGTTGTTGATGCCTCAAGTAATGAACTTGTATTCGTTGATCTTGCAACATCTGGTGTTGCTGCCGGTACATACGGCGGAGCTTCAACCATACCATCATACACTGTAGATGCTTATGGAAGAATTACATCAGCATCTAATATTACAGCATCTATTCCAATCTCTACCGGTGTATCTGGACTTGGTACCGGTGTTGCTACTGCACTAGCTACCGCAGTTGGCTCAGCCGGTGCGTTTGTTACAAATGGTGGTGCGCTAGGCACACCATCTTCTGGTACATTAATAAACTGTACCTTCCCGACACTAAATCAGAACACAACTGGTTCAGCAGGCACACTAACAACAGCAAGAAATATTAACGGAACTGCATTTAATGGTTCTGCTGATATCACCACTGCCAATTGGGGTACTGCTAGAACTATTACAATTGGTGATACTGGCAAATCAGTTAATGGTTCAGGAAACTATACTTGGACACTATCTGAAATGGGTGTTGCTGCAAATGATGCCACTGTCAATGTTGGTACTACATCAATCGTATTGAATAGAGCCTCAGCAGCGCAGTCACTAACTGGTATCACCTCCATTGATGGTTCGGCTGCTAAACTAACTACAGCAAGAGCCATCAATGGTACTAATTTTGATGGTACTGCTGCTATTACTACCGCAACATGGGGTACTGCTAGAACAATCACCATTGGATCGACCGGTAAGTCTGTCGATGGATCGGCCGCTGTATCATGGACAGTAGCAGAAATTGGTGCAGCAGCCGTTGGTGCAACCACTTATGTTGGTACTACCGCTATTACACTTAATAGAGCATCCGCAGCACAGTCATTGACCGGCATCACCTCTATTGATGGTTCCGCTGCATCATTGACAACCGCTAGAAACATCAATGGTACAGCGTTCAATGGTACGGGTAATATCACCACTACCACTTGGGGTACTTCTAGAACAATCACCCTCGGCGATACTGCAAAATCTGTTGATGGTTCAGGCAACTATACTTGGACACATAGCGAAATGGGTGTGGCCGCTAACGATTCTACTGTCAATGTTGGTACTACTTCAATAGTATTAAATAGAGCATCGGCAGCGCAGTCACTAACTGGTATTACATCTATTGATGGTTCAGCCGCTACACTAACAACCGCTAGAAACATTAACGGTACTGCATTCAATGGATCGGCAGCAATTACTACTGCCACATGGGGTACTGCAAGAACCATTACAATTGGATCGACCGGTAAGTCTGTTGATGGTTCTGCCGCAGTATCTTGGTCATTGGCCGAAATTGGTGCTGCCGCTGTAGGAGCAACTACTTATGTTGGTACTACTGCCATCACACTCAATAGAGCATCAGCCGCACAATCGCTAACCGGTATCACTTCAATTGATGGATCGGCTGCTACATTAACAACAGCAAGAAATATTAACGGTACAGCCTTTAACGGTTCTGCTGCTATTACTACCGCTACATGGGGAACTGCCAGAACAATCACTATCGGTTCAACCGGAAAGAGCGTGGATGGTTCTGCTGCTGTTTCATGGTCACTAGCCGAAATTGGTGCTGCCGCTGTAGGAGCAACCACTTATGTTGGTACTACCGCCATTGCTCTTAATAGAGCCTCGGCTGCACAGTCACTAACTGGTATTACTAGTATTGACGGATCGGCTGTTACATTTACTAGCACAACTCAAAATTCACAGTTTAACTCAATCGGTGTTGGTACCGCTGGTTCTGGAACTGCTGGTCAGATTAGAGCAACAAACGATATTACAGCATTCTATTCATCCGATGCTTCATTGAAGGAGAATGTTAAGACTATCGATAATGCTCTTGCCAAGATCGAAAAGATCAATGGTGTTGAGTTTGATTGGACAGACGCCTTCATTGAAGCCCAAGGTGGTGAAGATGATTACTTTGTTCGCAAGCATGATATTGGTGTTATCGCTCAAGAGATTGAAGCAGTTCTTCCAGAAGTTGTTGCAACTAGAGAAGACGGAATCAAAGCAGTCAAGTATGATCGTATTGTTCCGCTTCTAATTGAAGCAATCAAAGAACTAAAGACCGAGCTAGATGAGCTAAAAGCTAAATAAGAGGAATAAATAGGAAAGTAAATGGCAGAATACGCAGAACTTTACATAGACAGAGGTGCGGATTTCAATGTAGTAATTGAATTAAATGATGACAATACGAATATGCCACAGAACACTTCTGGGTATGTTATAACAAGTCAGTTAAGACGCTCTTTACTGTCCGTAAACGCCTCTGCCAATCTAACTTGCTCAGTATTAGATGGATCAAATGGCGAACTATCACTGTCAATGACGGCAGCGAATACCGCTAATCTAAGACCCGGTAACTATTTCTTTGATGTTAAAGTTGTTAACCCTAGAGCGCAAAACGAAACAACGAGACTAATAGAGGGTGTGATTTTCGTAACACATGGCATAACTCGATAGGACTAAAATGTCAATCATTGTTAGAACACAACCCAAGAATAGAATTTCTATCAACATACAGCAACAGTCAAATATTAAATCTGTAGGATTGTCAGGTAAACAAAACCTTAAAGAAAATTTGAGACAATTGAATGATGTTGATGCTACCAGCTTGAATAACAACGAAACTATTGTTTATGATGAGGCGAGTGACAAATTTGTAGTTAGAGAATTGCCCATCGTAAACGGAGGAACCTTCTAATGAGCAATACAGTAATTCAGATTAAACGATCAACAGGGACGACCACCCCACCAGGTGGTTCGCTCTCTGCCGCAGAACTAGCGTATTCCTACGCTTCCGATAGACTCTTTATCGGCACAGCAAATGGTCTAAGCGTTAATGAAATCGGTGGTACCTATTGGGTAAACCACACAATAGCTGCCTTTGAACATGCAAACTCGGTGGCTAGTGCTGCCAATGCATGGCTAGGCACAGTTGCAGCCTCTGGTAATGCATGGGCTAACACAGTTGGTACCTCAGGTAATGCTTACGCCGAATTTGTTGGTGCATCTGCTAACACATATGCAACTGATACATTCTATGCCAAGACAGGCGGCACCATTTCAGGTGATGTTGTCGTTTCTGGTAACCTAACAATTTCAGGTGTTACAACTTATGCCAATACTCAGACATTGAATGTTGGCGATAACATCTTCGTTCTAAATGCCGATCTTCCAGCAGGTGCTTCACCATCTGAAAATGCTGGTATGGAAGTTAATCGTGGTAATCAGAACGATGTCGCAATTCTTTGGGACGAGTCTCAGACAGTTTGGACATTCACTAATGATGGTTCGACATATCACCAAATTGCTTCTAACACATTTGTTAACAGCGTAGCAGCCAGTGCCAATGCTTATGCACAGGCCGTTGGTGTTGCAGGTAATAATTACACTGATGCCGTTGGTGCTGCTGGTAATGCTTATACTGTAGCAGTCGGTACAGCCGGTAATGCTTACACCAATGCAGTCAACACAAAAATCTTCCAGACATTCTCTGATGCAGCAAATCTAGTATCTGGTATCATTGCATCTGCAAGAGTTTCGGGAACATACTCAGGAATCACCGGTGTTGGTACTCTAACTTCTGGTACATGGAATGCAGACACAATCACTGTTCCATACGGTGGTACCGGAAAGAATCTATTTACAACTAATGGTATCCTATTCGGAAACAATGCAGGTTCTCTACAGGTTACTTCTGCCGGTACTGAAGGACAAGTTCTACAGGCCGATGCATTTGGTGTTCCAGCGTTTGGTATGCTAGATGGGGGAACATTCTAACTAACACGGAGACTTTATTATGAGTGATGCTAACAAGTTTATGAATACTTATGTTGATATTACAGTTTCAACATTACATGATCAAATCAATACTATTCTACAGTTGAAAACGCAAGCAAAGTTGGCTAGTGACCTCATCGCCGAAAAAGATGGGGTCATTTCCACTTTGAAAGAAGAACTTACAAATGCTAGTAAAAATCAGCAAGAGTTTTCAAAAGCAACTGAAAATGCAACAAAATGGGAACAAGAATACAATGCCATGAAAAACAAGGTGAGTCATATGGACACCTTGACTAATCAATATAATGATCTAAGAAATCAGTTTGTTGATAAGAATAGAGATATTGATAGACTCAATTCTCTAGTAGAATCTATGAAACAACAACTAGAAACAGCCAACAATGAACTAACGAGTGTTAAGAATGAGTTACAAGCAAAAGATAAGCAACTCATTAAGTTAACACCTCAGCCCAAAAAACAGCCGTCTAAAAAGAACATAAATACAAAGATTATAGAAATGCCCTTTGTGGAACAGGAAGATAAGACAGACGACTTTTAATGACCAACACAGTAATTGCTCTAAAGAAATCATCTATTCCAGGATCTTCACCGGCTGATCTAGCTAATGGTGAAATTGCTATTAACTATGCCGATGGTCTTATTTACTATAAGGACATTAACGGCAACATTCAGTCTATCTCTGGTGGTGAAGGTGGTTTCAACTTCGGAACCATCAATGCAGCCGGCACACTGGTAATTGCAGATATCCCAAATGATATTCTTACCTTTAATCAAGGACAGAATATTGAGATTACTAGTTCGGCACTCACAGATGCAATTACAATCTCTGCAAATCTGACACCTGCTATTGATCTTGCTTCGGCAGCATTTGATAGCACTAACACCACTCTTACTTTAACACAAGCAGCATTTGATCGTGCTAATCTTTCAAATGATGTTCTCTATGTGGCGGCCGCCTATGATAATGCCAATGCTGCATTCGATAAAGCGAATGCTGCAAATGTTCTGGCGTATGATACAGGAATAGGCGCTAATGCTTACTCCGGATATCTTTTTGAATTAGCAAATAATAGAATTACAGATACGGGTGCTGGTGCTAATGCTTATGTCATTACAGTTGCCGCAGCCGGTAATAACTATACGATTGCTGTTGGTGTTGCAGGTAATAATTACACCGATGCCGTTGGTGCTGCTGGTAATGCATATACTGTTGCTGTTGGTGTTGCAGGTAATAACTGGGCTAACACAATCGGCGCAAGATCATATACATGGTCCAATACAGTTGGATCATCTGCCAATGCTTATGCATTATCAGTAGCTACACAAGTCGGACAAGCCGGTAACGCTTATGCTTTATCAACAGCTACACAAGTCGGACAAGCCGGTAACGCTTATGCTTTATCAACAGCTACATCGGTTGGATCATCAGGTAACTCTTATACTGTAGCAGTTGGAACAGCAGGAAACACATGGGCTAATACAGTCGGGGCCGCCGGTAATAACTATACCATTTCTGTTGGTGCTGCTGGTAATGCTTACTCAGTTGTAATCGGATCAGCCGGTAATGCTTATACTGTAGCAGTTGGTACAGCCGGTAATGCTTATTCAACAGCCGTTGGTGCATCATCAAATGCATGGGCCAATACAATCAGTGCAAGTTCAAATGCTTGGGCTAATACAGTAGGTTCGTCAGGTAATACTTACATGCTTGCCGTTAATGCCGCAGGTAATGCTTATACTGTTGCAGTTGGTGCAGCCGGTAATGCTTACACAGTAGCAGTTGGAGCCTCAGGTAACTCATACACTGTAGCAGTTGGAGCAGCCGCAAATGCTTATGCATTATCAGTCGCCACAACAGTAGGTTCATCCGGTAATACATATATGCTTGCCGTTAATGCATCAGGTAATGCTTATACAGTAGCAGTCGGAGCTTCAAGTAATGCTTGGGCTAATACGGTAGGTTCGTCAGGTAATACATACATGCTTGCTGTTAATGCAGCCGGCAACAACTATACTATTGCAACTGGTGCGGCAGCTAATGCTTGGGCCAATACAATCAGTGCAAGTTCAAATGCTTGGGCTAACATTGTTGGTACCTCAGGTAACTCATATACAGTAGCAGTTGGTACAGCCGGTAATGCTTATACTGTATCCGTAGGAGCAGTAACAAACGCTTGGTCAAATACTGTTGGTACAGCCGGTAACTCATATACAGTAGCAGTTGGTGCAGCCGGTAACTCATATACAGTAGCAGTTGGTGCAGCCGCAAATGCATGGGCCAACACAATTGGCGCAAGATCAAATACTTGGGCTAATACAGTCGGCACCTCAGGTAATAACTATACCATTTCTGTCGGTACTGCTGGTAACAACTACACCATTACTGTTGGTGCATCAAGCAATGCTTGGGCCAATTCAGTAAACATATATTCAGATTCAACCTACTTTAAGAAATCTGGTGGCACAATTACCGGTGACTTACAAGTTACAGGCAATCTAATAATATCTGGTAATGCAACAACTATCACAACAGATAGTCTTTCTGTTGAAGATTCTCTAATTTTTCTAGCAACAAATAACATTTCTGATATTGTTGATATTGGTTTTGTTGGACACTATAGCAACGGAACATCTAATGTTCATACTGGATTGTATAGAGACCATGCTTCCAAAGAATATTTCCTATTCAGTGGATTGTCTGGAGAACCATCATTAGTAAACGATATTGTTCCGTATGCAAACAATATGGTCAATGCCGTTCTGAACTCTGATATCAGAACAAGCAACCTGATCCTTGGTGGTGCTAATGCTATCATAACTATTCGGAACAATGCTGTCGGTGCCAATGGATGGGCAAACACAGTTGGTACATCAGGTAATAATTATACAGTATCAGTTGGAGCGGCATCCAATGCTTGGTCCAATTCAGTTGGTACATCAGGCAACTCCTATACATTATCCGTTGGTGCATCTGCTAATGCTTGGTCGAATACTGTCGGAACATCTGCCAACGCTTGGGCAAATACAATCGGAGCAAGATCCAATACATGGTCCAATACAGTTGGAACATCAGGAAATTCATACACAGTAGCCGTTGGTGCTGCTGGCAACAACTACACCATTACTGTTGGTGCATCTGCTAATGCTTGGTCAAATACCAAACTATCAAACAATAATGTCGTTCTAGCAGGTAACATTGGTGTTCTTGGATATGTTTCGACTACTCGTGGTGTGTATGATGACGGTGTAGCTGGTACTGTTAGAATAACTAACCCTGGCGGTGGTGCATTCTCGAACAACGCTGCGACTGCTACTGGTGCTATTAAAATTAAAATGCCTGTCGCTGCAAATAACAATAACACAATGTTGCGTGTTACTGTAAAAATTTTCAACTATGTAACAGGAACATCAACAACATTACAATTTGGTGGTTATAACTATAGTGTTGTTGGTGGATGGTATAATACATTTGTTACACAAGAAACTCAGTCAGGACCAGAACTAAATGTTCGTTTCGGACAAGACGCTACGTCGGACTGTATCTGGATTGGTGAGACATCAACAGCTTGGGCTTATCCAAAAGTTTACATTACAGAAGTCGAAGCAGGTTTTAGTGGTGGAACTGCGGCTGCATGGAGAGAAGATTGGCAGATTTCACTTGTTACCGCATTTGATACAGTCGAATCTACGGTCATTGCTGGTAAGTCACTCGACTCTCAGAACTTTGCTTCTACAGTTTATCCATATGTTAATACTAAAGTTGCCGTAGTTTCAAGCAACAGCACTTCAAGAGTTTGGGCCAATACAACTACCGATGCCTCAAGCAACGAATTGGTGTTTATTGATCTAGCAACATCTGGTGTTACAGCAACCACATACGGTGGTGTTGCAACTATACCTTCATATACAGTAGATGCTTATGGTCGCATAACTTCATCTTCTAATGTTACTGCATCTATTCCTATTTCTACCGGTGTGTCTGGTCTAGGTACCGGTGTTGCAACTGCTCTTGCTGTTGCTGTAGGAACTGCGGGTTCATTCGTAACAAACGGCGGTGCTCTCGGCACACCCGCAAGCGGTAACTTCTCAACTGGAACATTTACTTGGCCAACATTCAATCAAAGCACCACCGGTTCTGCTGCAACTCTAACTACAGCTAGAACACTAACTATTGGTTCAACTGGTAAGACATTTAACGGTGGCGCCGATGTTTCTTGGTCATTGACTGAAATTGGTGTCACAGGAGTAGGCGCTTCATCTAATGCTTGGTCAAATACCAAAGTTGCTTCTGTATCAAGTAATAGCACATCAAGAATTTGGGCTAATACAACAGTTGATGCATCAAGCAATGAATTAGTATTCATAGATTTAGCCACATCTGGTGTTACAGCAACCACATATGGCGGCGCTGCAACCATTCCATCATTCACCGTTGATGCTTATGGTCGAATTACCTCGGCATCTGGTGTTACAGCATCTATTCCGATTTCATCTGGTGTTTCTGGTCTTGGCACAGGTGTTGCTACTGCACTTGCAACAGCCGTTGGTTCTGCTGGTGCATTCGTCACCAATGGTGGTGCCCTTGGAACACCATCATCTGGCACACTAACAAACTGTACCTTCCCAACTCTAAATCAGAATACTACAGGTTTTGCAACATTTTTAAATGCCGCCCAGTCAAGTGCTGATGCTCCTAATCAAAGTATTGCATCACGTATTAATTCTGGTTTCTGGCAAACATCATATGCCACAACAGCTAACGGTTGGCCAGTAACAACTTCATCTTGGTATCATTTGATTGCCTCAACGCATAGTAATGGTTCAAATTATTATTCTATGCAACTTGCGGCAGACTTCTATTCAAATAGTCTATATTATAGATCGACCAATGCTTCGGGTAGCAATGCATGGAGTAGAGTATTACTAGATGGTGGCGCTCTAGGCACACCATCTTCTGGCACACTAACAAACTGTACCGGTTTACCACTAACTACAGGTGTTACGGGAACGCTTGCTGCGGCTAATGGCGGTACCGGTCAAACAGTATATGCCGTTGGCGATCTTCTTTTTGCTTCAACAACTACTGCATTGTCGAGACTTGCCGATGTTGCTACCGGTAACGCTCTTATCTCTGGTGGTGTTGGTGTTGCTCCAGCTTGGGGTAAGATTGGTCTAACAACTCATATTTCTGGCACTCTAGCTGTTGCCAACGGCGGTACAGGTACTACAACCAGCACAGGATCAGGTAGCGTTGTTTTATCAACCAGCCCCACACTAACAACTCCTGCACTTGGAACACCATCAAGCGGAAACTTAACAAACTGTACCTTTCCAACTCTAAATCAGAACACTACCGGCTCTGCCTTTTATATAACTTCTCGTGATACAAGAGCCACCGTAGATGGACCTAGCCTTGGTGCGGCCCGTGTTCAATTTGACTTTAAAACAAATACCACCGACGGTCTAAATGATGGCGGCACCTACCATGGTGTTATGACATTCCAGCAATACGCTGACGCATCTGGTGGTGGTACAAGACAACTTGGTTTCACTGATAACGATAATCTATGGATTAGAGGTAGCGGATCAGCACTATCAACTTACGGTGCTTGGAAACGAGTTCTAACTGCCAATGCTGCTCTCGGAACACCAGCATCTGGCACACTAACAAACTGTACCGGTTTACCACTAACTACAGGTGTTACGGGAACGCTTGCTGCGGCTAATGGCGGTACAGGAAACGCATCATATGCCGTTGGTGATATTCTGTATGCTTCAACAACTACAGCATTGACAAGACTTGCCGATGTTGCTACAGGTAACGCTCTTATCTCAGGCGGTGTAGGCGTAGCACCTGCATGGGGTAAGATTGGTCTAACGACCCATGTTTCTGGCACTCTAGCTGTTGCCAACGGCGGTACGGGTACTACAACCAGCACAGGATCAGGTAGCGTTGTTTTATCAACCAGCCCCACACTAACAACTCCTGCACTTGGTACTCCATCATCTGGCACACTAACAAACTGTACCATTCCTTGGTCAGGTGTTACAGGCAAACCAACTACATTATCTGGTTATGGTATTACAGATGCTCTTCCATTAGCTGGCGGAACAATGACCGGATTGATTACCGGAAGAACCAATGCTGCGGCGGCCAATACATCAAATACCTCAGTTTCTAATGATACAGGTTCATTTTCTGTTAGAGGCACACAATTCGTTAGCGCCGTCATGTCATTTCATAGAACTGGTGCCTACGCTATCAACCTTGGTCTTGATATAGACAACATATTCAGAATTGGTGGTTGGTCTGATGGTGTTAATACTTATAGATTAACACTAGGAGCACCAGGTGGCACACATACCTTTAATGGTACAGTATCAGCAACAGCTTTCAGCGGACCTCTAACATATACAGTTCTTACTGGTCCAGCATCAACCAGTAGAGATAAAATTAGAGTTTGGAGTGATAGTAATTATACGATTGGCATGACCAATGGATTTACTTTCGGACCGATCGAAAACGAATATGCTATGACATTCCAAATGAATGATTCTGCTACTAGAGGATTTTGGTGGGGCGACGCTGCGCATACAGCCGCTCAGGGTGCTATGGCCCTTTCAACCGACGGTAAGTTGACAGTTGCTCATAGCGTTCGACTAGGTTATGGTGAGTCAGACACTACACTTCCTGGGGCAACTCATAGACTTGATGTTTCTGGGTCAGGTAACTTCACAGGTAGCGTAACAGTTCCAAACTCAAGCAATACTACAGGTTCTACTACAGCCGGTGTCAATTTCAGCGCACAAGGAAGTGCTTATATCTTTGGTACAACTAGTGATAGTGTCGCCTCTACCACTTCAAACTTGAAGATTACTTCTTGGTTCGGTATTGGTTTTGGTCCATCGGTTTCTGGTCAGACTGTTCCACAATGGGAAAATGCTATGTGGCTAAACGCCAGAACAGGCGATTTGTCATGTAGAGCAAACATTACCGCTTATGCTTCTGACGAAAGACTAAAAGAAAACTTTAGTCCTATCGCAAATGCTATTGATAAGATCAAGCGCATTTCTGGTTATACTTTCGATTGGAGAGTAGAAAAGTGTAAGTCTTTAGGCTTTGCTCCATATAGAGAACATGAACACGGACTAAAGGCTCAGGAAGTCGAAAAAGTAATGTCTGATGCTGTTGACATTGCACCTTTTGATTGCGACTCAGATGAAAATGGTAATAAGATTTCTAGAACAGGCAAAAACTATCTAACAGTTAAATATGAAAAACTTGTTCCTCTATTGATCGAAGCAATCAAGGAGCAGCAAACCGAGATAGACAATCTAAAGCGTATTGTTGATATGCTAAATACTGTTAAATAAATGCATCTGCTTCAAGCAGGCATTAACTAAAGAGGTATATTATGGAAAAGACAATTAAACTAGAACTTACAATTCCTATGATTAACAATGTTCTTACGGCTCTATCTAAGATGCCCCTAGAACAGACATTGGAAACATTTCTAGCTATTCGTCAACAAGCAGATTCACAGGTGCAGGAACTAAATGTGAATGTCACTGAGAGTTCTGTCCTTAATAAGTAAAAGACACGGATGAGGTAAATGTCGATCAATCAGCCAGCAAATAAAGAAGAACTAAAAGACTTTTGCCTAAGACAGTTAGGATATCCTGTCATTCAGGTTAATGTTGATGATGTTCAGGTCGAAGATGCCATTGAGTTGGCATTTGAGTTCTGGAATGAGTTCCATTTCAATGGCACTGAAAGATCGTATGTGAAGCATCAAATAACACAGCAAGACCTAAACAATCAATACATTCCTGTATCTGATGGTTTGATTGGTGCTATTCGTGTGTTTCCTGTTGGTGGTTCTTACCTCGCCATGAACATGTTTGATTTAAGGTACCAGTTGCGTCTTAACGACCTCTGGGACCTTTCATCAACATCATATGTCAATTATGCTCTAACAATGCAGCATCTTGCCACACTTAATATGATCTTCACAGGTCAGCAGCCTATTCGTTTCAATCGTATCACTAACAAACTCTATATCGATTGGGACTGGAAGAATGACATTCAACCCGGTGAATATATCATCGTTGAAGGTATCGTAATTACAGACCCAACAACTTACACTAGAGTTTGGAACGACCGTATGCTCAAGAAACTTGCCACAGCGTATGTCAAGAAACAATGGGGACAGAATATGTCCAAGTTTGACAAGATGCAGTTGCCAGGTGGTGTAATGATGCGTGGTGTCGATATCTTCAATGAAGCCACGGCAGAAATTGAAAAGATCGAACTAGAAATTCGTTCGACTTATGAGCAGCCTCCTGCCTTCTTGGTAGGTTAAAATGGCAGTAAACGGTTATTTCAATAACTTTCCCTCACAGAATAGATTGGGAAACGAGCATTCTCTTATGGAGGATGTTATCGTTGAATCTATTCAAATCATGGGACATAATTGCTATTACATTCCTAGAGAATCGCTAGACAATGTTGATATGATCTTTGGTGAAACTACCAAGGTCAAATTTAAACATGCTTACATCATTGAAGCATATATTGCCAATGCAGAAGGATACGAAGGTGATCATGATTTCTTCTCTAAGTTTGGTCTAGAGATTAGAGATACATCTAACTTTGTTATCTCACGCCGTTCATTTGCTCGTATAGTTCCATCAGCACTTAGAGAACGCCCACAAGAGGGCGATCTTGTTTGGGTACCACTATTACACCGTATGTTTGAGATTAAGTTCATTGAAAAGAAACTTATGTTCTATTCATTGGGCAATCGTCATCCATTCGTCTTTGAAATGCGTTGTGAAGTCTTCCGTTATAGTGAAGAAGATTTTGATACTGGCATTGGTGAGATTGATCAAGTCGAAGAAGATAACGGCTACACAATTAAACTAACTCTAAACACATCTGGTTCAGGATCATTCCGTGATAACGAGGTTGTTTATCAGTCACCAGACGGAACATGGGCAAACGCTACTGCTACAGCCGAAGTTTCTGAATGGTTTGCAGCTAATGGAACAATGCTTCTACACAACATCATGGGCACATTCAGCCCAAGTGCTAATGTTTATGGTAATACATCGCAGGCAATATTCTCTACAACCGCCAACGGTGTAGATGCAACTGGTGATTTCGTAATGCAAGATTTCTTTAACAACGATGATTTCGGCAAGTCAACAGAACTTATTCTTGATCTATCTGAAATCAATCCATTCGGAACACCGTAATGCTAGGTAATGCACCGTTTTATCACTCACTAACTAAGAAAGCAGTCATTCTATTTGGCAGACTGTTTGATGACATTACTGTAGTTAGAACGAATAATCAGACAGGCAAAGAGACACAGCGTTTCTTGGTCCCGATCATCTATGCTCCTAAAGAGAAGATGGTCACTCGTATTGAGTCCGACCCAGCACTACTAAAACAGTTTCAAGCTATTCTTCCTAGAATGAGTTTCGAGATTACAGGTATCTCATATGATCCTACTCGCAAGCAAAACTCTACATTAAGGGCAGTAGCACCTAATAATGGATCATCTGTTAAGTCGCAGTATGTTGGTGTGCCTTATGACATTACATTCGCTTTGAACATCTATGCAAGAAACATTGATGATGGCACACATATTGTAGAACAGATTTTACCTTTCTTCAATCCCGATTTCACAGTCACAACAAACATGATTCCCGATCTAGGATTTCTAAAAGATGTGCCTGTAATTCTTAATTCAGTAACAAACGACATTCAATACGAAGGCAACTTTGACTCAGTTCGTTATGTATATTGGACTCTCACTTTCACAATGAAGATGCATTTCTATGGCCCAATCACAACGCCCAAGATTATCACTTCTGCTAATACTAGAGTGTTTGCTGATAACACTATCATAACAAACAATGGCTATATTGCCACATTGAATGTTGCAAATGCAAACGGTAGCTTCAATAGAGGTGATGTGGTCTATCAGGGACATAATCCTCTAACATCTAATGCATACGGCAAAGTGGTATCATATAATGCTAATGCACACAGCCTTGTTGTTAATGTCACAGAAGGAAGATTCTTCGCTAACAACAGAGTTCATGCCACCGAATCCAATGCGGTATGCACTATCATATCACAGAAACAACCTGTAGAAGATGCATTTATGATTAGACATACACCCGATCCTATTAATTCTGAACCCGGCGACGATTATGGGTATAGCGAAACTTTGTATAGACGGTAACTAAATATACTTAAATAACCTCGGATTAAGAGAACATGACCAGACAAATAGTAAATGTAGGTTCGGTTGCTAACGACGGCAAAGGCGATACACTTAGAGATTCGTTTATTAAAGTAAACGACAACTTTCAAGAATTGTTTGCCAACGGCACTAATACCGTTAATACAATTAACTCATTTAGTAGAAGCACAAACAACAGAATTAATCTGGCATGGGCTCACGCCAACTCTGCATATGATCGTGCAAATCTAACATTCGGTGGCTTCGCACAAATATCACAAAATACTGTTTTAGCTTTTCGCACCGCCAATCTAGCATACTTTAAGGCAAACGATGCCTTTGCGACAACAAACACCGTTTGGCGTCATGCTAATGCTGCATATTTCAATGCTAATACCGTTTTCAATCACTCTAACAATCTTTTTGCTAGAGCGAATACTGTTATATTCCGTCATGCAAACTCAGCGTATTTCAATGCTAATGCGGCATTCTCACATTCTAACAATGCATTCGGAAGAGCAAATGTTACTAGGGATCATGCCAACTCAGCATACATAAACGCCAATACGGCAAGAACCCATGCGAATGCTGGTTATATTAACGCTAACACGGCTCGCACACATGCTAATGCCGCATTCCTACATTCTAACAATGTATTGATAGCATTGCAAGCATTACCACCCAATTCAACAGTCTTTAGACATGCTAACGCTGCATTCATTAAAGCAAATGCCGCATTCGAAAGAACAAGTTTTGTTAATATGACTTGCTCTAATGCCGTTTACGCTCCTCTCTTGATCGATCTAAACAATCAAGATTACCGAGTTGATCCTAATGGCAATTCTAAACTAGCTAACCTTGATGTTAATTATATTCGTTCGTTTGGTGATATTGTTGGAAGAAGATTCCTTGATCAAGATAATCAGACTTTCTTACTCGATCCTGCGGGAACTTCAATTCTAAACGAAGTTCAAGTAAGTTCTATTAGAGATAGAAACAACATCAACTATTATGTTGATCCATCTGCTGGAACTAGATTGAATGTCCTTGAGCTAAACAACGATCAGTGGGTTAGATCATATCCAGATAATTTCGTTAGATTCCATTTCAGTAATGGTGGTGCAACCTGGATTTCAGGAAGCTTTACAAATCAGTGGTGGATTAGATTCGGCACACAAGACAATGGTACTAGAGCTATTTTCGAAGGCGCTGGCAACTTCTACACAAACGGCAATATTACTGCTTATTGGTCGGATAGAAGACTTAAGAAGAACCTTACTAAGATTACTGATTGGCGCACAATTCTTAATGGTATAAATGGTTATCGTTATGAATGGAATGATATCGGCAACAAACTTTTGGATGAAACTAATACTGGCATCGAAGTTGGTTTGGTTGCACAGGAAGTTCAAGAGGTTCTTCCACAGGCAGCAGCAATTCAAATGCTACAATATACTAATAAGGATGGTGACAGATTGATTCCTAGAGAAGGCATCAACTATGATCCTGAAAACCCATATTTGACAGTAAGAGAAGAAAAGATAGTTCCTGTGTTAGTAGAAGCAATCAAAGGACTAATGGCTGAAATTGATGAATTAAAGAAGAAGATAGGATAATTTAAATGGCAGACCCAATTTTCGATACAGCAAATTCAGCATATGATACAGCTAATGCGGCTTACACAACCGCTAATAGCTCATATGCACTTGCAAACGATTCATCAAATACAGTAATATCAGCATTTGCTTTTGCTAACGATACCTCAAACACTGTAACATCTGTATATGGATTAGCAAACAATACTGCCCTGGCTGCTAATACATTATCGGATCTTTCTAATACAGCATTCATTTCTATCGGAAATGCACTTGATAGTATTACTACGCTTCAAGGCGCACTCAACTCATCTAATGCTACTGTATCGACATTATCTGCCAACTTTACTGTATCTTACAATCAATCGAACCTTGCTTATGCAACATCACAAGCATCTTTTGATTATGCTAATACATTTGGCTCTAAACTTAGTGCTGCATATGATCAATCAAATACAGCATATAACTTTGCCAACAGTGCCCTATTACAAACAGGACTTGTTAGCACCACTCTATCATATGCTTATGATCTAGCCAATACACTTGTCACCATTACATCGGCCACAAATTCCGATGTTGCTAATGTTTATACATTTGCCAATTCGGTTAATGCATATGCTTATTCACTTACAAATGGTGATCTGGATACCAGAGTCAATACAGTATATGACCAGGCGAATGCTGCATTTGCTTTTGCTAACGACACATCTAATGTTGCTGTAGCCGCTTTCGCATTTGCTAACAATCTTTCGCTTACATCTGGCGCAGGCTTAGCCGCTACTGTTGCCGAAGTATCAGACAGAACAAATGCTGCCTTTGATTATGCAAATACGGTAAATACATATGTATCCGATGTTGCTAACAGTGTGGCTATTGTTTTCAATGCTTCCAATACTGTTAATACTCGTTCCGATGGACTAGAGTTTAGAATCAACCAGCTATTCAATGTTGCTAATACCTCAAACGGTTATTCTCAGAATGTCTATGCTACACTAAACACCGTTTATGATCTAGCAAATAGTCTTTCATCATTCACTCTAGAATATAAGTTCCCAACAATTGCTATTGCTGCATTTGATGAAGCCAATACATGTAATGACAGAATTACATTGGTAGATGAAAGAGTTAATGCCGTTTCAAATCTAGTTAATACTGTCAATACATTCGGATATCAAACATTTGATCTAGCAACTGCCGCATATATCGCTGCAACTGCCGCAAACTCTTTCGTCTATAGCCTAGACGGTGGTGCTGTTTCTCTATTGGCATATGAGTTCGGTAATACACTCAACTCATTTAGCAATACTATTACAGTTACAGCATCTAATACAGCAAACGCTCTAGCAATCGCTCAGGCTGCCAATACCAATGTTAATAACTTCCTTGGTGGACTTAGTGTCAATACTATCGCCCTTGCTGCATTCACCGGAGCATTTGAGAGAGCAAACCTAGCAAATGATACAGCAAATTCCGCTCTAGTCAATGCTATTGCATCATTCACATTTGCAAACACTGTTAATAGCTTCTCATACAATGTGGCTGCCACCACAACTGTTGTGTTTGATCTAGCTAATACAAGTAATGCTCTTGTTTATGGTGTCATTGCTAATACTAATGCTGCATTCCTTCATGCCAACTCATCTTATGATGTTGCTAACAGTGCATATAACCGTGCTAATACAATTGCTAGTGAGTTCGGTTATCCTGGTCCTGCATTCGATAGAGCCAATGCCGCATACATTCTAGCTAATAACGGATCTAACTTTGCTAACTCGACATATGAGTATGCATATAATGTTGCCGCAACTACAATCGCTTCATATGGACAGTTGAATGTAATTTCAACCATTTCTAATACATCATTCAACATTGCTAACTACGCAGCGGTAACAGTTAACACATTCGGTACTACCATTACTGCTGCATTTAATACAGCAAACAATTCTCTACCTAATACAAATGCAAGTCTTGAAGGCAGTCTATATGTAAATGGTTATGTATCTGATGTTAACGGTCCGCTAAGAGATTTGCCAGTTAATAGTCAGCCTGCATCATATATTCTAACATTGGCTGATACCGGTAAGTTGATTTCTGTTGATGCACCCGGTGCTAATGTGTTTATCGTAAACTCTGTATTTGCCACCGGTCAGACAGTAAGCATCTTCAACAATACCGCAACATCATTGACGATTACACAGAACAACAATGTTACGCTACTTCTATCCGGTACCAACGATACAGGAAATAGATTGTTGAGCAATTATGGACTCGCAACTCTTATCTGTGTCCGTGCTAATACATTTGCCGTATCAGGAGCTGGTTTGTCATAATGGCAATTCAACAGACATTAGTTGGACTAGGTAACAACCCAAAATTTGTTGGACAAACTATGACTTCTGAAAGAGTTGTAGAGAATATAACTTTTGAGTATCCAAGCGGTTATGCAGGTGATACACTGGTTGTATTTGCTGTAGCAGATAACTTAACAGTTCCAGAATTGCCAGCAGATTGGAATACAATATATTCTAATACCACAACCGCCGTTAATGGTTCGGGTTCTGGTAGATTGCTTGCATATAAGAAAAGAGGCATTGACGAGTCAAATTCAACCGTCTTTGTATCTGGTGGAGGTAATATTAATTGTGTCGCATTGAGAGGTTTTAATCAACAATTCTCTAATGTTACCGAGTGGGTTGCTAATAGTTCAATTGGTGTGGTAGCTAATACAACTGTCAAGTCTAGACAGATTTGGGTTGCTATGTTCAATCAAGACGGTGCGGTAGCAAATGCTGTTATTGGTATTACCAATACAACTGCTACATTTGCTCGCTCTAACAATGATACTAGAAGCACAACAATTGGTTACCTACAAAATACCTATACCACAATTAGCAAATCGAACTACTTTACTATCGATGCTGAAAATGCATATGGAATGACATTCTTAGTTACATAATTGGAAGTGAGACATGACAAAGAACTTATCTGACGCACTAGGTATTGAGCATAAGGTTGAAGAAACAAAAAATGAGCCAAGCAAGGAAGTTGTTGTATATGAACAATTGCCAGCAGAAGAAGATCAAGACGCAGACTATAAACTAGTCAGAAATACCCTCCGTAATCTTATCGAAAAGGGTAACGATGCCCTTGAAGATATCTCTACTATTGCTAGACAAAACGAATCAGCAAGAGGCTTTGAGGTAGTTGCCAACCTAATCAAGACGGTCGGTGAAACATCTAAAGACCTATATAATCTACAGAAAATGAAAAGGGATCTTAAAGAACCTGATCCTGATTCGGATCCTCGCAAGAAAAACGCCGAGGGACATATTAATGTTGAACAAGCAGTTTTTGTGGGTTCTACCGCAGAGTTGTTATCTGCCATAAAGAACAAGAAAGAGCAAGATGGCAAGGACACCTTACAGCTACCAGAATAATCCCAATCTGCCTAATGAGCAGTATCGTCATTCTTTTACTCAAAAAGAACTAGATGAGTATCTAAAGTGTGCCGAAGATCCTGTTTATTTTGCTCGCAAGTATATCAAGATCATTAACGTTGACCGTGGTTTGATCCCATTCGAAATGTGGGACTTCCAGGAAAGAATGCTGCAAACATTCCACGACAATCGTTTCTCTATCTGTAAACTACCTCGTCAGGTCGGTAAGTCTACTACATCGGTAGCGTATATCCTTCACCAAGTCTTGTTTAACGAGAACTTTGTTGTCGCTATTCTTGCTAACCGTGCACCGACTGCTAGAGAACTACTTGGCAAACTTAAGCTAGCCTTCGAATACTTGCCAATGTTTCTAAAACAGGGCATCAAAGAGTGGAACAAAGGATCCATTTATCTCGCCAACGGTTCGAGAGTTCTAGCCGACTCTACCTCAGGTAGTTCCGTCCGTGGTTTCTCATTCAACCTAATCTTTCTAGACGAGTTTGCGTTCGTACCGAATAATATTGCTGAGGACTTCTTTAATTCTACATATCCTACTATTTCATCTGGTAAAACTTCTAAGGTCGTTATCGTCTCTACACCTAACGGCATGAACTTGTTCTATAAGATGTGGACGAAAGCCGTCGAAAAGACTAGCACATATATGCCTATTGAAATTCACTGGAGCATGGTGCCGGGTAGAGACGAAGCATGGGCGCAAGAAACGATTCGAAACACCTCACAAAGACAGTTCGACCAAGAGTTTGGTTGTGAGTTCTTAGGTTCATCTAACACACTTATCAATGGTGCTAAACTTGCATCGTTGCACTGGAAAGAGCCTATTCGTCGTATGGAATGTATGGAAGTATTCGAAGAACCTATTCCTAAACACACATATGTTTTGACCGTTGATGTTGCCGAGGGACAGGGACTAGATTACTCAGCATTCTCCATATTCGATGTTACTGAAATACCTTATCGTCAGGTAGCTAAATACAGAAACAATGAAATCAGCCCTATGCTTTTACCAGCGGTTGTATATTCTGCTGGCATGAAGTATAACGAGGCATTTGTTCTTGTTGAAATCAATTCGATTGGTTTGCAAGTTGCAGACATTCTTCATTATGAATTGAATTACGAAAACTTGCTAAAGTTTCAAACCAAAGGCAAGCAAGGTACACAAGCATCAAGTGGCTTTGCTGCTGGTAAGAACAAGTTAGCATTTGGTCTTAAAATGACAGCACAATCTAAGATGATTGGCTGTGCCAACCTTAAAACTCTTGTCGAAAATGATAAACTCATTCTGAATGATGAAGACACGATTACAGAATTGTTTTCATTCTCTGCCGATAAAAAGACCTTCAAGGCAGAAGAAGGATCAAACGATGACATGGCGATGACTTTGGTTCATTTTGGTTGGTTGACTGCACAGAAATTATTTAAAGAAACAGTTTCAAATGATATCAGATATGCTCTACAAAGAGAGCAATCATACTTACAAGATGTGGAAAATGTGCCATTCGGTTTCATTGATAACGGTTTGGATGAAGTGGTGGAACAAGATGCTACTGGTGACTCATGGTATAAGGTGGATAAAGAAGGCCTATACTATAATGACAGATGGGATCCGAGACTGTAAGTTTCGGAAAAACATCAAAATACTAAATAAGGTTAAATGGATACACACCATTCCAACCTATAAAGGAGTTAAAAATGGCATATAATCTTTCCCCAGGTGTGACATGGTCTGAAATTGATTTAACGACCATTGTTCCCTCAGTTGCAACTTCCGGCGGCGCTCTTGTCGGTGAGTTCGATTGGGGTCCTGTCGATACACTTTTTAAGGTTAGTGACGAGGATAGCCTAGTTAGAGTTTTCGGTAAGCCATCATCAAATGTTAATAGACAGAACCAGATTCAGTCATTCTTTGCTGCTGCAAACTTTCTTTCATACGGCGCCGATCTAACAATCGTTCGTGCTGCTAATACGCTTCTAAGAAATGCTACCACAGGTACATCTACAGAACTTATTAAGAACCCAGATGAATATGAAATCAATTTTGCTGATATGAGCAGAACCTTGTCACTGGGTGCAGCTAATACAGCAGGCATGTTCGCTGCAAGATATCCTGGTACTCACGGTAACGGCATCAGAATTGAACTATTCGCAACATCTTATGTATCTGGTAACGTAGCTGCCTGGAATGCTTGGAAGTATAAGAACCTATTCCCTTCAAAGCCAGGAACTTCTGATTATGCTCTACAACAAACCAGACAAGTTCCTATTCATGATGAAATGCATATTCTAGTTATCGATTCTACAGGTAAATTCTCAGGAACTGCTAATACAGTTCTAGAAAAGTTTGCTTATGTATCAAAGGCAAAAGATGCTAAGAACCCTGATGGCACATCAAACTATTATGTTGATGTTCTACAGAATCAGTCAAACTACATCTATGCAATCAATACTGCATCAAACAATACAACAGGTGTTGCCGAAACAACAACCTGGGGTAAGACTGTTGATGAAATTGCAACTCAGGATGCACAGGGCAATCCATCATGGACTCAGGATTCTCTTAGAACCTTCCATCAGACCTACTATACCTACTCAATGCAGACAAGAAATGGTGTATCACCTGACGCAACAACTGGCGATATTATGAGAGCATATGATAAGTTTGGAAACATGGATGAAGCAGATGTAAGCCTAATTGTCACTGGTCACCACGATTACTTAGTTTCAAAGTATGTGGTTGAAAATATTGTTGATGGTGGAACATTCAATGATGACGATTCATATGGTATCATTGCAACAGGCGGTAGAAAAGACTGTGTTGTATTTGTATCACCTCCACAGACAGCAGTTGTTAACAAGGCAGGTTTCGAGTTAAATAACATTAAATCATGGGCAAATAGTCAGTTCAACATTTCATCAAGCTATGTATTTGTTGACTCCGGATGGAAGCGCCAGTATGACAAGTATAACGATGTTTATCGTTGGACTCCTCTAAATCCTGACATTGCCGGTCTGTGTGCTAGAACAGACTACACTAACGATCCATGGTGGTCACCTGCTGGTCTAAACCGTGGTAAGATTAAGAATGTTGCTAAACTAGCATGGAACCCAAAGAAGTCTGAAAGAGACGATCTATACCAGATTGGTATCAATCCTGTCATCACCATCAAGGGTGAGGGAACTGTTCTATTTGGTGATAAGACATTCGTTAGCAAGCCATCAGCATTTGATCGTTTGAATGTTCGTCGTCTATTCATTGTTCTCGAAAAGTCAATTTCAAGAGCATCTAAGTATTCTCTATTCGAGTTTAACGATGAGTTTACTAGAGCCCAGTTCGTTGCCCTTATTGAACCATTCCTTCGTGATGTTAAGGGTCGTCGTGGTATCTATGACTACCGTGTAGTTTGCGACGAAACAAACAATACACCAGAGGTCGTTGACCGTAATGAATTTGTCGGAGACATTTATGTTAAGCCAGCACGTTCTATCAATTATATTCATCTTAATTTCGTGGCTGTTAGAACAGGTGTCGCCTTCTCCGAAGTTGTCGGTAGATTTTAATAAATAGAAACACATAAGGAGAAAAACAAATGGCATTTGACGTATCCACATTTAGAGCAAATTTGCTTAATGATGGTGCAAGACCTAGTCTATTCCAAGTTACGATTCCATTTCCAACTGGTGCTTATGGAGGGGCTGCGGTCCCTCCAGTAGTTGGCGCTGGTGGAGTTAATGCACTAAACGCAACTGGATCACTATCATTCGTTTGTAGAGCAGCTTCGCTCCCAGCAGACAGTATTTCATCAATTGTAATTCCATACTTTGGTCGTGAAATCAAAGTAGCTGGTACCAGAACATTCTCACAATGGTCTGTTACTATCATCAATGATGAAAGCTTCTCTGTTCGTAACAACCTTGAAGTTTGGATGAATACTATCAACTCACATGTTGGTAACATTCGTTCACCAGGTTATAGTCCTCCAGCATCATATCAAACTGATGCTATTGTTACTCAGTATGGTAAGACCGGACCTCAGAATGTTATCAAAAGATACACTCTAGTCGGTGCATTCCCAACTGATGTTGCTGCTATCGACCTCGATTGGGCACTAGGTGATCAGATCGAAGAATATACAGTGACCTTCGACTATCAGTGGTGGGTATCAAACACTACAACCTAATCAGGATAAATACTACAATCCATGGGGATTCATTTCCCCATGGGTTTTAGGTCTAATAAAAGGATAAGATTGTGAAGTTATTTGGATTTGAAATCGGTTCCGAGAAGAAGGCTGTAGACCAACAACTCCAAGAACCAAAAAATAAAACATTCACACTGCCTCAGAATGATGACGGGGCGGTGACAATTGCAGGTGCGGGCTATTACGGCACTTATGTCGATCTTGACGGCACCTTTCGTAACGAAACACAACTTATCACAAAGTATCGTGAACTTGCTATTCAGCCAGAAGCGGAATCGGCAATCGATGAAATCGTAAATGAGGCCATCGTTGTAGAAGATTCTGGAACATCGGTTGAAATCAATATGGATGAAGTCAAACTTCCTCCTGCTATTAAAAAGCGTATTGAAGAAGAATTTGATTATGTATTGAAGCTACTTAACTTTGGTAATATGGGTCATGAAATCTTTCGTCGTTGGTATATCGACGGCAGACTATTCTATCATCTAACTATCGATGAAACGAACCCCACCCTAGGCATTCAAGAAATCAAGTATATTGATCCTCGCCGTATCCGTAAGATCCGTGAAATTCAAAAGATGCGTGATCCTAATACTGGTGTTGAGATTATCAGAAAGCAGATCGAATACTACCTTTACAACGAAAAGGGTCTTATCGGTGCAGGAACTAATCTAGGTTCTAAGATTGCTCCAGACTCTATCGTTAACATCAATTCAGGTATCATGGATCCAAAGCAGACCATGGTTCTATCATATCTTCATAAATCAATTAAGCCATTTAACAACCTACGCATGGTTGAGGACGCCACTGTTATCTATCGTCTAAGCCGTGCTCCCGAGCGTAGAGTGTTCTATATCGATGTTGGTAATATGCCAACAGTTAAAGCGGAACAGTATGTCCGTGATATCATGGTCAAGTATCGTAACAAGTTGGTTTACGATTCAAACACTGGTGAGATTAGAGACGACCGTAAGCATCTATCAATGCTTGAAGACTTCTGGTTACCACGCCGTGAAGGATCAAAAGGAACTGAAATTAGCACACTAGAAGGCGCTCGTAACCTTGGTGAGCTAGAAGATGTTAAGTATTTCCAGACCAAGCTATACAAGTCACTTGGTGTTCCCGTCTCTCGTCTAGAACAGAATAACGGATTCTCACTTGGTCGTACCACAGAAATCACAAGAGACGAACTAAAGTTTAATAAGTTCGTTACCCGTCTTCGTAACAAGTTTGCTTCATTGTTCGATGAAGTTCTCCGTGTGCAGCTAGTTCTTAAGAATGTTTGTACCGAAGAAGAATGGAACGAGTTTAAAGAAGATATTTGGTATGACTTCAAGAAAGACAATAACTTTGACGAACTTAAAGAGGCAGAGCTTATCAATGTTCGTCTCGATACACTAGTTAAGGTCGATCCTTTCGTCGGTAAGTATTATTCTATCATGTGGGTTCGTAAAAACATTCTTCAACAGACAGATGATGACATTGAAGAAATGAATGCCCAGATGGAGGAAGAAGGACAGGTTCAGGCGCAGATTGACCAGCAAAACGCCGAAGTGATGGCACAGCAACAGCAACAAGATATGCAAAATCAGATTGCTTTTGGTGCTCAACAGCAAATTGCTCAGGCACATGTTCAGAAAGAAGTGGACAAGATTGCTGGACCAGATCAGGAACCAGGTAAGGCAGAAACAGCAAGCCGTGATCATGAATCCAACATGATGGATAAGAAGATCAAACTTGCAACTATTCAGTCTAAGAAGGGTTCTACACCTCCTAAGAAAGAACCAGCTAAGAAGAAAAAGACTGTAGCAGAAGAAGCAAAAGATTTAGGACTGGTCTATGTTGGTAGTGGCAAGTATGCTGCACCTAATGGCACAGTAACACACCTCAACGAGAATGGCATTCTAGTGCCACATAAGGATTAATCATGTCTCTAAAAAGCACCGATGTAAGAACACTAGGCAACGAAGCGATTGCAAAGAAGTTTAAGATTTCTTTAGCAAGAGTTCGTGACCTTGTTAAGAAAGGTGCGAAGCATGAAAAAGAACATAATACTAATCAGAAAAAGGCAGAGCAAGTTGCTAGGGATCATATAGGTGAAAGACCTGATTACTATGCAATGCTTGATAAGGCCGATAAAGCAGATAAGAATAAACTTAAAGAAGAAATTGGTACAAGTGCTGTTAGAGGACTAGGATATGTCACTGGTGATCCCGGTGTAAATCCAGTAGAACGATACACCACTACAAACATGATGGCATATAATGATCAGAATGGAAACAACTTAAAGTATATCAAAAACAAACATTATAAATATCATAATGATAAGTTAGGTTTTAAAGCATTTGATCCAACTAAAATGGATGCAAATAAGAACTTTGGTAACATTGCAGAAGAAAAGCTGAATGAACTAGGCGAATACGATCATAATGGTGGAGTTAATGTTGTTGGCGATCTTACAGGTAACACCAGAAGGGTAGCAAAAGTGGAAGAGAAGAACGATCTTAAAGGTGCTTGCTGGAAAGGCTATACAGCCAAGGGACTAAAGAAAAAGGGTAACCGTATGGTACCTAATTGTGTTCCTACAGAGCAAGTCGAAGCCAGTGTTTCTCGTTATACAGAGAGAGCAACATACGAAGAAAATAAGTATCCCACTTCTACTGAACGAGGCATCTACCAAGAAGATTGGCAGTCAGTTAATCGCAAGGACAAGACAGACGGTCTATCGCAAAAGGCAGTTGATGCATATAAGAGAGAGAACCCAGGTTCTAAACTACAGACAGCAGTAACAGAAAAGAACCCTAAGGGCAAAAGAGCGTCCCGCCGTAAGTCATTCTGTTCACGCATGGGTGGAATGAAGAAGCGTCTAACATCTGCTAAGACTGCAAACGATCCCGATTCAAGAATTAATAAGGCACTACGCCGTTGGAATTGTGAAGAAAACTTCAACAAACCAGACACAAGATATGCACCAGGTGCTACAGGTACAACCAAAACAATCTACGAGGAAACTAAAATGAATAACAAAGAAATTATTCAAGAGGCATTTGACAATATCCTTGAGAATAACCTTGACGATATGAGAGAAAACTTCCAGGCTATTCTTCAAGAAAAGACTATCGAAAAGCTAGAAGAACGCAAGAAGGAAATTGCTTCTAACTATTTCGCACAGTAAGGAACAAAGATGAAAACTCTTAAACAGATTCGTGAAGAATATGATACCAAAGATCATAGTGTTTTAAATGAAGCATCTGGTAAGTCAAACCCTGTTAAAGCAGGATTTCCAAACATGCCTTCTATGCTATTGTTTAAGAGAGTGACATATAGAATTTATCCTAACAACCAGTTAGTTGCTCTTTACTATTCAAGAATGATCGACAAGTATCTCACTATTCCTTTCAGCAAGGAAGGCGTTCTACAAATGTCGGAAGCAATTGTTCATGATTCGGAAGAACAACTAAACGAACTTCTCGGTCCTGCACTAGCAGTTGGCGGTGAAATGATTGCTGGCGCTGCTGGTAGAGCTATTACAACAGGTGCAGCAAGGGCAGTCACAAGCGGAGCCGGTAGAGCATTAGTTCGTGGTGGAGCAGGAAGAGCAATCGAAAGAGCCGTAACTAAAGTTGGCGGTAAAAAAGGTCTTAGAGCTTATAGATCAATAAAGAAAAACATTACTGCTCCTTCTTCTGGCGATGATAGTCAATCATCATCTACACCAGCACCAATAAAGCAATCTAAAACGGGTGATGTTAGTTATGAAAAACCAAAAACTGGTAGTTCATGGACTTCTAGACAAAAGCAAATTCAAGAAAACAAAATTACAGACATTCGCAAGATGGTTAAAGAAGGTATTGATTCAAAAGATTTAAATATCAATGGAAGAACAATTACCCTAAATAACAGTATGGCTAAAAGAATACTTGAAGTTTATGACTCGGTCAATACTAGAAACAAAAAGATCGTAGAGAACATGTTGAACGAAGACCTTGAGTCCTTCAAGAAACTATTAAACTTTTCAATTAGGAATTAACAATGGCAAACATTCTATACAAACAAGTTTTGGTAGACACTAATAGAAGATCACTTGTCAAGTGGGTCGGTGTCTCTGACGGTACAGCAGAAGCAAATACTGTATTGCTTGATGTTGCATCATTAGCATTTTCAATGAATGCTAATAATCAGATTCTAGGAACTGGCACTGACAGAAAGTCACTTTATAGAACATCAATTAAGAGAATTTATGGACAAGGCGTTTTCAAAAATAAGGGACATATCTTTCTAAAGTGGCAGGGCACTAATGGAGAGAACATTCCTTTTGTTGCAGTCGGTGACGGAAGTTTTGACTATAACTTTGAAGTTGAAGGTATGTCTGCTGCCATTTCAATTGTCGATTCTGCTAATAGCACGGGTAATATCGTATTTTCTTCTGCTGGTAATACAAACGGCGATGCTCTAACTCTATTCATTGACCTCAAGAAAGATGGTCGTGATTATGATCAAGGACAGACCGCAGCACCAAGAGATTTCAACTACGGCGTAACAGGTAGAGGTCAGTAATATGAGCGAACTTCTCGACGCCATCCTCAATAAAAATCTAGTAGAAGCAAACGAATATTTCGAGGATCGTATCGATTCTATTCGTGAGCAGAAACTATTAGAAGTCAAAAGATCACTAAACTTAACCGAGCTAATGGGTTATCGTGGTTATGGCGCTAAGTCTGGTCCTCTTGTAGGCAAATCAGATGCAGAGAAGAAGGCTTATTGGAAGGCTAAGATTGCTCAGAGAAAAACTGAAAAAGAATATCAAGCTACCACAACACCAAAGGGATTTGGTAAAGGTGGAAAACTTTCTCCAGCAGATATTGAAGCCCGCAAGAAGGCTGGCTATAAAAGAGCAGCAGATGTTCTAGATAAAGAAAAGAAAAAGCCAGAAGCAAAGCATGGTCTAAGAGACGCATCGACCGAGAAAAGAAAAGAAAAAATGAAGCCTAAGGCCCCTAAGGCAGAGCCAGAAGCACCAGAAGTTAAACTAACTGGTGAACCTAAGTCTCTTGGTCGTCGCATTCATGATAAAGCTGGTGAGACATTAGGTAAGATGACAGGCGTTAAAGGTCGCCCAGTAACAGTTAAAGACTTTGCAAAGCATGTTGCTAGTGCCATCCAAGCTGGTAGAAGTTAAGGAATAAATAGATGAAACTCATTAGAGAAGAAATTCAAGATATTCAATATCTGGTAGAATCAGATGGTAAGGGTGGTAAGAACCATTATATCACCGGTATCTTCATGCAAGCAGAAAAGCAAAATCGTAACGGTCGTGTTTATCCTATGAGCGTTCTTTCAAAAGAAGCAGATCGTTACAATAGAGAATATGTTCAAAAGAACAGAGCATTTGGTGAACTAGGTCATCCTGAGAATCCTCAAATCAACCTAGATCGTGTGTCCCACATGATTACATCATTGAAACCTGACGGGACTAATTTTATTGGTAAAGCAAAAATTTTGGATACTCCTAACGGAAAAATTGTTAAGAGTTTATTAGATGGTGGTGCAAGTCTTGGTGTGTCAACAAGAGGCGTAGGGTCTCTTAGACCATATAATGGATACCAACAGGTACAAGACGACTATAAGTTAGCAACTGCGGCAGACGTTGTTGCTGATCCTAGCGCACAAGACGCATTCGTTCGAGGCATCATGGAAGGTAAGGAGTGGATTTTTGAAAATGGTAACTGGAAAGAACAAGATTACTATCGTGCAAAGAAACTCATTACTGAGGCATCAAAACACGATATTGAAGATGTCGCCTTGAAGATTTTCGAGAACTATATCTCAAAACTTTGAAAATACTAAATAACAATTAGGAATAAAAGGAGTATCATTCCAATGGCATCATTAACAGAAGCAGCAAAGGCTGTTCTAGAGGGAAAGACTCTAGGGGAAGGTTATGGTAGCAATCCTTATCCATCAGTGGGTAATGGTGGCGTATCGAATCCTGATCCTGTAGATCCTTCTACCGCTTCAACAGGCAATGCTAAGACACTACGCCCAGGTTCAAAGATGAAAGAAGATAAGAAGCGTTCACAGAACGGTGCTGGTTCTTCTGATAATGCTGATTTCGAAGGTCAGCAGCAGGATATTGGTGGACAGACACCAACTTCACTTCCATCAGGCAATCTAGGCGCTGCCGCTGCATCAGCAGTTGGTAAGGATTCTTCTCGTGCTGGTAAGGGTTCAGTTGCACCCGAGCCAACTAAGAAGCTATCAGAAGATGAAGTAAATGAAGGTGAAGTAGTTGAAGAAGAAAATGCTCCAACTCTAGCCGAGCGCATTAAGGCTCTTAAAGAAGCCCGTAAGCACGACAAAGAAGAAAAAGAAGACAAAGAAGAAAAAGAAGATGAAGATGAGAAGCACGAAGGTAAAGAAAAGTGCGATGAAGAACTAGAACTTTCAGAAGAACTAGAAGACTTTATTGCAGAAGCCATCGAAGCTGGTCTTGATGAAGAAGAAATTCTTGCTGCTATCGATGAGAACTTTGAGTTCGTCTCAGAGGAATCAGATGAGATTGCAGAATCACTAGAGACATACGAAGTTGATATGTCAGAGCATGTTGATGCCCTTCTAGAAGGTGAGAACCTTTCTGAGGAGTTCCATGCTAAGGCAACAACAATCTTCGAAGCAGCCGTTAAGGCAAAGCTAGAAGAGGAAGTAGCTCTACTAGAGCAGGCTTATGCCGAAACTCTAGAAGAAAGAGTTGCTGAAATCTACGAACAGCTATCAACCGACGTTGATGACTATCTAAACTATGTTGTTGAACAGTGGATTGAAGAAAATGAAGTTGCTGTTGAGTCCGCTCTCCGTAGCGAACTTACAGAAGATTTCATCAGTGGTCTTCGTGCCCTATTCGCTGAACACTATATCGACATTCCAGAGGATTCTGTACCTGTAGTTGAGGAACTATCAGCAACAGTTGAGGAACTAGAAGCCAAACTTAACGAAGAAATTGAGCGCAATGTTGCACTATCATCTGCACTTAACGAATCACGCAAGTATGAGCTAGTTTCTGCTGTTTGTGAAGGTCTAACATCAACTCAGGCAGAGAAGCTAAAGGGTCTTGCCGAGAACGTTACCTATACATCAGACGAAGAATTTATCGATAAGATTTCAACACTAAGGGAGAACTATTTCCCAACTGCTGTTAAGGCAGATGGCGTTCTAGACCTAGTTGAGTCAAGCGATCCATCAGTAATCAACGAGAGCAATCTTGAAGGTCCAATGGCTCGTTATGTTCAGGCCCTTGGCAGAACTCTCCCAAAGTAATTTAAACTAACTTTAGTTAACAGAAAGAAGGAAACTAAAATGTATTTAACAGAACAGCTAGAAAACAAGTGGTCCCCAGTTCTTGACCACGACGGCGCTGGTAAGATCAAGGATGCTTATCGTCGTGCCGTTACTGCCGTTATTCTTGAGAACCAGGAAAAGGCAATGGCTGAGGAAAGCCGCACACTAAACGAAGCCGCTCCAACTAACTCTGGTGGTGGTCTAGGTACCGGAACTAATGTCGCTTCATACGACCCAATTCTTATCTCCCTAGTTCGCCGTGCGCTTCCAAACCTAATCGCTTATGACGTTTGCGGCGTTCAGCCAATGACCGGTCCAACCGGCCTAATCTTCGCAATGCGTTCAAAGTATAAGTCAATGGGTGGCAGCGAGGCTCTATTCTATGAAGCCAATACTGCTTTCTCATCACAGAATGCAACCGGTAATACTTCTGCTCTTAACGGTTCACAGCCAGCCGGCAACAATAACCCATTCGCAGAAGGTGCTAACTGGACTGCTAACTCATTCCCAACTGGCGTTGGTATGACCACAGCACAGGCAGAAGCACTAGGCGATGCAGCTTCAAACGCATTCGCTGAAATGGCTTTCGCCATCGATAAGGTTACTGTTACTGCTCGCAGCCGTGCGCTAAAGGCAGAATACACCACCGAGCTTGCTCAGGATCTTAAGGCAATTCACGGCCTTGATGCTGAGACCGAGCTAGCCAACATTCTCTCAACAGAGATTCTTGCTGAAATCAATCGTGAGGTTATCCGCACAATTTATCGTTCAGCAACAGTTGGTGCTCAGTATGGTGTTACAACCGCTGGTACATTCGATCTTGACACAGACTCAAACGGCCGTTGGTCAGTTGAGAAGTTCAAGGGACTTATCTTCCACATTGAGCGTGAAGCTAATGCTATTGCTAAGGCTACCCGCCGTGGTAAGGGTAACGTTCTGATCGTTTCATCAGACGTTGCATCTGCTATGGCTATGGCTGGTGTTCTTTCTTACACCCCAGCCCTATCAGCCGACCTAACCGTTGACGATACTGGCAACACCTTCGTTGGTATGCTACACGGCCGTATTAAGGTTTATATCGATCCTTACTTCGGTGGTTCAGCAAACGGCGACGAGCTAGTAACCGTTGGTTATCGTGGTTCTTCACCATTCGACGCTGGTCTATTCTACTGCCCATACGTTCCACTACAGATGGTCCGTGCAATCGGTCAGGATACCTTCCAGCCAAAGATTGGCTTCAAGACTCGTTACGGCATGGTTGCTAACCCATTCGCAACCACCGCTGGTGACGGCGTTGTTGGTAGCCGTGATGTTTCCGGTCAGGCAAACATCTACTACCGTATCTTCCGTGTTCGCAATCTAACCTAAGTTAGATGCGTGGCGAAAGCCAAAACTTAAGAGCGGGGCCTTCGGGCTCCGCTTTTTTTATGACTAAATAACTGACGGAGGAATCTAATGACAACCAAATCAGTTCTGACAACTACACCAGAGAATACATCTATTCTTCAACCTACGAAGTTTACTTTCTTTATTCCTGATAAGCCATTTCTAAGATACTTTTGTCAGACAGTCACAATTCCTTCTGTGTCATTAACTCCTATTGCTGTTCCTACTCCTTTCGTTGATACATATAGACACGGCAGTAAAATGACATTTGAGCCATTAGTGATTACCGCATTGATGGACGAAGATTTGCGTGTATGGCATGAAACATACAAGTGGATGAATAGTCTAGGACAATCTTCTAATCTTGATAAGTATCCAAGAAGATCATTGAAAGATACTAATCCTCTTTACTTTGATGGATATCTAACAATCAATACAAACTCTAACAATCCTAATATTCGTATCAAATTCTTGAACTGTCACCCCACAGATGTTGGCGGTATCAACTTTGACACCAAGCAAGATGCTGATAACATTCCTACCGCAGACTTCACATTCCGTTACGATGTGTTTGAAATTGAACGCTTGACATAACCGTTTATTTCCACTATAATTGTTAGTATTTTTGTCACATGGAGGTATGCGGTGAATCTTAAACCACCAGTAGCTATTGAAGATTTGATGAAGGAATGGTCAGAGGATACTAAACTCGATTCTTCCGCTATTGATTTGGAACTCTTGAAGATTTCCAATCTACACGGTAAGTATCTTAACATTATGTCCTATCATCGTCATCTTGTCCGTAAGATAGATACGGACTTTAAAAACATGAAAGGCTTGCGTGAAGATTACTATGCTGGTCATCTTACACAGGAAGAATGTGATAAGCGTGGTTGGGAGTATATGCAGCATGTTCATTCTAACCCCAAGATTGCTAGACTACTCGAAACTGATCCCGAACTAAATAAACTGTTGCTTAAGAAAATAGCACACGAAGAAATTGTCTCCTATTGCGAGTTTGTTCTTAAATCTCTAAACAATCGCACATGGGACCTAAAGACATACACAGACTATAGAAAGCACTTTGACGGTAGATAATGGAACACTTGATCATTAGGAATTTGAATGAGTCTTATATTCATGTCACCTGTAGTGAAGGTGTAGCATGGGAACTCAGAGACGCATTCTCATTCCGTCCTCCCGGGTTTCAATTTGTCCCTTCTTACAAAATGAAACTCTGGGATGGATATCTTCGCCTCTTTGATGCCAATAAGCGTATCATTCTTCGTGGTCTTGCTCCTCAGGTAATGGAGTGGATACGCAAGAGAGGTTATACCTATGAGTATGAGGATGAACAGTATGGCACATCATTTTCAGTGGAAGAAGCAAATGAGTTTATTGAAAAACTCAACCCCAAGCATCCTCCTAGAGACTATCAGCTTAACTCTTTCGTTCACGCAATACGCTCTAAGCGTCGTCTTGTGCTGTCTCCTACTGGTTCAGGCAAGTCTTTGCTTCTTTACTTGGTCTCTATGTATTTGCTTACCAAAGGGAAGAGAGGTCTTATCATCGTTCCTAGGTCGGCGCTTGTAGAACAGTTATTCTCCGACTTTCAAGACTATTCTGTAAAGAATGGTAAGGATATGAATAAGTATTGTTGGAGAGTATATTCAGGTCGTGATAAAGAGGCAGAGCATCCTATCATCATATCTACCTGGCAGTCACTACAAAGATTACCTAAAGAATACTTTCAGAAGTTTGATTATGTAATCTGTGACGAAGTTCATCAAGCACAAGCAAAGGCACTATCTGATATCATTTCTAAGTGTACCAATGCTGCGTATCGTATCGGTGTTACTGGTACTCTATCTGGTGCTAAGACGCATGAATGGGTGCTTACCGGTTTGTTTGGTGAAATCTATAAAGCAACTACATCTAAAGAACTGATGGATAAGGAACAGCTTGCTAAACTAACCATCAAGTGCCTGTTGCTAAAATACTCTGACGAAGAATGTCAGTATATGAAGACTGCCGACTATCAGGCAGAGATTGACTATATTGTATCTAATAAGGAGCGAAACAAGTTCATTGTAAATCTTGCCCTCTCCTTAGAGGGCAATACTCTACTGCTATTTAACTATGTGGAGAAGCATGGAGCCGTTTTATACGACATGCTAAATAAGCGTGTAAAAGAAGGCAGAAAAGTATTTTATATACATGGAGGAACTGAGGTTGAAGACCGAGAAGAAATTCGAAGGATCGTCGAGAACGAGCGTAATGCTATTATTGTTGGGTCCGTTGGTGTTTTGTCTACTGGTACTAACATCGTGGCCTTGGATAACGTCATATTTGCATCTCCTTCCAAGTCCAAGATCCGTAACTTACAATCAATCGGTAGAGGGCTTCGGGTTAGTGACAAGAAAAAATCCGCCACTCTCTATGACATTGCCGATGACTTTAAGTGGAAAGCAAGAGAGAACTTTACCCTTAAGCATTTCTTTGAAAGACTCAAAGTCTATGGTGAAGAAGGGTTCGAGTTCAAAATCTACAAAATAAACATGAAGGATAGATGATGGATGATTACAGTGAATATCCTAGAGCAAAGTTTATTCGTCTCGATAATGGGGATGATTTAATAGCGGAAGTAGTAGAGGTTGGTGATGATGATAATCTAATGTATCATCTTTATCATCCTCTTAAAGTTGTTTATATACCTTCTGAGAAAACTGGCTTCTATAGTATTGCTTTTATGCCATGGGTCTTTCCTAGAATGGTTGAAACGCAAGAATTTACTTTACAATCCGAAAAAATTATGATAATAACAGATGTATCAGAAAAAACTAATGCGTCCTATTGGGAAAGTGTTAGTGAGTACCTAAAGTATAATGATCCTGCCAATGACGAACTAAGTCTTACAGAAGAACAGGAAGATAGTATAGCCGAGGCTCTTGAAGCATTCGCACAGAAAAGGATATATCACTAATGGCAACGACCACCACAAAAGAAACTAATCCATATCTCACATTTGACGATGCGGACCTAACCGATGATTTCGGCTTTTCTTTCGGTAACGAAGACGACATTATCGCAGACGCCATCGCACCGACACAAGACGAAGTGGCCGATCTTAAAAAGAGATTAGAAGCTATTAGGAAGATTTATATGCCTTTGCTACAGAACCTAGCAAAGAACTCCGATCAGCCTATCATCAAGTGGCCTAACAGAGGTCCTATCCTTGAGAAGCAGATAGCGAAACTTATTACACTTACCGAACCAGGGTTCAAGTAAGGTGAACTTGCTAACGCAAGTTTGTCTCGCTTCGCTCGACGGTTGCTCTTGGTTAAGGTTTAGGTGGTGGTTTCTTAAAGACCATTATACCCTAAGTTGAAAATGTTGTCAAGCCCAAAAATGAAAGAAAGTGAATAAAATGGCAAAAAAAGTTAAGCGTCATTATGTAGATAATAAGAAGTTTTTGGAAGAGATTGTAGAATACAAGAAACAGTGTGCCTATGCAGAACAGCATGGACTAACAAAGCCTGTTATCTCAAACTACATTGGTAAGTGTATTAAGGACATTGCGGAGCATCTTAGCACCAAGCCTTTGTTCATGAACTACTCATATCGTGATGAAATGATATCGGATGCAATTGAAAACTGTTTCATGTATTTCGATAACTTCAATCCCGAGAAGTCAGAGAACCCCTTTGCATACTTCACACAGATTAGTTACTACGCCTTTCAGAGAAGGAAGAACAAAGAAAAGAAGAACAAATATATAATGTATAAGAGGTTTCAAGAAAGTGTTCTGCATACTAATGATGCCTCACTTATGATTGATGCCGATGGAAATCACTTGATTTCTTCAAACATCTATGATAACATTAATGACTTCATACGAGATTTTGAGGAAAGAGAACTTCTAAAGAAACTCGAAAGAAAGAAGGCCAAGGAAGGCTTAGAAAAGTTTGTTGAAGGAGAGAATGATGACGGAAGAGAATCAGTATGATGTGCCCTTTCAGGTACAGACATTGATCACATCCCTTAAGAATAAAGGTGAGCGTGTTCATATTCGTAGTAACTATCGAATGAGACTAGAAGGTATTCGTAAAGCTATTGATAAGGCTTTACTAGAATATGATCAGGAAATGGTTCAGTCAACTCGATATAAGATGGGACCACGATAATGGACACGGATGATATTGTTAAAGAGATTGAGCAAAACTTAGAATGGTTTTGTGATAAGATCGTAGAACCTGTTCCGCTTAACCCTGAGGATAAGCAGAAGGTGTTTCGTAGAATGATCAATTTGGGATGGATAAGACAATCCGAGGTTGATATCTATAATGAAATTACCAAAGACGATTGACAATATCATCTTTATGATATATACTGTTTCTTTGAACTTAATACTAGACTTTAAGGATTGGGTATGGCAAAGATTGCGATGGTAACAGATACACATGCCGGGGTCAGAAATGACAACCCGGCATTTCAGTTGTATCAAAAGCAATGTTGGCAATGGTTTTTCAATCAGATTGATGAACATGGTATCAAGCATATCATTCATCTTGGTGATATCTATGATCGCCGTAAGTATATCAACTTTATGTCTGCCAAGCGCCTTCGTGAAGATTTCTTTGAACCTCTAGCAGAAAGAGGTATTGAAACGCATATCGTTGTTGGTAATCATGATATGTATTACAAAGATACTCACGAGGTCAATGCTCTAGACGAAGTTGTCCGTGGTAGATACTCTAATATTAACATCTATTCAGTTCCTGAAATCATCAACATTGATGGCTTAGACATTCAGCTAATGCCATGGATCACAGACTCCAATCGTGCAGAAGCACTAGAAGCAATCACCAAACCTAAAGCATCTATTCTCATGGGTCACCTTGAGTTGACAGGCTTTACAATGCATAGAGGACAGATATCAGACCATGGTATGGAACGCATCGCATTTGATAAATTTGATAAGGTATATTCAGGTCACTATCATCATCGTAGCACTATTGGTAATGTATCCTATATTGGCGCTTTTGGAGAATATACTTGGCATGATTATAATGATCCCCGAGGTTTTTCGTTATTTGATACGGGGTCCAGAGTTTTAGAGTTCGTCCAGAATCCATATAGAATGTTTAGGATTGCAAAGTATGATGATGTTGCTAATCCTGAAATCGTAGAGAAGATACAGAAAACAGACTTTTCTAGATATAAGAATACTTATGTTAAGCTTGTTGTTATCAATAAGTCTAACCCATATGCCTTCGATCTACTATTTGATTCTATCTATAAGGCAAGTCCTTTAGATATCACGGTCGTAGAAGATCCAACAGTTCTCTTAGAGAACGAAGAAGCAGACGAAGTAAATGAAGCGGAAGATACCCCTACGATCCTTCGTAAGTATATCGATACGCTAACATTACCATTAGATAGCGGTAAAATGAAACACTTTATGATGGACATATACAATGAGGCCTTACAGGTCGAGACTGTATAAATACTTCGATAAACTTAAGGAAGTTTGATATGATTAAAAAGAATTTACCATGGATTATACTTATTGGACTGACCATCGGTCTAGTTGCCTTTATGTTTGATAATCCTAAACAGAAAGCAATCAGTGAAATCGGCTACAGTGACTTTATTGCACAAGTCGATGCTGGAAGAGTTCATGATGTAACAATTATAGGAACCGAAGTTGTCGGACATTATATGGATAACCGACAGTTCACCACCACAGTCACCGGAGTTAGTAATCTACTCCCTCGCCTTGAACAGCACAAAGTAAATATCACAGTTAAAGAAGAACAAGGTAATTTTTGGTTTGGTCTATTGATCAATCTACTTCCTGTTTTCCTATTCTTCGCACTATGGATTTTTCTATCACGAGGTCGAGCCGGAGGTCCGGGCGGTGTTATGGGACTTGGTAAGTCTAAGGCCAAACTTCTTACTGAAAATCAGACTAAGGTAACATTCGATGATGTTGCTGGTGTTGATCATGCCAAAGAAGACTTGCAAGAGGTTGTAGAGTTTCTACAATCACCAGAAAAGTTTCATAGACTTGGTGGAAAGATTCCAAAGGGTGTTCTACTCGTCGGACCTCCAGGAACAGGTAAGACACTGTTAGCAAGAGCGGTTGCTGGTGAAGCAAATGTTCCTTTCTTCTCTATCTCTGGTTCCGACTTCGTTGAAATGTTCGTCGGCGTTGGTGCTAGTCGTGTTAGAGATATGTTTGAACAAGCAAAGAAGAATGCACCATGCATTATCTTCATTGACGAAATCGATGCTGTTGGTCGTTCAAGAGCAAACGGTATATCAGGTAATGATGAGCGTGATCAAACACTAAACGCTATGCTAGTTGAAATGGATGGCTTTGAAACTAATGAAGGCATTATCATTGTCGCTGCTACAAACCGTGCAGATGTTCTAGATAAGGCTCTATTGCGCCCTGGTCGTTTTGATCGTCAGATTCAAGTTCCTAACCCAGACTTTATTGGTCGTGAAAAGATCCTTAAGGTTCATACTCGCAAGGTTCCAATTGGTTCTGATGTTGATCTAAAGCGAGTTGCAAAGGGAACACCTGGCTTCTCTGGTGCTGACCTTGCTAATCTAGTCAATGAAGCGGCTTTGCTTGCTGCTAGAAGATCAAAGCGTATCGTTACTAGTATGGAGTTTGAAGATGCTCGTGATAAGATCCTTATGGGTCCTGAGCGTCGTTCACTAATGATGACTGACGAAGAAAAGAAGATGACTGCATATCACGAAGCTGGTCATGCTCTAGTCTCTCTTAACATGCCTGGTTCTGTTCCAATTCACAAAGCAACAATCATTCCTCGTGGTCGTGCTTTGGGTATGGTTCAGTCCCTACCAGAGCGAGATAAAATCTCCATGCACTATGATGAAATGATCGCCAATCTAGCAATGGCTATGGGTGGTCGTGTAGCAGAAGAAATGATCTTTGGTGATGACAAGGTATCTTCTGGTGCATCTGGTGACATTCAGATGGCAACTCAACTTGCTCGTTCTATGGTCACCGAGTATGGTTTCTCTCCTGTTCTAGGTCGTATGGCATACTCAACACCAGGTGCAGATATGTTCCATGCACCAAAGATTGCCGAAGAAACTCAGAAGGTAGTCGATATGGAAATCAAGCGGCTTGTTGAAGAAGGATATCTTACTGCTAAGAAAATCCTTACAGAGAAAAGAAAAGACCTTGACAAACTTGCTAATGGTCTGTTAGAATACGAAACTCTATCGGGTGAAGAAATCTCCGATCTACTAGAGGGTAAGATTCCAACAAGAGAGTTTTGATGATAACTTTTCATTATGTCAAGTGGAAGAATTTTCTGTCCGCAGGTAATGTATGGACAGAAATTGAACTAGATACGCACAAGAATACTCTAATCATGGGCCACAATGGGTCGGGGAAGTCAACCTTCCTCGACGCATTGACTTTTGTGCTATTCGGTAAGCCTTTTCGTAAGGTGAACAAGGGTAATGTTGTAAACTCTATCAACAATAAGAACTGTGAGGTTGAGATTGAGTTTTCCATAAACAACAAAAGATATAAAGTTGTTCGTGGTGCAAAACCAAATCTCTTTCAAATCTATTGTGATGGTGTCATGTTGAATCAAGATGCCGCTGCGAAGGATTATCAAGAATATCTTGAGAAGCATATCCTTAAGATGAACTTCAAGTCCTTTACACAGGTGGTCATCCTCGGCTCGGCATCGTTCGTTCCATTCATGCAGCTATCAGCTAATGATCGCCGTGCAGTTATTGAAGACCTTCTAGACATTCAAATCTTTACAGCCATGTCAACCGTGGTTAAGAATAGACTACAGGCTAATCGTGAAGGTTTGGAGAAGAACCGTGTCATTCTAACATCTAAGGATGAAAACAAGTCTTATATCGAAAAGACTCTCGCTTCACTCAAGGCCAACAGTGAAGAAAAGCTAAGAGAACTAGAAGCAAAGAAGCAGGGCCTAGAGGAACAGGTTGCTATTGAAAAGCAAGGTGTGGCTAATCGTCAAGTCTTGCTAGAGAAGGCTCTTGAAAAGGATCTTGATCTATCACCTTTTAAGTCTAAGCATTCTAAGCTACTATCTTTCAGAGCAAAGATGGAAGCTAATCGTGATAAGTATGTCAAAGACATTGACTTCTTTGCAGCTACAGGCACATGTCCGACTTGTCGTCAGGATATTGATCCTGAGTTTTCAAAAAAGATGATCGAAGATAATGATGTTAAGATCAATGAACTTTCCGACGGACTAAATAAAGTTGAAAAGCAGATTGACTCGGTTCTAACGGAAATCGATGAGATTGAAAAGATCCTTACTAACATCAACATCCTTAAGATGGACTTGGCATCTGCTAAGTCTTCCTATAACAATATTGCTAATAATCTGCGCCAAGTTGTTGAGCAGATTGAATCCTTCTCTGGGTCAGATAAAACCACCCAAGAGTCAGAACGACAACTTGAAACAGTGCAACATGATATTTCCACCCTCCAAAAGGAGAAGGAGACCCTTTTAGATGAGCGTCAATACATCGACCTCGCTACTACTCTACTCAAAGATGGTGGAATCAAAACTAAGATCATTAAGCAGTATCTACCCATCATTAACAAACACATCAACAAGTATCTTGCAAAACTTGGCTTCTTCGTCAACTTTAATATCAATGAGTCATTCGAAGAATCTATCAAGTCTAGATACCGAGACGAGTTCTCATACCACAATTTCTCAGAAGGAGAGAAGTTAAGAATTGACCTTGCTATTCTTCTAACATGGCGACAGATTGCCAAACTAAAGAATAGTGTCAATGTCAATATCCTTGTGTTCGATGAGATACTAGATCGTGCTATGGACTCTAGCGGTATTGATGAGTTTATCCGTATCATGTGGGATATCGGACATGAAGGAACTAATGTGTTTGTCATTTCCCATAAGGACACAATGATTGATAGATTTGAAAGAACTATCAAGTTTGAGAAGGTAAAGAACTTTAGCACCTTGACAAAAGAGGGTTGATCATCTATGATAGATCATCAATGAAAGGAATCGATATGATTACCATTGTTAATACTCCCTTTGGGTATTATACCTATAACATAGATAATCTGTGGACCGGACTCTCGCAAATGGGTGATGTAAATGTCTGTGCCGAAGCAAGTTGAGTTTGTATTTGAGTGGGCATCAACAGCAATTCTATTGTGTGGTGCCTATTTAACCTCTGTAAACATATACCCGCTTAATGTCTATCTATCAATGGCAGGTAATCTAGGATGGCTTGTTGTTGCTCTATCATGGCGTAAGTGGTCGTTAATCATAATCCAGTTGGTGATTACTTTAATCTATGTCTCTGGCCTAATCAAAACAGGAGCATTTCACTAATGGAAAAACCAGACCCGCACAAGACCCACCACTACTCGCATGAACAACTTGTTCTCTCTGCTTATACCCTAGAATTATATCATGTGAGAAACAATCCTAAGTATGACAATGTTCGTGAGATTCTAGAAACATTTATGAATGAGCGGGTGAAAGAGATTAAGGATCGCTGGAAGTGAAAGTTGACTTTAACACATTTAAGTCTGGTGATGTTGTAAGATTGAAGCCAGGCTTTCCTTATGTCAATCGTGAACTTCTAATAGATGAGATATACATAATAGACAAGATGATTGCCGACGCTGGTATTGTAACACTTATCGGTCAGCAACCAAATAAAACATTCCCTGAGGATGCTTTTGAACTAGTGAGCAAAGATGACGCTATACAATGAAACAGCAGAAGACTATCTAAGCCTAATCGGCAATTGGGTTGATCCCAATCCTGCACCAGTGATTGTAGAACACGAAGGTTATCATGTTGTTCGTGATGACCTTCTTTCTGTTGGTTCTAAGGCGAGAGCCGGTGACTATCTTATTGGTCATGCGACTGAATATGCAAACATAAAAGAGTGGGTGTATGGATCATCGCCTGCAACTGGCTATGCTCAAATCTCCCTCCCCTTCATTTGCAATCGTTATAACAAAAAAGCCGTAATCTTTATGGCAGAAAGATCGATGGATAAATTACATGAGTATCAAAAGCGTGGCATTGAACTTGGCGGTGAATATCATTGGGTCCCGAACGGTATGCTTCCGGTTACGCAAAAGAGGGCTAAAGACTATGTTGCAGAATTGCCTGACGAAAGAGCATTACTTCCAATTGGTGTTGAACACCCTACCTCGATTGCTTGTATTATTCGTGTTGCTCGTTCTATTGCGGTTTCTCCCAAAGAGGTCTGGTCCGTAGGATCATCTGGCACTCTAACGAGAGCATTGCAACTTGCATGGCCTGATGCAGAAGTTCATGTGGTATCTGTAGGACATACAATGGGCCCTAGAGAAATCGGGCGTGCCATACTGCACAAGTCGCCATACAAGTTTGACAAGCCAGTGAAGAAAGAACATACACCGCCTTATCCTTCTGCACCTACCTATGATGCAAAGGTATGGCATGTCATGAAAGAATATCACGAAGGACACTCCCGAAAAGAGCCTTGTCTGGTATGGAATGTAGCAGGATGAAGATTTGTATTTGTCGTCTCCGTTCTTCGGCTAACTATATCGTTCCGTTGGAACATATCATGGACTCATTCTTTGAGTTGCTAAAGTTGTATGTGCGCAATCATCCTGAGCATGAATGGTATTATTACAATTTCGGTTTCAACATGAAGCCTCGTCGTGAACCAGAAGCAATCAAAAATGCAGACATTATCATCATACCCAGTGAAGCAGAGTTCACTTATTGGATCCCTGGTGCTATTCACACATTAGATTTGAAACGATCTAATGAGCATCTTGAGACAATCAAACCATACTTTGAAGGCAAGAAGGTCATCATTCTACGGTCAGATCGCCGTGACGATGAAGAACTATACAGAACTAAAGTCTTCCCTAATATGAACATTACATATGAGACGATTGATGAATGTGACTTTGGTAATGTTCATGGTATGAAATATCGTTTCATCAAGAACCATAGTTTTCTTTTCCCTCATGATGAGAAGACGATTGACTTTGTATATTGGGGTTCGGACAAGCGCAAGACAATTGATGGTAAGCTATCAGGCGACCAGCGCCATACAATTCTAAAACAGATTCATAAGAGCGACCTTGATACATGGTTCATTGGTCGTTTTCATGGTTTCAAGAGAGACCAAAGATGGGGTAAGATGAAAGACATTCTTCCTACTCTATTGCTTTCACGGTCCACATTATGCTTTAACTGGATGGATCCTAAAGCAACAACCTCAAGATATGTTGAAGCCGTTGCATGTGGCATCTTTCCCTTTGTCTGGGATAACTATGACGAAGATAAAACCTTTGTCGCTACCGATTGGCAGAGGGTAAGATCATTCGATGAGTATCTTGACAAGTATCACAGTTTAGAGTATATTGATCACTTCGAAGAAATTGAGAACAAACTTTTTACCGTCCTCAAGACGCCTGACCAATATTATGCACAGTTTGAAGGAATGCTAAATGCAATGGTTTTATGAACGCAATGACCAGTTACTAAACTCTCCTGTCAATAAGACATTTGAAGAACTGCTATGGATGACCAATGATGAGTTTCGTCAGTGGGTCATTGATATGCGTAAAGAGGTTGTGCGCTTATGGGATGAAGAAGGCATTCCTCCTCGTGTGGGTTTTACCAAAGATGGTATAGTTGATAACTTTCAGAAGATGGTTTCATTTCCAGTTCATGAGTTTGAAACGCTCGACCTTCGCACAGGTGAGAAAGATGTTATTCGTAACACCTCTGTAGTAGGCAATGCTGTCAATCAATGGTTCCCTACCATGATGAAGACGGGCATTTCATATTCAACAAAAGGCAAGGCTAAGTCGATCTATGATTATTTTGCTGATGATGACTATCTGGACACCTTCGTTACTTATGCCTCTAGACACTTTAAGCGTGACTCTTTTTACCATTATTCCAATCCTATTAGCATTGGTGATACCGGACGCATAAACAACATTCCATATCATGTTGAGTCTGCTGACCAGTTTATTGAGTTTATGAAAGACAAAGAAGGTTGGGACTACTGGCTTTGCCCTATCAAAGAAGATAAGGTTTACACAGGCTATTCTGCTACTCTAGGCAAGAAACAGAATGTGATTGTGGACGCTGATTATGCTGATAAGGTACCAGAGCGTTGTCGCACCAATGTTGATCGTAACAAGACCAATGCATACACCATTCGTCTATTCAAACTAGGACAGAAGATATTCCCTCTAGGTCTTAAATCATTTAGAGTGTCTTTCTGTCAGTATGCGGTGAACTATCCACCACTCACCGCTCGTTATCTTTATGAGCGTTTCACTGATCATATCAAGGATCAAGATGTAATCAACATTTGGGATCCTTCTAGTGGTTGGGCAGGTCGTATCGTAGGAGCTATGTCTGTAGATGACAAGAGAACGATTCATTACATTGGTACTGATCCTAATACAGACCATAACACTACTCCTGGTCGCACTAAGTACCATGAAGTGGCAGATTTCTTCAATGAGAATGTAAGAGAGAATGGCAGTCTGTTCCCTAAGTCACACACATATGAGATTTTTCAGTGTGGGTCTGAGGTAGCACAGTTTCAGCCTGGCTTTCAAAAGTATAAGGGCAAGCTTGATATGGTGTTCACTTCACCACCTTATTTTGCAAAAGAGGTCTATTCGGATGATCCCGAACAATCTTGTCACAAGTTTTCGCAATATGAGGATTGGGTTGATGGTTTTCTACGACCTACTCTGGAGACTGCCGTTAGCTACCTACGACCGGATCGTTATCTTCTTTGGAACATTGCTGATGCTGCATTTGATGGGAAGCTATTGACATTAGAGGAAGATTCCTGTAATATATTAAAAGAGTTGGGAATGGAATATGTCGGAACTCTAAAGATGGCTCTTGCTCAAATGCCGGGCGGAAACAGAATGGTTGAGACTGGTGAAAAGGTAACAATCAACCCTATTACCGGCGAAGAAGAAACGGAAGTCATCCTTGAAGGCAAGATGAAAAACTTTTGTCAGATTGAAAACAATGGCAAAAAGATCATGCTGAAATATGAACCCGTTTTCGTTTTCAGAAAGGTTAAATGATGCATTATACCCCTAACTATTTCGATTTTGATAAGCTTAAGCATACCGGTGAGATTGCGGAAGTTTTCCTAATGGTCGCTGCCGTTTACATTCTGATCTATTCCGTTTCTTGGCTATATGTATATCTTCGTAAGTGATTGATTCCATTAGGACTTGACAAACCCGGCCTGATTTGCTATACTTATGAAAATCGTGAAAGGAACACATATGTCGGATAAGTCGCTTCTTGCTAAACTCCTCGCTACGGAAAACATCACCGTCCAGCGCAACCCGGCGCTTAAGACGGCTATGTTTGACCTTAAGAACCGTGTCCTTATGCTGCCCATCTGGCAGGGTATCTCTAATGACCTTGAGGACCTTTTGCTGGTTCATGAAACTGGTCATGCTCTTGATACTCCGTCTGCCGATGTTTATAAGCAGACTGCCGATGATCTTGCTGCTAAGATTTTTCCTGGTGAGAAAGTCTCCGAGGCTCTCCGTCGTACCGTTCAAGGCTTCTTGAATGTTATCGAGGATGCTCGTATTGATAAGCGTCAAAAGCGCCGTTATCCTGGCTGCCGTCGCAACTATCTTGCTGGCTACAAAGAACTGGTTGAGCGTGACTTTTTCGGTACCGCTAACCGTGATATCAATTCAATGAACTTTATCGACCGCTTGAATATCTATTTCAAGGGTGGTAATGTGCATATGAATATTACCTTCTCTTCCGAAGAAAAGGTTCTTCTCAAGAAAGTTGAAAACGCTGAAACTTGGGATGATGTTGTTTCTCTTACTGAGGAAATTTACGCCTATTGTAAGAAGAAACTCGAAGAACAAAATGAAATGGAAATCGACCTAATTGCAGGAGAAGGTGATGATGATGTTGATCTTGACGACCTTGATTATGAGGAAATTGATGGTGATGAAGGTGATGGAGATGAAAACGGCAAAAGCCAGGGTGTAAGAAGCGAAGGCGAGTCTTCGGGTGCTGGTGGCTTCGGTAAGGGCGCTGGTCAGTCAGAGGCTCCTTCTAATGCTCCTCGCTCCGAGACTGATGAAACTTGGCAGCGTAAGTCTGAGGAAATTGTTAAGAACGAAAACTCCACTTTCGTTTATCTGACAATGCCTAATGTCAATTGGGATAAGGCTGTTAATGACTATAAGGTCGTTATCAAAGATTGGCGTGATGAACTTTCTGGCAATAAAAAGTCGCCTTATGCTACGCCTCTTAGCAATGCGGCATTTGATGATTGCCGTCGTCTTATGACCCAGTGGAAAATGAAAGAGAAAGAAACAATCTCTTTCATGGTCAAGGAGTTTGAACAGCGTAAGGCTGCCGAACTTTATGCTCGTATCAATGTGGCTAAGACTGGTGTTATCGACACCAACAAGCTTCATTCTTACAAGTATAACGACGATATCTTCCGTCGTCTTGCTACTACGCCTAAGGGTAAGAACCATGGCTTTGTTATGTTCATTGACTGGTCCGGTTCTATGCATTACAACCTTCAAGAGACTTTGAAGCAGTTGTTTTCGCTTACCCTGTTCTGTAAGCAGATTGGTGTGCCTTTCGAGGTCTATGGCTTCAAGGATTCTGGTGCTGATAATCCGTTCTCTTACATCGGTAAGCAGAATGTGATTAAAGGCTCCCGCTTGGTATTGCGCAACTTCCTCTCTTCCCGAATGAACATTCAGGAAATGAATTTCGCAATGTCGTTCCTTTGGGCTGCTGGTATGGGTCATTATCTTGCGAGTGACACAATGGGCGGTACCCCGCTTAATGATGCAATCATGATTGCACCCAAGGTCATCCGTGAGTTTACGACTCGTAACAAGCTGGAAATCACGAATGTTGTTTGGCTCACCGATGGCGAGTCGAATGGTTCTGCTGGTATTGAAAACTCCAACGAACCTCGCAACTTTACAAAGGGGCATAACACTCGTTATTTCTATGTCGATCCGATCACCAATAAGACTTACGATTGGTATCCTCATCATTGGAGTGCCACTCGTGAAAACACCAATACGCTGCTGCGTATTCTAAAAGATAGCACCGGCTGCAATCTCGTCGGCTTCTTTCTTTACGACTACAATAACTTCAAGCGTATTGATAACGAGTATGGTATCTCTAATGGCAATCCCGATGCCTTTACGAAGGCTCGTAAATACTGGAGTGACAACAAATACTATCCTGTCAAGAGTGCGGGCTATGATGAGTATTATATCATCAACACCTCTGCCATGAAAGACACGGAGAACAATCTGGAAATCGATAACTCCGGTGATAAGAAAATGACCGTCAAAAAGATGGCTTCCGCTTTCTCCAAGTTTGCCCAGAAAAAGACGGTAAACCGTGTTCTTTTGCGCCAGTTTGTGGAACGGATTGCTGGTCATTCCAAGAAAGTAGCGTAAAATCAAACACTTAGGAGGGGCTTGACAAAAGCCCTTCCTTCCGCTATAATATATGCATAATGAGAATTGTGAAAGGAACTCATATGACTAAGGTTGCTGCTGCTCGTACCGAGTTTTTCGACAAGGTGCGTTTTGAGTTTGGTGCTATCCGTGAAATCACTCGTGCCCAGGTTAAAGAGGTTACTGAAAAGTATAATCTCGCTTGGCCTCATTGGTTCTTGAATGATGCTGACCGCCGTCTCGGTCGTGGTCTTTATGCAATCACCGAGCATGGTTCTGAAACTGCCGCTAAGGTTGTTTCTAAGCCTGCTAAGGTTGTGGCTCCCGTTGAGCCGACTGTAGCAGTTGCTATGGTTGCTCCGTCTGTTCTTTCGCATAATGCTGAAATGTCGCTTGTGCCTGAAAAGGCAACTGGCTATGTCCCGTTTGGCAACTTCCCTGATGTTCGTGCTATTATCAAGTCTCGTAAGTTTTATCCCGCTTACATTACTGGTCTTTCTGGCAACGGCAAGACTATGATGGTCGAACAGGTTTGCGCTAATGAAAAGCGTGAATGTGTCCGTGTCAATATTACTATTGAAACCGACGAAGATGATTTGATCGGTGGCTTCCGCCTTGTTAACGGTGAAACTGTCTGGCAGGACGGACCTGTTGTTACTGCCATGACTCGTGGTGCCGTTCTCCTTCTTGACGAAGTGGATCTTGGTTCTAATAAGATGATGTGCCTTCAGCCTGTCCTTGAAGGCAAGGCTGTTTATCTTAAAAAGACCAATCGTGTTGTTCATCCTGCTCCTGGCTTCAATGTGATTGCAACTGCAAACACTAAGGGTAAGGGTTCTGATGACGGCCGTTTCATCGGCACCAATGTTATGAACGAAGCGTTCCTTGAGCGTTTCAGCATTACAATGGAACAAGAATATCCGTCTGCTAAAGTTGAGGCTAAAATCCTCAACAATGTCCTCAATGCTTCTGGTGTTTCTAACACCGACTTTGTTGATAAGATGGTCACTTGGGCAGATGTTATTCGCAAGTCCTTCTATGAAGGTGCTTTGTCCGAGATTATCTCTACCCGTCGTCTCGTTCATATCTGCGAGGCTTATGCAATCTTTGGTCAGAACAAAGTGAAAGCAATTGAACTTTGTCTGAACCGTTTCGATGTGGATACTAAGAATGCCTTCATGGAACTGTATAAGAAAGTCGATGAGACGATTGACCCGGCTCCTGTGGCTGAACAGGCGACTCCCGATGTTACTGCGGAAGTTGCTTTCTAAGTAATATAAGAATACCCGTGTATAATAAAATGGTGTTGGTGGTTATACACGGGTCCTTTCCTTTCACGACCACCAACACCAAAACTTTGAATGGAGAATTATATAATGGCTACACCCCGTAAGACTCAGATTGAGAAGATTGAAACCGCCCTGCTAAACCATAACACTGGTCCAGGCATTACTGCCGCTTCTATTGCCCGCATGGCTCGTGTGCCATATGAGGCAGTTGCCAAGCGAGTTTACGATCTTCGTGAGCATTACACCATCTATACCAATTGGCGTAAGGTCAATGGCAAGCGCACCGCTTTCTATCGCCTTGCTAACTAATTCTTAAAAAGAATACTATATATAAGCGTGGTGCCTTTTTGGGCTCCACGCTTTTCGTGTATGGAGAACATTATGGAAATTAAAATTACAACAGATGAATTGAGAAAGAGAAAGTTGTTTATCGCCACCCCCTGCTACGGTGGTGTTTGCACAGGACTTTATGCCAAAGCATGTTTAGACCTTCAAGGGCTGTGCATTCAGTATGGCGTGGAGTGTCGCTTCTCATTCATCTTCAATGAATCTCTAATCACCCGTGCCAGAAACTATCTCGTTGATGAATTTCTTCGTTCTGGTTGCACTCATATGTTGTTTATCGACGCCGACATTCAGTTCAATCCACAAGATGTTATCGCCCTTCTAGCAATGGATCGTGATATCATTGGTGGTCCATATCCTAAGAAGACAATCAATTGGGCTAACATTGTCAATGCAGTTAAGAACCATGCTGACAAGGAAGGCTTCAATCCTAATGAGCTAGATCAGGTCACCGGTGACTTCGTTTTCAATCCAGTTCCTGGTACTAAGTCATTCAGAGTTACCGAGCCAGTTGAAGTTATGGAGATTGGTACCGGCTTCATGATGGTAAAGCGTGAAGTGTTTGATACTTATGCTGAAAAGTATCCAGAGTTGAACTATAAGCCAGATCATATCGGTCAGGCCAACTTTGATGGTACTCGCTACATTCACGCCTACTTTGATACAGTCATCGACCCACAATCACACCGCTATCTATCGGAGGACTATATGTTCTGTCAGAATGCTCGTGCTATTGGCATCAAGGTTTGGCTATGCCCATGGATGAAGACTACACATGTTGGAACATATGCGTTCCAGGGTGATCTACCAGCCGTCGCCGCTCTTACAGGTGCTTTGCGATGATTATCGGCCTTGTCGGGTTTATCGGATCCGGCAAGGGCACCGTAGCCGATCTTCTCGTTAAAGATCACGGCTATAGAAAGTTTGCCTTTGCTGATGCTCTAAAGGATGCCGTTGCCACAATCTTTATGTGGCCACGGGGCCTTCTAGAAGGTGATAGTAATGCCTCACGGACCTTTCGTGAGACTGTTGATCCATGGTGGTCACATAAGCTAGGATACGAGGTAACTCCTCGTCTCATTCTACAAAAGTTTGGTACCGAAGCTTGTCGCCATGGCATTGCTGATAACATATGGATTGCTGCCTTAGAGAAGCGTATCCATGGTTATGAAGATGTTGTTATCTCCGATTGCCGCTTCCCGAATGAAATCGATTTTATCCGGAGTGTCGGCGGCAAGATAATTCATGTTTCTAGAGGTAAATATCCTAGCACCGAAGAACTTGCAAAGATGCACATATCGGAGACCGCATGGACTGATATCTTTCCTGATTATACCGTCTTCAACAACGGCACTCTGGCTGAACTGAATAAGGAAGTCAGTTTGCTCTTGACAGGAATCGAAAAACCTCGTACCATATTTCATCATCCCGTATAAAGGAGTTTATAATGAAGCTAAGTGAAAATACCTTGAATGTTCTAAAGAACTTTGCCTCTATCAATAGCGGCGTTGTTCTAAATGAAGGCAAGGTTCAGAAAACTATCTCCCCCGAAAAGTCTATTCTTGTAGAGGCTACTCTTGAGGATGAAATCCCAAATCAGTTTGGCATCTATGATCTTAATCAGTTCCTTGCCAATCTAACTCTTATCAAGAATACCGAGATTACATTCGACAAGGATTCTGTTACGATCTTTGATGGTGAAATGTCGTTTAACTATCTCGGTTGTTCTACAAACCTAATCATCACCCCACCAGATAAGGAACTTGCTTTAAAGTCGGTTGATGTTAAGTTCACCCTACTCAATTCATCTTTTCAGAATTGGATCAAGAGAGCAGTTCTTAACTCTATTCCTAATCTATCTGTCATTGGTAAGAACGGTGAACTTCTTATCAAGATTCATGAAAAGGCAAACGATACTTCCAATCAGGGTTCAGTCAAGATTGGTGACTATGCTGGCAAGGACTTCGTTGCAACCTTCAAGATCGACAATCTAAAGTTGCTTCCTGATGATTACACCGTTGAGGTTCAGGCTGGTGCGTTTGCTAAGTTTACGAATGCCAACAATACTCTTACATACTTCATTGCTCTGGAGACAAAGTAATGATGGGTGATCGTCAGTTTGCAAGTCGAGCCGTTTCTGAATGGCTTGATCCACTTGGTGTAATTATTCTCGGCACAGTCGGTATTTCTGTGCTTACTGTCATTGCAATGTTATATGTTGCTCACCAGAACGATCTGGAGCGCAATGCATTTCAAAAAGTTTGTGTAGATTCTGGTGGATATCCGGTTGTTACCTATTCATACATCAAAGGTAGTAAAGATGGCCGCCTTTGTATCAATCCATCCGCAATTATTGAGGTAAACTAATGTTTGATGATCGTTATATGGTAAGCCTTCTATTGAAGGTTATTGAACTACTCGAAACGAAACAGACCGCAAAGCAGAAGCATTGTGGTATTGGATACGGAGGCCTCTAATGAGTATGATTGGTCATAACCAGCAGCAACGCTCGGTTCAGGGTCTTACCGATGAAGATCGTAAGACACTTAAAAAGGCTGTTATTGAAATGAATGACTCAATGACTCGTGTGGGGGCGGAGCGTGAGTTGCAGAAAGAAACCGTTAATGAAGTCTGCGACAAGCTAGGCATCGATAAGAAGCTATTTCGCCGTATGTCTCGTGCATACTTTAAGGCAAACTTCAAGGATGAGGTTCAGGAGAACACCGACTTTGAGGAGTTCTATACCGCAGTTATTGAGAAGACTGCACCATGATTGAACTGGCATTTGAACTTGTGGGGGCGGCCAATCTTGTGGCTGCCCTTATCTACTTTGCTATCGATGAGAATGATATCATGCACTGGTTGTTTTATCTTCTCGTTTCTGCTATAATGTATATCAATGCAATCCGCTATGATAAGGGGAATGAATGAGTGAATATCTATATGTTGAGAAGTATCGTCCTCACAAGATTGAGGACTGTATTCTTCCTGATCGCCTAAAGAAGGTCTTTCAGGAGTATGTGACAAAGGGAGAAATCCCAAATCTAATGCTCACTGGGTCTGCCGGTTGCGGTAAGACTACAGTGGCAAAGGCGATGTGTGAGGAGATTGGCCTTAATCATCTTTTCATTAACTCGTCCGATGAAAGAGGTATTGACACCCTTAGAACAAAGATCAAGGGTTATGCCTCTACTGTATCTCTTACAGGTGGTCGTAAGGTTATCATCCTTGACGAAGCAGACTATCTAACTCCAGAGGCGCAGGCAGGCCTGCGTGGTGCCATCGAGGAGTTTAGTGAAAACTGTTCGTTTATCTTCACCTGTAACTTTAAGGCTCGTCTGATTGATGCCCTTCATTCTCGCTGTTCTGTCATTGACTTCTCCCTTAAGGGTGATGAAAAGTCAAAGATGGCAATGCAGATGTTTAAGCGACTAACAAACATTCTTTCGCAAGAGGGTATTGAATATGACAAGCAAGTATTGGCAAAGATTGTTGAGCGATATTTTCCAGACTATCGTAGGACTCTTAACGAACTCCAGAGGTATTCTACTTCTGGAAACATTGATGCTGGTGTTCTTAGTCAGGTTAATGATGTTCGCAAACTAGACGAACTTATCAAGACACTAAAGAGTAAAGACTTTGGTGCTATGCGTAAGTGGGTCGTTCTCAATTCAGATGTTGATCCAGCCCGTGTGTTTCGTAACATCTATGACGGTTTGTCAGAATATCTAAAGCCCGAGAGTGTACCAGCGGCTGTTATTACACTTGCTAAGTATCAGTATCAGGCAGCGTTCGTTGCCGATCAAGAAATCAATCTAGTTGCATGTCTAACAGAACTGATGGTTGAGTGTGAGGTAAAGTAATGTATGCTAGAGCATCAAGGTTTCAAACAGGACAATTCAAGGCAACTCAAAGAACAGTAATTGAACATGGATTCGTCCAGAGTTTCGTTGAGGAAACGTTCAACGAAAAATTGAAAGGTGAGATAACTCGGGAAGAGTATGCTTCTATCATAGACAAACGATTTGATGAAATCATAAAGGAGTATCCATATAACGAGTCAACAGACGTTATGCCATTTGGTATGTATAAAGGTGATCGTATTATAGATATCTTCAATGAAAATCCTGAGTATCTATTATACATTCTTTGGGTTAAAAAAACTGATAAGAATTTTATCAGACTCATATCCGAGAATTGTAATTTACCTTATCTTGTTAGAAAGTTGGTTGCTATACAATGACAGACCTATTCAGAGATATCATTCCAAGCATCCTTCAAACTAAGAAGGATGTCTTGGAAACCGAAAAAGATTATAATGCTTTCGTAGTGAACCGGGCCCTCTCGTTTCACTATGATTGCGTTTTGCAAGCAAATGAAATGAACCGTTATCCCTCGTTGCCAGGATCCCTGCAATATCAGTATTTACTAAATACCATCCGTGGATACAAACGTCCATTTAGACCATGGCAGAAGCGTGAGACCATTGAGAATCTGGAAGCTGTGAAAGAGTATTACAACTACTCTTACGAAAAGGCGAAAGAAGTGATGGTTTTACTAAATGCCAACCAGATAGAAGAAATAAAAAAACAGATTCATAAGGGTGGCACAGATGACAGTAAACCTAGACGAGTTCGTGGAAGTTAAACTTCCCGACCCTCAAGCCTTTTTAAAGGTAAAGGAGACGCTGACCCGCATTGGTGTGGCGTCTAAGAAAGATAAGACTCTTTATCAGTCTTGTCATATTCTACATAAGCAAGGGCATTACTACCTTGTTCATTTCAAAGAAATGTTTATTCTAGATAACAAGCCAACAGACTTCTCTGAGGAAGATAGAGGTCGTCGTAACACGATTGCCAATCTTCTAGCAGAATGGGGATTGGTTTCATTAGTCGATCCTAAGAAGTCACAAGAGCCTTTGACTCCTATTAACCGTATCAAGATCATATCATACGGCGAGAAGTCAGAATGGAATCTAGTTGCTAAGTATTCTCTAGGCAAGAAGAAATACACCGAAGAATAAGAAAGTGAGTATATTATGGAAACATTGAAAGTTTGGAAAACACATCCTTCAGTTAGACTCCCAGTTCATCAGACCGAACAGTCTGCTTGTTTTGACCTGGCATTCCAGCCGGCTGGCAAATCTGTTTGTCAGGGTTACACACAATTCAATAAGCCAATCAATCGTGAAATGAGAGAATCGATTACCATTAGTCCTGGTGACAGGGTGATGGTACCTACTGGTCTTGTATTCGACATTCCAGAGGGTTATTCGGTTCGTGTTCATGCTCGTTCTGGTTTATCACTTAAGCAGGGTCTAGCACTTGTCAATGCCGAGGGTGTTATAGATGCTGACTATGTTCAAGAGGTGTATGTCCTCATTCATAATGTGTCTGGTAACCCTGTAACGATCAATAACGGTGATCGTGTTGCACAGGCCGAACTAGTCAAGAATGTAGAATATAAGATTGAAGAAATCAATTTCATGCCTCTTGTTAAGACAAGTCGCACAGGTGGCTTTGGTTCTACCGGAGTGTCCGCCGAGATTAAAGTTATCAATATAAATACAGAAGAAGCAAAAGTTGAGCCTGTTCCTGTTAAACGGGGCAGAGGAAGACCTAGGAAGGATTCATGAGCGGATTTCCAGTTCATTTCATCGGTGCATTAAGAATGTGTGGTGCTTTAACCACACCAGGTCCTGGCAACCCAATGAATGTGTTTGTTGAGGGTAAGCCTGTTGCGGTAGCTGGTGATTTAAATACACACAATAATCTAGGTGCTTTGCTATCTCTATCACCGGGTAATGTCTTGGTCGGAGGTGTCCCTCTTGTCGTTTCTTTGTTAGATCAAGGATCACCAGATGTTCAAGGCATTATACCTCATGTAACTGGTCTGCCAACACCTGCCGAAGGTTCGGGTGTTGTAAAGGCGTATGGGATGCTTAGTAGCACCCTTGGCATGATGGGTGGTGGTAAAGGTAACAAAAATGGCAGAATGGATACAGGAGAAAATGTATTAGCTGGAGGCCAGAAGGTAGGTGATATCTACCGTGTAGTTGATGGTGGTGGTGCTGGTTTCGATGTTCTAGTTTTGGCTAATGTATCGAATACCGTTGTTAATGGTTCCTCAGTCACCGGTGAAACATCAGGTAACACTTTTACATTTTCCACCTACTATTCCACTTGACAATCACCCGATGTTTACTATATAATGTATGATGATAGCCGAAAGGTATCGTCTTTTATAATCTCGCTGAAAAGGAGAAACACATGGAAACTTTCAAGAAATTCAATACCGATAACTTTGGTATTCCTGATTCGCTATCCCGTCAATTTATCGGCTTTGATGCCATTCTAGATACTTTGCGCCGTTCTAATGAACAATTGGCAAAGGCATCTAATTACCCTCCATACAATATCAAAAAGATTGATGATGAACATTTTGTGATCGAAATGGCTGTTGCTGGTTTCGGCAAGCAGAACCTTGATATTGAATTGAAGGAAGGTGAACTAACTATTACTGGTTCACATGAAGCCGAGGAAAACGATTACATCTATCAAGGCATTGCAAATCGTGCCTTTACTCGCAAGTTCACTCTTGCTGACACTGTTGTTGTAAAAAATGCGGAGTTGGTCAATGGTCTACTTAAAATCGCTCTTGAACGCTATATTCCCGAGGAGAAGAAGGCTAAGAAAATCGATATCTTGGATCCGTTCGGCGTCGGGGAGACGACGAGGCAGCTTCTCAACGAGGGTACGAAAGCGTGGGCGGATGGCGTCCAGAAGATTGCGGACTCGCTAACACCTAAGTGATATAAATAAAAATAACACGGTCGGGACCTCTGTTCATACAAGTCCCGGCCTTCTTTTATATGAGGTAGATTATGCAGCTTACAATTATTGATACAGAATATGTTCGTCCCGACATTCACATTTCTAAAGAAAATCTAGAGAAGTATAAGAACGGCGATACATTCATTGAAACAGGAACCTATCATGGTGATACAGTTTCAATGGTCCTCAAAACTAATCTATTCAAAACAATCCATACAATCGAACTAGACAAGCAACTGTATGACAATGCCGTTGAAAACTTTAGTAAGAATACAGAGGTAGTTTGTCATCAGGGTGACTCTATTGATTGTCTCAAGGAAATCGTTTCAAAGTTAGAAGGACCTGCTACATTCTGGCTAGATGCACATGCTTCGGGACCGCTTCCTGGTGGTAAGTCTGGTGGTTCTCCTGTATTGGATGAACTAGATATCATTGCAGCAACCGGTCGTAACGATCATACCATTATCATTGATGACTGTCGTTTGTTCGGTTCAGCAGAATGGTCTTTCGTTACTAAAGAAGATGCTGTAGAACGGATTAAGAAGATCAATCCAAACTACAATATTCACTACCTTGATGGTCATGAAAGAAACGATGTTCTTTGGGCAACAGTGAAATGAAACTTGTAATCGAAAAGCCTGTAGCGGTTATCACACCTACAATCGGTTCTCCTAAACTAGTTGATGCTATGAAGTCTGTAGCAAATCAGACTTACAAGTGTAAGCATTATATCGTTATTGATGGACCTCAATACAGTGATAATGTTGCAGACACGGAAGCATTCTCTGGCATTGATCGTGATAGATATGAAATCACCATTCTTCCAGAGAACACAGGTAAGACTGGCGGTGACTTCTACGGGCATCGTATCTATGCTGCAATGCCGCATCTTCTCAACTCAGAATATGTTCTCTTTCTAGATGAAGATAACTGGTATGAACCAGATCATGTCGCCACTCTTATTGAGACAATCGAAACTAAGCAATTAGACTTTGCATATTCACTTCGTAAGATTTTCTCTCCTACAAGAGATTATCTTTGTGACGATAACTGTGAGAGTCTAGGCAAGTGGGAAATCTTTCTGTCTCGTGGTTCTCCTCATGGTAAGCACTATCTAATCGATACATCTTCTTTCTGTTTCCGCAGAGAGTTTATCCAGAAGACATGTCATCTATGGCATGCCGGTTGGGGTGGTGATCGTATCTATTACTATGGTGTAAAAGATCATTGTCGATATGATACAAACGGCAAGCATACACTTTGCTATCGTCTAGATGGCAATCCTAATTCAGTTACCAAAGAATTTTTCGATGAAGGTAACAAGACACAAGAAGCATATTATGGGGGCAAATTTCCATGGAAAAAGACCTGATCATCGGCGGGGCATCAAACTACGATTACGAAAAGCTACAATACTGGGTTAACTCAATCAAGCAAACCGAGTTCTCAGGTGATATCGTTATCTGTGCTACCAACATTACAAAAGAAACAATCGATAAGCTATCTAAGAAGAATGTTACCGTGTATGCTTATGGTGTACCAGATGGTAATGGTGGATTTAAGAGTGAGACACGCCTAGCGCCACATGTTGAAAGATTTTTCTATCTATGGGGTTTTCTAAACGAGCATCGTGAAAACTATAGATATGTTGTGGTAACTGATACAAGGGATGTTATCTTTCAGACAAACCCTTCTGACTTTCTCCTTGAGAATCTAAAGGTAACAAACTCTCTAATCTGTTCATCCGAAGGCCTTCTATATAAAGATGAGCCATGGGGTGATAAGAACCTGCTTGACACCTTCGGGCCTTTCTTTCATAATATCTATCGTGAAGAAATGATTTACAATGTAGGAACGATTGCAGGTATGTCAGAAGATGTTGCCGCTCTATTGCTCATGATCTTCCAGCTATCTATCAACCGTCATACACCGATTGTCGATCAGGCAGTGTTTAACTTCATTGTTAATCAGTTACCTTACAGTGCAGAGATTCAGAAATCGACAAACGAAGATGGTTGGGCTATTCAGTTAGGTACAATTCGCAAGGCTGTTGAGGCAGGCTTTGGTGAAATTGGACAGAGAGCAAAGACTGATCCTAAGCAGCTAGAGCAGTATGATAAGAACTACCGTGATGTTCAGCCTGTGATCAATGATCATATTGTCGCCACACCAAAGGGTGATAAGTATTGTATTGTTCACCAGTGGGATCGAGTTCCTGAACTGAAAGAAAAAGTTTTAAAGTTTTATGGTGATGAAGCTGGTGAAGGAGTCATATCATTTCAGACAAGCAACTAAAACTAGGATTTGCTGACACCATCGATGGAGTAAAAAACTACTTCACCGATGTTTTGTCAAAACGATACAATGTAGTCCGGGACGATGAGCGCCCGGACTATCTCATATTTGGTGATAGAAACTTTGGTGACACTAATGGAAGATTTAAGAACTGTGTTCGTATCTTCTACACAGGTGAGAACCAGCGTCCTCACGATTATGATTGCCACTTTGCTATGTCTTTCGATCATCCTGTTTCAAACAAGATGTATCGACTACCTCTCTATTTGATTTATGAGTATGATCATCATATACTAAGAGATAGAGAGACAAGGACTGTTGACGATTATGACAACAGTGAATTTTGTTCGTTTGTTGTTAGAAATCCTGGATGCGAATATCGTAACGCCTACTTTCATACAGTGTCACGATATAAGCGTATCGATGCTGGTGGTCCTCTATTCAATAACATGAATGGATGGACGCCTGCCGATGTGGTAGAGAAGGTTAAGTTTATGAGCAATTATAGATTCAATCTTTGCTTTGAGAATAGTTCGTATCCTGGCTATTGCACAGAGAAACTATTTGAGGCTTTGTGTGCCAAGACTGTTCCAATCTATTGGGGTTCACCGACTGTTGCGTTAGACTTCAACCCTAAGGCATTTCTCAATCGCTATGACTATGCATCTGATCTAGAGTTTATCAATAAAATAATTGAACTAGATAGTAATAAGGATGCTTACAACGAAATGTATATGCAACCTATGTTTCGTGACGATGAGCATCAAAGAAACTTTAACGAAGACCGTTTTCTAAACTGGTTTGAACAAAATGTATATCAAGGTGTGATCAATGAATAAAGCATTAATTATTTCCCCCACAGGCCGCCCTCTATACTTCCATGAGGACTATGAAAAGGACAATCATTGGCGTTACACTAAGCCTGAACGCACATATGATACCTGTCTTGTTCTCTACAATGATTTTGAGCCGGAGCCCGACACATATGACTTTCTAGTTGAACATAAAGGCTTCAAGTGGAAGATCCTTCCTGAGTTGTCTAAGATCATCAAGTGGGAAGATTATGATTATATCGGCTTCTGGGATGACGATTATGTAACAGACATTCGGTCTGTAAATCTCGCATTAGATTTGGCGAGGAAGTTTGACTTTCGTTTGTTCCAGCAGGCGACAACTTCGTTTCAGACTTATGATTGTTTGAAGCATAATCCTGAATGGGTGTTTGCTGAAACGAACTTTATCGAGATTGGTATTCCATTCTTTAGAAATGATATCTTTCGTAAGGTGATTCGTTTCATCGAAGACTATAGTAAAGATACACTCAACTGGGAAGCAAGTTGGGGAATTGATAAAGTTCTTTGTTATTACCTACAAGCAACTGCCCATGTCGTTCATGCCTCAACTGCTAGACATATGGTTCCAGAAAGTAGCATGTATGATAAGACTGCCGCATTTAATGAAATGGATTATCTCATGAGAGATTTCTTTCCTAGATATATGAAAGAAGAATTTGGTATTGATTACCAGTATTCAGATGTTCAACAGACATTAAAAGCATACAAGTTTAGTTAGGAGATTATGATGACGACCCTTAGAAAATGTTTTGATAATGTGACACATTCATCCGATAAGTGGGAACCATACTTTGACATTTACGAAAGACATTTGAGCCGCTATATCGGTAAGAAGTTTAACATGGTAGAAGTTGGTGTGCAGCGAGGCGGATCACTAGAAATGTGGTCTAACTATTTCGGCGCACAGATGCATATCACTGGTGTTGATGTTGATACTGAATGTGCTAAGTTACAGTATAAGGAAAAGAATATCGATGTTGTAATTGGTGATCAGGGTGACGCCAAGTTTTGGGATGACTTTCTAACTAAGCATACCAAGATTGATGTATTCATTGATGATGGTGGACACTTTATGGATCAGCAGATCCTTACCTTCGAAAAAGTCTTTCCCAAGATGCCTGTTGGTAGTATCTTCATTTGCGAAGATTGCCACACAAGTTATATGCCTTACAATGGCGGAGGACTAAATCGTCCAGGCACATTCATTGAATATGCCAAAGATTACATTGATGTGCTACATTACTCATGGAAGGAAAGCAGCACAGATGTTCTCGAAAAGAAGTATGCTATCGGTGAAGGCTTGACAGGTGTTTACTTTTATGATAGTGTAGTCGTGTTTGAAAAGTTTGGCAAGGTGAATATGAAAACAGTATTCCCGCCACTGAATAAGGAATGAATATGAGCAAGAATGTTTTGATCACAGGTGGATGCGGATTTATTGCCCATCATGTTATTGATGTTCTACTTGATAGGACAGATTGGAATATCATTACCCTAGATCGCCTAGATTATTCGGGCAATCTAAACCGTATTGCTGAGGTTCTTGATACAAAGACGCCAGAGCAACGCAAGCGTATCCGCACGGTATTCTCCGACCTAAAGGCAGAGATCAATCCTCTTACTGCTAGTTTCATTGGTGATGTGGATATCATTCTGCATCTAGCGGCTTCTTCTCATGTTGATCGTTCTATTACACACCCTCTAGAATGTATCAATGACAATACAATGGGAACTGCCCATCTATTGGAGTATGCTCGTAAGCTAGAGAAGCCACTAGAGACATTTCTATATTTCTCTACCGATGAAATCTTTGGTTCAGCACCTCCTGGCGTAGCATATGGCGAGTATGATCGTTATAACTCAACCAATCCTTATTCTGCATCTAAGGCAGCAGCCGAGGAACTATGTGTAGCATATGAGAACACATACAAGATTCCCATGATGATTACTCATACAATGAATGTGTTTGGTGAGAGACAGACACCAGAGAAGTTCATTCCTCTTTGTATCAATCGAGTTCGTAAGGGTGAGAAGATTTATATTCACTCTAATGCAGAAAAGACTGAGGCTGGTTCTCGTTTCTACATTCATGCTCGTGATGTTGCCGATGCTATTCACTTCCTCATTACAAAGAAGCCTGAATCGCCACATAAGATTTTCAATCAGCCAATGTGTGCCAAGTTTAACATCGTAGGCAAGGAAGAGATTGATAATCTAACACTCGCTAAGATGATCGCTAAATCCCAGGGTAAGGAACTTAATTATGAAATGGTTGACTTTCACAGTAGCAGGCCCGGTCATGATCTTCGCTATGCTCTTTCTGGTGAGCTTATGCGCAGTCTTGGTTGGGAGCCTAAGATCGCTCTTTCGCAACGAATCGAAGAAGTAACTAAGTGGTATCTAGATAATCCACGTTGGTTGGGAGAGTAATATGGATTGCACACCTATCACACATTGCATTGCTTGTGGCTCTGATGCTCTAGTTCCTGTATTGGATCTAGGGCATCAACCCCTTGCCAATTCATATAAGGATCATGAGAATGATCCCGAACAGACATTCCCTCTTGCTATCAATAGATGCACACATTGTTATCATGTGCAATTGACGCATCAGGTCAATCCAGAACTTATGTTCAAGGACTATGCCTATGTGTCTGGAACAGCTAAGACGCAACTAGATTACTTTGATTGGTTCGTTGATCAGATCGTTAAGATCAAAGGATCGACTCCAAGGACGGTATTAGACATTGGTTGTAACGATGGTTCATTTCTAAATGCATGGGGTGGAACTGGCGCAACAACATATGGTGTCGATCCTGCTGAGAACTTGTATCCTGTTTCTTCTAAGAATCATAATGTTCATTGTGGTTTCTTCACAGGACAAGAATATCCAGGTATCAAGTTTGATATCATTACTTGTATGAATGCCTTCGCTCATAATGCTAATCAGTTAGAACTATTGAAACATGCTCGTGATAGACTGAGTAATGATGGACTAATCTTCTGCACCACATCACAGGCAGACATGATTCTAAATGGTGAGTTTGATACGATTTACCATGAGCATGTATCATTCTATAATATCTATTCGGCACAGGCTCTATGTCGTCGTGCTGGTTTAAACTTGATTGATGTTCTAAAGCATCCTATTCACGGCACAAGTTACATCTTTGTCATTTCAAAAGATATGACATTCAGTCAAAAAGTTAAGAACCTTATTGATGAAGAAGCAAAACTTGGTCTATATGATCCTAAGACATATACAGAGTATGCCGAAAAGTGCTATAAGGTAGCGGAGTTGTTTGCGAGAACAATTCGTTTGTATCGTGATCGTGGCATTCCTGTTGTTGGGTTTGGAGCAGCAGCAAAGGGTAACACACTATTGAACTTTGCTAATGAGAAGCCTGATTTCATCATTGATGAAAATCCTCTAAAGCAATTGAAGTTCACGCCTGGCGTAGCAGCACCAATCTATCCTTTGAACTATCTAACTCTTAACTACTTTGAGAAGCAGCCTGTTTGCTTCATTCCTCTCGCATGGAATTTCTATGATGAGATTGTTAAGAAGGTCAAGTCTGTTAGACCTGCACATACACACAAGGATATCTTTGTTCGGTACTTCCCAACATTTGAAATTGTAGAATGAACATAGGATATTATCACACATATCTAACAGACAATCCCGCCATATGGTTGTCTGTTGTTATGGAGCAGTTTAAGATAATGGAAGATAGTGGTCTAGTGGAAAACCTAGACCGCTTCATCATTACTGCCATAACGCAGGATGATAGACGCACACATTATTTTAAAGAACTATGCGAATCATACAACTTCAACAATCTAGAAATCCATTTCGTAAACAATTCACACAAGAATGATTGCGACATGCTATCACTGATAGAATCCACATCAACAACCGAAGTCATTACATTGAAACGGTTGTGGCAAGAATGTCAAAGAGGTGATTTCAATGTCCTGTATTTCCACTCTAAGGCAATTACAGGAACGGATAAGCTCCTAAACAATTCTGATATGAAGGCTTTCAAGCGAAGTGTTTATTGGAGGCAATACCTTAATTGGGGTGTTCTAGAGAAGTGGGAGGAATGCGTAAAAAGGCTTGACAAGTATGATGTATCTGGTGTAAACTATAGCAATGATCCGATACCGCATTATAGCGGAAACTTTTGGTGGGCTAAGTCTTCCCATATAAGAAGGCTTCCCGATCCTGAAACGAATGATTGGTGGCACCTTGTTCAAGCAAATGCTACCGATCAATGGTTGAAGTATTGTCCACTTCGTTATAAGGATGAACAGTGGGTGACGCATCTAAAGGATACTAAGATGTTTAATGTTGAAGGCGTAAAAGATAATCCTGCTTTTACAATTACACCAAGGAGATTATACGCATGAAGGTAGCAGTTATTGGCGCAGGTGGACATGTTGGCTTTCCATTCTCTTGTGTTCTAGCAGAAGCAGGACATACAGTTTATGGTATTGATGTTAACCAGGCAGCGGTCGATATGCTCAACAAAGGTATTGTACCATATATTGAAGAAGGTGCTGCTGATATTCTAAGAGACAATTTACAGAAAGAGCGACTACTGTTTTCTACAGACTTTGACTTCATTCAAGATGCTGATGTGGTTGCTATCATGATTGGCACACCGGTAGATGGAGAAGGCAATGCAAGACTTGATGATCTTTTTAATTTTATTGACGATAATCTTGTTTCTCGTATGAAGAAACACCAGTTGATTGTTCTAAGATCAACTGTATCACCAGGCACAACTGAGGTTCTTCGTAAGCACTTTCAGAAGCATGGATGGATTGAGGGTATCGATTATTATCTAGTGTTTTGTCCTGAGCGTGTTGTTCAGGGCAAGTCAATCATTGAAACGACTAAGTTGCCACAGATCGTGGGTGCATTCAATGATTTTTCGTTTAGGGTTGCTAAAAACTTTTTTAGATCCTTTATTAACAATGAAATCTTCCAACTGACTCCTCGTGAGGCAGAACTTGGCAAGTTGATGACTAACATGTATCGTTATGTTACCTTTGCGTTTGCCAATGAAATGTGGATGATTGGTGAAAAGCATGGAGTGAACATTGACAAAGTTATCGACGCATGTAATTTCGATTACCCGAGAATGGATGTGCCTCATCCTGGACCTAATGTCGGAGGCCCTTGCCTTTTCAAGGACGGTCGCTTTCTTCTTTCTGATATTCCTTTCGGCGACCTTATTCAAACTAGCTTCCTTATCAATGAAGGCATGCCAGATTATGTCTTTAACCGTATCAAAGAAATCAACCCTGAGGTAGAGAAGGTTCTTATTCTAGGTGCTACCTTTAAGAAGGGCTGTGATGATACTCGTAACAGTCTATCATTCAAGATGAAGAAGGTTTGTAGAAAGCATGGTGTTGATGCATGGATTGTAGATCCCCTACATATCGAAGACATGAACATTCCGGCAGAGAATAAGTTTGATGCTGTAATCGTTATGACGCCACATGATGATTTTACAGACCCTGATAAAATGGGTTATAAGATCACTAGATTTAAACATCATTGTGTCGTTGCTGATATTTGGAAAATGTTCCCAGAAAGTAAACTAAGTAATACGGGCATTTATAAAGTTGGAGATATGCTATGAAGATTTTGGTTACAGGAAGTGAAGGCTCACTAATGCAGGCGGTTATCCCGCTGCTACTAAAGAAGAAGTATGTTGTTTATGGTGTTGATAACCTTGCCCGTTATGGTGAACGCCTAGGACATGCTGGTACAGATTATACTTTTATCAAGTGTGATCTTACAGATGGTATTAGTGTTAATAGGCTTGTTGAACAGGTAAAGCCAGACTATATCATTCAGGCCGCTGCTACAATCTATGGTGTAGGTGGCTTCAATAAGTATTGCGGTGAAATGTATAAGGACATTACTCTACACGATAATGTCCTTCGTGCTGCCGTTGCACACAATGTTAAGAAGGTAGTTTATATTTCGTCTTCTATGGTCTATGAGAACTGCCCACAGGTTATCGGTGAGCCAGTTGCGGAAGATATTGTTGAACAGTATCCAGCACCATCAACCGATTATGGTCTATCTAAGTTTGTTGGTGAAAGAGTATCAAGAGCATACTTTAAGCAGCATGGTCTAAAATACACCATCTGGCGTCCATTCAACATCATCACCCCATATGAAAAGAGCGAAGATGAGGAAGTTGGTATCTCTCATGTTTTTGCCGACTACATTAAGAACATCGTAATCGAAAAGAAGAAGCCTCTTCCAATCATTGGCGACGGTCTACAGGTTCGTTGCTTTACATGGATTGACGAAGTAGCACAGGCAATTGCAGATTACTCCTTCTTGGAGAAGACAGACAATGAGACTTACAATCTAGGCAATCCAGAACCAATCTCAATGCGTGTTCTAGCAGAAAAGATCATTGATGTTGCTGCTAATGAATATCAGCTATTCACACCTTACTATCCTCTTTACGAAACTGTCGGTGAGTATGAGAACGATGTTAAGGTTCGTATCCCTAATGTTGACAAGGCCAAAGAACAGCTTGGTTGGGAAGCCAAGATGAAAGTTGATGACTCCGTTCGTATGTGCCTAAAGTATATTGTGGAGAGCAAGCATGTCTAAAACATTCGTAGTCACAGGCTGTAATGGATATATTGGCAGTCATATGTGCTATGAATTGAGAAAGACATATCCCGATTGCATCATACATGGAATAGATAAACATGAAAAGCAACATCTTAGGTCTCTTTATGATTTTTATCATAATACTGATTTGGTTAGCGATACCATTAATCTTCCTGCGAGAGCGGACGCCATCTTTCACTTCGCCGCCTACACAAGTGTCGAAGAAAGTATGCGAGAACCCTTTATGTACCACCAAAACAATCTGGTGGGGAGTATTAGGCTCATTGACCGGGCAATAGTAGAAAGAGCAGAGAACTTTATCTTTTCATCAACTGCTGCGGTATATGGTGAAAGCCATGATAGTATGTTTGGTCATCTTAACGAGAACCGACCAATGAATGCTCTATCTGTTTATGGACATACTAAGCAAGTGGTGGAAGAAATTCTTGCCAGTGTTTATCAAATGAATGTTATGTGCCTTCGCTATTTCAATGCATGTGGTAGAAATGTAGAAGCAGGTTTGTATGAGGAACATGATCCTGAAACTCACCTGATTCCACTTCTTGCCCGAAGCAAGACTGCCACAATCTACGGTAATGATTGGCCAACTAGAGACGGTACCTGTATTCGTGATTATGTTCATGTGATTGATATCTGTAAAGCACATTTACTTTCCTATAAGCATATGAGCGGAATGGCAATGAGGACTAATGATGTTCTTAATGTTGGTTCAGGCAAAGGATATACAGTAAAAGAAATAGTTGACAAAGCCAATGAAATCATTCATAATGGTGAAATGACTATTGAGTATAAGGAACGCAGAGAAGGTGATGTTGCTTACCTTGTTGCTAATACAGACAAGATAAAAATGATGTTGAACTTTACTCCGCAATATACACTAGACGACATATTGGAGTCGATGAAGAATGGATAAGTGGCAAGAACTAAAAGGTTTGATAGATGCTAGTTTGGCATTTAATGTTCACTATTCATCCGAAAGACCTGTTGAACATAATATGTTACATAAGGTCAAGCAATGGATGATCGAACTAGAAGAAAGAGAAGCAAAGGAAGGATCAAAACATGAAGTATAAAGCACCAGTAGATTCCACCCTGTTCCTTCTTCGTGATGTTCTAAAGTTTGATAACGAGTTAACAGAGCCAATCCTAACAGAGATTGCAAAATTATCAGAAGAAACTATTGCACCAACTAATCAAGAAGGTGATTGGAGAGGTTGCAAACTTTCACAAAAAACACCTATGTTTCCTTTTACAGAACCAGTAGAACCATTGAGTGTTCATGTGCCTGAATGTTTCCACGGACCATACAAACAGTTTGCAGAGGGAGGTTGGATTGGTCTATCAGTTCCGGAAAGATTTGGCGGCCAAGGTATGCCGTTTACACTTGCGGTTGCTGCAAACGAATTTGTATCCTCATCTAACATGGCTTGGTCTCTTTTTGCTGGCATTACTCGTGGAGCGATACAAACACTACTAGTTTCTGGTTCAGATGCACAGAAAGAAACATTCATTCCACCAATGGTGCGTGGTGAATGGACAGGAACAATGTGTCTTACTGAACCACATTGCGGCACTGACCTTGGTTTGCTCAAGACTAAAGCAGTAGATAAACAGAATGGATCATATGAGATTACTGGCCAGAAGATTTTTATTTCTGGTGGTGAACATGATCTAACAAAGAACATTCTTCACCTCGTCCTCGCCCGTGCGGCAGGCGACCCAGAAGGTGTCAAAGGTATTAGTTTGTTTGCTGTGCCAAAGATTCTTCCTGATATGTCACGCAACAAAGTATCTTGTGGTTCTATTGAATCTAAGATGGGTATTCATGGTTCACCAACTTGTGTTATGAACTTTGATGGTGCTACAGGATTCCTAATCGGTGAAAGATGCCGTGGTCTCCAGGGCATGTTTATTATGATGAATGAACTTAGATTAGGCTGTGCTATTCATGGTCTATCACAATCGGAGTTAGCGTTTCAAAATGCCTTACAATATGCCAAAGACAGAATCCAGAGTAAGAGTGCCGTCGCTCTTAGCGGTCCTAGTGTCGCTATTCTTTCACATCCTGATATTAGGCGTATGCTTATGGATGTTCGCAGCATTAATGAAGCTGCCCGTCTATTAGTATTAGAAGCAGCCACATTAGTTGATAAGGGTGGAGAAGAAGCGGAAGATCGTCTTGGTCTTATGACTCCAGTTCTCAAAGGTGTTGTTACTGATTATGGTGTTGAGAACGCTATCAAGATGCAGCAAGTATGGGGCGGTCATGGTTATGTCCGTGACAATGGCATGGAACAGATTGTCCGTGATGCCCGTATTGCCATGATCTATGAAGGTGCTAATGGTATTCAGGCTCTTGATCTTGTTGGTCGTAAGTTGCCAAAGAACATGGGTCGTGCTATTATGACTTTCTTCAAAGATACTGAAACATTCCTAACAAGTTCTTATGAACACGATATCAACCATATCGTTCAGCCAATGACACAAGCCGTAAGCGAACTAAAGCAAGCAACTGAATGGTTAGCAGCAAATGGTATGAAGAATCCTAATGATGCTGGTGCAGCAAGTTATCCATATATGAAAATGTTTGGATTGGTTTTGTTAGGATTGGCGCATATTCGTATTTGTTTGGCAACCGACGACAAAGCAAGACATACTACCGCAACTTATTTTATGGAGAATGTCTTGCCAGAAGCCAGTTTCTTACTGAAAAAGATTCGTCAAGGATCACAAACAATGATGGCACTAACTCCAGACGAGTTCTGATGTTGTTTGGAGTTTAGATGTTGATTCCAGTTGTGTTGTCCTTTTATATCACGATTACAGCATGAGCAATGAAACACAGGAGCAGTTTGGAAATACTTCTTTCGTCTTTCCGACTGCTCTTGTCTCTTTTTAGGGTCAGACCATGTTTCTTTATGCTTCTTTGATAATGCTTCTCTTTTGGCAGTATTGGACCAAACCTTTGAACTTATCTTTGATCTTTCTTCCAAGTATTCAGGAGAGTTTCTAATGGCCACCATGTTATCACGAAACTCTGGATCATCCCATTGTCTTTTTAGATTATCTGACCTTAGTTTTCTTATCTCAGGAGCGTTATTGATTTCTAACATTCTGGCATAGTATTCGGGATCAGACCATCTTTCGTTATTCAACTTGGTGGCAAAGTCAGAGATTTCTTGTTGGGACATTTTGAGTTTTTGAGATATTCTCAAACAAGCGTATGTGTCGTTCTGGGAAAAATGAATATCGTAATGTTCCTGTATAGAAACACACTGGAGATTATCTATATGATTATTGGAATGATTACCGTCGATGTGATGGATTTCATACGATCTTCCTTGTTCGTCTTTAGGAATAGGACCGTTGAAATGTTCCCAGATTTTGCGGTAGTTGGTTGTAGTATAAATATCCATGCTGGACCTCCGATCAGGTTTAGAGTAGGTGAGGATTCCCGTCCTGCGACCTACACTTCTATTTAGTATTCCGAGGTTTTGATGAAATCGTGGAAAGAACTTGACTTCCGAGAGCAAATAGAGTATATTAGACAGGCTGAGTATCTCCAAGAAAAAGGATACTTTCCTGGAATAGATCCTTTTGTAGTTGCGGAAATGTTGTATCGGAAAAGGAAGTCAAGAAAGGATTGAAACATGGGTCTTGATATGTATCTCTACGGTAATAAGTGTTCTTTTTCCAAAGAACAAAAGGTCGATGGATTTCCTGTTTCGTCTGTGTTACTTGAAATGGGTTATTGGAATAAACGTGTCAACCTTCATGGATTTATCGTTGAAGCCTTTGCTGCCGGATTTGATGATGGCCAGAAGATCGATCTAGATAAAGATGACCTTGATTATATTATTAATGTATGGGAGAATGATAGCCATTATGATGAACTTGTAACAGGTTTTTTCTTTGGTAAGGCTTATTTCACAGAGGAAAAAGACGAATACGATCCTCATGAGGAACAGAAGGCTCGTGATATAGAACTATTCACGAAGGCTAAAAACTGGCTAACTGAAGAACATTCTAAGGATGAATATCGTTCTATCTATTACGAAGCATCGTGGTTATGAGGAGATTGTAGAATGACAGCGTTTGAAGCAATATTATGGTTAGAATCAACGTCACAGTATTTCAGCAAACGACCAACAAACGGTGAAGATCAAGCATATTGGTCTAATGTGTATAACTCTGAAAACTGTTTGAAGATTGCCGAACTAATAAGAGAATTATGTAAAGATGACTGACGATAAGGACAGACACAATACCGCAGAATATTTTATGAACCGTATTCTACCAGAAACAAGTATGCTATTGAAGCGTATGCGTTTTGG